>Ga0081540_1000107_pt1 | contig 89480 bp, 80 predicted proteins | sample TabmetS2T1R1_FD_71024 | JGI IMG/M metagenome (GOLD analysis project Ga0081540, IMG submission 71024) | Tabebuia heterophylla rhizosphere microbial communities from the University of Puerto Rico - S2T1R1 | ecosystem: Host-associated > Plants > Roots > Rhizosphere ...
TCGGGCGCGATCGGCGGGGCGAGGATTCGGGCAAGATTTTCAAGCGTCGCTGGCGCGATCCTTTCTGGCAGGCGCTCGGCCGCAAGATCTGAGCCGCCAAGGCGGCCGCGCCACCCTACCAGCTGATCACCCCACTGGGATCGATCAACGGTTCGAAGCCCGGGACCTGTGGCATCCTGAAGTCGGTGGCACCCGGCCAATACCAAATGCCCTGCGAGACGAGCACGTAGGGCTGCTGGGCGTACGGTGAGAAGCTGCGCGCTCCTGGCGGCAGCAGCGGCGGCGCCTCGGCACGATACATCGTCGGATCGCGGTAACAGCGCGGCTCGCTGGGCGAGACCGCCGGCCGCGACAGGCTTGCCCGTATCCCCCGCGCCGGTCGTTCGCCGCGGTCGGGCTCTTCGGCCGCGCCCGTTTGACGCCCTGTGAGGGGGCTTTTTTGCGCGCCTCCGCGCTGGCCCCCGCGCCACCGTAGCCAGGGCAAGGCGTCTCAGGCCAGCACGCCTGTCCGGCCTGACACAGATCCGCCCCACCGCGGGCGAGGCCACCGTCATGGCCGCCGCCAGCGGCTAGCGCCGACGCCGCCGGCCCTGAAAAGCTCACTCAAAGCTTTGCGCTCCCCAGCCGCGTTCCCCCGCCTGACCCGGCCCTGCGCCAGCGGTCGGGGCAGAGTTGTACGATCCGTGCCGCCCGCTGTTGCGCGTCACCGGGCGGGATGGTTGTCGAACACGGTTGAGGCCGATAAGACCTGGCGCCGCGCCGTACGCGCCCTTAGGTCGGCGCCCACAACGACAGGGTCAGATAGCGCGTCCACAGGATGGCAAGCGCCGCGCCGACGGCCGCGGCCGCAACCCAGCGCAAGGTCGATGCCTCCCGGCTGCCCGGAAGACAGTAGTTGACGAGCCCGCCGAGCACGACCCCGCCCATCATGCCGGCGATAAGATCGGCGCCGCGGTCAAAGGTGGCACCATGCACCGCAAAGTTGGCAAACCAGCCGAGCACGCAACCCACACCGAGCATCGTCAAGGCTGCAACGACGGTGCGATCCAAGGTCGACATTCTCCCCCACTCGCAAATGCGTGGCATTTGCAAAGACTATACTGCGGGGGGCGCGCGGGCGACAAGCGTTCGATCGGGATCGGCCGGCCGCCCGCGCGACGGCCGCCCTACGGCCGATCACGGTAGGCCCACGGTCAGCCAAGGACTTGGCGCGCTGAAGTGCCACCTTTGGCTGGAATCGTAGAACGCGAGGCCGGGGGGACGCCTCAGGCCGCCGGGCGCGCCCGGCCGCCACCGTAGTGCCGGCGCTCGGCATCCAGCAGGGCCAGCCGCAACAGCAGGGCCTTTAGGTCGGGCGGCAGCGGCGTGGACGGCGTCAGGTGCGCGCGCATCAGCTTGCCAATGAGGCGGCTCATTTCGTGTTGGGGGTGCATGGCCTGGTTCCCTCTGGTCGTGCCAGCAGAACGCACACCCGGCCGCCAGCGTTCCCGCTTGCGCGCAAATTCATTGAGCTGAATCAATTAGTTAATAGAACGTTAACGGCTCTATTGGCTGCCGTCGACCCCAAGCGTCGTCAGGCCTCGGCCCAGTCGGCAAGGCGAGCCAAAAAGCTCAGGCACTTCTCGAGTTCCTCCAGGCTCAAAAACTCATTGGCGGTATGGGCCTGGGCGATGTTGCCGGGTCCGCAGACGATGGCCGGCGCGCCGCCGCCTTGGAAGAGGCCCGCTTCCGTGCAGTAGGAGACGGCAAAGGTTTTGTTGCGGCCGGCGAGCTTCAAGGTGAGCGGAACGATCCCCGACGCCGTGTCGGCCGCATAGGCCGCGACCTGGTTGGTGGCCCGGATCGCGATCTGCGCCTCCGGCGCCAGGCGGCGCATTTCGGGGAGGCATTGCTCGGCGGCGAAGGCCTTCAAGCGCCGATCCAACAGCATCGGCTCGAAGCCGGGCAAGCCGCGGACCTCCCAGCCAAACCAGCAAGGTACCGGCACGACGTTGGAGGCGGTGCCACCCTCGATCTGCGTGACCTGCAGCGTGGTGAAGGGCGGATCGAAACGCGCATCCTGCGCGCCGGCCCTGAGCTCTGCTTCCATCCGCGCGAGTTCCCCCAGCAGCCGACCGGCGTAGGCGATGGCATTGACCCCGTAGTGCGGCATGCTCGAATGGGCGGCCCGCCCCGTCAGCTCGACGCGCCAGCGCACCGGTCCTTTGTGGGCATCGACCACGCCCATCTCGGTCGGCTCGCCGACGAAGACGAGGCGCGGCAAGGGCAGGCGTTTGCCAAGCTCGGCGATCATCGGCCGTACGCCGGTGCATCCCACTTCCTCGTCATAGGAGAAGGCGAGATGGATCGGCAGCTTCAGCCGGCGGCGCGCGAACTGCGGCACCATCGCCAGCGCGCAGGCGAGATAGCCCTTCATGTCGCAGCTGCCCCGTCCATAGAGCTTGCCGTCGCGCTCCGTCAGCGTGAAGGGGTCGCTGTCCCAGCTCTGGCCGGCAACCGGGACGACGTCGGTGTGCCCCGACAGGGCGAGGCCCGGCGCGTCGCCGGGCCCGATCGTGGCAAAGAGGCTCGCCTTCTCGCCGTCGGGCGTGGGCACACGCTGACTGGCAATGCCGTGCTGGGCCAGATAGTCCTCAACGAAGCGGATCAGCGGGATGTTGCTTTTGGCGCTTTCGGTGTCGAAGGCGACAAGGCGCGCCAGAAGCTCCTTGGCTGCTGCGGTGGGGGGCGTCATGGGCACCTTCAATTCACACTGCGCCGCGCGTGCGGGCTGTCCAGCGAAAAGGCGGGAATTGCCACGTTGAAGAGTTCACCCGCCGCGCTCGTCATCTGGTAGGTTCCCACCATGATGCCCGAAGGCGTCGGCAACGGACAGCCCGAGGTGTAGCGAAAAGAGGCGCCGGGCGCCAGCACCGGCGTCTGGCCGACCACACCGGGCCCCTTTACCTCTTGCGTGTGTCCCGTCGCATCCGTGATCCGCCAATGTCGAGAGCGCAACTGCACCCAATCGCCGCCCTCGTTGAGGATGTCGATGGTATAGGCCCACAGGTAGCGCCCCTCGTCGGGGGCGGAGTCCTGCTCCAAAAATTGCGGTGTGACGCGGATGCGGATGCCGCGCGTAACGGCTTCGTACATGGCAGCACCTGCCAGTGCTTGCGAATGCGGCGCTCAGCCGATTCTAGAGGCTGCGAGCCCGCGGTCAATGTCTTGGGTTAGGTCCCGGGTCGCTTCAAGCCCGACCGATAGCCGCAGCGTGCCCTCCCCGATTCCTAGCTCGGCGCGCGCCTCTGGCTTCAGGCGCTGGTGCGTCGTGGTCGCCGGATGGGTGATGATGCTCTTGGCGTCTCCCAGGTTGTTGGAAATTTTGACCAATCGCAGCGCATTGAGAAAGCCGAAGGCCGACCGTTTGCCGCCCGCAAGTTCGAATGTGACGACCTGGCCGAAGCCGGACATCTGTCGCCGCGCCAGCCCCGCCTGCGGATGATCGGCGCGGCCGCAGAAAAGCACGCGCGCAATGCCGGGCTGAGCGGCAAGATAATCGGCGATTTCGGCAGCGGCTGCACACTGTGCCCGCACGCGCACGGGCAGCGTCTCCAAACCCTTCAACAGCACCCAAGCGTTGAAGGGACTGAGGGAGGGGCCGGTGTGCTTCAAAAAGTTGTGGAGGTGGTCCTTCACGTAGGCCGCCGAGCCCAGCACGATGCCGCCGAGGCAGCGGCCCTGGCCGTCGATGTGCTTGGTCGCCGAATAAACGACGACGTCGGCGCCCAACTGCAGCGGTTTTTGCAGGATCGGCGTGGCAAACACGTTGTCGACGACGACGCGTGCGCCGGAAGAGCGTGCGATGTCGCAGACGGCGGCGATGTCGACCAGATCGAGCGTCGGATTGGCGGGGGTCTCGAAAAAAAAGGCCCGGGTGTTGGGTCGAACGGCCTCGGCCCAGGCTTGCGTGTCCCGGCCGTCGATTAAGGTTGAGGCGATGCCAAAACGGGGACAGAGGTCTTCCACCACATAGCGGCACGACCCAAACAGCGCCCGCGCGGCCACCAAATGATCGCCGGCCTTGAGGAAGCACAGCAGCGCAGCGGTCACCGCGGCCATGCCCGTGGCGGTCGCGCGCGCCGCCTCGGCGCCCTCGAGCAGGCGCATGCGCTCTTCGAACATGGCCACCGTCGGATTGGCGTAGCGGCTATAGATGAAGCCCGCCTCGCTCTTGAAACGTTCCTCGGCCTCTTCGGCCGACTGGTAGACGTAGCTTTGCGTCGCGAACACCGCCTCGGACAGTTCGCCGAAGCCCGAACGCAGTGTGCCGCCGTGCACGAGCAGGGTTTCCGGGCTAAGCCCTTCGAGGCCCATGGCAGCATCGGGAAATGTTGGCATCGCGCTCTCCTTGCCCGGTCGCAAACGCCAGGCAACAAAAAAACCGGCTCGAATCGGCGCCGCTGACGTGCCGGGCGCTCTCTTCTGGTCGGTCGGTTCGCGCACGGCCTTTTAGCGACTTGTTTTACGTGGCTGCAAGCCGGCCGGCCAAATGACCACGTCTGAGACCCCGGGGATTACCGCGACCGGACGCTTGGCGTCAATGGTTCTATCGTCTAGACGGACGCGGGAAGTGAGGCGGTCGATGGCAAGAACCCAGGCGAAATCCCTGCCCCCCAAAAAGGCGAGCGAGGCCGGCATTCTGCCCGTGCAAGCGATCCGCGACCTCATTGCGGCTGGGCACGTGCGCCTTGCCGAGCCGATGGCCGCCGACCAGCTCCAGCCCGCCAGCCTCGACCTGCGCCTCGGCTCGAGGGCCTATCGCGTGCGCGCGTCCTTCCTGCCCGGTCCCAGCCAAAAGGTCGGCGACAAGCTGGCGGATCTCAAGCTGCACGCCATCGATCTGGGACCCGGCGCCGTGCTGGAAACCGGCTGCGTCTATCTCGCGCCGCTCCTGGAGAGCATGGCGCTGCCCGCCGCTCTGGCGGCCGCCACCAACCCCAAGAGCTCCACCGGTCGCCTCGACGTCTTCACCCGCGTGATTGCCGATGGCGTTGCCGCCTTCGATCAGATCCCAGCCGGCTACCAGGGGCCTCTTTGGGCCGAGATTTGCCCGCAGACTTTTCCGGTGGTCGTGCGCAAGGGCTCGCGGCTGAGCCAGGTCCGCTTTCGCACCGGCGCGGCCGCCGCCAGCGACCTCGCCCTCATCGAACTCAACCGGCGCGAAAGGTTGGTGTCGGCCGAGCACGCCGACATCGCCTGCGGCATCGCGCTCTCCGTCGACCTGACGGGCGATCGGCACGGCCTCGTGGGCTATCGCGCCAAGCGCCACACGGGGCTCGTCGATGTGGACGTGGCGGGCGCCTGCCGGGTGGCAGATTTTTGGGAACCCATTCGTGCCGACGACAGCCGGCGGCTGATCCTCGATCCCGATCAGTTCTATATCCTGGCCTCGAAGGAGGCGGTGCACGTGCCGCCGACGCACGCCGCCGAGATGGTGCCCTTCAACCCCCTGGTCGGCGAGTTTCGCGTGCACTATGCGGGTTTTTTCGATCCGGGCTTCGGTCACGCCGCGGCGGGCGGGGCGGGGGCCAAGGCGGTCTTGGAAGTGCGCAGCCACAAGGTCCCCTTTATGCTGGAGGACGGCCAGATCGTCGGCCGCTTGATCTATGAACGGGTGACCGAGGTTCCGGAGGTCCTTTACGGCGCCCCCTTGAAATCGAATTATCAGGGGCAAGGCCTGAAGTTGTCTAAACACTTCAAATAGCTAGCAAACTGGCAAAGCCAGGGCGTTGCCGTTAAAGAGCAGGTGGCCGCCTTCCCCGCCGCACGATCCTGCCTTATTGGAGACCTGAGGGTATCCTATCACGTCGCCGAGGGGGGCCAGACCGAGCGGCCAATCGGACCCCACAAGAGAACGGACGGGACAGTCAAGAGTACCGACGGACCAGACCTCTCAAGTGGAAGCTTTTGAGAGAAACGCTCAAAAGAAAGCCGCAAAAGAAAGCCTCAAGAGAAACCCTCAAGACATTGGCAAGACGCGGGGAAGGGCCGGGTGAAACGGTTTTCAGGTGTGATCGGTGCGCTCGTGCTGGCCGTCGGGCTTGCGACGGGTGCGCGCGCGGACAGCGCCGCCGATTGCTTCAGCGAGGATCTGGACCGGCGCATCGAGGGGTGCACGGCACTGATCGAGCAGGGCGACCAAAATGCCGCCGATCTAAGCTATGCCTATGCCATGCGCGCGCTCGCCTATTCGCTCAAGGGGCGCTATGAAACGGCGATCCGCGACTATGACGCGGCGATTTCCATGAAGCCCGACTTCGCGGTGGCGCTCAACAATCGCGCCTGGGCCTTATTTCGCTGGGGCAAGGCCTCCGAGGGGCTGCCCGACGTCGAACGATCGCTCGAGCTCAGCCCAACCAGCGCACATTCGCTGGACACCCGCGCCCACATCAAGCAGGCGCTCGGCGACCCCAAGGCCGCGTTGCGCGACTATGACCGGGCGATGTGGTACGGTGGCGCGCGCATGATCCGGCTGTATCAGTGCGGCCTGACCGAGCAGAAGCTTTATACGGGCGAGATCGACGGCACCTGGCGGCCCGAGGTGACCAAGGCGCTCGAGCAGTGCGTCTTGGACAAGGCCTGCGACCCATTGCCCGCCGATGAGCAATGCCGCGCCGCCACGTCTTAAGGCCGGGTCCGGTTTTCGGCCGGGTGTGGCCCCGATCCTGCGGACACGACGCGAAATATGACATCAAAACCGGTCGAACGCAGCGCGCAAACGGCGCCTGGCCGAGGCGCGAAAGCTTGGCCGCGCCCGCGCCCTGGAGCGGGAACTTCAGTTGCTTTGACACGTTTAAAGCGGGCTTGGTCCCCTAACAACGCGTGTCCCATGAAAATCGCCCAGATTGCGCCGCCGATGGAGAGTGTCCCGCCCCGCCTCTACGGTGGCACCGAACGGATCGTCTCCTACTTGACCGAGGAACTCGTGGCCCAGGGCCACGACGTGACGCTGTTTGCGAGTGGTGATTCCATTACGCGGGCGAAACTCGTCGCCAGCTGTCCGCAGGCCTTGCGTCTCAACCCTGCGGTGCGCGATCCCATTCCCTACTACATGATGATGCTATCGAAGGTGCGCCGCGCCGCCAGCGAGTTCGACATTCTGCACTTCCATATCGACCAATTCCATTTTCCGCTGTTTGAGGCGATGGCCGCGCGCACGATAACCACCATTCATGGCCGCCAGGATTTGCCGGACCTGCAGAACCTCTATACCGGCTTTCCGAGCATGCAGCTCGTCTCCATCTCCGAGGCGCAGCGCCGGCCGCTGACCGGTGGGGCCGCATTTGCAGCGACCGTCTATCACGGCCTGCCGCGCGACCTGCTGGCGCCGGCGCTGATCCCGCGCGGCGGCTATTTGGCCTTCCTCGGCCGCATCTCGCCGGAAAAACGCGTCGATCGGGCGATTGCCATTGCCCGCGCCGTCGGCGTGCCTATCAAGATCGCCGCAAAAATCGACCGCGTCGATGAAGAGTACTTTCGCGCCGAGATCGCACCGTTGCTCGATCAGCCCGGGGTTGAGTACATTGGCGAGATCGATGATCGCAAAAAGTCTCGCTTCCTGGGCGATGCGCGCGCGCTGTTGTTCCCCATCAACTGGCCGGAGCCCTTTGGCCTGGTGATGATCGAGGCCATGGCCTGTGGCACGCCAGTGCTGGCGTTCGAAGCCGGCGCCGTACGTGAAATCATCGATGAGGGCGTGACCGGGCACATCGTGCGCAGCGTCGAGGAGGGCGTTTGCAAGATCGGTGCCGTGATGGCGCTCGACCGCGGTCGGGTGCGGCGACGTTTCGAAGAACGGTTCACGGCCACCCGTATGGCCAACGACTATGTTAGGGTCTATCAGGCTCTGCTCGGCGCCGAGGCGCGGCCTCAGCCCGGTTGGGAACCGGCGGAGGCCGCCAGTGTGGCGGAGCCCGTGGCGGCCGTGCACTGAAACGACGAATAAGAGGGCAGGCGCGTAGAAGTGGTCGTTTCTCACTCCAGCAAGCCCAACGCAATTCCGATCGCGCCGACCGAGGCGCCGTTCTACATACCTGCCACCAATTCCCCGTCGCGCCCGCGCCGAACGCTCAAACACGACGATACATTTGCCGTGTTCGACAGCTACGGGGACATTGGCGCGAGCGCCGGTGGGCCCGACGGTCTGTTTGACCACGACACGCGCTACCTGTCGCACCTTGAGCTGTTGATCAACGGCACCCAGCCGCTGCTCCTGCACTCGGAAATCAAGGCGGACAATCTCAGTTTTTCCGTCGATCTCACCAATCCCGACATCTACCGGGACGGCAAGCTGTGGCTGCCCAAGGACACCGTGCACATCGCGCGAGCGATCTATCTCTACAAAGGCTCGCTGCGCGAGCGGATGTGTATCAGCAACCACGGCTCCGACGAGATCAACATAACGCTGTCGCTGGCCTTTGCCAGCGATTTTGCCGACATCTTCGAGGTGAGAGGCATCCGCCGGGAACGACGCGGCGAGAGCTGGGCGCAACTGACCAGCAAGAGCAGTGTGCTCTTGTCCTACCGCGGCCTCGACGCGGTCATGCGCGAAACCGGCCTCAGCTTCGAGCCACCGCCGAGCCTATTGCAGAGCGGTATCGCCAGCTATGGCTTGCGCCTGGCTCCCGGCAGCAAGCGCGCCATCTTTCTGACGGTGACCGGCAGGGAGCAGCTGCCCAAGTCCACGCTCTCCTTCTTTACGGGGCTGTTGCGCCTCAATCGCGAACGTCGGATCGCAACCGGCGAGGCGGCGAGCGTGGAAACCAGCAATAGTCTGCTCAACGAGGTGCTGTATCGGTCCAGTGCGGACCTGCATATGCTGATGACCGCGACCCCACAGGGTTACTACCCCTACGCCGGCATTCCCTGGTACTCAACGACGTTCGGTCGCGACGGCATCATTGCGGCCATGCAGATGCTCTGGCTCGATCCCAGCATTGCCGCGGGCGTCTTGCGCCGCCTCGCCTTTTTGCAGGCAACCGAGGTTGACAGCAGGGCCGACGCTGCGCCCGGCAAGATCGTGCACGAGATGCGCGGCGGTGAAATGGCGGCGCTGGGCGAGGTTCCCTTCGGCAAGTACTACGGCAGCGTCGATGCAACGCCGCTGTTCGTCATGCTCGCGGGCGCCTATCTGCAGCGCACCGGCGATGTCGCACTCATTACTCAGCTTTGGCCCTCGATCGAACGCGCGCTGGCTTGGATCGACGGTCCCGCCGACGTCGATGGCGACGGCTTTATCGAGTATGCGCGCGGCATGGAAACCGGGCTCGCCAATCAAGGCTGGAAGGATTCGCACGATGCGGTCTTCCATGCCGACGGCACGCTGGCCCGCGGCCCCATCGCGCTCGTTGAGGTGCAGGGCTATGTATATGCCGCCAAAAAGGGGGCGGCGGCGTGCGCCCGCAAGCTTGGCAAGTCGGCGCGCGCGGCCGAACTCGAGCGGCAAGCGGAGGCGCTGCGCCGGCGCTTCGAGAAGAGCTTCTGGTGCGAAGAAATCGGCAGCTACGCGCTGGCGCTCGACGGTGCCAAATCCCTTTGCAAGGTGCGTACCAGCAACGCCGGCCATGCGCTCTTCACGGGCATCGCCGGGCCGGAACGGGCGCAAGAAATTGCCGCGCGACTTTTGCTCTTTCCCTACTATTCGGGTTGGGGCATCCGCACCGTCGCGCACGGCGAGGCGCGCTACAACCCAATGTCCTATCACAATGGATCGATCTGGCCGCACGACAATGCCCTGATCGCTGCTGGCCTGGCACGCTACGGCTATGGCAGGCCCATCGAGGCCTTGTTCGAGGCCATCGTGCGCGCCGCCTTGCACATGCACGACCGCCGCATCCCAGAGCTTTACTGCGGCTTCCGCCGACGGCCCGGTCGCGGGCCAACGCTGTATCCGGCCGCCTGTTCGCCGCAGGCGTGGGCCGCGAGTTCGCCGCTGTCGCTGCTGGCCTCGATGCTCGGATTGAGATTCGACCCCGTGGAGCGCACCGTGCGCCTGGTCAAGCCCGTCGTGCCCGCCCTGGCGGGCAGCATCGCCATTCGCAATCTGGCGCTCGGCGGTGCCTCGGTCGATTTCATGGTCGGCACCAAGAACGGCCTTCCCACGCTCGAAGTCCTGCGCGCCTCCCAGAACGTGCGATTGCTGATGGACGTCTGAGCGCCGTCGGCGCGAAGCGCGATCGCTTCCGCAGGAACCACGACGCCCTTCGTTGAGTTTAGTGGGTCGATCACCCCGAAGGGAGCTAGATAAAAAAATGGATTCCGACCTTCCAAGCAACGCCGCCCAGCTGGGCGGGTTGACCCGATTTCTGCCGGCCTCGCTGGTGTTTGTCATAATCCACGTGCTTTTTGTTGGCGGCGCCATCTTCTTGGCTTCCATGAATTGAGCGCATCGCCCGGTGCAAACGGCAGTTAGTGGAGATCAACGTTTCTTGAAAGTTTGGCCGACGAGCATGCGTGCGCCCGGCGGCCCCACCGCAACGGCATGCATCAGGAGGTTCAAAGCCGCGGGTTCGCGCTTGCGCGTTGCCGCAGCCGGCAAAAAAAGTCCTGTTTGCCAACAGCAGCTCATTGCTCAGCCGTTGCGCTGATCGACGCCTATTTTGCGCGTCCTCGTGAGTAGCAAAACGCTGCGCGCCTCGCCGATGCCCCGGCCACTGCCGCGGGAGAGCCGCGATCGCACCCGCTGTGGGGCCTCAGCCGACTTTGGCTGCTGCCAACACCCGCAACCAGTTCTCGCCGGCGATTTTGCGGACGTTGTCCTCGCTCGTGATGCGTCGCAACTGTGCCAGCAACTCCGGATAGCCAGACGGGCTCTGCGGCACGGCGCTGCGCCCCGCCACCAGATCGAGGCCAAGTCCGACGTGGTCGGCACCCACGGCTTTGATCACATAGTCGACCTGCTCGGCCCATTCCTCCACCGTCGCCAGCGCGGCGCCCGGATCCTCCCGCCAGGCATCGAGGCCTTTCCATCGGTCGGCAAACTCCGCGTCCATTTTGGCAATATAGTCACCGCGATCCCCCGCTGGTCGGGGCGCGGAGGGGGCAAAACCCACCATGGCGGTGACCGCTTTGGCCGCGTTGGCCGCGCCGGCCGGATTCTCCGCCATCCATTGGCGATAGCGCTTGGAAACGACGGCCGCGCCGCCATGGATGCCGACCAGTCCGCCCTTGGCCGCTAACGCCTTCAGGACCGCGTCGGACAAGCCAACGCCGCTGACGGCGCGGATGACGTCGTGGCTGGCGACCACCGGCGCGCGGCTCGCCTCGATCAGCTGCAGGTGCACGGCCTCCGTGCCGTGCGTGATGTCGATCAGGATGCCGAGCTCGTTCATGCGCCGCACCAGCGTGCGTCCGCGCTCATTGATGCCGTGGTAGTGATCGGGCGTCTGTCCACCCTGCGTGGGGGCCAGCGCACTGTCGGCGAAGGCATTAAAGCCGCTCTGGGTCGCGAACTGAATGCTGCGCAGCCCAAGCCGATAAAAGGCTGCTAGCACGTCCGGATCGCCTTCGTGATCGAACCCGGATTCGATGCCGAGAAAAACCGCCATGCGCCCGCTGGCAACAATGGCGCGCGCCTCGGCGACGCTGCGCGCCACGCCCATTTTGTCGGCATGCCCTTCGGCGAAGCGATGGAAGGTTTCGATCAGCCGCAGGGTCTGCTTGGGTGAGTAGTTATAGTTCCAATAGCCGTAGGTGCCGAGGTTTTCGATGATGCAGTTGACGCCCGCGGCGCGCGCGCGGGCGTAGTCCCAGCCGCGCTCGGTCGCCTGCCAGGGGTCGATCTTCTCCCAATAAATGCGGTTGGTGACATGCACGTGCCCGTCCATCAAAATGAAGGGTGCCGCTGGTGCAGGACCGGTTTGGGCGATGGCCGGCAGGCAAACAAGCCGCTTTGCCGCGCCGGCGAGAAGCGCCCCACCACCAATCAGCTGCAGCGCCTCGCGGCGCGATCGTCGCGCGGTCATGTCATCCTCCTTGACCCCTCGGCTGCGCACGACCGCGGCGCTGGCGGCAGCCGCGGTCCAAGCAGACTACGCGCTCGAGCTGGCGCGACCCAGCAGCCAGTTCGCATGTCAGCCGTACGCCAGCAACCGACCTAGCGGACGCGCGGCAGCACCTCGGTGTAGAACAGCTCGAGCGACCGCATCAACTTGGCGTGTGGCACCAGCGTGTTGTGGGTCCAGCCGAAAATCCAGTTCACGGGCAGCTTGCGGCGCAGCGCTTCCAGGCTGCGCGTGACCGTGTCGCGCGTGCCAACCAACGCGTAACCCTTGGCGATCGCCTCCTCGGGGGTCGGCGCCTCACCCGTTTGCGGATCGAGCATGCCGCGGCGAAAGCCGAACGGCACGAACCAGGCATTGCCGGCGAAGGTGGCCGAGTCGATCCAGAGCTGACGCGCTTCCTCATCGCTATCGGCGATGATGATGTCGCGCAGCATGCCCATGCCATCGCCCAGCGCGCGGCCCGCGCTGGAGGCATAGACCTCAAACAGATGCTTTTCGTGCGTCTCGTGCATCGGTGGCAGAATTGCCGTCACCCCATTCTTGGCGCACCAGCGGATCGAATTCTCCGACGAGGCAAACGGCTGGAAGATCGGCGGGTGCGGCTTTTGCAGGGGCTTGGGCACCACGCCGACCGCCGTCAGAATACCGTTCTCGACCCCCTTGCCCCACTTGGCCGTGGTCTCGAGCGGCCACGGCGTTTCGCCGGGCGGGATCTTCCAGAATTTGCCCTGGAAGGAGAGCATTTCCTCGGTCCAGCACTTTTTGATGATCTGGAAGCTTTCCTCGAAGGCGGCACGATTGGCGGCATCGATCGCATCGTGCTGATGGGGCAGCGCCCCGTGGATGCCGTGCATCTGTTGGGCCATGGTGTCGACCCAGCGGCGCTGATAGCCGCGGGCGAAGCCGGCGCAAGCGCGACCGCCCGTCATGTGGTCGAGCATGGCGATGTCTTCGGCGACGCGGATGGGATTGGAGGCCGGCAGCACGATCCCGAGCTGCCCCACCCGGATCCGCTTGGTCTGCATGCCGATGTAAAGGTCGAGCAGCACCGGGTTGTTGGAGACCTCGAAACCCTCGATGTGGAAGTGGTGCTCCGTAAAGCTGACCGAGTCATAGCCGAGCGCGTCGGCGAGCCGGCATTGCTCGGACACCTCGCGCAGCATCTGCTGGTAGAGGTCGGCCCGGGCGCCGGCCATGCCGGCCTCGATGTCGGCCTTGCTACCAAGCGACGGAAGATAGAAGAGCGAGACCTTCATCGCTTCCCCCCGCGAACGAGTGAGGTGTTGAGTTCCGCAGAAAACAGTGAGGCCTTGCGAGCGTGGCGGCAATCCCCCCAATCGGCCGCATGGGCCGGCCCCTGGCCTAGCCGACGTTTTCCCTGCTCTCGGCGATGGCGGCTTCGTAGGCCTCACTTGCGGCGAGCCAGTCGTGCTCGCAACGCGTGCGCGCTTCGACCAGTTTGCCGCGCTCGCGGGCCAGTGTCTGGGCGCGGGCGGACGCCTTGCGGTAGATGTCCGGATCGGCCAAGGCGGCATCGATCGCGGCGATCTGGCGGTTCAGCGCCTCGATCTGGGCCTCGGCCTTGGCAACGTCGCCCTTGAGCGGTGCCAGGGCGGCGCGCTGCTCGGCCGCCTGGCGGCGCGCGGCTTGCGCCGACGGCCTGACGAATAACTCGCCCCGAGACTTGGACCTCGGGCCATCCAAGGCGCGCCGTTCCGCGAGACACTCGGCGCGGTAGCTGTCGATATCGCCATCATAAGTCCTGACCGTGCCGTTGCGCACAATCCACAGCCGATCGGTGCAGGCAGCCATCAGATGTCGGTCGTGGCTGATGAGGATCACAGCACCCTCGTAGTCGTTGAGGGTGCGCACCAGCGCCTCGCGCGAATCGACATCGAGGTGATTGGTCGGCTCGTCCAGGATCAGCAGATGCGGCCCGTGAAAAGTGGCGAGCGCCAAAAGCAGGCGCGCCTTTTCCCCGCCCGAGAGATTTTCAGCGCGGGTGTCGGCTTTATCGACGCCGAAGCCCAGGGCGCCCAAGCGGGCACGCTTCTGCGCCTCGGTAGCGTCAGGCAGCAGATCGCGGATCTGGTCGTAGGGTGTTTGGCGCGGGGCCAGATCATCCATCTGGTGCTGCGCGAAGTAGCCGACGCTGATTTTGTCGGATCCGTAGCGCTGACCCGCCATCGGCGGCAGGCGCCCGGCGATCAATTTGGCGAATGTGCTCTTGCCATTGCCGTTGGCGCCCAAGAGACCGACGCGGTCGTCGGCGTCCAGCCTGAGGTCCAAGCCGCTGAGCACCGGCTGGCCTGGCTCGTAGCCGGCAGCGGCGGCCTCCAGCCGGATCAGCGGGCTCGCCAGGGCCTTGACGGGATTGGGAAAGCAGAAGGGTGCTACGCGTTCTTCAATCGCCTCGGCGATGGGCTGCATGCGGGCCAGCGCCTTGATGCGACTTTGTGCCTGCGTTGCCTTCGAGGCCTTGGCCTTGAAGCGGGTGACGAAGGCCTCGATGCGGCGGCGCTCGTCGTCCTGCTTCTTCTTGAGCTTGAGGTCGAGGCGCTGCTTTTCGCGGCGCGTTTCCTCGAAGGTGTCGTAGCCGCCCGTGTAAAGCGTGAGCTTGCCCTGTTGCAGGTGCAGGATTGACGTCACCGACCGGTTCAACAGCTCGCGATCATGGCTGACGATCAGCACGGTGTGGGGATAGTCGGCGAGATACGCCTCGAGCCACAAGGTCCCCTCAAGGTCGAGATAGTTGGTCGGTTCGTCGAGCAACAAGAGTTCCGGTTCCCGGAACAGCATGGCCGCCAGCGCCACGCGCATGCGCCAACCGCCGGAAAATTCCGAACACGGCCGTCGCTGGGCGGCCTCATCGAAGCCGAGCCCGGCCAGGATGCGGGCGGCGCGCGAGGGGGCCGCGTGCGCGTCGATGTCGCTCAGCCGCTCGTGGATTTCGGCGATGCGCGCCGGGTCGCGGGCTGTCTCGGCCTCGATCAGGAGGCGCCGCCGCTCCTGGTCGGCGGCGAGCACGAAATCGATCAAACTCTCCTCCCCGCCGGGGGCTTCCTGCGCCACCGCGCCGATCCGCGTGGCGCGCGGCACGCTGATGCTGCCCTCATCGGGCGACAGCTCGCCGGCGATCAGACGCAAAAGCGTGGTTTTTCCCGAGCCGTTGCGCCCGACCAAGCCAACCTTGTGGCCGGACGGGATACCCGCGGTGGCCCGATCGAAGAGAAGACGTCCCTCGATGCGATAGCTGAGATCGTTGATGTGCAACATGGGGGCTAAGCCAATAACCGATACGCCGCCGCGTGTCATGGGTGCGCAAACGGCCGCCCCATCACCCCCGTCCACGGGCCTGAACAGACGCTCGCGCTCAGATCGCGCAAAGCCCGATCGGCCCCCCGCGCGCGCAATGGCCGCGTTCCGAGCGTCTCGCGGTGTGGTCGAGGCCGCCTCAGAGCAGGGCTTGATAGACCAAATTGCGTAGCATTTGCCGGTACCTGAGCCGGATCAGGCCCGGTGCGGCGGCCATAAAGACCACCGTCAATGCCTCCTTGGGATCGACCCAAAAATAGGTGCCATAGACGCCCGACCAATAAAAATCACCGGCGCTACCGGCCATGGCGGCAATGCCGTCCTGCCGTCGCACGGCGAAACCGAGGCCAAAGCCATAACCCATGGCGGCGGGGTCCATGCTGTCGGCGATGCGATTGGCGAGCTCGCCCGGCAGGTGGTCACACGTCATCAGGGCCACGGTACCGCGCCCCAGAATCTGCGCCGCGCCGAGCCTGCCACCCAAACGCAGCGCCTCGGCGAAGCGCAGATAGTCCGCCGCCGTCGACACCGTGCCGCCACCGCCGCTGTCCCAGATCTGCGGCTTGTCGCCGGCGTGGTGAATGGCAACGTTGGCCGCGCCGGTCAGCGGGTCCTTGGCAAGCGCACGCGCATAGCGCTGGCGCTTGTCGGCGGGCAGGGCGAAACTGGTGTCGACCATCCCGAGTGGTCCCCACAGGCGCTCGGCCAGGAATTGGGAGAGCCGCTTGCCGCTCACAGCCTCGACGATGAAACCCAGCACGTCGGTGGAAAATCCGTACTCCCAATTGGTCCCGGGATCGAACAGCAGGGGGGCCCGCGCCAGGGCGGCGATCGTCGCGTCCTTGCTCAGCTTCTCGGCCGCCACCACCGAGGAGCCCGGATAGGCGGCATGCGCATAGGTGTCGCCGCGATTCTGGTAGGTGAGACCCGAGGCGTGACGCAGCAAATCTTGCACGGTCGGTAGTTGCTTGGGCGCGCGTGTGCCACCCTTGCCATCGGCGACCCGCAGCGCCGCAAGCGGGGGCAGGTAGCTCGCCACCGGATCGCCTAACAGGACGCGCCCCTCCTCGACCAACTGCATGACGGCCGTCGAGGTCATCGCCTTGGTCATGGAGGCGATGGAAAAGATCGCGTCCGTCTTCAAGGGTTCGTCGTTCTCCGGGTCGCGCCGGCCGACCGCCTCGTAATGGGCGAGCTTGCCCGCCCGCATAATGCCCACGACCGCGCCCGGCAGCCGCTGGGCCTCCACCTCGCGCCGCAGCGCTTCGCCGATCCGCCGCAGCCGAAGGGAGGAAAGGCCAACGGCTTCCGGCTCGGCCCGGCTGAGTGAGGTCGTGGACATGGGAAAATTCCTCGGTAGGGGACCTAGACGGCGGTGGGAACTCTACCAGAGTGCGCTTTGCCTTTGCGGGACACAAGCGCATGCACCGCGCCGCCAGGTCGCGGCCGCGTTGCGGAACGAACCCAGAACTTGGGCTCGACAGCCGCGCCGAATCGGCCCATGTTCACATTCTGTTCCCGCCTGTGGCGGCCCAGACCCGCTGCTCTGACCACCCGCTTTTCGCCAGCCTCTCCAATCCCTTGAGCCGATCCATGCGCACCTATCTCATCACCCACGACCGAGCCGGCAGCGCCAAGCACACGCTCTCCGCGGCCATCATGCAACTTGGCGAGGCCTGGGCCCGCCCCCTCGAAGCCACCTGGTATGTGCAATGCAAAGAGCGTGCAGACGCTCTCCAAGCCCGCCTCAGCCAGTTCCTTGACGGCGAGGATGGCCTGCTGATCCAGCAGGTCGAGACCGAGGCTGTGCTGCTCAACACCTCGCTGCGTTGGTTCCGCAAGCGCCAAGCCAGCGCCGCTGAGCCGTCCAACGTTGTGGCGTTCCCGTTGCGTACCGCGTCTGAAGCCAAGGCAGCCTAAATCCCAAGGCAGGCAGCGGCGTCCGCGACCGAGCGCACCCCCAAGCGCCGGTGGCGGCGCTGCCTCAAGGCCGCCAGCTTAGAAAATTGGCGATGAGCCGAAGACCCAGCGTCTGGCTCTTCTCCGGATGGAACTGCGTGCCCGCGATGTTGTCTGCCCCCACCATCGCGGTCACCGGTCCGCCGTAGTCCGTCTCCGCCACCAGCGCGTCCGGCGCGGTCAGCAGGTGGAAGGAGTGCACGAAATAGGCATTGAGCCCATCCGCCCCGGTCCGGATGCCGGCCAACAACGGGTGGTCCCTGGTCACCGTCAGCGTGTTCCAGCCCATGTGCGGCACTTTGAGGCTCGGGTCGTTCGGTTGGATGGCCCTGACGTCGCCTTTGAGCCAGCCCAGCCCCGGCGTGATTTTGAATTCGAGCCCGCGCTCGGCCAGCAGCTGGGCCCCCACACAGATGCCGAGAAACGGACGCCCCTTGGCACGGACGCTTTCGGCAAGCGCATCGATCATACCCGGCACGGCGGTGAGCCCGCGCTTGCAGTCGGCGAAGGCGCCGACGCCCGGCAGCACGATCCGGTCGGCGCAAAGCACGTCCTCAGGCCTACGACTGACGGCGATGCGGGCGTGTGCGCCGCTTTCGCGCGCCGCGCGCTCGAAGGCTTTGGCGGCCGAGTGCAGGTTGCCCGAGTCGTAGTCGATGATGACGACGCGCTGCATGGGTGGCTAGGGGCGTGCGCGGGTGAGCGAGCCGATCATGGGCCACTCTCGGCCGCCGCTGCCGCCTGGGGCGCTGGTGGCGGGTGCCAGCAACACCGGTTGGGAAGGGATCCAGGCCTCGAAGAAGCGGCGCTCGCACGCGTTGCGGTTACGCCCGTTAGCGGCGCCCAGCGTCCGCCAGCCGCGCCGGTTGAGCGCCCACCGTCGCAAGGTGTCGCCCTCGAAGGCCACGAGGAGATTGAGGGCAAGGAGACAAAGCCCGATCCAGCGTTGATCGACGACCCGCGTCAACCGCACAGCCTCGATGCCGCCGTAGGCGGCGAGATAGCCGATGAGCGGCCACCACAGACGGTGGAACAGCAGCCACAAAGGCCCAAACAGGGCCGCGCCCCAGGAGAAGCCATCCTTGATGAAAACAAGGCTTTCGGCGCGGTCGATGCGATCGGCCGGGGCGTTCGGCGGCTCGTGCACGGTGAAGGTCTGCATGGCTGGGCCCGTGCCCTGGGTCAGGAGATCAAGTGGCCTTTTACGCGCTCACTGTCGCCTTGGCGAGCCCTTTGACGCCCAGCCGGCCGGCCCGGAAGCGGCCTTAGGCGCGCCCCCGCGGCGCTGGCAACAGCGGCAAGCCGCCCCCGCGCGAGGCGGGCTCGACACCAAAAGGCGGCGGTCCAGTACTTAGACGCTCAAGCTCCCCTTGGTGGAGGGGACGCGCCCGACCTGCCGCGGGTCGATTGCTACCGCGGCGCCCAGCGCCCGCGCCAACCCCTTGAAACAGCTTTCGGCGATATGATGGTTGTTGTCGCCATAGAGCGTCTCGATGTGAAGCGCGAGGCCGGCGTGCTGGGCGAAGGCCTGGAAGAATTCACGGAACAGTTCGGTATCCATGTCGCCGAGCTTGGTCGCCGTGAACCGCACCCGCCACACCAAGTAGGGGCGCCCTGAAACGTCGAGGGCGACGCGGGCGAGCGTCTCGTCCATGGGCAGATACACCGAGGCGTAGCGCACGATGCCCGCCTTGCTGCCGAGCGCCTTGACCACGGCCTGGCCCAGCACGATGCCGCAATCCTCGGTGGTGTGATGGCAGTCGATATGCAGGTCGCCCTTGGCCTTCAGCGTGATATCGATCAGCGCGTGGCGTGCGAGTTGCTCCAGCATATGGTCCAGGAAACCGATGCCCGTGGCAATGTCGTAGGCGCCGGTACCGTCGAGATCGACGCTGGCCTTGATCTTCGTCTCCTTGGTGGAGCGCTCGATGCTGGCTTGCCGCTTCACGGACGTTAATGCCTTGCTTGCGTGCTACGCGTTAAGCCTTTATCAGCTTGGTCCCGCCCCTGCCATAGGCGCCAGCGTAAATACTGCACCACTTGATTTACGTCCCGTTCACGCCGACATGGGCTCCAGCATGAACGACCCGGCAACATCCCCCGCGATCTGGCACGGCACCACGATTTTGACCGTGCGCAAATCGGGCAAGGTGGTCATCGCCGGCGACGGCCAGGTCAGCCTGGGAGCCACCGTCATCAAGGCCAACGCCCGCAAAGTGCGCTCGGTCGGCAAGGGGGACGTGATCGGCGGCTTTGCCGGCGCCACGGCCGATGCCTTCACCCTGTTCGAGCGGCTGGAAGCCAAGCTCGAGCAGTATCCAGGCCAGCTCACCAGGGCCTGTGTCGAACTCGCCAAGGACTGGCGCACCGATCGCTATTTGCGCCGTCTGGAGGCCATGATGATCGTGGCCGATCGCCAGCGCACCTTGACGCTCACCGGTACCGGCGACGTGCTCGAACCCGAAGGCGGCGTCATGGGCATCGGCTCGGGTGGCAACTTTGCCTTGGCAGCGGCCAAGGCCCTTTTCGACACGCCGCTCGGCGCCGAGGAGATCGCGCGCCGCGCCATGGCGATCGCCGCCGAAATCTGCATCTACACCAATACCAACATCGTCGTGGAAAGCCTCGAAAGCGCCTGAGGGCATGCCGTCCCGTGCTTATGATTTTCGCCTCCTGTCGACGGCCGACCTACCCCTGGTTGGACGCTGGCTGGCGACCCCGCACGTCATGGCCTGGTGGGGCGAACCCGACGGACAGTTCGCGCTCGTCAGCGGCGACCTCACGCAAGGGTGCCTTGAGCAGTACATCGTGGCGGTCGCCGGCCGCCCGTTCGGCTATTTGCAGTGCTATGATGTCGCGGCCTGGCCGCAGGGCGGACTCGGGTGCCAGCCGCCGGGCACGCGCGGCATCGATCAGTTCATCGGCGAGCCGGACATGATCGAGCGGGGTCATGGTTCCGAGTTCATCCGCGCCTTTGTCGATCGCCTGCTGGCGGCGGGCTGCCCGCGGGTTCTAACCGATCCCGACCCGGCCAACGCGCGGGCCATTCGGGCCTATGAGAAGGCCGGCTTTTGCGTCGAGCGGGAGGTCGAGACCTCCGAGGGCCGCGCGCTTTTGATGATCCGCGACAGCAATCGGACAAGGCCAGCATGACCAGTTTTTCTCCCCGCGAGATCGTCTCCGAACTCGATCGCTTCATCGTCGGTCAGAACGATGCCAAGCGCGCGGTCGCCATCGCGCTCAGAAATCGCTGGCGACGCCAGCAACTGACCGGCGATTTGCGCGAAGAGGTGCTGCCGAAAAACATCTTGATGATTGGGCCCACCGGCTGCGGCAAGACGGAGATTTCGCGCCGCCTCGCCAAGCTCGCCGGAGCACCCTTCTTGAAGGTGGAGGCGACCAAGTTCACCGAGGTCGGCTATGTCGGCCGCGACGTCGATTCGATCGTGCGCGATTTGGTGGAGGTCGGCATCGGCCTGGTGCGCGAGAGCAAACGCAAGGAGGTGAAGGCGCTCGCCGAAAAGAATGCCGAAGAGCGCGTGCTCGATGCCCTGGTCGGCGCCAATGCTTCGGCGGTCACGCGTGAGGCCTGGCGCAAACGCCTGCGCAACAATGAACTCAACGACAAGGAAATCGAGATCCAGGTGGCCGAGACGGGTCCCCAGTTTCCCACCTTCGACATTCCGGGCGGCCAGGTCGGCATGCTCAACCTCAACGACATGCTCGGCAAGGCCTTTGGCCAAAGGATGAAGCCGCGCCGCGCCAGCGTCGGCCAAAGCTACGATCTGTTGGTGGCGCAGGAGAGCGACAAATTGCTTGATCAGGATCAGATCACGCAGGATGCGGTGCGCAGCGTCGAGAACGACGGCATCGTCTTTCTCGACGAGATCGATAAGATCACCTCGCGCTCGGACGGCGGCCGCATCGGTGCCGACGTGTCCCGCGAAGGCGTGCAACGCGATCTGCTACCCCTGCTGGAAGGCACCACGGTCTCGACCAAGTATGGTCCCGTCAAGACCGACCACGTCCTGTTCATCGCTTCGGGCGCCTTCCACCTTGCCAAGCCCTCCGACCTGCTGCCCGAGCTGCAGGGGCGGCTGCCGATCCGGGTTGAACTAAAACCACTGACGCGCGAAGATTTCCGCCGCATTCTGACCGAACCGGAGGCGAGCCTGATCAAACAGTACGTGGCGCTGATGGCAACGGAGGGCGTAATCCTCGATTTCAGCGCCGATGGCGTCGACGCGCTGGCCGACATCGCCGCACAGGTCAATGCCACCGTTGAGAACATCGGCGCGCGCCGGTTGCAGACCGTGATGGAGCGCGTGCTCGATGAGATCTCCTTTGCCGCCGCCGATCGCACCGGCGAGACCATCCGCATCGATGCGGCCTATGTGACGAGCCGCATCGGCGATCTCGCCAAAAACACAGATTTAAGCAAATTTATCCTGTGAGACTTGGGGGGCGCACAGTGCGCTCCGTTGGGTGGGAAAGGCGGCCGACCCTTGCCGCGGCTTGGCCGCGCCGGCCTGGCCGCGCCAGCCCTAGCGGCCGGCCAAAGCCGGGGGAGAGCTCGCCAGGGTGACAGCAAGGCCGCGCGCCCCTACATAGGAGGCCACCTTATGCCTTGTGCCTTTTGAGCCCCATGCAAGAGCCCCGCGACCACCCGCTCCCCACCCTGCCGGTTTCGGCCGGTAAGCGCTCGCTCGCCGGGCTCGATCGGGCCGGCCTCGGTGCGGCCCTGGCCGCCGTTGGTGTTCCCGAGCAGCAGCTCAAGATGCGCACGGGCCAACTGTGGAGCTGGATCTATGTGCGCGGCGCCACGGCGTTCGAGGCGATGTCGGACGTCTCCAAGGAGCTGCGCGCACGCCTGGCGCAGGTCTATTCGCTCGAGCGCCCTGCCATCGTGCGCGAACAGGTGTCGCAAGACGGGACCGTCAAGTGGCTGCTGCGGCTCGCCAGAAAGGGCCACGAAGTCCGGCCGCCGGAGATTGAGACGGTCTACATCCCCGAGGTCGATCGTGGCACCTTGTGCATCTCGAGCCAGATCGGCTGTACGCTGACGTGCTCGTTCTGTCACACCGGCACGCAACGGCTGGTGCGCAATCTGGAGGTGGCAGAAATCGCTGGCCAAATCCTCCTCGCCCGCGACCGCATCGGCGATTGGCCAGGCGAGCGGCCCGCCGGCGTCGATCGTCTGCTCCCTGTCCCGGAAACCTCTGCCCGCGGCGCGGACGAGCGCAAGATCACCAACGTGGTGCTGATGGGCATGGGCGAGCCGCTCTACAATTTCGACAATGTGCGCGATGCCATGGCCATTGTCTGCGACGGCGACGGTCTCGCGCTCTCGAAGCGTCGCATCACGCTTTCGACCAGCGGCGTAGTGCCTGAAATTGCACGCTGGGGTGAGCAAGCCGGCACCATGCTCGCTATCTCGCTGCACGCGGTGCGCGACGAGCTGCGCGATAAGCTCGTGCCCATCAACCGCAAGTATCCGATCGCCAGCCTGATGGCGGCCTGTCGCGCCTACCCGGGTCTGTCGAATGCGCGGCGCATCACCTTCGAATACGTGATGTTGAAGGACGTCAACGACGGCCTGGCCGACGCCAAGGCGCTGGTGCAGCTCTTGGCCGGCATTCCCGCCAAGATCAACCTGATACCGTTCAACCCCTGGCCTGGTTCGGCTCACGCCTGCTCCGATTGGGAGCAGATCGAGCGCTTTGCCGAGATCGTCAATCGTGCCGGCTATGCCAGCCCCGTGCGCACGCCGCGCGGCCGTGACATTATGGCGGCGTGCGGCCAACTGCGCTCCGAAAGCCTTAACTTGACGGCGCGCGAGCGCAAGGCCGCGCTCGGTTGAGGCGATGGGGCTCAAAGCATGCTGAGAACCGTGGGGCGGCTCATTTGGGTGCCCATCGCCTTCTTGCTGTCGGCCTTGGTCAGCCTGTTCGTGATCGTCTCGCTAGGGCATGAGCGCATCGTCCAGGCGATGGTGGGACGCGGCCCCGACCAGGCAACCATCGATGTCGCCTTGGCGCTGTTCGGCTTCGTGCTGCAGTTGCTCTCGGTCTACACGCTGGCGCCAGCGATCCTGCTCGTAGTGATCGGCGAGGTTGCCCGCCTGCGCAGCGCGCTCTACTACGTGATCGGCGGCGGGGCGACGCTGGCAGCCGTGCCGTTGCTTGCGCGCCTGCAGCAGCCGGTGAGCGCGCTTGATATCTCCGAGGTGATTTGGCAGGTCCTGGCCACGGGCGGCTTTGCCGGCGGCTTCATCTATTGGCTCCTGGCCGGGCGCAATGCCTAAGGGGACCGCGGTCGATGAGCACCAGAAGGCAATTGAGCGCAGGCAGCTCCTGCGTTTAGTGTCACAGGGAGGGTTGGGTGGTGCCGCGCCCCTAGGGGAGGCTGACATGCTTGGCCAGATATTGCGCGTGGTGTTCGGGTTCGTGCTGGCCTGCCTTGGTGCCGGCCTGACGCTTGTACTGTTCGTCTACACGCCGCTGGAGCTTGCCGGGCTAGCCGCGAACGTGGCCGCGGCGCGTCTGGGGGAGGTCGGGACCTTGGCGTTGGCCGCCGCCACCCACGTCGGAGTTTTTTCCGCACCCTTTGCGCTGGCCGGCGCGGCCTTCGCCGAGGGGCGTCGCCTGCGCGGCCCGGCCTATTACGCCCTCCTCGGCGTGGCCATCGCCGCGGCGGGTTTTTTCCTGCAGTACCGCAGCGAGGCCGCCGGGGATCTCAGCATCCTCAATACCTATGCGCTCAGCGCCTTCGCGCTGACGGGCCTCATTGGTGGCCTCGTCTATTGGCTGGGCGCCGGCCGGCATGCCGGTGGCCGGTTGCGGCAGCAAGCCGCCGCCGTTCGCGCCGACACCGAGGCGCCCGGTGCACCGTCGGCCGCCGCGGAGGCCCCCAAGGCCTGAGCGGCGGACGGCACTGTTGCGGGCCCCGGGCTCAGGCCTTACCAGCGGCCTTGGCCTTTCTTGCCGGTGGCTTGGACTTGGTGCAGCAATGGGCCTTTGCGTTTCTGTTCGCCGGTCTTGGGGTCGGTCAGCGCCGCCAGCCATCAACACGTCGTCTCGGCCTTGCCCTTGGCCTCATCGCTGATCTGGTTGCACGCGCTCTTTGCCCTCGCTTTGGGCGCGGCGGTTTGCGGGTTTTTTGTTGTGCCTGGGCGGCGCCGATCCGAAGCGCGGCCGCAAGCACGAAAACTTTCAGCGTCCGACCAAATTGCCTGGTCAAACGCTCCCCGGGTTCGTTTGTGCGATCGCTGGTCGGAGCCGAGGCGGGAACCGTCGAGCTGGCCTTGGCACCGACGGCGGCACGCGCGCCCTCATGCCGGCCGCGACGTTATCGAAAACTCATGAGCACGAGCAGCAGCAAGCCAGGCCGATAAGGTCTCGGGCTGCGGGGCGAGCCCAGCAGCCCGAGGTGAAGCGTCGGCGCCTCACTTCTTCTTGGGAGCCTCCTTCGGCTTGGCGCGGCAGTATGCCTTTGCCTTGACTTTGCCCTTGGCGTCCTTGCTCTCCGCCACCCAACCACAGTCCGTACGCCCCTCGCACCCCGCTTGCGCCTTGATTGTGTTGCACTTCGGCTGAGCCGCCGCTTTCGGTGCCGCTTTCTCCGGCGCCTTTTGCTGCGCCTGCGCACCGTAAGCGAACGCAGCCAACGCAACCGCGGCGGCCGCAATGCCGACTTTGCTCAACAGTTTGGTCACGGGATAGCCTCCAGTCGTTATTACCGCGGCGATTAATGTGAGTCGTCTGATGAATACGCCATGAACGTTGCGCCGCCCGCGCTCTCGCCGCTGCAGCCAGGGCCCCGAGCCCGCCATGATTGGGCGCGATTGCCGCGGGCAAAAGCTCCGTGCGATCAAGGCGCAATCGATCGTCTCTACGTCCAAGGATGGAGCCTGCCTCGGCGCCCCGGGGCCACGTTTCGGCCGCGCCGTGGCCGGATGCGCGCCCGGCGGATGCGCGCGCGGATCTCGGATCGTTCGGCCGCTTCGGGCGGAACGCGCGCGAGAGCGCCGCGGCCAGACCGCCGTTGGGGGCAAGGCGCATGCCGCCGCCGAGCCGCCTTTGCTGCGGGTCAAGGCGGTGCCGGCGGATTGAGCGGCTTGCCCGAGCAGGTAAGTTGCCTATAGTGCGCGCGCGTTGGCGCCAGGGCAAAAGGTGACAAGGAAATGCCGGCCAAAGCTGAAAAGGCCAGGATCAAGAAAGTCGTGCTCGCTTATTCGGGCGGCCTCGACACCTCCATCATCTTGAAATGGCTGCAGGAAACCTACCGCGCGGAGGTCGTCACCTTTACCGCCGACCTCGGCCAGGGCGAGGAGTTGGAGCCGGCACGCCGCAAGGCGCTGATGCTGGGGATCAAGCCCGAAAACATCTTTGTTGAGGACTTGCGCGAGGAGTTCGTGCGCGACTACGTGTTTCCCATGTTCCGCGCCAATGCCCTTTATGAAGGGGTCTATCTGCTCGGCACCTCCATCGCCCGCCCTCTGATCGCCAAGACGCAGATCGAGATCGCCCGCCGCACCGGCGCCGATGCGGTCTGCCACGGCGCCACGGGTAAGGGCAACGACCAGGTACGCTTCGAGCTCAGCTACTATGCGCTCGAGCCCGGCATCAAAATCATCGCTCCCTGGCGTGAATGGGATTTCAAAAGCAGAGAGGCGCTGATCGCCTTTGCCGAGCAGCACCAGATTCCGATCGCCAAGGACAAGCGTGGCGAGGCGCCCTTTTCGGTCGACGCCAACTTGCTGCACTCCTCCTCGGAGGGCAAGGTCCTGGAGGATCCCGAGCAGGCGCCGCCGCCGTACGTTTTCCAGCGCACCGTCTCGCCGATGGAGGCACCCGATCGGCCCACCGCCGTCAGCATCGGCTTTTTGCGCGGTGATGCGGTGAGCCTCGACGGCAAGGCCTGCTCACCGGCCAATCTGCTGGCCACGCTAAACGAGCTTGGCCGTGACAACGGCATCGGCCGCATCGATCTGGTGGAGAACAGGTTCGTCGGCATGAAATCGCGCGGCGTCTATGAGACGCCAGGTGGCACAATTTTGCTGGCGGCGCATCGCGCCATCGAATCGATAACGCTCGATCGCGGCGCGGCACACCTCAAGGACGAGCTGATGCCGCGCTATGCCGAACTCATCTACAATGGCTTCTGGTTCTCGCCCGAGCGCGAGATGCTGCAAGCCGCCATCGATAAGAGCCAAGCGCACGTGGAGGGGGAGGTTCACCTCTGTCTCTACAAGGGCAACGTGATCATCAGCGGCCGCGCCAGCAGCAAGTCGCTCTATTCCTCGAGCCTTGTCACCTTCGAGGACGACAAGGGCGCCTATGACCAGAAGGACGCCGAAGGCTTCATTCGCCTCAATGCACTGCGCCTGCGCACGCTCGCCCGGCGCGACAAGGGCTAACGAAGCCACCGCGGCGGGCGCGTTGCCCCTCGCACCCGTGTCGACGTCCTTGGCGCAAGGCGCTTGGCGCGCGCGCCCGCGCTGCGGGCGGTTGCCAGTCCGAGAAGGGCCAATATCGGGTGAGGGGATCGGGCCAGGATCGGGTCAGCCACGTGCGCTGAGGCCGCCGATGCTCAAGGGCTCGGGTAGGCCGCGATGGCAGGTGGCCTCAGGCCTTGGCGGCAGCCGGAAAGCAGACCGCCTCGATCTTATTGCCGTCCGGATCGCGGATGAAGGCGCCATAGTAGCTGGTCATGGCCCCCTGGCGGGGCCCGGGCTCTCCGTCGCTGGCGCCGCCGTGGGCCAAGGCTTGCGTGTGGAAGGCGCGCACCGCCGCCTCGGATGGCGCGCGCAGGCAAATGTGCGTTCCCGGGTCGGCGGCGGGGGGACCCAGATCGGCCCGCAGGTTCAGCCAAAATTCGGGATAGCGCTTGCCGAAGCCGACCGTGGCGGGCCGCTCGACCAACTTGGCATACCCCAAGGGGGCCAACACCGGGCCATAGAAGGCGGCGCCGGCGGCCAAGTCGCGCACGGGAATGGAGATGTGATCAATCATGCCGCCCCCGAGGCCCTGACCTGAGGTCTATTTGGCCGCCGACAGCGCCGCCAGGACCTTGGGCGGTGACATCGGCAGTTCGGTCAGCCGCAGGCCGGTGGCATGGCGCACGGCGTTGGCGACCGCCGCCAGCGGCGGCACGATCGGCACTTCACCGACGCCACGCACCCCCTGCGGGTGCTTGTCGTTGGGCACCTCGATCAGGACCGGTTCGATCATCGGCAAATCGGAGGCAACCGGCATGCGGTAGTCGAGGAAACTCGGATTATCGAGCAGGCCGTTGGCCGCAAAAATGCACTCCTCGTTGATGGCCCAGCCGACCCCTTGGGCGACACCGCCTTGGATTTGCCCCTCCACGTAGCTCGGATGGATGGCGCGCCCGACATCCTGAAAGGCGGTGTATCGCACAATCTTGACCTTGCCAGTCTCCGGGTCGATCTCGACGTCGCAAATGTGGGTGGCAAATCCCCCCGTCGCGCCCTCCGTGTTGAGCGAGGAGGTGCCATTGATCGGGCCACCGGTGGCGCTTGCCTTGGCGGCGAGCTCCGCCAGCGTCAGCGGTGGGAATTCGCCGGCGTTGGAGCCGGCGGGGCGCGCCGCCCCGTTGTCCCAAACGACCGCCTCGATATCGATCTTCCAAAGCTTGGCCGCTCGCGCGCGCAAGCTCTCGATCACCTGCTCCGTCGCCCGGGTCGCAACCATGGCGGAGGCAAACGTCACGCGACTGCCGCCGGTCAGGGCGCTGAAACCGATCACGCTCGTGTCACCGATCAGGGCCGTCACGCGACGGTAGTCGATGCCCAGCATTTCGGCCACGATATTGACCGTCGAGGCCCGCGAGCCGCCGATGTCGGGATGCCCCGTCACCACCACCACGGTGCCGTCTTCATTGACGTTGACGGTGGCGCTCGACTCACCGCCGGCGTTGAACCAAAAACCGCTGGCGACGCCGCGGCCCTGGTTGGGGCCCAGCGGGGCCTTGTAGTGCGGATGGCCGAGCGCCGCCTCAAGCGTTTCGGCGTAGCCGATCCGGGGAAAGACCGGCCCGTAGGCGGCCTTGGTTCCCTGCTTGGCCGCGTTCTTCTGGCGCAGCAGAAGCGGATCCATTTCCAAGGCCGTGGCCAGTTCGTCGAGGACACACTCCACCGAGAAGGCGCCGATCGGCGCTCCGGGGGCGCGGTAGGCGGCGACCTTCGGTCGGTTGGTCACCACATCAAAGCCGATGATCTCGACGTTGGCGATGTCGTAGGGTGAAAGCGCGCAGCCGACGGCGCCACGAATGGGCGAACCGGGAAAGGCCCCCGCTTGCAGGCGATAGGTCGCCTTCACACCGGTGATCTTGCCGTCCTTGGTCGCACCAATTTTGACGGTGCTTGAGGATCCCGAGGTCGGGCCGGTGGCGCGGAACACTTCCTCGCGCGTCATCACCATTTTGACGGGACGCCCCGATTTGCGCGCCAGCACCAACGCCAAGGGCTCCAGGTAGACGATGGTCTTGCCGCCGAACCCACCGCCGATTTCGGCGGGCACGGCGCGAATGTCGCTAAGTTTCGTGCCGGTCAGTTGGCCCGTCATGTCGCGCACCATGAAGTGCCCTTGGCTGCTGCTCCAGATGTTGGCGCGACCATCCTTGGTGACACTGACGAGGCAGGCGTGCGGCTCGATATATCCTTGATGCACAGGTTTGGTTTTGAAGCTGCGTTCGATAATGACCTCGGCCGCCGCGAAGCCGGCGCTAATGTCGCCCAACTTGTGTTCGAGCTTGCCGGCAATGTTCGAGGTCGTCGCCACCCCGGGCTTGTCGCCAACACCGCGCATGTCCTCGTGCAAGATCGGCGCGCCGGGCTCGATGGCTTCATCAACGTCGATCACCCAGGGCAGGACCTCGTAGTCGACCTCGATGAGCTTGACGGCCTCCGCGGCAATCCTGACCGAGGTGGCAGCGACGGCCGCCACGGCATGGCCGGCGTAAAATGCCCGGTCGCGTGCCATCACATTGCGGCTGATGAAACGCAAATCTTGGATACCGAGAATGACCGGCTTGTCCCAGGGAAAATCCACAAGATCGCGCCCGCTCATCACGGCCTTGACCCCCGGCAGGGCCAAGGCCTTTGCAAAGTTGATAGCCTTGATGCGGGCGTGTGGGTGGGGGCTGCGCAGGACCCTGCCATAGAGCATGCCGGGCTGCGAGAAGTCGGCGCCAAAGGCTGCCCGACCGGTGACCTTCTCGAGGCCGTCGGGGCGGATGGTGCGCTTGCCGATCCACTTGTTGTCCGTCGAACCGTTTGCCGTCATGCCACAGCTTCCGTTCTCTTGCACCCTTTCCATCAGCGGCCTGCGGCCGGAAGAGGTGCTGCCAATCTTGAAAAGCCAAACTCACAGCGGGCCAACCGACCTCTATCCTATAAGGAAGCGAGCGGCGGGCAAACTGCCGAAGGCGCCGCACCGCTATGCCGCCGCGGCGATTGGGAGGCGCCGGGGCGGCACGCCTAGCTTTTCAAAGCCGTTGCTTTAGCGCGCGGTGGCAATCGGCTCAAAGGGTGCCGCCTCGAGGATCGCCCGGGCCCGGCGACAGTCCTCCTGCATCTGCTCTTTGAGGGCCTCGACCGAACTGAACTTGGCATCGGCACGCACAAAGGCGATGAATTCCACCTCGATGTCGCGGCCATAAAGATTGCCCTCGAAGTCAAACAGGAACAACTCGAGCACCGGATCGCCAGCATCGAAGGTGGGCCGCGTGCCAAGGTAGGCGGCGGCATTGTGCCGAGCCCCCTCGACGTATATGCGCACCGCATAGATGCCATGGCCGAGCGCAACATCGCGCGGCAGCTTGATATTGGCGGTCGGAAATCCAAGGCCGGTACCCCGGCCGGCGCCGCTCACGACCCTGCCGGAGACGCGCCAATAGTGTCCCATCATTTCGGCGGCGCCGGCAACGTCGCCTTGAGCGAGCTCGGCGCGAATGGCCGAAGAGGAGAACACCTCGCCCGCCTCGCCGACCTGGCCAACGATGGTGACGCCAAAACCGTGCGCGTTGCCGGCCCGCCTTAGCGCCTCAGGGTCGCCGGCGCGCTTGCGGCCGAAACGGAAATCATAACCGATCACGACGTGCCGGACGGCAAGGCCGGCGACCAGCACGCGCTCGACAAAGTCCTCGGCGCTGAGGGCAGCGAAGGCGGTATCGAAGGGCAACACGAAGACAACGTCCAGTCCGAACTGCTCCAGCAGCCGCAGCTTGCGCGGCAGCCCGGTGAGCTTGAAGTGGGGCTTGTCCGGCTGAAAGAATTCCCGCGGATGCGGCTCAAACAGCAACGCCCCTGCCGGACGCGCGAGCGCAAGGGCCCGGGCGCGAACCTCACCGAGCAGAACCTGATGGCCGCGGTGGACGCCATCGAAGTTGCCGATCGTCAGCACCGAGCCCCGCGCCGCGGCGGGAAGGTCGGCGTATCGCTCATAAATTTGCATGCCAATCGGAAGGCCCAAGCCCATTGCCGCGCGCGCAACGCCCGCGCGCGTCTCACCGTTACCGCCTCCTGCCTTATCCGAGGCACGGATCGCCACCCAAAGCAGCAACCGGCGGCGAGCGGCCGCCGGCCCCTAGCCTGCTTGCTTCTCGGCTGCCCGCGTCGGCACCATCAGCACGGCCTCCCCCTCAAGCACGACCTTGCCGTCGACGGTACAGGTGCACTCAAAGCGCGCACGCCGCTTGGCGGGATAGAGCTCAACAACGCGCACCTTGGCAATCACCCGGTCGCCGATTCGCACCGGCGCCCGGAAATTCAAGGTCTGCGACACATAGATCGCCCCGGGGCCGGGCATCTCGATCCCGAACACGGCCGAGATATAGCCAGCGGTTAGCATACCGTGGGCGATCGGTTCCTTGAAAATGGTTTTGGCGGCGTAGTCGGCATCCAGGTGGACCGGATTGCGATCGCCGGTCACCTCGGCAAAGCTGCGCACGTCCGCGGCCGAAACCGCTTTGGCGAAACTCGCTTCCATCCCGAGCTCGAGATCTTCGAAGTGGTAGCCCTGCCGGGTGTGGACGTTCATGGCATGTCCTTGAATCGATTGATTTCTGCCGCGGCGCAAAATTAAACATCTACAAGTTGCGCCGCAACAAACACTTGGCCTTTATATGGATAACCCGGAGCCCGAAGAAAAGATCATGGACTCGCTGAGGATTTGCGGCCACAGGCCCTGCGCCCAGGGTCGCCACGGCGTCTTGCTGCGCTGCAATGATGCTGCGTTGCCGCAGATGGGCGCCCGGCCCCTAGCCGGTTGCATGCCGCGCCCGCCCTGGGCTATAAGCCGCCCTACTCAGCGCATTTTTCGCCTATTGGCCTGCACGGGGATCCCGTGCCGGTCGGAACGAAGGCCCTCCCATGAGCGATCGCAAACCTTTAATGCCCAAGGCCACGGCCGTTTGGCTGGTGGAGAATACGTCCCTGTCATTTGAGCAAATCGCCGAATTTTGCGGCCTGCATGCGCTGGAGGTCAAAGGCATAGCCGATGGCGATGTTGCGCACGGCATCAAGGGCATGGATCCGATTTCCAATGGCCAGCTGAGCCGCGAGGAAATCCATCGCGGTGAGGAGGACCACACCCACATCCTGCGCTTGGCGGCCTCGAAAGTGGAGATCCCCGAGGTCAAGACCAAGAAGGGGCCGCGCTACACCCCCGTCTCACGCCGTCAGGACCGGCCCAACGCCGTCATTTGGCTGCTGCGCAATCATCCGGAACTAAAGGACAGTCAGATCATGCGGCTGGTCGGCACGACCAAGCCAACGATTGCCGCCATCCGCGATCGCACGCATTGGAATTCCGCCAACCTGACGCCGCAGGACCCCGTGACCTTGGGTCTTTGCTCCCAGATCGATCTCGACAACGAAGTCAAAAAGGCAGCGCGGCGCCTGGAACGCGAAAGGAAAGACCAGCAAAAGCCGAGCGAAAAAGGCGGCACGCTGCTGCCCGCGGCCGAAACCACCGTCGCGCCGGGACTTGGACCGCAACCGGACGTCGAGATCATGCCGCCCGTGCGGCCGGAATCGCCGCGCGAGGAAACCGAAGCCGAGGAGCAGGCGCGCGTCCTGGCCAAGCTGCGCGAGTTGGGTGGGGCCAAGACCGAGGACCCCTCCGAATAAAGGGTTCGCATCCCCGGCCAAAGGCGGCCGCCCCCACGCTCGGTCGGCGGCTGGACCACCACGGCGAACGGGTCCATCCTCGACGGGGTCGCCGTTCGCCTCCGCGAAAAGCAACCAAGGCCGGCGGCGGGGAAACGAGGCACGGCCATGGGCGCAACCGATTTCGACTTCATCGTGGTCGGCGCCGGCACGGCCGGCTGCCTGCTGGCCAACCGTCTCTCGGGCATGGCCGGCGCCCGCGTGGCGCTCTTGGAGGCTGGCGGCAAGGACAACTACCACTGGATCCATATTCCCGTCGGCTACCTCTACCTGATGGGTAATCCGCGCACCGATTGGGGCTACCGCACGGTTGCCGAACCCGGGCTCAACGGTCGCAGCCTCGCCTACCCGCGCGGCCGCGTGCTCGGCGGCTGCTCGTCCATCAACGGCATGATCTACATGCGCGGGCAGGCGCGCGACTACGATACCTGGCGCCAGCTGGGCAATGCCGGCTGGGCCTGGGAGGATGTGCTGCCGTACTTCAAGCAGCATGAGGATCAGTGGGCACTTGATCCCGACGCGCTTGACCCGGGCGCCTTCGAACGTTTGCATGCGCGCGGCGGCGAGTGGCGCGTCGAGCTGGCGCGCATTCGTTGGGAAATCCTCGACGCCTTCCGCACTGCCGCCGCGGAGGCCGGCATTCCCAAGGTTGATGATTTCAATGGCGGCAACAACGAGGGCTGCGGCTACTTCCACGTTAATCAACGGACCGGCGTGCGCTGGAACACCTCCAAGGCCTTTCTGCGTCCCGTCAAGCATCGCCGCAACCTCAGCATCGAAACCGACGCCCTGGTCGAACGGCTGACGCTGGACGGCAAGCGGGTGACCGGGCTGCTGGTCAACCAGGGTGGCCGGCGCCGCACGCTCACGGCGCGTTGCGAGGTGATCCTGTGCGCCGGCGCCATCGGCTCGCCGCAGATCCTCCAGCTGTCCGGCATCGGCGCCGGCGCCATGCTCAAGGGACTTGGCATCGCCGTGAGCCACGACCTCAAGGGGGTCGGCGAAAATCTGCAGGACCACCTGCAGATCCGCTGCGCTTACAAGGTCGAGGGCGTGCGCACCATGAACGAGCGTTTCCAAAGCGTTTTGCAGCGCGCCGGCTTTGTCGCCCAGTACGCGCTGACGCGCCGCGGCCCGATGACGATGGCGCCCTCCCAGCTCGGCGCCTTCGTCAAATCCGATCCGAGCCGCGACACACCCGACCTGCAGTATCACGTGCAGCCCTTGACCTTGCCCAAGTTCGGCGAGCCGCTCGATCCCTTCCCGGCCTTTACCGCCAGCGTCGCCAACCTGCGGCCGACCAGTCGCGGCTCGGTCCGCATCACCTCGGCCGATCCGGCCCAGCATCCCGAGATTCGGCCCAACTACCTGTCCAGCGAGGACGACCGACGCGTGGCCGCCGCCGCGGTGCGCATTACGCGCCGGATCGTGTCGATGCCGGCGCTCAGAAAATATCGCCCGCAGGAGTTTCGGCCGGGCCTCGAGTTTGCGAGCGATGCCGAGCTGGCGCAGGCGGCCGGCGACATCTCCACCACCATCTTTCATCCGGTCGGCACGGCCAAGATGGGTAACGACGAGGGCGCCGTCGTCGACCATCGCCTCAGGGTGCGCGGGCTCGCTGGCCTGCGTATCGCCGACGCCTCGGTGATGCCGACCATCACGTCGGGCAACACCAATGCGCCGACCTTGATGATCGCCGAAAAGGCCGCCGCCATGATCCTGGCCGACGCGCACGGGCACGCCACCGAGGTCACGGCATCGTGATGAGGGCGGAAACTTACGCCCGGGGCATGCTGTGCGGGCCAACCCAGGCCTCGAGCTTTAAGCCATGCGCAAGACTTCCGAGCGCGCCCCGCTGACGCGGCGCGCCATTGCCCGCATCCGGAGCTTTGCCGCCCTGCCGTTCGCCATCGGGCTCGTGCTTGCGAGCGCGGGCGGCGCGCTTGCCGAGGCCCCCTCGCTCGATGCGATCGCGGCCGCCGTCGTCCACATCAAGACCTTCATCAATCCAGAGGGGCGCAGCGTGGCGACGCTGGGAGCCGAGCGCGAGGGCTCTGGGATCGTGATCGGCGCGGACGGCCTTATTCTCACCATCGGCTATTTAATGCTGGAGGCCCATGCCGCGGAAATCGTCACTAACGATATGCGCAGCCTGGCGGCCGAGGTGGTTGGTTACGATCACGAGACCGGCTTTGGTCTGCTCAAGGCACAGGCGGCCTTGAACCTGCGGCCGATTGCGTTCGGCAAGTCGCAAGAGCTCAAAGAGAAAGACCCGGTGTTGGTGGCGAGCTTCGGTGGACCGGACATGATCGGACCCGCCTTCGTGGTGGCCAAGCGCGAGTTCGCCGGCAGCTGGGAATACTTGCTGGAGGAGGCGATATTCACGGCGCCGCCGCATCCCGTTTGGAGCGGTGCGGCCCTGATCAACCGCGAGGGCAAGCTGGTCGGCGTTGGCTCCCTCATTGTCGGCGACGCCGCCGGCGGCACGCCGGGCAATATGTTCGTGCCGATCGATCGGCTGCCCCCCATCATGGCCGACCTTCTCTCCGAGGGGCGCGTGCTGGGCCCCGCGCGACCCTGGCTCGGGCTGACCACGGAGGAGGCGGACGGCAAGCTCACCATCGCCCGCGTGGCGCCCGGCGGCCCGGCCGAAAAAGCCGGCGTGCAGAAGGGCGACGTGGTCGTTGGCGTCGGCGGACGCGCCGCCTCGGGGCTGGCCGACTTCTATCGTCAAGTTTGGTCGCTCGGTAGCGCTGGCACCGTGGTCCCGCTCGACGTCCTCCAGAATCAGGAAAAGCGCCGCTTTGAACTCAAATCGATCGACCGCATGGATCACTTGAGGTTCAAGTCGACCTTCTGATCCGGCGCGGCCAAGCCGCTGGCCGCGTCGCCAGCCAAAGGTGCAAGAGCTTGGCCGGGTCGCGGGGTGCGCGCGGACGTCTTGGGGTGTTGCCGCGCCTGCCGCTTCCCGCTATCTCGGCGTGTCAAACTGCGGGGGCGCGCGTCGGGGGTTCAAGGTGATGGGCTGGTTGTGGGCCGTCTTCACGGTCCTGGCTGCCGGTGGGCAGGTTTTGCGCAACGCACAGCAGAAGGAGTTGACGAGCACGCTCGGCACCGTCGGTGCCACCCACGTACGCTTCCTGTTCGGCCTGCCCTTTGGCCTTTTGTTTTTGCTACTGGTGCTGGCGGTGACGGGACAGGGTCTGCCCGCGCTCAACGGTCGCATGCTGGCCTGGAGCCTGGCAGCGGCGCTGGCACAGATCGGGGCTACCGCCCTGTTGCTCGCCGCCATGCGCGACCGGTCCTTTGTCGTCACCACCGCCTATGCCAAGACGGAGCCGGTTCAGGTCGCCATTTTTGGCCTGGCCTTTCTTGGCGATCGCCTCTCCCCGGGGCTGGCGCTGGCCATCCTGATCGCCACCACCGGCGTCTTGATCATGTCCTGGCCGCGCAGCACGGCCGAGGAGGCCTTCTCCTGGCGGCCCGCCGTGCTCGGCATCGCCTCGGGGGCTCTGTTCGCCATTGCCGCCATCGGCTTCCGCGGCGGCATTCGGGCGCTCGATGCCCCCAACTTCGTATTGGCGGCGACGACGACGCTCGCCCTCGGTCTCATCATTCAGACCGCGCTGCTTTCGATCTACCTGGCGCTGTTCGATCGTGAGAAGCTGATGGCCATCATTCGCGAGTGGCGGCCGTCGATGTTGGCGGGCTTTACCGGTGCCTTCGCCTCGCAGATGTGGTTCTTGGCCTTTGCGCTCGAAAGCGCGGCCAAGGTGAGGACCTTGGCGCTGATTGAGGTGCTGTTTGCGCAGATCCTTTCTCGCAATCTGTTTAAGCAGCGGCTGGCCTCGCGCGAGGCCTTGGGCATCTTGCTGATCGTCGCTGGCGTGGTCTTGCTCTTGAATCTCTAGCCGTGCGTGCGCAGGTTGAGCGCTATGGAGCAGACGCCGCTGACACCGCCGGCGAGCCCGGCGGCGCCTACATCGCAGCCACCGAGCGCGGCAAGGCTCGCGCATGCTCGCAAACGCGTGGTCGCGCTCAAGGGCTTCTACATCCACTTGACCGTGTTCGCGCTCGTGCTGCTGGCGTTGCTCCTCGTCAATAGCGCGACCGGCGGCCCGTGGTGGGTGGTGTGGATATTTTTGGGCTGGGGGCTGGGCGTGCTCGCGCACGGTTTGGTCGTGGCTGGCCTCGGCTCGCGCAGCATCGCGGCCTGGGAGGCGCGCAAGCTGCAAGACTATCTGGCCGAGGATGGCGACGGGCGGGCGCGCGATGGCAACGGCCCCTAAACTTACTTGATCAGGCCCTCGGCGCGCATGGCCGCCACCACCGCGGGGCGTGCGCCCACGCGTTGGCGATAGGCCAAGACGTTGGGGAATGGCGACAGGTCGACGAAGCGGGTCGGGCTGATGCGGCGCCGGCCCTGCCAAAAGGCCGGGCGCAACAAGGTGCTCTTAATCACCGCCAAGGGACGGGCGCTGCGGCGCGGCACGTGGCCGATCTACGCCGCCGCCGTTGACGATCATTTCGGCCGTTGCCGGACCCGAGCTGAGGCTGAGCAATTGGCAAGCCTGTTGGCAAAGCTCGACAACGTCTGAGGGCGGCCCGCAGGGCACCTGGACCCGGTTGGCCATTGGTGTAGGATGCGGGCCTCTAGGCTGTCCAGGCGCCGAATGGCGCTTATTTAGATTTAGAGGGATATTGGGAGATGGCGGGACCTGCCGCGCAGGCCGAGATTCCGGCTGGCACGCTGATGCAGGGCAAACGCGGCCTCATCATGGGCGTCGCCAACAATCGCTCGATCGCCTGGGGCATTGCCAAGGCCGTGGCCGCGCAGGGCGCCGCGCTGGCCTTCACCTACCAGGGTGAGGCCTTGAAAAAGCGGGTCGAGCCGTTGGCGGCGGAGGCGGGCTCGGAGATCGTGCTGCCCTGCGATGTTGCCGACAGCGGCTCGATGGACGCGGTTTTCGCCGAGCTCGGGCGGCGTTGGGGCGAGCTCGACTTTCTCGTGCACGCCATCGCCTTTTCCGACAAGGCCGAACTCGATGGCCGCTACGTTGACACTAGCGCCAAGAACTTCAGCCAGACCATGCTGATCTCCTGCTACTCCTTTACCGCCCTGGCGCAACGGGCCGAGAAACTGATGCGAAACGGCGGCTCGCTCCTGACCCTCACCTACTATGGTGCCGAAAAGGTCATGCCGCACTACAACGTCATGGGTGTGGCCAAGGCTGCCTTGGAAGCCAGCGTGCGCTACCTGGCGGCGGATCTCGGCAAGGGCGGCATCCGCGTCAACGCCATTTCCGCGGGTCCGATCAAGACCCTGGCGGCCTCCGGCATCGCCGACTTCCGCTATATTTTGAAATGGAATGAGTATAACTCGGCGCTGCGACGCACCGTGACGATCGAGGAGGTGGGCGCAGCCGGACTTTACCTGTTGTCCGCTCTCTCGCGCGGCGTCACCGGAGAAGTCCATCATGTGGACGCGGGCTACCACGTGCAAGGCATGAAGAACGAGGAAGCCCCGGATATTACCGTCGTGCGCGATACGACCTGACCGATACCGCCGCGCGAGAACAAGGATTGAGTCGGGTTAGCGCAGATCCGGTGGGTTGCTCCGGGCGTCGACGCAGGCACTGCCGTCCCAATAGCGGAATTCACCGCAGCCGCCACGCCGGCCGGGCACGCGCACCACCACATCAGGCCGCCGGTCATACTCGTAGGTGTTGGTATATCCGTATACGCGCGGACGCGCTGGTAGCGGCGCGTAGTCGTAGTCATCATAGTAGCCCGAGGGGCCGACGTAGACGCCAAATCCCACCTGCGCAGAAGCCGAGCTGACTGCCGCGAGCGATGCCAGCGCCGCAGCCGCCGTAATGAGTGCAAGACGCATGTGACCTCCTGAATGGTCTCGTTTGCTAGCGAAGTGACGTTTACCAAACCAAACCAGCGAGCTTTCAAATCGTTCCAGGCTGCTGGCGCCGCCAGCGCCACAAAACCGCCACGCCCGGCGCCTCATCTCGCCGGTGCGACCCGCGGGGGGGACGCGGCGCACGGGGAAGTAACATGCGTGCCGTAACGGCTGTGATCATTGCGCTGCTCGCGTTCGGCGTTCCGGCAACGGCGGCAGCGCCGAGTAACAAGGCGGCCAGTGTGCCCAAGAAGGGCGAATTCGCCTCCTCGGAGAGCATCCTGCGCTGGATCAATGGCTATCGCGCCAAGCCGGAGCCGGCCAAGGCACCGGCGGCGGCACGCGCCATGAGCGAACTCAACTTATTCCGCGACTTGGAGACGGCCGGCGTCTACATCGGCTTCCTGGCTGGCGTGCTGGAGACAAATCCAAAGAAGGCGGAAGAGCTGGTCGCCAAAATGTTTCCGATGCCGCCGGAGGATCAGGTCGTCATCGTCCGCGCCATCGCCTATTCCAATTTGCCGGACTGGAAGGCCCTGCTGCTCAAATTCGCCGAGCGCATGCCGGCCCGGCAGGGTTTGATCGACCGTTTCGTGCACGACAAGATGCCGACGCTGAAACAAATTCCCTTGGACTCTGGGGCGGCGCCGCTCGACATGCTGTGGGGCAAATACTTTGCCACCGGCTCCTATGAGCCCGTCATGCGCATGGTTTCGATCCTCGAATGGTCGAAGGACCAGAACAACGTCGATCGCTTGACCGTCGGCTCGATGGCGAAGTTGACGCTCGCCACCAATGCCTCGCGCGACAAAGAGCTGATGGACATGCTCAAGACCTCCATGAAGCACGAGACCAAGGAGAACCGGGCGGTCTTGCAGGAAGTGATCGATGCGGCCGAGACCTTCGAGTTCGGACGCGTGCGCAAGGAAGCGATGGGCGCCATCGATCAGCTGAAGATCAAGGGCCCCGCCTCGGCGCGCAATGTCCAGTGGTGGGGGACGGCCGGGCAGACCGCGCTCGCGCTCGGTTGCATCGTCGCCGGTGCCATGGGTCACGTGGAAATTGGTATCCCGTGCGTGGTCGGTGGCGCCGTTTCCGGGGCCGCGCTCAAGTACATGACGCCGCAATAGCGGCACCGACCAGGAGCCTCAGGACGCCTTTTGTTCCTGTTCGGCTTCGGCTTTGGCCTGTTCGGCGGCGTCTTCGGTAAACAGCTCTTCCAACTCCTGCACCGAGCTGCGGGCAGCCGCCTGCAACCTCTCCACGTCGGTGTAGTGGCGGTAATCCTCATAGAGCCGGCGCCGATCGTGCGCCTTGAAGGTTTCCACCACAAAGCGCACCTCGCGCTCCGATAGGCCAAGCCCCCGTAAGAGGTCGCGCGTCAGCTCGATCGAGGACAAAAACGTCTCGCGCCGGACCGCCCTCACGCCGACATCCATCAAGCGATGGGTGTGTCGCCGGTCGCGGGCGCGGGCATAAATCGGCACGTGCGGGTAGCGCTGGCGCACCATTTGGGCGATGCGAATCGAGGCTTCGACGTTGTCGACGGCGAGCACGAAGGCGCGTGCCTTGTCGATCTGGGCCGCTTCCAGGATCTCGGGGCGACTGACGTCGCCGTAATAGATTTTGGCGCCGAACTTGCGCACGACCTCGACCTGCTCGGGGTTCGAGTCGAGGGCGGTGATGGCGATCTTCTTGGCCGTCAGGATGCGCGCCACGATCTGCCCCACGCGTCCGAAGCCGGCGATCACCACGTGCCCGTCGTTGGCGGGGATGGCGTCGAAGGCACGGGCGATGATGGGCTTCGGCAGCAGGATCTCCTCCAGGACCAGCAACAGCGGCGTTGCCGCCATCGACAGCGTGACGGCGACGGACAGCAGATCGGCGACCGACTTCTCGAGCACGCCTGAGGAAAAGCCGGAGGCAAAGAGCACGAAGGCAAACTCGCCGCCCTGCGATATCGCCAGCGCAAAGCGGCGGGCGGGGCCGGCCTCAAGCCCGGCTCGGCGCCCGAGCGCAAAGAGGATTACGCTCTTGATGCCGAGGAGACCCACGACGACGCAAGCAACGAGCCACGGGCTCTCGCCGATCAGCCCGAGGTTGAGCGACATGCCGACCGCCGTAAAGAACAGGCCGAGCAGCAGGCCCTCGAAGGGAGCGATGTCGGCCTCGATCTCGTGGCGATAGTGCGAATCGGCGAGCAGCACGCCGGCGATGAAGGCGCCGAGCGACGCCGACAGTCCTGCCTGCTCCATCACCAGCGTGACCCCAACCACGGTCAACAGCGCGCTGGCGGTCATCGCCTCCTTGACGCGGGTGCGCGCCACCAAGCTAAAGATGCCGTCAAGCAGGTAACGACCGACCACGACGACGAAGACGATGACGCCAATGGCTTTGGCGGCCGCCAGCAGCTCCATTTGCTGCGTCGCGTCCTTGACGGCCACGGCGAACAGCGGCGGCACGGCGATCAAGGGAATGGCCGCCAGATCTTGGAACAGGAGCACAGCGAAGGCCAGGCGGCCGTGACGGAGCGCCAGTTCGCCCTTCTCCTCCAAAATCTGCAGCGCGAAGGCGGTCGAGGACAGCGACAGGGCGAGACCGGCGAAGACGGCGGCCTGCCAGGCCAGTCCAAACGCCATGGCCGCGACGGCCAGGGCCGCCCCGGTCAACGCCACCTGGGCACCGCCAAGGCCGAAGATGCCGGCCCGCATCGCCCACAACCGTTTGGGTCTGAGCTCCAGCCCGATCAGGAACAACAAGAGCACGACGCCGAACTCGGCAAAGTGCAGCACCGTATTCACCTCATACACGGTGACGACGAAGCCCAACCCGAAGGGACCGATCAGGACGCCGACCAGCAGATAGCCCAGCACGTTGCCGATGCGCAGGAGCTTGCCTAGCGGCGCCGCTACCACGGCCGCGGCCAAGAACAGGGCAACTTGGGTCAGCGTCACGTCGGTCATGTATTGGGCCCGCGAAAAAGGGGGGGACAGGTGATAGGGAGCCAGGCGGGCTTGCGGCAAGCGCAAAAACTGAGGCCGGTCGCGGAGTTGTGGCGGGCACGCACGCCCGCGGGGGCGCCGGCCCTCGGCGGTCGCGCGCCCGCGCCGGCGGCTCTTTAGGAGGAATACTTAATGCTGCAGCCGTAAGGTCGCGACGTCTTGACGGTGACCGCCTTACCGGCGGCGACTTCGCTCAGGGCCGCGTCGACAAAATTCTTGGCCGTCTTCAGATCCTCCAGGCGCGTCGTGGGCTTGTCATCGATGCCGCCCATGTAGACCAAGGCGCCGTCGCCCGTGATCACGTACATGTGCGGGGTCACCTGCGCCCCGTAGCTGCGACCCACACCGCCCTTGGGATCCAACAGGACCGCGGACGGCACCGCCCCTCTCTCCTCGGTGAGCTTGTTGGCCTCGAGACCGTGCACGAAGCCCTGGGCGCCAGGGTGCGAGGAAATCAAAGTCAGCCAGACGACGCCCTGCGCCGTCCACTTTTTCTGCAGCCCCTGCATGTTGTTGCCACCGTAGTGCTTACGCACATAGGGACATTCGTGATTGGTCCATTCCAATACCACGGTCTTGCCTTTGAAGTCGGCAAGCGACACGGAATGACCGTTGCTGTCCAACAGCGTGAAATTCGGCGCCGGCGCGCCAAGGCGCGCCTGCGGGCCGGGGTCGGCCGCACGCGAGGACACTGCTACCAGCGTCAGAAGACCGGCGCCGCCGAGAAGCACCAGCAGGCCACGACGTCGGATAAGGGACATGCAATTGCTCCGGGCTCGATGACAAGCAGAGGATCGCTTGGTGCCGACGATAGCAGTCAAGCGCGATCGAACACAAACGGGGCGCACGCGCAGACGCTTCGTTACCGCCCAAACCGGCAAAAAAACTTGCCGCACCGATATTGCCGCACGCCGTCGTGCGCGAGCAAATGTCGTGCTTGCGCGCGCAATGTTGGCTTGGGCAGCCGGCAGCTTGTGTCAAACGCTGTTGGCCAACCCTGGCGCGGTGCCAGTGCCGCCGGTTGGCGAGGGCATAAGGGCACGGCGCGGCCGTTTTTCCCGTCAGGTCAGCGCCCGGCATGGCGTCGAGCCGGTCGGTGTGGCGTGGTGATTTGGACCAAGCTGGGCTAGGCAAGGCGGCGGCGCGCCTCGGCACGGGGGGCGTGCGCGCCGGGTTTGGTTGCGCGCAGGCGCGCACCGTCGCAGGCGCGCAATCCGCGCCGATCGCAATCAGCTTTTGGGAGCCGAAGACCCGCTCGATCCCAACCCAGAGCTGCCGGCGCCCGTCGACGCCGTGGTCGTGCTCGAGCTGCGGGGGTCGCCCTCGCGCAAGATTTCCGGCGTGCCGAATACCACGCCATCCGGCGTCGGAATCGGGGTTGGGCTCACGGCCGCGAAGTTGCTCCCTTCCTTCAAGAGCTGGATCCGCATCAGCATGGCAAAGTCCTCGTGCACCGTATTGTGGCAATGCTGCACATAAGAGCCGCCGTACTCGCCGAACTGCACTTGAAACTGCACCTGGCCGCCTGGGCGCAAGCGCCAGACGTCCTTGCGCACGAGCCTTTCGGTTGACGGGATCGACTGACTGCCACGGTTCATGGTGACACCTTCCTCGAAATGGAGGTGGATCGGGTGATCCCAACCGCCGCCACTATTGACGTAGGTCCAGTGCTCGACCTCGCCGGGGCGCGGGATCAACATGGAGATGCGATTGGCATTGAAGGTGTGGGCATCCTCGCCGTTGATCTTGATCGACCAGGGAAACGACGCCGTTTCCGGGCAATCGGGCGTGCACTGGCCGGTTTTTGCATCGCGCGAGTCCCCGCCGCCGGATCGACCGAACTCGACGACGCGCTTGCGCACCGGCGTGACGATCGGGACCTGCTCGGTTAGAGCCAGCGGTACTTGGCTCTTATCTGAGCTGCCGCAGCTGTTCGCCGTGGTCAGGGTAGTGCCGGGCACGTCGATGCTCGGCACCGAGCTGGCGATGCGAAACTCCATGATGGCGCCGACGAATGGATCGTTGTTGTCGCCGGCGAGTGCCCCACTCAGGGATAGCGCCCCATCGGGCTTGCGCCCGTCGGTTTGTTTCAGGGTATTGACCAGCCTGATCTTGTCGCCGACCCGGAAGCTTAAAAAAATCGACGACGATATCGTAGCGTTCGGCGCTGCCCTGCTCGTCGAGCTCCGTCAAAGCGATGGGATTGACGACAAAGTTTCCATCGTTGGCGATGAACTTGAACGGCACGGCGCGGCCCGACGAATCCGCCAAGGCCAGTTTGATGAAGCGGGACATGCTGGCGTTGATGAGCCGCAGGCGATATTTGCGCGGCAACACGTCCAGGTAGGGCGCATAGGCGAAGTTCACCAACGGCAGGTCGCCGACGAAGCCGTCGCTGGTGAAGATATCCAAGAAGTACTGTCCGTCGCGACCGGTCGCCCCATCGGAGACGATCAAATTGACGTCGAAATCGATGTTGCCCCAACCGAGCCGGCTGCCGCTCGGCAGAGGAGGTTGACGCCGTCGTTGAGGCTTTCGTTGCCGCGGTCCCGGCCGCTGTACATGTTCACGATCATGAGATTGCCCTTGTAGACATTCTCGGCGGTGAAGAAAAATCGGTGGTCGTGTGCCCACAACGAGCCTTGCAGCTCGCGCCAATCGCCCGCCACCTTGATGAGACCGCCGTCATCGTCCGGCCCTGAGGCCCTGGGATCGGTGGCCTCGGTGTTGAACTTGTCGCGCCGGGCCAGGGTCGTGCTCCAGCGGTAGTCATAAAAAGTGCCGGGGAAGTGATGGGCGCCGGTGGCACCGTCGCTTTCCGCACCATTGTGGGCGTTGTGGAAGTGCAGTTGGGTCTCGTTGCGGCCAAAACCGTTGTTGTCCTCGCGGTTGACGGGCGTGTTGTTGTAGACACGCATGCAAATCGGCTCGCCGTAGCGGGCCTTGATTAGTGGGGGCGGCATGCGGCCTTCCGCAAACTTGCCGTGGCCGTAGCACCAGACCGATTTGGCGTGCTGATCGGGCATGCGGGGGTGGAACTTGGTGCCAGCGGCGCTGGGTCCCCAGGACATCGCGTACCCGACCTTGGGGAAGAACTCGTCCCAGCGCTGATGCGCAAACCATTCGCCGGGGGGCCGACCCTCCATCGGACCCCTGTTGGTCAGCGGATTGCAGAACGGATTGGCACCAGGTCCGCGGTAGCCGCTGAAATCGTTGTGATAGGATATGCGCTTGGCATTTTCGTAGCCGTCCGTCGCCGCATAGCAGGCCTCACCAGCCGCGTTCCTCAGCATCAAACTTGGCACCTCGGCCTGCAGACGCGTCAGCGGTTGGGTGAATTTCTGGGCCCCGAACAAGGGACTGCGCGGCGTCCCCGTCGGGACCGCGGCAAAGGCACTCTTGGCCAAGGGGCTGAGACCATTCTTGGCGACGAGCAGGCCGCTGGCGGTGAAGATCCCCCACCTGACGAGATCGCGCCGGCTGATCTGGCCGAGCGAGCGGGCCTTGACGATTTCGGCGCGATTGTCGCGCGCCCGTTGCGCCTCCCGCTGGCGAATGCGCGATGCCTTGCTTGCAATGTACATGGGTCCTCACCTGCTTTGGACGTTGAAACTTTGCTGCTTGCCTGCGCCTGGAGAAGAAAATCGTGCTGCGCGATGAGAGTGCGGCCGAGGCTCGTGATACCGATCAGCGTGATGCTGCCGGCGTGCCAATCGTGACCGGCGTGTCGAGTGCGCCGGCCCAGCGACCGGATGGAAAGGATGCAAGCGATCGGTCTGATCCTGATCGACGAAGGGCGTGACAACATTGCTTGACCCCGCGCACGCGCAAGGGGAACAGATCGGTTCGGTCGAAAGCAACCATGTACGTCCCTCGGCGGCGTATGCTGCGGCGGTTCGGACGCACGACTGAACGTCAATCGAAGACTTGTCGCAGAGACGGCTTGCCTCGCGGAGGGGCTTGCCACCTCGCCCGGAATAGGTCGCCAGCACGCGTGGTCCTTAACCCGCCAACCTCGTGCCGCCATCATCGCCGGGGCGAGCGCGGCGCCAGCCGAGCAAGGTACAAGAACGAAGCCGCACCGATGGATTGCGCGGCGACCCCAAGGTGAGGACCGAGGTTAGACCCTTCGCCGGGCTCCAGGGCGCCAAAGGTGTAACCACATGCAAATGCCTCTTGTTGTCCGCCGCGGGCGAGACTGAGCACTGCGTGGGGTCGCGGGCCGCACGGCAAAAATAGGCGAAGGGCCACCCGGCACACGCGGCACTGAGGCGCTAAACGCAGCGGTCCTGAGGCAGGGGAAGCAAACGTCGGGCGATGCGCTAAGGGTCAGACCACGGCCTGATAGCGCGCCACACAGGTGGCAAGCACCTCCTCTGCGGGTCGGCTCCACCAGCGCTCGGAGAAGATTTCGACTTCCGCCGGCCCGCTATAGCCGGCCGCCTCGACCCAGGTGCGAATCTTCCGCAACTCGACGATGCCGTCACCCATCATGCCGCGATCATTGAGCAGATCGCGTGTTGGCAGCAGCCAATCGCAGACGTGATAGGCCAGCAATCGGGCGCGGCCCGCCCGCGCGATCTGGCCCTCAAGCTTGGGATCCCACCAGGTGTGATAGACGTCGACGGCAACGCCGAGGGTGCCGCTGCGCTCCGGATCGAGTGCGTCGCAGATATCGAGCGCGTGCTCGGTGGTATTAACGCAGGCGCGGTCGGCGGCCTGCATGGGATGCAGCGGCTCGATGGCGAGTGGCATGCCGACTTGGCGCGCGTAAGCGAGCGTGGCGGCGATGCCGTCCACGACCTGTTGGCGCGCCAAGCCGATGTCCTTGTGGGCCGGTTGGCCGCCCAACGCCCCGGGCAACGCGCCCACGACCAGCACCAGGCAGGGCGCGCCCAGGGTCTTGGCCTCATCGACCGCCCTGCGATTGTCGTCGAGGGCGGCGCGCAGGCCCGGCGGATCGGCGGCGGGAAAAAAGCCGCCGCGGCAGTAGCCCGACAGTACCAGGCCGGTCGCCTGCAGCTGCCGCGCGACCTTTGTCAGCCCGGCGGCCCCAACCTGATCGCGCCAGGGACAGATGCTGGGAATGCCGCGACGGGCGCAGACCTCGATGATCGCCGGCAGTTCCAGCTGCTTGCGCAGGGTTGCCGTATTGATGGACAAATGCGCAAGGCTTCGGGAGAAATCGCGCATCAAGCAATCCCGTGCACCGCCAACACGCGCACCATGCGTCGGCGCGCCAAATCGGGATCGCGCAGGAGCCCGGCGCGATCGGCGAGCCGAAACAGCTCGGCCAGATGCGGCAGTGAGCGCGCGCTCTGCTGCCCACCAATCATGACGAAGTGATCCTGCAGGCCATTGAGATAAGCCATGAAGACGACGCCGGTCTTGTAGAAGCGGGTCGGGGCCTTAAAGATGTGCCGCGACAGCGCAACGGTGGGCTCGAAGATCGCGTCGAACTGCTGCCGATCACCGGCCGCGAGCGCGCCAAGGGCGGCCGAGGCGGCCGGCGCGATGGCATCGAAGATGCCGAGCAAGGCGTCGCTGTAGCCTTGCGCGTCGCCGGCGATCAGCTCCGCATAATTAAAATCATCCCCCGTATACATGCGCACGCCCGCGGGCAGCTGCCGCCGCATGGCGATTTCCTTGTCCTTGTCGAGCAGTGAGATTTTGATGCCGTCGACCTTGGCGACGTGGGCCTTGATGATGCCGGTCGCGGTCTCCATCGCCAGCCTATGGTCGTGATTACCCCAGTAGCCGGCGAGCGCCGGATCGAACATCTCGCCCAGCCAGTGGATGATGACGGGAGCCTTGGCCTGCGCCAGCACGCGATCATAGACGCGCTCGTAATCGCTTGCGGACTTGGCAATGCGGGCCAGCGCCCGGCTCGCCATCACAATCAGGCGACCGCCGACGGCCTCAATCGCGGTCATCTGCTTCTGGTAGGCGTCAATCACTTCGTCGACGGAGCGGACCCCGGCGGCATCGAGATGATCGGTGCCGCAACCGCAAAAGATCAGGGCCGGTCGGCCGTTACGCGCCTCCCAGGCGGTGGCCGCCCGTGTGGCGCGCCGGATCAGCTCCAACGAGGTCGGCCAATCAAGCCCCATGCCGCGCTGGGCCGTGTCCATGGCTTCGGCGACGCCGAGGCCCAGATCCCATAGGTATTCACGGGTGGCAATGGTCCTGTCCCAATCGATCGCGCAATCGAGCCAGGGATCGTTGGCCGCGGTCGCATCGGCCACCACATGGGCGGCGGCGAGCGCGATGCGATTGAATGCCCCTGCAACCTTGTCCGGATAGGCGCGCGGCTCCGAAAGCACGAAGGTCTCAAGCTTGCCCGCCGTCGTCGGCAGGTTGATGCGCAGGCTGGAAAGGATGGGTGCATTCATGGAGAGTGGTTCCGGTCCGTAGTTTGGTTGCGGTCTTTGCCTGTCATCTCATGCAGAGCTTGGCGGGCTGCCGCCGACGCGAGGCGGCAGCCAAGCTGGTTGCCTCACACCTTGAGCTCGGGAACGTCGATCCATCGCCGCTCCTTCCAACTCTTGAGCGCACATTCGACAAGCTGCACGCCCTTGGCGCCTTCGAGCAGGTCCCACGTGTAGGAAGCGTCTTCGGCGACGTGGCGGATGAAGGCTTCCCATTGCAGCTTGAAACCGTTGTCGAAGCTTTGTGTCTCGGGCACCGGCTGCCAGCCCTGGTAGAAATTGATCGGCTGCTTGACGTCGGGGTTCCAAACCGGCTTGGGCGTCGCCATGCGGTGCTGGCAAACGACGTCCTGCAGGCCCGCCACGGCCGAGCCGTGCGTGCCGTCCACGTGCAGGGTCAACAAATCGTCGCGCCGCACGCGCGTGGCCCAGGAGCTGTTGAAATGCGCAATTACGCCATCGGCGAGCTGGAAGGTCGCATAAGCGGCATCGTCGGCGGTGGCTTTGTAGCGCCTGCCGGCTTCGTCGATCCGCTCCGGGATATGCGTGGCACCCAGGCACGACACCGACCTCACCCGACCGAAGGTGTTATCGAGGACGTAGCGCCAATGGCAGAGCATATCGAGAATGATGCCGCCGCCATCCTCCGTCCGATAGTTCCAGGACGGGCGCTGCGCCGGCTGCAAGTCGCCCTCAAACACCCAGTAGCCGAATTCGCCACGCACCGCGAGCACGCGACCGAAAAACCCCGCATCGATCAGCTGCTTGAGTTTTCGGAGCCCCGGCAGGAACAGCTTGTCCTGCACGACGCCATGCTTGATGCCCGCCGCCTTGGCCTGCCGTGCGATCGCCAGGGCCGCCTCGAGATTGGTCGCCACCGGCTTTTCGCAATAGACGTGTTTGCCGGCCGCGATCGCCTTGGCAAGCAGCGCCGGTCGCATCTGGGTGGTTGCCGCATCAAAGAAAACGGTGTCGTTGCGGTCGGCGAGACAGGCCTCGAGGTCGCTGCTTACCCGGGACAGCCCGTGCGCCTTGGCGAGCTCGGCCAACTTGTCCTGATTGCGCCCCACCAGGATCGGATCGGGCATGACCCGGTCGCCGTTTGCCAGCGGCACGCCACCCTCGGCGCGAATGGCAGCGATGGACCGGGCCAGGTGCTGGTTTGCGCCCATGCGCCCGGTCACGCCGTACATTACTATGCCGAGCCGCCGCACTGCCATCGCCTGCCTCCCAAAGTATTGCGAGAGGCCAGTTAGGGTGAGCGCCAATCCCCTGTCAACGTGGCCGGGCCAAGGCCGCGCGCTCCAGCCGGCACTGGAAGCAATTGTTGGCGGCGGAGCGGAGATGAATGTAGGCGAGGCGCGGATCGGCGAACATCGCCTCGGCGGCCACGGGGATTTGGGCGGTCGGCACGATCTGGCCAGAGCCGTAGACGATGCGGTCGTCGGCGCCATAGCCGCGCACGAGGTAGTACTCGCTTGTCAGCATGGCGGGCAGCTCGGCGCTCGGCTGGTGTCGGGCGCAGGCGTCCCCGTGCAGGAAAATGGGACCTTGCTCGGCGTAGGGCTGGGGACCGGGAAAGGGACGATGGGAGAGGATCAAAAAGGCCTCGCCGGCGGCGACCGACCTGAGGCAGTGACGGCACGGGACGCCGCGGCCAGGCGAAATGTGGCGCTCGGGCGTCTGACCATTGGCATCGGGACCGCCCGCCTGCAGGCTGCGCACCAGCGGTGTCTCGAGGGCGACAAAACGCACGGCCATGCCCTTTTCCTCGCAAACGCGTATCATGCCCATGGCCATAGCCTCGTCCGGCGATGGCGGCGACCCGAAAGCTGCGCGCGCCGCGGCACGGCGCCCCGTCGCGGCCCGCAGCGGGAGCAAGCCGGGTGGGCAAGCAGCCTCAGGAGAGAAGCCGTGCTTAATTACGTTGCCGTGTTGCTGGCCGCGCTAGCCAGCTTCGCCTTCGGCGCTGCCTGGTATGGCGCGCTCGCCAAGGCCTGGCTGGCCGCCCGGGGGGCCGCCGCTGGGCCGCTAGCGCTGCGCCGTCTGGGCCCGATTCCCATGGCCTATCTCATCGCTTTCTTCGCCGAGTTGGTCATGGCCTTTATGCTCGCCGGTATTCTCTTGCACCTGGCGCAGGGCGGTCTGGCGCCGGGCCCGCGCAACGGCTTGATCTCGGCGGCCTTCCTGTGGCTCGGGTTTGTCGCCACCACGCTCGTGGTCAACCACGCCTTCCAAGGTGCCAAGTCGGCGCTGACCATTATCGACGGCGGCCACTGGCTGGGCGTGCTGCTGATCCAGGGAGCGATCTTGGGCGCCTGGGGCATTGGCTAGTCGAGGGCGCACGTGCGCACCCCAGGGACCACCATGGCCGCCAGCAAAACCTGCCGGCGGCGTCGGTCGCAGCGGCAACGCGTTCGACCAAGGAGCCAGTTGCTCATTGGACCCCAGTGCCGATAATAGGGCCAAACGAGAGGCCCTCCCGGGAGGAACCAATGTCGGACAAAATCTATAACGTAGCCGCCGAGTGGACGAGCCGCGCCTGGGTGGACAACGCCAAATATCTGGCGATGTACAAGCGCTCCGTTGAAGATCCAAACCAGTTCTGGGGCGAGGCCGGCAAGCGCATCGACTGGATCAAGCCCTACACGCGCGTGAAGAATAGTTCCTATGCTCCCGACAACGTCTCCATCAAGTGGTACGAGGACGGCACCCTCAACGTTTCGGCCAACTGCATCGATCGGCATCTAAAAAAGCGGGCCGATCAGATCGCCATTATCTGGGAAGGCGACGACCCAACCCACGACGAAAAAATCACCTATCGTCAGCTGCACGAACGCGTCTCAAAGTTTGCCAATGTGCTCAAAGCCAACGGCGTCAAAAAAGGCGACCGCGTCACGATCTATCTGCCGATGATTCCCGAGGCGGCCTACGCCATGCTCGCCTGTAGCCGCATCGGCGCGGTGCATTCGGTGGTCTTTGGCGGTTTCTCCCCGGACAGCCTGGCGGGTCGCGTCGTCGACGCCGATTCCAAGTTCATCATCACCGCCGACGAGGGCGTGCGCGGCGGCCGCAGCATCCCGCTCAAGAAAAACACCGACGAAGCCTTGAAAAAATGCAAGGGCGACGAAAAGGTGTTGGTCGTCCGCCGCACCGGCAATCAGGTGCCGTGGACGGCTGGCCGGGATATTTGGCTCCACGACGAGCTCGTGAAGGTGAACGCCGACTGTGCGCCCGAGCCGATGCAGGCTGAGGATCCCCTGTTTATTCTCTACACCTCGGGCTCGACCGGCAAGCCGAAGGGGGTTTTGCATACGACCGGCGGCTATCTGGTCTACGTCGCCCTCACGCACGAGCTGGTGTTCGACTATCACGATGGCGACATCTATTGGTGCACCGCCGACGTCGGTTGGGTGACGGGGCACAGCTATATCCTGTACGGCCCGCTGGCAAACGGCGCCACCACCGTGATGTTCGAGGGCGTTCCCAACTACCCAACCGCCTCGCGCTTTTGGCACGTGATCGACAAGTGGGGCGTCAATACCTTCTATAGCGCCCCCACCGCGATCCGAGCCCTGATGGGTGCGGGCGACGACTTTGTCAAACGCACCGACCGCTCGTCCCTCAAGCTGCTCGGCAGCGTCGGCGAGCCCATCAATCCGGAAGCCTGGGAATGGTACTACCGCGTGGTCGGGGATGGTCGCTGCCCAATCGTCGATACCTGGTGGCAAACCGAAACCGGCGGCATTCTCATCACGCCGCTGCCCGGCGCCACCAAGCTCAAGCCAGGCTCGGCGACGCGGCCCTTCTTCGGTATCAGGCCGGCGCTCGTCGACGACAAGGGCACCATGCTGGAGGGCGCGGCTTCGGGCAACCTGGTGATCCTCGACAGTTGGCCTGGGCAGATGCGCACCGTGTTCGGCGATCACGAGCGCTTCGTGCAAACCTATTTTTCGACCTACCAGGGCATGTACTTCACCGGTGACGGCTGCCGCCGCGACGGGGACGGCTACTATTGGATCACCGGCCGCGTCGACGACGTCATCAACGTGTCCGGGCATCGCCTCGGCACGGCGGAGGTCGAATCGGCCCTGGTCGCGCACCCCAAGGTGGCCGAAGCCGCCGTGGTCGGCTACCCGCACGACATCAAGGGCCAGGGCATCTACTGCTATGTGACCCTAATTGCCGGCAACCAGCCGAGCGAGGAGCTGAAGAAGGAACTCATCTTGCACGTGCGCAAGGAAATCGGCCCCCTCGCCACGCCCGACCAGATCCAGTTCGCTCCCGGACTGCCGAAGACCCGCTCCGGCAAAATCATGCGGCGCATCCTGCGCAAGATTGCCGAGGACGATTTTGCCAATCTGGGTGATACCTCCACCCTGGCCGAGCCCGCCGTGGTCGAAGACCTGGTCGGCAATCGGCAAAATCGCCGTAAGGCGGCCGCCGGCTAGGGCCGCCGGCCCCGCGCCTCAGCCGCGGGCCCATTGCAGCTGTGGATGACGGCGCCTGGCCGCCAGCGGATCCCTTGACCGTGGCTTTTGTGCCAGCCGTGGCGATAAATTTCTCGCGCCGGGCGTGCGCGATAGGAAGGTCGTGTCCGGACGGGCTATGCTGCTGCGGGGTCCTTTTGTGCGGGAGTTTTTAGGACCGATGTTACAGGCTGCGCCGCAGTTTTCACCATTTCAGTTGCTGGACGCCGCACGTCGCGCCGAGGCGGAAGGCCATCTCGACGCCGCCTATCAATACTATCGCCACACGGTTGACCAATTCGCCTATAGCCCCGAGGCGGCGCAGGCACGCGAGGGCCTTGCCCGCCTCAACAGCGGTCGGCAGCCAAATATTTGGCACCTCAACGGCACGCCGGCAACCGGCGACGGCGCCGGTCGTGGTGCGGCGCGTAGTAAGACGCGGCGCCCCAAGCTGCCAACGCCCCGCAAGCACTACCGCCTCGGCGGTTTTCTCGCTTGCCTTGTCAGCCTCTTCGGTTGGCTGCTCGCGGCGGCGGGGCTGGCGGCGGCCCCGGCGCAGCTCGTGCTGGGTCGCCCCGAGATCGGCCTCGGCATTGGCGCCCTGCTGGCGGTTGGCCTCGCGCTCGCCGCCCTCGGCTTGGTCACGGTGGCCTTGGGTCAGGCGGCTCGCGCGCTGTTTGATCAAGCCAACGCCACCCGCGAGCTGGTGGCGATTGAGCGCGCCAAGGCCGGCTTGGACTGAGCGTTGCCACGGGCGTGTGGCTGGGGACGTTCCCGCCTGGAAACGTCCCCGCCCCGGCGGCGGCCGGCGACCTCGCCAACGGCGATGGCCCGGCCTCGACGCCCTAGCAGCGGCTGATCCCTCTCAATAGTAGCCGTAGCCGTTGACGCAGTCGTAGTAGCGGTTCCACCAATAGCGGCTGCCCGTATAAGCCGCGCGCCGCTTCAGCCAATAGCAGCCATCGCCGTAGCCATAGCTGTCGTAGTAGTAGGGGGCGAAGGCGAAGACGCGATGGTGCCGATGGTGTCGGAAGGCAAAGCGATGCCCGCCCGAGAAGGCATGGGATCTTGCCGCCATGCCACCCCAATGTCCGCCGCGCCAGTGCCCGCCACCGCCCCAGTGTCCGCCGCCGCCACCCCAATGCCCGCCACTGCCATGCCGTGCCTCCGCCGTGCCGGCCGCTACGCAGAGCAAGGCGCCGGCGAGAATGCTTGCCAGCAGCGCAGTCTTTTTCTTGATTGGCATGATACAACCTCCATGGTGTCCAGCGTGATCCTTGGGGGTCAACGCGCAGTGTGCCATGCCGGCGGCGGAGCGTCCTTTCAAAAAATCGCGACGAACGCTATTGAATTCGCGAAAAGCAAGGCAGCTCCGTCCTTTGCTTTGCCTTGCTGGGAGACGATAGCATGCAAGAGATGACGCGATCGCAAGCCGCTTCGGCATTCCAGTGGGATGACCCGTTTTTGCTCGAGGGGCAACTCAGCGACGAGGAGCGCATGATCCGCGATACCGCCCGCGGCTATGCGCAGGAAAAGCTGCTGCCGCGCGTGATCGACGCCTATCTCAACGAAAAGACCGATCGCGACATCTTCAACGAGATGGGTGCGCTTGGCCTGCTCGGCGTGACCGTGCCGGAGCGGTATGGATGCGCCGGGGCGAATTACGTCTCCTATGGGCTCGTGGCGCGTGAAATAGAGCGCGTCGACAGCGGCTATCGCTCGATGAATAGCGTGCAGTCCTCGCTCGTCATGTACCCGATCTATGCTTACGGCTCGCAAGCGCAGCGCGACAAATACCTGCCCAAGCTCGCCTCCGGCGCATGGGTTGGTTGCTTTGGCCTGACCGAACCCGACGCCGGTTCCGATCCCGGCGGCATGAAGACGCGCGCCGAGAGGGTTGCCGACGGTTATCGGCTGACGGGCAGCAAAATGTGGATCTCCAACGCACCGATCGCGGATGTATTCGTGGTCTGGGCCAAGTCGGCAGCGCACGAAGGTGCCATTCGCGGCTTCGTGCTCGAAAAGGGCATGCGAGGTCTCTCGGCGCCCAAGATTGGCGGCAAGCTGTCCTTGCGCTGCTCGATTACCGGCGAAATCGTCATGGACGGCGTCGTCGTTCCCGAGGAAAACCTGCTGCCAAACGTGTCCGGGCTCAAGGGACCGTTTGGCTGTCTCAACCGCGCGCGCTACGGCATCGCCTGGGGCGCCATGGGGGCCGCGGAAGACTGTTGGCACCGCGCCAGGTCCTACACGCTTGAGCGCAAACAGTTTGGTCGACCATTAGCGGCTACCCAGCTAGTGCAGAAGAAACTTGCCGACATGCAGACCGAGATTGCCTTGGGCCTACAAGGAGCGCTGCGGGTCGGTCGCTTACTCGACGACGGCAAGGTGGCGCCGGAGATGATTTCCATCGTCAAGCGCAACAATTGCGGCAAGGCGCTCGATGTCGCGCGCAGCGCCCGCGATATGCATGGCGGCAACGGTATCCAGATCGAGTACCATGTCATGCGCCACGCCGCCAACCTCGAGACCGTCAATACCTATGAAGGCACCCACGACGTGCACGCCCTGATCCTGGGCCGCGCGCAGACGGGGCTGCAAGCGTTCTTCTAAAAGCAAGCCGTTGGCTGGCTCAGGGCTTGCGCATTTCATGCGCCGTGATTGCGGCGGCAATGATGGCATCCTCTTCGCGCCTGCGGGCCTGCCCCGGTGCGGAGACGAGGCGCGTGAGCACACCATAGTTGGCGCTGAACGGCTCGCTGGGATCGTCTGGAAGCTGACGAATGTCGGCGGCCGGATGCACCTGGGCCGGCAGGCCATCGGCTTCCAGGACGCCGGCGCCGCCGACGTGCGCGGTCTGCGAGCCCGGTAAACCGGCGCAACCCGAAAACGTCAGCGCGGCCGCCAAGGGCCCAACGCAGCGTGCGAGCGACGACAGCCGAACGATCCGACGCAAACAACCCATGACCAACGCCTTCACCGACGCACCGCGGCCAGACAATCATGAACGGGTTAATGCGCCGATAACGCCTGCACCATCGCGGGCCGCCGCCCGCGCCGGGGCAGCGCTCAAGCTTTCCAGTGCGCCGGCCGGTCCGATCGAGCGTCGTGCACTGGGCAAAATAACTCTCTTGGCTCAGCATCTTGGCGGCAAGAGGCGCGGCAGCGTGAAAGGTGTGAACAGGTCATGAATGCGCCGTTCAGTGTGAGTTCAAGGAGCGCCCGTTAGCCTGCGGGTCACCCTGAGAGTTCTATCTTCCCCGGCGTGATCCAAGGGGGGCGCGGTGTTCAGGGTCGCCGCGCCCTTTTTTGTGCCAGCCCGCAAGCGTCCTCCCGCCCTATGCTCGGACGCTGTCGGCATTGTCGCCGCGCAGGCAGAGCCGACGCGAGCCGCAAGCAGCCGCGACCAGAGCGGCATAGAATTGCTCGATGAATATGGTGCCGGTCTAACCGTGTTCGCGGGCAAGGGCTGTGGCGGCTAGCCGCGGGCCTCGCGAACCGCGGCCAGACACGCCAGCAGCTGGCCTTGCGTGTAGGGCTTATTGAGAAAGGCCGTTTTGCTGTCGCCCATGAAGCGCTCGCGCAGCTGTGCCTCCTCATAGCCGCTGGCGATGACGACCGGTAAAGCCGGATAGAGCGCGCGCAATTCCAGCACCAACACGTCACCTCGACGGTCCGGCAAGCCGACGTCGACAACGGCAGCATCGATCTCGCCCTGCATCAGGCGGATCTTACCCATCGCATCCATGACGGACACCGCCGGCTCGACGTGATAGCCGGCGTCCTCGAGATATTCGGTGGCAAGGATGCGCACCAACGCCTCGTCCTCGACCAGCAGGATGCGCGCGGGTCGCGCGCGCGTATCGAGAATGTCGCGCAGCTTCGCCCCCACCGCCGCGTAGGTGAACGGCTTGGTAACAAGCTGCACGCCGGGATCAAGTCGGCCCTCGTGTACGATGGCGTTGCGCGCATAGCCAGTGGTAAACAGGATCTTGAGGTCGGGTCGGCGCCGCCGGGCCTCGTCGGCGAGTTGCCGGCCGTTCATGCCGCCGGGAAGGCCGACATCGGTGAACAGCAGGTCGATTCCCGGGTGCGCATCGAGCACGCGCAGGGCGGCGGCGCCGGTGGCGGCCTCGAGGATCGAGTAGCCCAATTCGCGCAGGATCTCCTTGGAATAGGCGCGCACGTCGTCATCGTCCTCAACCACCAGGATGGTCTCCGCGTCGGCACTGCGCGGCAGCAGGCGCTGGTCGGGTTCGCTGCCAATCTCGGCATTGCCCAGCAAGCGCGGCAGATAGAGTTTGACCGTCGTGCCTTGCTGCGGCTCCGAATAGATCTTGATGTGACCGCCCGACTGCTTGACGAAGCCATAGACCTGCGACAGCCCAAGACCCGTGCCTTGGCCGACGTCCTTGGTGGTGAAAAACGGTTCAAAGGCCCGCGCCAGCACTTGTTTGGTCATGCCAATGCCGGTGTCGCTGACGCAGATGACGACGTATTGACCGGGCACCACTTCCGCCTGCACGGCGGCATACCCCTCGTCGAGGTAGGCGTTCGCCGTCTCGATCGTCAGCTTGCCACCAGCGGGCATGGCATCGCGCGCGTTGACCGCCAGGTTGAGGATGGCGACCTCGAGCTGGTTTGGATCGACGTGGGCGCGCCACAGACCGCCGGCAAGTACGGCCTCGATGGCGATCTGCTCGCCGATCGTGCGCCGCAGCAGGTCGGACATGCCACTGACAAGGCGGCTGATGTCGACTGGCTTTGGATCCAACGGCTGCCGGCGCGAGAAAGCAAGCAACCGCTGGGTGAGTGCGGCCGCCCGCTGCGCGCCGCGCAGCGCATTGTCCGTCGATCGCGCCAACCGGGCCGCGTCCAAGCTGGGGGCTTGCAATCCCCGCTGCAGGGTCTCGAGATTGCCCAGGATGATGGTCAGCAGATTGTTGAAATCGTGCGCCACACCGCCGGTCAGCTGGCCGATGCCCTCCATTTTCTGGGCTTGCACGAGCTGTTCCTGCGCCTTTTGCAAGGCGATCTGGGCCTCCCGGCGCTCGCTGACGTCGCGCGTGACTTTGGCGAAGCCGATCAGCCGCCCCTCCTTGTCGGCGATGCGATTGATTACCGCGCTGGCCCAGAAGCGCGAACCGTCCTTGCGCACGCGCCAGCCCTCGGTCTCGAACTTGCCGCTGTCGCGGGCAATGGCCAGCGCCCGATCGGGAGCGCCCGCCTTGCGGTCTTCTTCGCTATAAAAGCGGCTGTAGTGCTGGCCGACGATCTCCTCGGCGGTATAGCCCTTGATGCGCTGGGCGCCGGTGTTCCAATTGCTGACGATGCCGCTTGGATCGAGCATGTAGACCGCGTAATCGGTGACCCCGTCCACCAGCAATTGGAAACGCCCTTCGACCTGTCTGCGCTCTTCCACCTCCGCCATCAGTCGGGCATTCGTCGCCGCCAGCTCCGCCGTGCGCTCGCCGATCTTTTGCTCGAGGCCCTGCTCGCTTTCGCGCAAAGCTGCCTCGATCTTTCGCCGACGCTCGATTTCTGCTTGTGCGGCCCGGTACAGTCGAGCCTTGTCAATGGCGATGGCGGCTTGGCTGGCAATGGCCGCGACGATGCGTTCGGCGCGTTCGCCAAACACACCGGGCTCGGAATGTCCGAAAAACAGGCCGCCCAGCACCTCACCGGAGCGCGCCACAACGGGAACCGCGAGATAGCTGCAGACCGGCAAATGGCCGCGCGGCATGCCGCGGTAGGGCGCGTTCTTGCCGTAGCGCGGATCTTTGGTGATATCGGGGGAACGCACGATCCCGGTGCCGCGGAAGGTGGGGGAAAAGACCTCAGTATTGCGCGGCATCGGAAACTTGGCGAAGGCTTCGCGCGGCGCGCCGGAGAGCGTGTAGAGGGTGTAGGATTCCCCCTTCTCATCGGCAACATTATAGAAGAACGAACCGAAGGCGGCGGCCGATAACTTGGTGGCCGCGTCCGTCACCACCTGCACGGCACGTTCCAAATCGATTTCGGCCGCAAGCGCGGTGCCCACCTCATTGAGCAGCTCGAGGATTTCCGCCTCCTCGCGCAGGATACGCGCCGACTCCCGGCGGGTGGCCGCAAGCTTGATATTGGTTTCGACCCGCGCCAGCAGTTCGCGCGCAGAAAACGGTTTCACCAGATAGTCATCGGCCCCGGCGCGCAGGCCCTCGATTTTCGCCTCTTCCCCGGCGCGCGCCGACAGGAAGATGACGGGGACATCGTGCAGGGCCGCGTCCTCGCGCAGTTTTGCCAGCAATTGAAAGCCGTCGAGACCCGGCATCATCACGTCGGAAAGAATGAGGTCCGGCAGGCGCCGCCGCGCCGCGGCGAGCGCAGCTTTGCCGTCGACGACCACCTCGACGCGGTAACCCGAATTGGCGAGCAGGCGCTGAACGTAGGCGCGCATATCGGCATTGTCGTCGGCGAGGAGCACAAACTCGCTGCCGCGTGGCGGCAGCGGCTCCCCCGCGCTCAAGTCTTCGGTCCCGGAGGCCGTGGGCGGCTCGTGCTCCACCTCGGAGAGCCAGGCCAGCGCCTCTTCGACGTAGGCTTGGGCGCGCTGCCGGGTAGGTCCGCCGCCGCGACTGGCGCCGATCTTATCGGCGGGAAGGTGGGCTTTGCCCCTCGGCAGCGACACCGTAAAGGTCGACCCCTTGTCGACGCGGCTTTCCACCGTAATGCTGCCGCCGTGCTGCTTTACCAATTCCTGCACCAGGGCAAGACCGATACCGCTGCCCTCGATGCTGCGCCCGCGTGCGCCTTCGACGCGCCGAAAGCGCTCGAATAGGTGCGGCAACTCCTCGGCCGGAATGCCGGTGCCCGTATCGCTGATCTCCATTTTCACGGCGCGCGCGTCGTCAGCGAGCCGCACCGCGATTTTGATCTGCCCCCTGAAGGTGAATTTGAAGGCGTTGGACAGGAGATTGAGAACCACCTTTTCCCACATGTCGCGATCGACGTAGACCGGCTCGGGCAGTGGCGGACAATCCAACAACAGGCGGAGACCGGCCTTAGCCATGGCCGACTGAAAGTTCGAGGCGAGCTCGCGCACAAACCCAGCGAGCTCGACCGCCTCGAAACGCGCCTGCCCGCGCCCGCTCTCGAGACGTGAGAAATCGAGCAGCGCGTTGACGAGTTTAAGCAGGCGCAGCCCATTGCGGTGGGCGAGTGTGATCAGCGAACGATGCTCCGCAGCCGGTGCGTCCGGCTTGGCCAGGGCTTCCTCGAGCGGTCCCAGCATCAGCGTCAATGGCGTGCGAAATTCGTGACTCACATTGGAAAAAAAGGCGGTCTTGGCGTGATCGAGTTCGGCCAAGACCTCGGCGCGCCTGCGCTCCTCCTCGTAAGCCTGGGCGTTGGCGAGGGCAGCGCTGATCTGCCCGGCAACCAGGCCGAGGAAACCTCGGTAGCTTTCGTCAAACACGCGAAAGGGATTCAAGCCGACAATCAGGACGCCGGCCCGGCCGGTGTCGCCGGAGGCGACGATCGGCAGCGCCACGGCCGCCGCCGGCGGTTGATGCCAAGCGCCGCTGGGAAGCCCGGCACCCACCCTGGCGGCAAGGTCGGCAATGAGCCGCGGCTGCTGATCACGCATTACCTCGAGCAACGGCCAAGGGCTGTGCTGGCTGGCCGCTGGCCGGGCGATGGCGTGGTCGGCGGCGATGCCGGCGGCGCCGACAAGAAAGATTTCCCCGCCGCTGGGCTCGGCCAGGTAGATCAAGGCAAACGGCAGATCGCGCGCATTGGCGGCGAGAGCCTTGCTCGCTTGCCGGCAAACCTGCTGCCAGGTGCGGGCCTCGGCGGTGGTGGTTGCGAGCTCCCGCAACAGCGACAGTTGCCGGTCGCCGATCACGCGCTGCGTGTCGTCGGTATTGGCACAGATAATGCCAGCCGCAATACCGTGATCGTCGGGAATCGGGCTATAGGAGAAGGTGTAGTAGGTCTCCTCACGGTAACCGTGCCGCTCCATGATCAGGAGCTGCTCCTCCACATAGGTTCCCACATCGCCGGTCATGGCCTTGGCGAGCATGGGACCGATATCATCCCAGATCTCGCGCCAGACCTGCGCGGCCGGCCGGCCGAGCGCCCAGGCATCCTTGCCGCCGATGATCGACTTGTAGGGGTCGTTGTAAAAATAGATCAGATCCTTGCCCCAACCGATCCAGATCGGCTGCCGCGAGGTGAGCATGATACGCACCGCGGTTCTGAGGCTTTGCGGCCAGGTATGGGACGGTCCAATCGAGGTGGCATTCCAGTCGAACTGGCGCATGCGCTGGGCCATGTCGCTGTCGCCAGCAAACAGGCGGTCGGCCTCCAAGGGAGCCTGCGGTCCCGCGTCAGGCCTCCTCAGCTCTTGCTTCATCGCCTGCTCACCTGCACCTCGTGGATAGCGACCCTCAAGGCAAGAGCAACCCTCGCGCGGCGCCGCCGGGCGATGGGATGTTCGGCCAAGGAGAGAACCTGTGCCCCACCGCCAACAACGCGCGCGTGGGCTTCTCGGTTCCGCGCCAAAGCGGCAGCTCGGCTGGAACTTTTTCGCCGCTCAAAATTATCTGCGTGCAAATCCACGCCCTCAACGCGGGTTAGGCCGTTGAGCGGTTCCCTTTCCCACTTCAGGAGACTGGTCCGGGTAGGCCCGATGCATGATATGACCGAGCTGTTACCACGCGCACACAATGACATTGTCGGCCTTGACGCCGTGCTCGAAGGCGGTTGGGCCCGCAACCGGCTACATCTGCTCGAGGGAAGTCCGGGCACGGGTAAGACGACGATTGCCCTGCAATTTTTGATCGCCGGCGCCCGCAACGGCGAGGCCGGGATCTACGTTAGCCTCGCCGAGACCGAGCAGGAGCTACGGGTAGGCGCCAAATCACACGGTTGGGAGCTCAGCCCGTTGATCGAGATTTTGAGCTAGTGCCGCCCGAGAGCGTGCTCGACCCTGACCAGCAGCAAAGCCTGCTTTACTCGTCCGATCTCGAACTGGGCGAGACCATCAAACGGATCTTGGAGTCGATTGAACGTGTGCGACCCAAACGCGTGGTGATCGACAGCCTTTCGGAAATCCGCTTGCTGGCGCAAGGCTCGCTGCGCTATCGCCGGCAGATTCTGGCACTCAAGCACTATTTTGCGCGGCACCAGTCGACCGTGATCATGCTCGACGATCTGACGACCGAAAGTACCGATCGGGCGGTCCACAGCATTGCCCATAGCGTGGTCCACCTCGACCAGCTGGCGCCCGTTTACGGCGGCGAGCGGCGGCGCCTGCGCGTGATCAAATGCCGAGGGCAGACCTTCCGTAGCGGCTATCATGATTTCGTCATTGACCGCGGCGGCGTGCAGCTGTTCCCGCGTCTGGTGGCCGCCGAACATCGCCGCGGCTTTTCCGGCGACCCCATACGCAGCGGTAATATTGCGCTTGACGGCCTCTTGGGTGGTGGGCTGGCCGCGGGCTCGAGCACGCTGATCATTGGCCCGGCCGGGACCGGCAAGTCGCTACTGATCTTGCAGTACATCGCCGCGGCGGTCAGCCGCGGCGAACGCGCGGCGTTGTTCGTTTTCGACGAAGAGCTTGGGCTCCTGATGGCCCGCGCCAAAGCCCTCGGCATCGATCTTGCCGTCATGCGCGCGGAGCACCGGCTCATACTCGAGCAAATGGATGCCGCCGAGCTTTCGCCCGGCGAGTTTGCACATCGTGTCAGGGCAAGCATCGACCGGCAAAGCTGCCGCGTGGTCGCCATCGACAGTCTCAATGGCTATCAGGCGGCGATGCCGGAGGAGCAGTTTCTCAACCTGCATCTGCACGAGCTCCTGCAATATCTGAATCGCCGCGGCGCCGCCACCTTCCTGACGGTCGCTCAATCCGGCATGATGGGAGACATGCGCCAATCCGTCGACGTGACTTACCTCGCCGACTCCGTCATCATGCTGCGCTATTTCGAGGCCTTTGGCCGAGTGCGTCGCGCCATCTCGGTCGTGAAAAAGCGCACCGGTGCGCACGAGGACACGATCCGGGAATTGCGCATCAGCGCTAGCGGCATCGCGCTGGGCGAGCCATTGCACGAGTTTCAGGGCGTGCTGCGCGGCGTTCCCACCTATGTCGGACAGGCCGAACCATTGCTGAGTAAATCGTGAGCGCACTTCCTCCGCCGACGGCCGAGCGCGTGCTGATTTTGACGCCGCGCGGGCGTGACGCGGTGGTCGCCAAAGGCATTCTGCGCGAGGCGCGGGTCGAAGCCCAGATCTGCGTCGACCTCGCCGAGCTAATGATACAAATCAATCGCGGCGCCGACGCGGTCGCGCTCACCGAGGAGGCGGTGCGCAGCAGCGAGGCGCGCGCCTTTCACGAATGGGTCGCCCTGCAACCGGCCTGGTCGGACTTCCCGTTCATCGTGCTGACCCGCCACGGCGGCGGACTTGAGCGCAACCCGCCGGCACGCATGGACACGGCGAGGAAGGCGAGCGCCCGCCTGATTGTGGTCGATGACGACAACGCGGTGCGGGAGGTCACGGCGGCAACGCTGCGCGAGCTGGGCTATACGGTGCTGGAGGCCGGCAGCGGCGGCGCCGCGCTCGAGCTCTTGGAGCGCAGCGCCAACGTCGATTTGATGCTGATCGATTTCGCCATGCCTGGCATGAGCGGTGCCGAAGTGGCCCGGCGCGTCCAGACGACGCGGCCAGCCTTGCCGATCTTGTTCGTTACGAATTATGCGGATCGCGCCGCGCTCGAGGGCGTAGGCGAAGCGCAAATCATCGGCAAACCGTTCGTCGATACCGAGTTGCACGACAAGGTACGCACCGCCTTGGCGCGGCGGGCACCGGGCAAGGTCGTGCGCCTGCGGCCGTGAGGGTCAAGCCGCCATCCAAGCAGACGCCGCTAGCAGGCCGTCGGCCGCAGCCATGGGGTCCGGCGAGCGCCGGAACAAACGGGCAAGTCCCACGTTACCCGCTGCCTTCGGCGCTGTGCGGAGCGCGGAGAATAGGCGTGGCGTGGTTTTGGCGGGATCGGGTTGTGTGCAGCAGCAGGTCGCATGAGAGTGTTCCGCAGAGCTCAGCATCTGAGTGCGCTTTTTTTCTGCCTCTTGGCCGGCAGCGTCACGCCGATCCGCGCGCAAGGCGCGGTGCAGCCCTTCTCGCACGAGCTGGTGCAAAGCACGGCGAGCGAGCTGGCGAAGAAGCCCTACGAGGCGCCGGCGCCCGACGCCGCCAAAGCCGGCAAGGATCTGGACTATGATCAATTTCGCCAGATCCGTTTTCGTCGTGAACGCACGATCTGGCGCGGCGAGAATTTGAATTTCGAGCTGCAGGTCTTGCCCACGGGCTGGCTCTTCAAGACTCCGATCGAAATCAACCTGGTCGACGCTGGCAACGTTCGCCTGCTCTCCCCCGACAACTCTTACTTCGACCTCGGTCCGCTCGCCGGCAAGCTGGCGCCCGAGGCCCGCTTGGGCTTTTCCGGCTTTCGACTTACCGGTCCTCTGAACAGACTGGATCTCTTCGACGAGATCATCGTCTTTCAGGGTGCCAGCTACTTTCGCGCCCTCTCACGCGGTCAAATCTATGGCCTCTCCGCGCGCGGCCTTGCCCTCAATGTCGGCAAGTCCGAGGGTGAGGAATTCCCGCTGTTTCGCCGGTTCTGGATCGAGAAGCCAGCGGCGGGCGCCGCCAAGATCGTCATTCATGCCTTGCTCGATAGCCCGTCGGTGACCGGCGCCTACCGCTTCGAGGTCACTCCCGGCTGGCCGACGGCGATTGACGTGCAAACGACCCTTTATCCTCGTCGCGATCTCACCGACGTCGGCATCGCGCCCATGACCAGCATGTTTCTGTTCTCTCCGGTCAATCGCTCGCGCATCAGCGACTTTCGCCCGGCGGTGCACGATTCCGACGGGCTCGGCATCCTCAACGGCTGGGGTGAGCATATTTGGCGGCCTCTAAACAATCCGCGCCGCCTACAGACAAGCGACTTCCTCGACCGCAACCCCAAAGGCTTCGGGCTGATCCAACGGCTGCGCACGTTTGCCGGCTTCCAGGATCTGGAGGCGGACTACGAGCGGCGGCCGAGCGCCTGGGTCGAGCCCCGCGAGGAGTGGGGGGGCGGCGCCGTCGAACTGTTCGAAATCCCCTCCGAAGAAGAAATCCATGACAATATCGTGGCCTACTGGAAGCCCGCCCAGGCGCTCACCGCCGGCAGAGCCCACAGCTTCAACTATAAGCTTACCTGGCCCGATGATGTGGCGCGGAGTTGGCCGGGTGCCTACGTCTTCGCCACGCGGGCGGGCTTGATCGCGGGGCCGCAGCGCAAGGCCGGCGTCGTGCAGTTCGTCGTGGACTTCAAGAGCTTCGTTTCGCCCTCGGCCAGCGAATTGCCCTTTGCGCGCGTCGAGGCGAGCCAAGGTGCGCCGAGTGCACCGGTTGTGCAGACCAACCCCGCAATCGATGGCTTGCGCGTTTCCTTCAGCTTCGACCCCAAGGGCGCCGCCACCAGCGAATTGCGCCTGGTGCTGCAGGCCAACGACAATCCCGTGTCCGAAACCTGGCTTTATCGATGGACGAAGGATTGACGTCGGCGGAGATCGGCGACCTGCGGACGGCGCGTGAGGCGCTGGTCCCCAAGGACAGCCCGCGCACCATGCCCGAGCAGACGTTCTGGGCTCACCGTCGTGCGGCCAATCGCACGCACGTGCGCGTGCGATTGGCCCGCTGGGCGTTGCTTCTGCTCTGGGGTCTGGCGTCGGCGGCTTTTGCCTGGACGCTCTACCGGGTGCTGTCGGTCGAAACGCCAACCGTGTTGCAGCTCCTGTTTTGGTGCTTGAGCACGGCGTGCTTCGCCTGGGTGGCAGTTGGCTCCGCCAGCGCGGTCATCGGCTTTGTGTGTCTGCTCGTGCGCAAGACCACCGACACGCTTGTGCTGCCGGCTCCGCGCGCAACCGCGGGCGCGCGTACGGCGCTGCTGTTTCCGGTCTATCGGGAAGATGCCGCCGCTGTCGCGGCCACGGTCGAGACCATGTGCCGGGAAATTGTGGCGGCAAATGCCGGGGATCGCTTCGACATCTTTATTCTGAGCGACACGCAAGACGCCGGCGAACGCGGGGCGGAACGTCGCGTCTATGCCAGACTTCGGGCCGCGGCGGGCGTGGAAGTCTATATCCGCTGGCGCACGCCAAACCTCGGCAAAAAGGCGGGCAATATCCGCGACTGGATCGAGCGGTTTGGTGCCGCCTATCCCTATTTCATCATTCTCGACGCCGACAGCATCATGAGCGTGGTAAGCCTGTTGCGGCTGGTGGCCGGGATGGAGGAGAACCAACGCGCCGGCTTAATCCAGACCGTGCCCCGCCTCGTCGGCGGCGAAACTGCCTTCGCTCGCCTGCAGCAGTTTGCCGCCGGCTATTACGGCCCGATCGTGTCGGCGGGCCTTGCCGCCTGGCACGGCCCGGCGGGAAACTATTGGGGGCACAACGCCATCATCCGCACCGAGGCGTTCGCCAGTTCGGCCGGCCTGCCACCGCTCCCGGGACAGCCGCCGCTGGGCGGACCCGTTCTGAGCCACGATTTTGTCGAAGCCGCCTTGCTGCGACGGGCGGGCTGGGAGGTGCATCTGGTGCCGTCGCTTGAGGGGTCCTATGAAGGTTGTCCACCGACCCTCAAAGACCTGATCGTTCGCGATCGACGCTGGGCCCAGGGCAACTTGCAGCACGTGCGCCTGCTTGGCGTACCCGGGCTACCGTTCCTCAGCCGCGTGCACCTGGCCATGGGCGCGTTCGCCTATCTCGCCTCACCGATCTGGGCCTTGACACTGGTGGTTGGCATCGTGCTCGCGGTACAGGCCAAATATGCCACCCCCATCTACTTCGGCAGCGAGGTCTCGTTGTTTCCCAAATGGCCGGTTTTTGACGCCCAGAAGGCCCTCACCCTCTTCCTCGTGACGGTCTTCGTCGTACACCTGCCAAAGCTGCTTGGGGGGGTGTGGGCCGCGCGCAATGACACTGAGCGCCGGCAAAACGGCGGCCTTGCCCGCATCGCCGGCGGCGTGCTCGTGGAATCGGTCCTTTCCACGCTGATTGCGCCATTGCTCATGCTCTCGCAAACCAACGCGGTTGCCAGCGTGCTGTTGGGCCGCGATGCCGGCTGGGGTGCGCAGCGTCGCGTCGACGCCGACCATGCGCTTTCTCAGCTTTGGCGCCAACATCGCTGGCACACGCTTTGGGGTCTTGCTGGGGCGGCGGTGTGCTGGACCATATCGCCGGCGGTGTTCGCTTGGATGAGCCCGATCATCCTCGGCCTGGTGCTGGCGACCCCGATCGCCTACCTGACGGCAGCGCGCGCAGAAGGGCTGCTGGCATCGCTGCTCGCCACGGCGGAGGAACGCTCCCCACCGCGCCTGATCACCGGCCGCTGGGCAACCAGCCGTGCCTGGCAGGACGAGGCGCAGGCGCACGCCGCCAATGCCGCGCCGGCATCAATCAAGGCAAGCTAACGAGCGGCCGCTCTCGGCCGCACGCTGCCACGGCGTCGGGTGGGTCCGAGCTTGAGGGCGGCGTCCTCAGTTCGCATGCGCCGCCCACTCGGGGCGAGCCTTGAGTGCGGTTGCGTATTTGAGCGCGATTTTGACCAACCGCTCGGGCTCGAAGGCCTGCTGGGCAAGCGCCATGCCGCGGTCGAACACCTCTGAATAGCGTTTGATGCGGTCGCCCTCGAGGTCGAAGCGGCCGATGCCGTCGAACACCACGCGCGCGCCTTTGGCCTCCGGACGCGTGGACTCGAAACTAAAGCGATAGCTGGCATAGCCGGTTTGCCCAGCACTTGCGGGATCATAGAATTCCCAACGAAACTTGCGCCCGCCTTCGGCAAAATGCGCCAGCATTTGCTTGATCGCCGCGCGACCGCTGCACGGTCCGAAGAAGTAATCGTCATAGGTGCCATCCGGCGTGAACAGATCGGCCAGCCCGTCGCCATCGCCGGCCGCAGCCGCGGCGGCAAAACGCTCGATGAGTTCCGCAAACGTCATGGGGGGTCTCCCTTGCCTGGTGGTGAGCGGCCGCGCATGCTAGCGGCGGTTATGAGAAAGGGAAGGCCGATGCTCGAGCTCAGACCCAACTGTGAATGTTGCGACAAGGATTTGCCGGCGGATGCCCCGGACGCCCTCATCTGCTCGTTCGAATGCACGTTCTGCAGCGCCTGTAGGGACAAGCGCCTGCCTGGCGGGCGTTGTCCCAATTGCGGTGGTGAGCTGGTGCGCCGTCCGGTGCGGCCGCCGGCCAAGTTGGCGCAATTCCCGGCCTCCGACCAGCGCGTCCTAAAACGACACCCAGGCTGCGCGCCGCCCCAGCCCTGAGTCTACCGGCTAGCGCGTCGGAGCTGCACCGCCTACGCAGCCTTCTCCTTGAGCACCCGCCCGGCCACCGCATCGAGCTTTGCCAGCACGGCCGGATCGCGGGCGCCCGGCGGGGTTATGATGGCAACGTCGAGGGCGCGATCGGAACCGATGGGACAAGGGGGATGCTCGCGGGGAAAATCCCGGGCCAGGCGCGCAATCAGGGCGTGCGCCTTGTCGACGTTTTCGTGCAGCACCTTGATGACGGCGGCGACATCGACCTCGGCGTGGTCGGCATGCCAGCAGTCGTAATCCGTCACCATGGCGACGGTGGCGTAGCAAATCTCCGCCTCACGCGCGAGTTTGGCTTCGGGCATGTTGGTCATCCCGATCACCGAGCAGCCCCAGCTGCGATAAAGATTGCTCTCCGCGCGGGTCGAGAACTGCGGACCCTCCATCACCAGATAGGTGCCCCCGCGCGTGTAGGCTATGGCTTCGGCCTTGGCCGCCTGCTCGAGCCGGTCAACCAGCCCTGGGCTGACGGGATCGGCCATCGACACGTGGGCGACGCAGCCCGGTCCGAAGAAGCTCTTGTTGCGGGCAAACGTGCGGTCGATAAACTGATCGATGAGCACGAAGTGTCCGGGCGGCAATTGCTCTTTCAGCGAACCGCAGGCCGAGATCGACACCAGGTCGGTGACACCGGTGCGCTTCAGGGCATCGATATTGGCGCGAAAATTGATGGCCGATGGCGGCAGCTTGTGGCCGCGGCCGTGCCGGGGCAGGAAGCGCAGCGGCAAGCCGTCGATCTCGGCGAACAGGATATGATCGGAGGCTTCGCCCCAGGGGGTGGGGACGGCTTCCCAGTGCACGCTCTTGAGCGCGGGCATGTCGTAGAGCCCGCTTCCCCCGATGATTCCGAGCACGGTCTTGGTCATGGCTTGCCCTTATGGCTGCGAGCGACGATGCAATTGCAGTTTATGCCGGTGCGGCGCGCCTGCCCAGGCACGAGCGCGGCGCGTGCCCTTGTGCTCTCGCCGCGGCCGGGACAGGATCGCCCCCGTTAACTGGCTGGAGACCGACATGATCTACGAACTGCGCGTCTATAGCTGCCTTCCCGGGCGCCTGCCGGCGTTGCTCAAGCGCTTCGAGACACAGACGCTCAAGATTTGGGAGCAGCACGGCATCAAGCAGGCCGGGTTTTGGACCGTGCTGATTGGCGATGGCAACAACGATTTGCACTATCTGCTGGCCTGGGACTCGATGGCGGAACGCGAGAAAAAGTGGACAACGTTTCAGGCCGACCCGGCCTGGATCGCCGCGCGCAGTGAAAGCGAGCGTGATGGGCCCATCCTCGCCAATGTCAAAAGCATGTTCTTGCAGCCCACGGCCTTCTCGGCCGTAAAATGATGGGCGTCAGCGGCGGCGATGGTTGGGTCAGGCTTCGGCTCGACCCAACCGGCGTTAGTGCACCTCGCGCCAGATGCGGCGCTTGGCGAGACCGAGCAGCAGAGCGGTCAGCACAATGTAGGCCACCACCAACACGCCGGTGTGCTTGCGCTCTTCAAGCCTGGGATCGGCGGCCCAGGCCAGAAAAGCCGTGACATCGCGGGCATAGTTGTCGACCGTCGCCGGGGTGTTGTCGTCGTACTTCACCATGCCGTCGCCGCCCAGGAACGGATTGGGCATGGCCGTCTGGTGGCCGGGAAAGGTAACATTGTAGTTCATAAAATCGGCGAGCTTGGTGCCGGCCGGCGGATCCTTGTAGCCCGTCAAGTAGCCGTAGACGTAGTCGGCACCGCCCTCCTGGTAGGCGGCCAGCACGTCGCGAACCATGCGGTCGGGAACCCGATAGAATGGTGTGTTCTCCTCGGCGGCGCGGGCGCGCACGATCAGGGAAAGGTCCGGGGGCAGGGCGCCGTTGAGGGCAAAGCGAGCCTCCTGGTCATTGCGGTAGGGCGGCGGGATGTGATCGGCCAGCGTCGCTGGACGCTTGAGGATTTTGCCTTCTTCGTTGGGCTCGGCGTCGACCTCGTAGGTTGCCGCCAGCGACTTGACCGCGGCCTCGGGAAAACTCGGGCCCCCGGGCTGCGCCAGGTTGCGGAAGGCGAGACGGCGCACGCCGTGGCAGCGCGAACAGACTTCCGTGTAGACCTTGAAGCCGCGCTGCAACTGCGCATCATCAAAATGCCCCAACACCCCGCCGAAGCTCCAGTGTTGTCGGTGGATCTCGGGATGTGCCTCCTCTGCCGCGCGCGCCGGCCCGGCGAGCATAGCCGCGAGCGCGCCGAGCAAGATGCCGACGCTGGTCAGGCCTGGCCTCAAGGCGAACCGTCCGGTCATGTCGCTCCCCAGCCTAGCGCTTCTCTGGGGCGCTCGGCGCCCCGACAGTGACATGCCCGCCGGACGTGCCGAGCACCGCCTCGCTGATCGAACGCGGCAGCGGCGAGGGCGTCTCGATGACGCCGACGATCGGTAGCACGAGCAAGAGATGGATAAAGTAGTAGGCGGTGAAGATGCGCGCCCAAAAAACGTAGAGGCCCTCCGGCGGCTTGGAGCCCAGATAACCCAACGCAATCACCGTGATGATGAACAGCCAGAAAAACCACTTATAAAGTGGGCGGTACTTGGTAGAGCGGACCCGCGAGGTGTCGAGCCAAGGCACGAAGCACAGCAGGATGATTGAGGAGAACATCGCGATCACGCCCAACAACTTGTTGGGGATGGCGCGCAGGATCGCATAGTAGGGCAAGAAATACCACTCGGGCACGATATGCGGCGGCGTGGAAAGCGGATTGGCCTCGATGTAGTTGTCCGCGTGTCCGAGGTAGTCCGGCAGGAAGAAAACGAACCAGGTAAACAGCACCATGAACACGGCCAGGCCGAACATGTCCTTCATGACGGCGTGCGGCGACATCGGCACCGAATCGGACTTGGTCTTGATTTCGAGGCCGGTCGGGTTGTTCTGCCCGACCGTGTGCAGCGCCCAGATGTGCAAGATGACGACGCCGACGATGGCGAACGGCAATACGTAGTGCAGGCTAAAGAAACGGGTGAGCGTGGTGCCGGATACGGCAAAGCCACCCCACAGCCATTGCACGATGCGGGTGCCGAGGCCCGGTACGATCGAATCGATCGAGGAAAACAGGTTGGTAATGACGGTCACCGCCCAGAAGCTCATCTGGCCCCAGGGCAAGGAGTAGCCCATGAACGCCGTCGCCATCATCAGCAGCAGGATCACAACGCCCAGAATCCACAATACCTCGCGCGGCGCCTTGTAGGAGCCGTAGTAAAGGCCACGACCAATGTGGATGTAGACGGCCAGAAAGAACATCGAGGCGCCGACCGCGTGTAGATTGCGAATGAGCCAGCCGTAGTTCACGTCGCGGCGGATCGCCTCGACGCTGGTGAAGGCGTCATTGGCGGAGGGCAGGTAGTGCATCGCCAGCACGATGCCGGTAAGAATCTGCACGCCAAGGAAGAACGCCAGCATTCCCCCCGTGGTCCAAAGGTAGTTGATGTTGCGCGGCGTGGGGAAATCCACGAATTGCGCGTGCATCATGCGCGCGATCGGTAACCGCTCGTCGAGCCATCTCTCGAAGCGCGACTTTGGCTGGTAGGTCGATTCGTGGCCCGCCATCTGGCGCTCCCTTACCCGATCTTGATCTTGCTATCGGACACGAACTCGTAGGTCGGCACCTCGAGGTTGCGCGGGGCGGGGCCTCGGCGGATGCGACCGGCCGTATCGTAGTGCGAACCGTGGCAGGGACAGAACCAACCGCCATAGTCTCCCCGGCTGTCATTCAGGCTTTGGCCCTTGGGAATGCAGCCCAGGTGCGTGCAGATGCCCACCAGCACGATCCAGTTCTCCTTGCCTTTCTTGGTGCGGTTGGGATCGGTCGCCGGCGTGTTTTCCGGCAGGGCGTCATTGCGGGCGGAGCGATCGACCAGGTCGGCAAGTTTGACATCCTTGGCCGCCTGCACTTCCTGTGCCGTCCGGTTACGCACGAACACCGGCTTGCCGCGCCAGGAAACGGTGATCGCCTGCCCATCCTTTACCGGGCTCAGGTCGACCTCGATGGACGCCAGCGCCTGGGTGGAGGCATCCGGATTCATCTGCTGGATAAAGGGCCAGAGCGCCACGGCGGCGCCGACGCCGGCAAAAGCCTGGGCGGCGATCACAATGAAGTCGCGCCGGTTGGGCTCTTCCACGCTTTCCGTTGCCAAATCGGCCTCCTTTGCCCCCTGTCTTGCGCCGCGAACGATCCGCCGGCCGCAACAAACCTTCGGGTCGGATGCCGCCACGCTTCCGCTCAACACCCCCGAAAGCTCCGGAGCCGTCTGAAATTCCGCGGCAAAGTGTCGGTGATCGCCCCGGCGCTCCCAACAGGACGTTTTGACGCGCGTTCTTTTTGCATTCTTCCTGCGGATGCACAAGGCTGTCGCTGAGCCCCAGTGAGGGCAATTTGGCGCACGCCCGCCAACCCGGAAAACAACGCCAGCCAGTGCGGACCACGAGCCCGATGCGCCTCGCCCTCTACCAACCGGACATTCCACAAAATACGGGTACGATCTTGCGCCTGGCCGCCTGCCTCGGCACGCCCGTCGACGTGGTGGGCCCGACCGGCTTCGACATGACGGAGCGAACGCTGCGCCGGGCCGGCCTCGACTACCTAAAGCATGTTCAAATCGCTCGGCATGCGAGCTTTGCCGCCTTTGAAAGCGCGCGCCGACAACGCGGCTCCCGCCTCGTTCTACTGACGACGCACGCCGCCTTGGCCTATACCGATTTCGCGTTCACGCCCGAGGACACCCTGCTCGTTGGCCGCGAAAGCGCCGGTGCGCCCCGCGAGGTGCACGCGGCAGCAGACGCAAGCGTGCGCATTCCCTTGCTGGAGGGGCGGCGCTCGCTCAATGTCGCGGTCGCCGCGGCCATGGTGCTTGGTGAGGCGCTGCGACAAACCGGCGGCTTCAGTCCAGCCGCACAGCCTCCCCCTCGATAACACGGGCACCGCCCAGGCGGCCGCGTTTTTCAAGATGGCGACGCAGCAAGGCCAAGTTCTTAAGATTTGCCCGGAACAAGACGTCAAAGGCGTCGCCGACGATCGGCACCACCCCGAACAGCGTGTCGATAGTGGTGTTGGCAATCATGCGTCCGATTACCCAGCGCGACGCGCCAAGCTGCCGCGCTTCCCAGATCAGATAGCTTGAGACCAACGAGGCGATGAGATCACCGGCGATCGGCACCAAGCCGATCAGAGCGTCGAGCCCGACGCGGACCTTGGTGCCCGGAATCACAAAAGCCCCATCCATCAGCTGGGCGAGGGCCTCCAATCGGGCAAGGGATTGCTGGGTTCGCTCGGACTCGAGCGCGTTGCTTCTCGGAGCTGCGCGTTGCATGACCTGTAACCGCAAGCGTGAGGCTGCCTGAACGCCGAATATGGGGTGCCGCCGGCCTCAATGCCATGCCGGCGGTTGCCGCCGGCCGTCGGCGCGGCGCCTCTACTCGGCGGCCTCCCGGGCCAGGAAGCCACCGGATTGGCGCGCCCAGAGCGCCGCATAGAGGCCACCCCGCTGCAGCAGCTCGGTGTGCCTGCCCGCCTCGACGATGCGGCCCTCATCCATCACCACCAGGCGATCCATGGCGGCGATGGTCGACAAGCGGTGGGCGATGGCGATCACCGTCTTGCCGGCCATCAGGTTGTAAAGCTGCTCTTGAATGGCGGCCTCCACCTCCGAATCGAGCGCACTTGTCGCCTCATCGAGCACAAGGATCGGCGCATCCTTGAGCAGCACGCGGGCAATGGCGACGCGCTGGCGCTGTCCACCGGAGAGTTTTACCCCCCGCTCGCCGACGTGCGCCAAGTAGCCGCCCCGCCCCTTCATGTCCTCAAGCCGGGCGATAAACGCGTCGGCCTGTGCCTTGCGCGCCGCCCCAACCATGGCGGCCTCGCTGGCCTCGGGTCGACCGTAGAGAATATTGTCGCGCACCGAGCGATGCAGCAGCGAGGTGTCTTGTGTGACCACGCCGATCTGCGCACGCAGGCTGTCCTGGGTCACCGCCGCTATGTCCTGGCCGTCAATCAGGATGCGCCCGGCCTCGAGGTCATAAAAGCGCAAGAGCAAGTTGACGAGGGTCGATTTGCCGGCGCCCGAGCGGCCCACCAGCCCGACTTTCTCACCCGGTGCGATCGAGAGCGACAGGTCGTGGATCACTCCGCCGGGCCGGGCCGCGCCGGCGCCACTCTTCTGCCCGTAGTGAAAGCTGACGTTTTCGAAGCGGATCGCGCCGGCGCGCACCACGAGGGGTTTGCTGTCGGGGCGATCGACCACCAGGGTGGCGCGGCCGATCGTCTCCATGCCCTCCTGCACCACGCCCATGTTCTCGAAAATTCCGGCCACCACCCACAAAATCCAACCCGACATGGCAACGATGCGCATCACCAGACCGGTGACGACGGCGATGGCGCCGATGCTGACCAGATCCTGACTCCAAAGCCAAATGGCGACACCGCTGGCGCCGACGATCAGGACGCCGTTGAGGGCGTAGAGCACGAGCTCCATGGCCGTCTGCACGCGCAGCGACGCCTGCCATTTGTCCATCTGCTCCTGCAGCGCCGAACGGGCATAGGCATCCTCACGCTCGGCATGGGCGAACAGTTTGACGGTAAGGATGTTGGTGTAGCTGTCGACGATGCGCCCGACCAGCATCGAGCGGGCTTCGGCGGCCTGCGTGGAGCGCTCCTTGATCAACGGCACAAAATACCGGAGTGCGACCAGGTAGGCGGCGAGCCAAATGAGCAAGGGCAGAAGCAGGCGCCAATCGGCGGCCGCAAAGATGACGGCGGCGCCCAGCCATTGCACCGCCGCGTACCAGATGGCGTCGATCACTTGCACGACGGAATCGCGCAAGGCCGGTGCACCCTGCATGATTTTGTTGGCGACGCGGCCGGCGAAGTCATTCTGGAAAAAGCCGAGACTTTGGCGCAGCACGTAGCGATGCGTCAGCCAGCGCACGCGATTGGTAACCGGCGCCGAGATGATCTGGTTCTTGATGAGGTCGTGGACCGTCGACACCGCGGGTCGAGCCAATACGGCCACCAATGCCATCCACATGAGCGTCCTGCCGTGCGCGCTTATGAAAGTGGCGGGCGATTGCGCGGCCCGCATCAGATCGACCAGATCGCCGACGAAGGTCATCAGCGCCACTTCGATTAGGGACCCGAGCAGGCCGGCAACGAGCAACGCGGCGAACGCCGGCCATACCGGCCGAATAAAGTAGATGTAGTAGGCGAGCAGCGTGTCGGGCGGACGCTCGGGCGGCGTCGCGGGGAAGGCGTCGATCCGGGACTCAAACCAGTGGAACATTTGCGGTACCTAAAGATCCGCGCCCAAGCCGGAGCGCAAAGCTGCCGCAGCTAGCAGGCGTTGGCACACAAGGCCGAGAAAACGACCGCGGCTGGGCAAGACCATCACAGGCAAAGGCAGGCGCTCAGCAGGACGCCGGGGTTGCGGCCCGCTGGGCGCACGGGTCCATCGCCGGCGCGAAAGAGCGCGGGCGACCCTCAGCGGTCCAAAGGCTGGATGCGATCGATCATGGCGGTGCTCCCGCGAGATGTTGTAGCGTCGAGCGCGGCAGCTCATAGCATAAAGGCCGACCTCGCACCAGACCTCGGCCGGCGCGATCGCACGTGGAATTGGCAGATGACCTTGTCCGACAATTCGCTCGATGAGCACAAACAGCGCGCGCGCCTTTGGTTCGAGACGCTGCGCGACGACCTCACCCAGAGCTTTGAGCGCCTCGAGGATGAGCTCGCCGCCCCGGCACCTTTGGCCGCAGCGGCGCCCGGCCGCTTCGTGGCGACGCCCTGGACGAGAGCGGACCATAGCGGTGGTGCCGGCGGCGGCGGCCTCATGTCCCTTCTCAAGGGCCGCGTATTCGAAAAGGCGGGGATCCATACCTCGACGGTGTTTGGCGAGTTCGCTCCCGAATTCCGCAAGCAGATTCCCGGCGCCGAACACGATCCGCGCTTCTGGGCCTCGGGCCTGTCGCTGATCGCGCATCCGCAAAACCCGCACGTGCCGGCCGCGCACATGAACACGCGCTTCGTCGTCACCAGCAGCTGGTGGTTCGGCGGCGGCGCCGATTTGACGCCTATGCTCACGGCGCGACGCAGCCAAGGGGATGCCGACACGATCGCCTTTCACGGCGCCATGCAGCAGGCCTGCGCGGCGCACAAACTCGCCGATTACGCCCGCTATAAGGCTTGGTGCGAGGAATACTTTTATCTGCCGCACCGCCAGGAGACGCGCGGGGTGGGCGGCATTTTCTTCGACTATTTGACGCCGGCGCAGGCCGACGGCGGCTGGGAGGCGGCACTGGCCTTCACCCAGGACGTCGGCCGCGCCTTTCTGGCGATCTATCCAGAGCTGGTGCGCCGCAATTTTGCCAGGCCCTGGAGCCCCGCCGAACGCGACGCCCAGCTCGTGCGGCGCGGTCGCTATGTCGAATTCAACCTGCTCTACGATCGTGGCACGGTGTTTGGGCTGAAAACCGGCGGCAACGTCGAGGCTATCCTCTCCTCCCTCCCACCCGTGGTCAAATGGCCTTGAGCCGCAGCGCCTGCAGTCGGGATCGCTGCCCCCGGCTGCCCGGCTGGACAGCGCCCAAGGGCTCCTTTTAGATGGCGGCAATTGCAATGATCCGTTCACCCCTCGCTAGCCTGCCGTCAGTCACAACCGGAAACCTTGGGAAGGAAACAGCAATGGCTCACTCTTTGTCCCGCCGCCAGTTTGGCGGGCTGGCTGCCGCCAGCGCGGCTATCGCCGCCGCGACCCCGGCGCTTGCGCAGCAGACCAACGAAATCGTCAAGTGGCGTCTGACCTCGAGCTTTCCCAAAAGCCTCGACACTTTGTTTGGCGCCTCGGCGACCATTGCCAAGGCCGTGGGCGAGATGACGGACGGCAAGTTCACGATCCAGACCTTCGCGGCAGGGGAGATCGTGCCCGGCCTGCAGGTGCTCGATGCCGTCTCCAACGGCACCGTGGAGTGCGGTCACACCTACACCGGCTACTACATCGGCAAGAACCCAGCGCTGATTTTCGACGGCTCGCTGCCCTTTGGCCTGACGCCGCGCCAGCACAACGCCTGGCTGCTGTTCGGCGACGGCCGCAAGCTGATGGATGAGATCTACGACAGCTTCAACGTCGTGGCGCTTCCGGCCGGGAACACCGGCGGGCAGATGTTCGGCTGGTTCCGCAAGGAACTGAAGACGCCGGCCGACTTCCAGGGCCTCAAGATGCGCACCGCCGGATTTGGCGGCCGCGTGATGGCCAAGCTCGGCGCCGTGCCGCAGCAGATCGCGGGCGGCGATATCTATCCGGCCCTGGAAAAGGGTACCATCGATGCCTGCGAATGGGTTGGCCCCTACGATGACGAGAAACTGGGTTTCCACAAGGTGGCGAAATACTACTACACGCCCGGCGTGATGGAGCTTGAGGCCACCAACCAACTCTTCATTCAAAAGCCGGTGTTTGGCGCCCTGCCGCCAGCCTACCAGTCGGCGCTCAGATACGCTTGCTGGTTTGCGCTGGTGGAGATGCTGGCCTCCTATGACGCCAAGAACGCCAAGGCGATCGCGCGGGTGGTCGCGGGCGGTGCGCAGCTGTCGGTGTTGCCACCGGAAATCATCAAGGCGCTGCGCACCGCGCTCGAAACGGTGTTGGATGAGGAGGCGGCCAAAAGCGATCAGTTCAAGAAAATCTTGGAGAACTGGCGCCAATTCCGCGCCGACCAGCACCGCTGGTTCTCGATCGCCGATACGCGGGCGGAGTTTGCCGTCTACAGCGGCTGAGCCGCAAGGGTTCGAGCGGGCTTGCCCGCCTCGGACCCCCGCGTGGGTTAACGCAGCGCGCCAAGGAACGAGCGCAGGTCGGCATCGCGGCCGTGGCGCGCGACCCTGGTGATGTCGCAACGTTGCAGACCGATGTCCGCCAGCATGCGGTCGCTTAGGCCCTGCAGCTGTGCGACGGTGCGGGCAATGCGCCGGCGCTCCGCCAGGTGGGCAAAAATGCGCTGCGGTACCTCGAGGCCGGTGGCCAGCCCCTGGGCGAGCCCCGTGCGTGCGCGGCCCAGCGCAGGCTGGCTTGGGGCGATCAAGCCGGAAAGGACGCTGGACATCATGGTGGACATCACGGTGGGCATGGGGGTGTCTCCTTTTTTGCGGTTTCTTTTAAGCCGAGGTGGGCGCCGGCTTGTGGATTGGCAGCTGCAATCGGCCTTGGCGCGGGGCGGCGATCTCGGCGGCGCTAAAGCCCAGCGCCGCCAGGCGCGCGTCGCTTTGCCGGGCGAGGGCGTGGCGGACGTGGGCCTCGGCCCGCCGGGCGCGCGCCGCCACCAGGCGCTCAAGTAAGCCTGGCGCCACGCGAGGCGCCGCCGCCAGGGCTGCCGTCGCCCTCGGCAGGGTTAGGGTGCTCATGATCGTCTCCATTTTTTTGACCGTCGCCCATCAGCGTGACACCGGCGGCGGCTTAAGCAGTGCTGGTCAGATGGGGTGGACTTTCGAATTGTTCAAATTTATTGTTTCAATGAATATGATTGGAAATTGCAATATGCGAAGCCTCAATCCCGATCACCTGCGCACGCTCAGCGAGGTGGTGGCGCAGGCAAGCTTCACCCGCGCGGCGCGGCGCCTCAACCTGGCCCAGCCCACGGTCTCCTTACAGGTACGCGAGCTCGAAGCCCGGCTCGGCGTGCGCCTCATCGATCGCCTGGGCAAGCGCGCCTTTGCGACCGCCGCCGGCCGCGAGTTGATCGAGCACGCCCGGCGCATGGCGCAAGACGAAGAGCGGCTGCTCGCCGCCATGCGGCGCCATCGCGAGGGCTGGCTTGGCCAGGTGCGCGTCGGCTCCAGCACCACGGCGTTGATCTACCACCTGCCGCCCTTGCTGCAGCAGCTGCGCTCGGCCCAACCCAACATCGAACTCATGGTTACGACCGGCACCACCAACGCGATCGTCGAGCGCATCATCCGCAACGACATCGATTTAGGCATCGTCAGCCTGCCGGTGGACGATCGGCTACTCGACGTCGAGCCCCTGCTCGAAGAACCTTTGGTGGCAATCTTCTCCGCCAACCTCCGCGGCCTGCCGGCAAGCGTCACCCCGCGCTACCTGCTCAAGCACCCGTTGCTGCTCGAGTTCGCCCGCGCGCACGTGCGGGCCATGATCATCGAGTGGCTTTCGAGCGAAGGGGGCCAAGCCCGCCCCGCCATGGAGCTCGATAACCTCGAGGCGGTCAAACGCATGGTGGCGGCGGGTCTTGGCAGCTCGATCGTGCCCATCGCGGCCGTGTCCAAGGAAAATGCGCGCCACGATCTGGTAGCGCGTCCGCTCCGGCCGGCCTTGATGCGCACGCTTGCGCTCATTCAGCGGCGCGACAGGGCCGATGATGCCGCCCTAAAAGCGGTGCGCACGGCCCTGCTCGCCCTCAAGTCGTGAGGCGCAGCTCGGCCGTTCACCTCGACAATGGCACACGTCGGATCGGCTCAGATCGGCATGGCGGTCTCGGCGAGCCGCGCCCAATAGGAGACGCCGATCGGGATCGCCTCATCGTTGAAATTGTAGGCGGGATTGTGCAAGCCCGGGCCGATGCCGTTGCCGATCATGATGAATGCGCCCGGGCGCCGGTTCAGCATGTGCGAAAAATCCTCCGCCCCCATAATCGGCCGCATGTTCTTGACATTCTCGGGGCCCACCACCTCGGCGGCGACGGCGGCGACGAATTTCGTCTTGGCCGCTTCGTTGCTGGTGACCGGCACGTCGCCCTCGAAATCCGCGCGCGCCGTGGCCCCGAAGCTGGCTGCCGTCCCCTCGGCAATGGCGCGGACACGGGCGAAGGTTTGCGCGCGCACGTCGTTGCTCAAGGAACGGATGGTGCCAGTGAGGCCGACGCTCGCAGGGATGATGTTGAAGGCATCGCCCGCGCGCACCATGCAGGTGGAAACCACTACCGCGTCGAGCGGGTCGATCGTGCGCGAGGCGATGGTTTGCAGTGCCATGATCGTTTGCGCGGCAATCACGACCGGATCGATGCCCTCGTGCGGCCGCGCGGCGTGGGCACCCTTACCCACAATTTCGATGGTAAATTTGTCGCACGCCGCCAGCATTGGCCCGGCGCAAATCGCAAACGAGCCGAGCTCGTGATTGGGCGAGGTATGCATGCCGTAGACCTGCTGGATGCCGAAGCGGTCCATCAGGCCGTCCTCGATCATGGCCAGGCTCCCGGTCAGGCCCTCTTCATTGGGCTGAAAGATGACGGCCACGCTGCCGTTGAAATTGCGCGTTTCGCATAAATACTTCGCGGCGCCGAGCAGCATCGCGGTGTGGCCGTCATGACCGCAGGCGTGCATCTTGCCCGCGGTTTTGGAGGCATAGGGCGCCCCGGTTGCCTCCAGGATCGGCAGGGCATCCATGTCGGCGCGCAGGCCGACGACGGCCCCCGAATCCTGCCGGCGGCCCTTGATCAGGCCGACCACGCCGGTCTTGCCAACGCCGGGGACCACGGCATCGCAGCCGAACGCCTTGAGCTTATCGGCGACGATGCCCGCCGTGCGCTCGACCGCAAAACCGATTTCGGGGTGGGCATGAAAATCGCGGCGCCAGGCCGTGACTTCCTCGCACATGGCGGCAACGCGGTTGATGATGGGCATGCTTTTTCCTGCTCCGGCGGCCTGAAGGCGAAGCTGCAGGCGCTAGCCTAGCCCCTTGCGCGAAAAACGGAAGCGCTGTCGCGGCCACCGGTGCGGCACCTGGGCCGTGCTGCTTGCGCGGGCATTCTGGTAAATTCAAAGCCATATCTATGCTTTGACTTATGCCGACCGGTCGTTGTGTAATTCGCTCGACTGGCGCGGCCGGGTGTCGCTTGCCAGCGTTGTGCTGAAATCCAACTGGAGTAGACGATGGGCCATTTGCGCCGAAGCCTGTTCGCCTTGGCTGCCGCCGCTCTGTTGAGCGGTCTCAGCGCACCGGCGAACGCCCAGAAAACGCTGCGCGCGGTCATGCACTCGGATCTGAAGATCCTCGATCCGATCTGGACGACGGCCTACATCGTTCGCAATCACGGCTACATGGTCTACGACACCTTGTTTGCCACGGACGAAAAGGGTGAGATCAAGCCGCAGATGGTCGGCCAATACGAGGTCTCACCGGACCAACTCACGCACACGTTTACCCTGCGCGAGGGTTTGTTGTGGCACGACGGCCAGCCGGTGACCGCCGAGGATTGCGTCGCCTCCATCAAACGTTGGGCGGCCAAGGATTCCACCGGCCAGAAACTCATGACCTTTGTCGATGGCCTCACGGTCAAGGACGACAAAACCTTCATCATGAAGCTCAAGTCGCCGACCGGCCTGGTTCTGCTCGGGCTGGGCAAGCCCTCCTCCAACGTGCCCTTCATGATGCCCAAGCGCGTGGCCGAGACCGACCCAAATACGCAGATTTCCGATTTTACCGGCTCGGGTCCCTTCGTGGTCAGGCGGGAGGAATGGAAGCCCGGCGACAAGACGGTCTACGTCAAGTTCGACAAATATAAGCCGCGCTCCGAGCCGGCATCGGGCTTTGCCGGCGGCAAGGTAGTCAACGTCGATCGCGTCGAATGGCGCGCGATCTCGGATCACCAACAGGCGATCAACGCGCTGCTGGCGGGCGAAATTGACTTCATTGAAGCACCGCCGCATGACCTGTTGCCGTTGGCAATCGGCGACAGCAATGTCAAATTGTTTGATTGGAATGTACTCGGCAACCAATTCACCTTCCGTCCGAATTGGACCGCCAAGCCGTTCGACAACGCCAAGGTTCGCCAAGCCCTGCTTTATGCCTTCAACCAAAAGGATTTCCTGGAGGCCGTGGTCGGCGATCCCAAATACTATAAGGTCTGCAACTCCTATTTCCCCTGCGACACGGCCTTCTTCACGGAGAAAGGCTTGGATGGCAAGCTCAGCTCAAACTTCAAGAAGGCGCAGGAGCTGCTGAAGGAGGCGGGCTACGACGGCACGCCAATTGTGCTCATGCACTCGACCGACCTGCAGATTCTGACCAACCTGGCGCCGGTTGCCAAATCGCTGATGGAGAAGGCTGGCTTCAAGGTCGACATGCAGTCCATGGACTGGCAGACACTGGTGGCGCGGCGCGCCAAAAAAGACCCGCCCACGGCCGGTGGTTGGCATGCCTTCTTAACCTCCTGGGTATCAATCGACATCACCAATCCGATTTTTACCGGTTTCATGAACTCGGCCTGCGACAAGGCGATGTTCGGGTGGCCGTGCGATGCGGAGATGGAAAAGTTGCGCGACGATTTCGCGCGCGAGACCGATCCCGGCAAGCAGAAGGCCATTGTCGAGCAGGTGTCGGTGCGCGAGGGCGAGGTTGTGACCCACATCCCGCTGGGCCAGTGGTATCTGGGCGCCGTCATGCGCAAGAACGTCGACGGCATGCTGAAAGCACCGGCGCCCGTATTCTGGAACATCTCCCTCAAGTGAGACCTATTTGAGCGGCGGCAGCCAGCATCGGTGCCGCCGCCTCCACCCTACGGCCGGCGATGTTCACCTACGTGCTGCGCAGACTGTTGGCGACGATCCCCGTGATGCTGATCGTGGCGGTGTTCGTCTTCCTGATGCTGCGCCTTACACCCTCCGATCCGGCCGCCATCATCGCCGGCGACAACGCCAACACCGAACAGGTGGCCGAAATTCGCAGGCGCCTGGGGCTCGACCAACCGATCCTGAGCCAATTCGTGATCTGGATGGGCAAAACCTTGCAGGGGGACTTCGGCGAATCCTTCTTTTTCAAGAAACAGGTCGCCGAACTGATATTCGATCGGCTGGAGCCGACCCTATCGCTAGCATTCTTCACGCTCCTGCTCGCCATCCTCATCGCCATCCCCTTGGGCGTGGTGGCGGCCTACCGACACGGGGGCTGGCTCGACCGCATTGTCATGGGCTTCTCGGTGTTGGGGTTCTCGGTGCCGGTGTTCGTGATCGGCTACGTCCTGATCTACATCTTCGCCATCGAACTCAATTGGCTTCCGGTGCAGGGATATCAGCGCCTCGGCCAGGGCATCGGCGGCTGGCTGCAGCGGCTGATCCTGCCCTCGATCACGCTTTCGGTCATCTACGTCGCTCTGATCGCCCGCATCACGCGTACGAGCGTGCTGGAGGTGATGAATGAAGAGTACATTCGCACCGCACGTGCCAAGGGCCAGACCGAAGCCAAGGTCTTGATCCGACACGCCTTGGCCAATGCCGCGGTGCCGATCGTGACCGTCATCGGGCTCGGCGTGGCGCTATTGATCGGCGGGGTCGTGGTCACCGAATCGGTCTACACGATCCCGGGCCTCGGCAGGCTTACGGTCGATGCCGTGCTCGCGCGCGACTACCCCACCATCCAGGCCGTCATCTTGCTGTTCTCGCTGGCCTACGTGCTGATCAACCTGGCTGTTGACCTGGCCTATACCTTCCTCGATCCGAGGATCCGCTATTGAGCATCGAAGCGCTGCCAGCCGAGCTCGTCGACGGACCGCCGCAGCGGCGCCGCAGCTGGCGGCTGGCAGCGCGCAATCCAAGCGTCATTATCGGGGCATTAATCGTCGCCATCTTGGCGCTGCTCGGTGCCTTGGCGCCACTGCTCGATACGCTGCCGCCATCCGAGATCAATCCCGTGTTTCGCAACAAGAAACCGGGCGCGGAACGCGTCATCCGCGACAGCAGCGGGGCGGAACAGAAATACGTGCATCGTTTTGGCACCGACTCGCTTGGTCGCGACGTCTATAGCCGCGTCCTTTATGGTGCGCGCGTGTCGCTCATCATTGGCGTGACGGTGGCCGTAATCAGCGTTGCGGTCGGGCTCGCCATCGGCCTGATCGCCGGCTACATCCGCTGGCTCGACGGCAGCATCATGCGCATCATGGACGGCCTAATGGCGATCCCGGCCATCCTGTTGGCGATGGGTGTCGTTTCGCTTTCGCGCGCCGGTCTGATCGCCGTGGTCATTGCCATCGTCATTCCTGAGATACCGCGCGTGGTTCGACTGGTCCGTTCCATCGTGCTGTCGATCCGCGAGGAGCCCTACGTGGAGGCCGCCATTACCGTCGGCACGCCGACCCCGTTGCTGCTCGTGCGCCACGTTCTGCCCAACACGGTCGCACCGCTGATCGTGCAGGGAACCTTCATTTGCGCTTCCGCCATCCTGATCGAGGCCATTCTGTCCTTCCTCGGCGTCGGCATTCCGCCCGAGACGCCGACCTGGGGCAACATCATGGCCGAGGGACGCTCGCTGTTTCGCATTTATCCGCACAATATCTTTTACCCGGGTCTGTGCCTGGCGTTGGCGGTGCTGGCCATCAATATGCTGGGCGACGGTCTGCGTGACGCGCTTGATCCGCGCTTTGCCAAGCGAGTGTGAGTGGCATGGCCGGCACGGCTTCCATCTTGGCGATCAACGACCTGACCGTCGCCTTGCCGCGGGGAGCCGATCGTGCCAACGCCGTCGAGGCCGTGTCCCTCAGCGTCGATCCCGGCGAGATCGTGTGTGTGGTCGGCGAATCGGGCTCGGGCAAGTCGGTGACCGCACAGGCCATCATGGGTCTATTGCCGGCCGAGTTGACGGCACGCTCGGGCAGCATCCGGCTCGAAGGCGAGGACGTGCTGAAGGCCGGCGGCGCCCGTTTGCGACACCTGCGTGGCACCCGCATGGCCATGATTTTTCAGGAGCCGATGACGGCGCTCAACCCGGTCATGACGGTCGGCGACCAGATCGGCGAAGTGCTCGAGATCCACACCACATTTGCGGCCGCCGAGCGTCGCCTGCGCGTGCTCGACATCATGCGGGCGGTACGTCTACCCGAACCTGAACGCTTGATCGACGTTTATCCGCATCAGCTGTCTGGCGGTCAGCGCCAACGCATCATGATTGCCGCCGCCCTGGTGTTGGATCCCGCCCTATTGATCGCCGATGAACCTACGACCGCCTTAGATGTCACGACGCAGGCGGAAATCCTCAAACTCGTGCGCGATTTGCAGCAACGGCGTGGCACCGGCGTGCTGTTCATTACGCACGATTTTGGCGTGGTCGCCGAAATCGCGCATCGCGTCGCCGTCATGCAGCGCGGCCGCATCGTCGAAATTGGCAGCCGTGAGGAAATCCTGCGCCGGCCACGGGCCGACTATACGCGCATGCTAATCGCCGCCGTGCCTCCCCTCGAGCCACCGGCGCGCCCGCCCAAGACTGGGCCGGTAGCGTTATCGACGCATGGACTGAGCAAAACCTATGGCAGCCTCGGGCTGCTTGGCTCCGGCCGCGTCGTGCGGGCGGCCCAGTCCGTCGACATCGCCGTCCGTCGGGGCGAGACGGTTGGCATCGTCGGCGAGTCCGGCTCGGGCAAGTCGACGGTGGCACGCTGCGTCGCGCGCCTGATCGCGCCGACCGCCGGTGAGATCCGCATCGGCGAGGTCGACGTGGCGCAGTTGCCCGAGCGCCGGCTGCGGCCGCACCGGCGCAATGTACAGATCGTGTTTCAGGACCCCTATCGATCCTTAAACCCGCGGCGTACCGTCGGCATGTCGATCATTGAAGGGCCAATCAACTTCGGGTTGCCGCGGCCACAGGCGCTCGATAGGGCGCGTCGGCTGATGACGCTCGTTGGCTTGGCGCAGGACGTGCTCGACCGCTATCCGCACCAGTTCTCGGGCGGACAGCGCCAACGCATTGCCATTGCGCGCGCCCTCGCCATGGAGCCCCAGGTATTGATCGCCGATGAGGCCGTTTCGGCCCTCGACGTGTCGGTACAAGCGCAAGTTTTGCAGCTGCTCGATGACGTTCGCCGCCGCTTTGAGCTTGCGGTGCTCTTCATCACGCATGATCTGAGGGTGGCGGCGCAAATCTGCGACCGCATCGCCGTCATGCAGCGGGGTGTGATCGTCGAGCAGGGCGTCACGGCCGAGGTGTTCGCTGCGCCGCAGCATCCCTACACCCGGGCCTTGTTCGATGCGGCCCCGGGCAAAGACGCCGAGTTTGGCGCGGTAGCGGGCGCCGCCTGAGGCGCCCTGCTCAGTGCGCCGCAGCCGCCGTTCAGCAAAGCCATGCTAGAAGAAACGATCTTGAGAACGCGCGAAAAAGAGGAATGCCGCCTATGAACCTGGCCGAATATGCGACCTACGATGCGCTGGGCCTTGCCGAGCTGGTCGCCAAGAAACAAGTGAGCCCCAAGGAGCTGGCCGAGACCACCGCGGCGGCGGTCGACAAGATCGACGGCAAAGTGAAGTCCGTCGTCGAACTCTACGCGGACCGCATCGAGAAACTGGACGATAGGTCGTTAGGCTCGGGGCCCTTCCGCGGCGTGCCGTTGCTGATCAAGGACGTGTTCGGTCACGAGCGGGGCCGCAAGATCGAGTTTGGTTCGCGCTTGTGCGAAGGCATGACGGTGGAGACGGGCACCTACTTCGCCGACATGCTGAAGGCGTCTGGCGTGAACATCCTCGGCCGCTCGGCGGCCCCCGAATATTCGATGTCGGCTACCACCGAGAGCGTGATGTTCGGCAATACCTCCAATCCCTGGAAGCAGGGCTACTCGGCCGGTGGCTCTTCGGGTGGCGCCCAGGCGGCGGTGACCGCCGGAATTGTGCCGATCGCACACGGCTCCGACATCGGTGGCTCGATCCGCATACCGGCGAGCCTGTGTGGCGGCGTTGGTCTCAAACCTTCGCGCATGCGCGTGTCGGTGGGACCGGTGGTGGACGAGGGCGGTTGGGGCTATTCCGTCAATCTCGTGCAGGCCAAGTCGGTGCGTGACGTTGCAGCAATGCTCGACTGCGTATCGATCCCCCAAATCGGCGATCCCTTCATTATTCCGCAACCCGAGGCGCCCTATGCCACCCTCGCCAAGGCGCCTGCCGGCAAACTTCGGGTTGGCATCGTGCTCGACGAACTTACCGGCGTAAAGGTGGATAGCGAAGTCGCCGCCGCCGTCGAGGCCACCGGCAAAGCGCTGGCGGGGATGGGTCACTCCGTCGAGATGGCAAAGGTCAATATGGGTGGCGTCGACGTCTTGTCGGCCACGACAGACTTGTTCTTTTTTGGCTTCGATCTGCGCCTCGACGCCTATGCCGAGCGCAGCGGGCACCGGCCAGGGCCCGACAGGCTGGAGCCGGCGATTTTCTCGGTCTATCAGGCGGCCAAGGACATTACGCCGGCCCGCTTCATTGCCGCCACCAACGCCGCCAACATTGCTCGCCGCAAGCTTGGCGCCTTTTTCGCAAAATTCGATCTTTGGCTGTCGCCGACGACGGCGCGCGTTGCCGAACCGTGGGGCACCTATCATTTGTCGAAGCCGGGCGTCGGCTGGCACAACCTGATCGAGGAGCTGTTCAAGGTTCCCTGCCAGTTTACGATCCCGCACAACATCATGGGCACGCCGGCCATGTCGCTGCCGCTGGCGATGCATTCGAGCGGGGTGCCGATCGGCGTGCAAATCGCCGCCAAACCCGCCGCCGAAGCGGTGGTGCTGCAGGTGGCGATGGCGCTAGAGGAGGCCATGCCGTGGAAGGGGCGCACGCCGCCGCTGCACGTCTCAAGGGCGTGATCATCGGCGGCGCGCGCCCTGTCAACGGGTCAACCTCCGCCACGCCCGGTGCTGACGGGACCCCGCGGCGGGCCTCGAGCGATCAACCGTTTGACGGTTCCCTGCCGGACCTGCGATAACGCACCCGGTGCGGCGGAACGGCACGCAACAGGAGCCGGCCCAGACGAGGCTCCCCAAGGCGCTGAAGAGGCGAAAAACGCGGGCGTAGTTCAGTGGCAGAACATCAGCTTCCCAAGCTGAGTGTCGAGGGTTCGATTCCCTTCGCCCGCTCCAACGTTTTCAGGCACTTGCGCGTTCCCTTTCGTTCCATTTCCACTCTCGGACTCGCCGTCCATTTCCACTCTTGCGCTCGTTTCGTTCTGTTCGACCCACGCCCGGCGCTTGGCCGCCGCGCGTTGCCGCTGGTGCTCAGTTCGCTTCACGTAAAGCCGCGCGGCCCGCGGCGTGCGATGGCCGGAAAGTGCCATCACGCCCTGTTCGGCCAACTCCGCGTCGCCCAGCTCTGTCATGCCGCCGTGGCGGCACGCGTCCAAAGTCACGTACTCCGCTAAACCGGCAAGCTTACGCGCCTTGCGCACTCTCGCTGCCGCAAAGGTCATGGAGTAGGGCCGCGCCGGCCCGCGTTGGCCCGCTGTCAGCACAATCGGCGTTCCCAGACGCGGCAGGGTTGCCAGATAAGCCTCTAACTCTGGATAGAGAAGTCGCTCCTGATCTTCGAGCGGTTGCATCACTACTTCACCTGTCTTGTGGTGAAAGATGCGTACATGCTTGGGGTGGCTCTCGCCCCGGTAGTCCCCCCAGGTAATCTTGCCCCCGATCACGTTCTCGGGGCGCTGCAGCCACTCAAAACAAATGAGCGCCGCGGCACCGAGATGCGGCTCCCCGATGCTCTTGAGGGCTTCTGCTAAGGCATAAGCCTCGGCACGCGCCGCTGCCGGCTTTGCCTTGGTCCCGCCCTCTTTCAATACCCCTTTGAAAGGATTGTCGATCGGTACCGTCTTAGGATAAAGCCTGCGCACCACGTCCCAGGCTCGCCGCGCCACGTTGATGGAGATGTTCGCTTGGCGCACGCGTTTGCCGCGCGGTCCCTCCTGGACGGCCGCGTAGATCTTATCGACAGCTCTCGGTGTGATTGATTGCGCACTCAATGCGCCAACTGTGCGACCGTCTTTGGTCGGCACATCCTCAATGCGGTTGAGGGCCCGAACATATTCGGGCCGTGTCCTCTCGCTCACACGCGCGTACGCTGCTGATCGTCGATAGCGCTCAAACAACCATGCAACTGTGCCGTACCTCGCGCTCAAGTCCAATTCCTTGGGCTGCCCTCGTTCAGCCCTCCACGAGTCGAGGTGGACGTTGAGTTCGGCGGCACGCGCAATCGCGTCGGCATAGCTTCTGCCCAGAGCTTCGCCGAGTAAGGTGAAGCCGGCCGCGATGTCCCGTTCGTGCGGAACCCAATAATAGCCCACGGAGCCGTCGGCGAGCCGCCGCTCCTTCATATACCGTGGCCAGTCCAAGGGACGCCTCACGAGGACCTCCTCAACCGAGTCTTCTACTGCCGTCTGCCGCGTTGCGCCCGCTGGCTACAAGTCTAGCGGGGCGCTCTAGAGCACGTCCGCGGCATCTCGCGGGCCACCAGATTTGAGTCTGTCGATTGCGAAGTCGAGATCCTCTTTCAGCCATCGGGCACCCTTGCCGGGGACTTTTATGGGATGGGGCCAGAGTTTACCAACGGCCTTGCGGAACGAGTATGGCGAACGTTCATCGCAATAGGCGGCGGCCGTGCGCGCGGTCATCAACCGCGGCCACCGCTCCATGAGCTGGTCGTCGGCAAGATCATGCAGAACTTGCTTCACCGATCGCGGTACTTGACCGAGTGCTGGAGCCGCATCCTCATTTTCCCGTACAATCGGAATTAGAGAGCACCTGTCGAGGGTGCTTGGGACTGACTCCTCATCGTTGGCAGTGCCAATACTTCTCCGACCTCTGCACATGTTACTTAGCAACGGAACGCCAGAGGGGGTGACAAAGCCCTTGTGGGAATGAGCGAAGCCTCTTGGAGCAACTGACTTAATAGAATGCCCGAGAATGGATCGAGCCTGAACCCGGGAAATTGTGGAGGATAGTGAAGAGTCGTGAAGAAAGGAGATCGGTTTGCGGCGACCTTAGGGCGAGATTGGATT
>Ga0081540_1000108_pt1 | contig 88825 bp, 80 predicted proteins | sample TabmetS2T1R1_FD_71024 | JGI IMG/M metagenome (GOLD analysis project Ga0081540, IMG submission 71024) | Tabebuia heterophylla rhizosphere microbial communities from the University of Puerto Rico - S2T1R1 | ecosystem: Host-associated > Plants > Roots > Rhizosphere ...
CACCGCATTGGTGGAATCGCCGATCAGCGCCAGCACCCCGTCGTCGCCGAGTTCGCGCAGGCGCCGCTCGTCGGTCGGCAGGCCGATGATCGGCGTCGGATCGATCTTCCAGTCGCCGGTGTGCAGGACCGTGCCGACCGAGGTGTGGATCGCCAGCGCATGCGATTCGGGAATCGAATGCGCGACCGGGATGAACTCGACGTTGAACGGCCCGAGATGGACGCGGCCCCCTGATGGAACGACGGTCACCGGTATTTTCGGCGGATTGCGCTCGGCGGCGCATTTGGCTTCAAACAATGCGGCGCTGAATTTGGTGGCATAGACCGGACACTGCAGCCTCGGCCAGAGATCTATAATCGCGCCGAAATGATCCTCATGGGCGTGCGTCAGCACCAGCCCCATCAGGTTCTTGCGCTCCTTCTCCAGGAAACTGATGTCCGGCATGATCAAATCAATGCCCGGCAGGTGCTCCTCGTCGCCGAAGGAGACGCCGAGGTCGACCGCGAGCCAGGAGCGCTGGTGGCGGTTGCCGAGGCCATAGATCGACAGGTTCATGCCGATCTCGCCGACGCCGCCGAGCGGCGCAAAGGTCAGCTCATCCGGCCGCGCCATCACGCCGCTCCCACCGACGCCGCTGCGCCGAAATAGACCTCGCCCGCGGCAATCGGCACCCGCTTGCCGTCGGCGGTGCGGACGATCAGACAGCCGGTTTCATCGATGGTGTCGAACGTGCCTTCGACGGCTGCGGTTGCCATGTTGATCGCGACCCGCTCACCAAGGCCGAAGGCGCGGTCCAGCCACGCCTTTCGGATGTCGGCAAAGCCACGGCCATTGTCCCAGATGCCGCGGAACTCGACCCAGGCCTCCGACAGCGCGGCGAACAGCTCCTCCGCGCCGACATGGACGCCGAGCGCGGATAGCGAAGTTGCCGGCGTCGGCGTGCCCTCGGGCGCGGCGACGACATTGGTGCCGATGCCGACCACCACCGCGAGCCGGTTGCCGGCCACGGCTTCGGCTTCCAGCAGGATCCCGGCGAGCTTCTGGCGCTCGGCCAGCACGTCGTTCGGCCATTTCAACGCGAACTTCAGCGGCTCCGCTCCGGCGCGGCGCATGTTGGCTTCGAGGCTGAGCTTCTGCAGCGCGCTTTCCAGCGAGAGCCCGGCGGCAAAGCCCAGCGTGGCCGCGACGGCTGGAGAGACGTCCATTACCTCGAGCACACTGCTGGCGAGGTTGCCGCGCGGTGCGACCCAGGCGCGCTGGCGGCGGCCCCGGCCTGCCGTCTGCTCCGTTGTCACGAACCAGATCGGGCCGCGCTCGCCGTCGCGGGCGCACGACATGGCTTCGGCGTTGGTCGACCCGATCCGGTCGAAGGCGGCGAGCTTGTAGCCTGCGGAAGCGGCTTTGGAACCGAGCGAGAAGGTCATGTCCCGTTTCTGCGCATGATCCGCTCCGAAAACCGGGAACCGCCTTTCGGGATCATGCGCCTAGAATAACGACTTCGCCGCCGCCGTGGCGACGCTGACCAGCGGCCCCGGATAGACGAAGAAGAAAATGTTGAAGATACCGGCGACCGCCAGCACCGTGCGCAATTCGATGCGCATCGGGTCGACTTGTCCGGCCGGCTCGTCGAAATACATCACCTTGATGATGCTGAGATAGTAGAAGGCGCCCACGACGCTGGTAAGCACGCCGATAACGGCGAGCGTGAACAGGCCGGCCTTGATCGCGGCCACGAACACGTACCACTTGCCGAAGAAGCCTGCGAGCGGCGGAACGCCCGCCAGCGAGAACAGCAGCATCGCGAAGATGAAGGCCAGCATCGGGTTGGTGCGCGAGAGCCCTGCGAAATCGCTGATCTGCTCGACCGCCTGCCCGTTCCGTTTCATGGTCAGGATGACCGCGAAGGAACCGAGCGTCATCGCGACATAGATCGCGACATAGATCAGCACCCCCTGCGCGCCCTCGACGGTGCCGGAGGCGAGGCCAACCAGCGCAAAGCCCATGTGGCCGATCGACGAATAGGCCATCAGGCGCTTGATGTTCTTCTGGCCGATCGCGGCGAACGAGCCCAGCGCCATCGAGGCGATCGCCACGAACACCAGGATCTGCTGCCACTGCGGCACGATGCCCGGGAAAGCCGTCAGCGTCACCCGGGTGAACACAGCCATCGCCGCGACTTTCGGCGCCGAGGCAAAGAAGGCCGTGACCGGCGTCGGCGCGCCCTCATAGACGTCGGGCGTCCACATGTGGAACGGCACCGCCGAAACCTTGAAGCAGAGCCCGGCGAGCAGGAACACGATTCCAAAGACGATGCCGGCGCTGGGTGTCTTTACCGACGCCGCGATGCCCGCGAAATCGACCGTCCCGGTGAAGCCGTAGATCAGCGAGGCGCCGTACAGCAGCATGCCCGAGGACAGCGCGCCCAGCACGAAATACTTCAGCCCGGCTTCGGTGGACTTGGCGTTGTCACGATTGGAGGCGGCGACCACGTAGAGCGCGAGCGACATCAGCTCGAGTCCAAGATAGAGCATGATCAGGTCACCGGCCGAGATCAGCACCATCATGCCGAGCGTGGACAGCAGCACCAGGATCGAATATTCGAAAATCCGCCGCGACGGATCGGACAGGAACTCTGTCGACAGGATCAGCGTCGCGGCCGAACCGATCAAGGCGAGGATCTTAAGGAAGCGGGCAAAGTCGTCGACGATGAAGCTGCCGCCGAAGGTCGTGAGCTTGCCGGCCGGCAGCGTCAATACCAGCACGCCGGTGACAACCAGGAGGCAGACCGCAAGCGTGGTGACGAGCCGTGTCGTCCCCTCGCCGCGATAGGCGCCCAGCATCAGCAGCACCATGGCGCCTATGGCCAGCACGAGCTCCGGCAGCACCGGCAGCAACTGATAACCTGCACTCGAAAAGCTCATGGTGGCGGCCTTATTGCACCAGCGCGGCTGCCTTCACGGCAGTCAGGGCGGCATTGTAATTGTTGACGAGTTGCTGGACCGAGGCCGCCGACATGTCGAGCACCGGCTTCGGATAGACGCCGAACAGGATGGTGAGCGCGACCAGCGGGAACAGCGTCAGGCTTTCGCGCAGCGTCAGGTCCTTGATGCTCGCCAGCGCCGGCTTGGTCAGCGCACCGAACACGACTTTGCGATAGAGCCACAGCGCGTAGGCCGCCGACAGGATCACGCCCAGCGTGGCAATGGTCGCTGTCGGGATCGAGACCTTGTAGGTGCCGAGCAGCGTCATAAATTCGCCGACGAAGCCGGACGTGCCCGGCAGACCGACATTGGCCATGGTGAAGACCATGAACACCAGCGCATAAAGCGGCATCCGGTTCACCAGCCCGCCATAGGCCGCGATCTCGCGGGTATGCATGCGGTCGTAGACGATGCCGACGCAGAGGAACAGCGCGCCGGAGACGATGCCGTGCGACACCATCTGGAACACGCCGCCGGCGACGCCCTGCGTGGTCGCGGCGAAGATGCCCATGGTGACGAAGCCCATATGCGCCACCGACGAATAGGCGATCAGCTTCTTGATGTCTTCCTGCATCAGCGCCACCAGCGAGGTGTAGACGATGGCGATCACCGACAGCGAGTAGATCAGCGGCGCGAAATCCTGCGACGCCAGCGGGAACATCGGCAGCGAGAAGCGCAGGAAGCCATAGCCGCCCAGCTTCAGGAGGATGGCCGCCAGGATCACCGAGCCCGCAGTCGGCGCCTCGACATGGGCGTCCGGAAGCCAGGTGTGGACCGGCCACATCGGCATCTTCACGGCAAAGGAGGCAAAGAACGCCAGCCACGCCCAGGTCTGCAGGGACCGCGGCACGGCGGTGTGCATCAGGGTCGGGATGTCGGTCGTCCCGGCGTTCCAGTACAGCGCCATGATGGCGAGCAGCATCAGGACCGAGCCGAGGAACGTGTAGAGGAAGAACTTGAACGACGCATAGACCCGGCGCGGGCCGCCCCAGACGCCGATGATCAGGAACATCGGGATCAGGCCGCCCTCGAAGAACAGGTAGAACAGCACGAGGTCGAGCGCCATGAAGGTGCCGACCATCAGCGTTTCCAGGATCAGGAACGCCATCATGTATTCGCGCACCCTGACGGTGATCGATTTCCAGCTCGCGATGATGCAGAACGGCATCAGGGCGGTGGTCAGGATCACGAACGGCAGCGAAATGCCGTCGACGCCCATGTGATAGGTGATGCCGGCGGCAAGCCAGTTCGCCTTCTCGACGAACTGGAAATCCGGGTTCGAAGCATCGAAACGCCAGACCAGGATCAGCGACACCACGAAGGTGACCAGCGTGGTCCACAGCGCGATCCAGCGCGCATTGTTCTGCGCGGCCTCATCGTCGCCGCGGTTGAGATAGATCGCGAGCGCGCCGACGACCGGCAGGAAGGCGACGACGGAAAGAATGGGCCAGGTAATCATCACTGGCCCCCCAGGCCGAACATGAACCAGGTGATCAGCCCGGCAGCCCCGATCAGCATCGCAAAAGCGTAGTGATAGAGGTAGCCGGTCTGGATTTTCACGACGTTGCGCGTGATATCGAGCACCCGCGCCGCCACGCCGTCCGGGCCCAGGCCGTCGATGACCATGCCGTCGCCCTTCTTCCAGAGCTGGTAGCCGAGCCACTTCGCCGGACGGACGAAGATGAAGTCATAGAGCTCGTCGAAGTACCATTTGTTGAGCAGGAACTGGTAGAGCATCTGGTGCTGACCGGCGAGTTCGACCGGCAGATACGGCCGGCGGATGTAGAACAGCCACGACACCAAGAAGCCGAGCGCCATCATCACGGTGGGCAGGAACGCAATCGACTCCGGAATGTGGTGCATCTCTTCGATGATGTTCGGGTGCATCTTGACAGAGTCGCGGAAGAACTCCTCCACGCCATGGCCGGCGAACAATTCCTTGAACGGGAAGCCGGCCAGGATCGAGCCCGCGGCGAGGATGCCGATCGGGATCAGCATCCACAGCGGCGATTCATGGGCCGCCTCGTAATGGTGCTGGTCATGCGGCTCGCCGTGGAACGTCTTGAAGATCAGGCGCCAGGAATAGAACGAGGTCAGGGCCGCCGCGATCACCGTCATCGCGAAGCCGTAAAACGCGAACGGATTGTGCGAGACGTAGGCGGATTCGATGATCGCGTCCTTGGAGAAATAGCCCGCAGTCAGCGGGAAGCCGGTCAGCGCAAGCGTGCCGATCACCATCACTGCGTAGGTGTAAGGTATCTTGCGCCACAGCCCGCCCATGTTGCGGATGTCCTGCTCGTGATGCATCGCGTAGATCACCGAGCCGGAGCCCAGGAACAGCAGCGCCTTGAAGAAGGCGTGCGTGAACAGATGGAACATGCCGACCGAATAGGCCCCTGCTCCCATTGCCACGAACATGTAGCCGAGCTGCGAACAGGTCGAATAGGCGACGATGCGCTTGATGTCGTTCTGCACGAGGCCGATGGTGGCCGCAAAGAACGCGGTGGTGGCGCCGAAGAACATCACCACGGCCTGCGCATTGGGCGCGAGTTCAAACAAGGGCGACAGCCGCGCCACCATGAACACGCCTGCGGTGACCATGGTCGCGGCGTGGATCAGCGCGGAGACCGGTGTCGGACCTTCCATGGCGTCCGGCAGCCAGGTGTGCAGCAGGAACTGCGCCGACTTGCCCATCGCGCCCATGAACAGCAACAGGCAGGTCAGCGTCAGCGCGTCGGCACGCCAGCCGAAGAAATTGATGGTCTTGCCTGTCAGATCCGGCGCGGCACTGAAGATGGTCTCGAAATCGACCGCGCCGATCAGCATGAAGACCGAGAAGATGCCGAGCAGGAAGCCGAAATCGCCGACGCGGTTGACAACGAAGGCCTTGATCGCCGCGGCATTCGCTGACGGCTTCTGGTACCAGAAGCCGACCAGCAGGTAGCTCATGAGGCCAACGCCCTCCCAGCCGAAGAACAACTGGACCAGATTGTCTGCGGTCACCAGCATCAGCATCGCGAAGGTGAATAGCGATAGATAGGCAAAGAACCGCGGCCGATATGGATCCTCGTCCATGTAGCCGATGGAATAGAGGTGCACGAGCGAAGAGATGGTGTTGACCACCACCAGCATGACGGCGGTCAGCGTGTCGACACGCAGCGCCCATGCCACCTGGAGGTCGCCGGAATGGATCCAGGGGAACAGCGCAATCCGGGCGTCGTGGTGCATGAAGCCGACATCGACCAGCACGATCCAGGACAGGATGGCGGAAACGAATAAGAGCCCGGTCGTGATCAGCTCGGCCGCGCGCGAGCCCTGGGCCGGTGGCTCGGTAACATGCTGGTCGTCATGACCATGGTCGTCATGCGCATCGGCGGCGTGGGCGTGATCGCCATGGCCGTGGTCGTTATGTTCGACCGTATCGCCGCTCGGGTTGCGCGCATGCGCCCCGAAGATCGCGATCAGGCCGGCCAGAATGGCGCCCAGCAGCGGCAGAAAAACGATTGCCTGAACCATAGCTGCCTCAGCCCTTCATCAGATTAACGTCTTCAACCGCGATCGAGCCGCGGTTGCGGAAATAGACCACGAGTACCGCAAGACCGATCGCAGCCTCGGCGGCGGCGACCGTCAGCACCAACAGCGCGAACACCTGGCCGACGATGTCGCCCAGGAAGGTCGAGAACGCCACCAGGTTGATATTGACCGAGAGCAGAATCAGTTCGATCGACATCAGGATGACGATGATGTTCTTGCGATTCAGGAAAATGCCGAGGATCCCGAGCGTGAACAGGATGGCGCCGACCGCGAGATAGTGCCCCAAACCGATGGTCATTTCACCCACTCCGCCGCATCGGCATCCTGCAGCCCCTGCCCCGACGCCACCTTGCGCACGGCCATAGCCAGTTCCGGCGTCCGCGCGTTCTGCACGTTGATGTCCTGCCGCTTGACCTTTGCCTTGTGGCGCAGCGTCAGCACGATGGCGCCGATCATCGCAACCAGCAGCACCATGCCGGCGAGCTGGAAGTAATGGATGTACTTCGTATACAGCACCAGCCCGAGCGCCTCGGTGTTGGTGACATTGGCCGGAATCGCCGCCGTGATGTTCTTGGTGACCGACGGATTGATCACCCAGGCGCTGACTATCAGCAGAAGCTCGAACATGAAGATGCCGCCGATCACCAGCCCGATCGGCAGATACTGGATGAAGCCCTCGCGCAGTTCGACGAAGTCGACGTCGAGCATCATGATCACGAACAGGAACAGCACCGCGACCGCGCCGACATAGACCACGATCAGCATCATCCCGAGGAATTCGGCGCCCATCAGCACGAACAGCCCGGATGCGTTGACGAACGCCAGGATCAGGAACAGCACGGAGTGCACGGGATTGCGCGAGACAATCACCATCACCGCCGAGGCCACGCAGACACCGGCAAACAGGTAGAAGAACAGCGCGGGAAGGATCATGCGAAGGCTCCTCCCGTCATTCCGGGGCGCGCAGAGCGCGAACCCGGAATCTCGAGATTCCGGGTCTGGTCCTTCGGACCATCCCGGAATGACGTGGAAATCTGAATCATGCCCTCACCTCACCGGTACGGCGCGTCGAGCGCGATGGATTTCGCAATCTCGCGCTCCCAGCGATCGCCATTGGCGAGCAGTTTCGCCTTGTCATAGTAAAGTTCCTCGCGGGTCTCGGTCGCGAATTCGAAATTCGGGCCCTCGACGATGGCATCGACCGGGCAGGCCTCCTGGCACAGGCCGCAATAGATGCATTTCACCATGTCGATGTCGTAGCGCACGGTGCGGCGGGTGCCGTCGTTGCGGCGCGGGCCGGCCTCGATCGTGATCGCCTGCGCCGGGCAGATCGCCTCGCACAGCTTGCAGGCGATGCAGCGCTCCTCGCCGTTCGGATAGCGGCGCAGCGCGTGCTCGCCGCGGAAGCGCGGAGAGATCGGCCCCTTTTCGAACGGATAGTTCAGTGTCGGCTTCGGCTTGAAGAAGTATCGCATCGACAGGATGAAGGCCTGGACGAACTCCTTCAGGAACAGCGCGCGGGCAGCTTGATCCAGTCTCATGGGGCTATCCTCCGCCGATCGTCGCGCCGAACCAGTATCCGATCGCACCGAACACCACGATATCGAGCGCGAGGATGAGTTGCCGGGCCCACGACAGCCGCTGCTCGAACACCAGCCGGTCCGCGGGCGTGCTCGACTTGTCGTGCGCGCGCAGCCGCGCCGTCACGAACCCGATGATCACGTAATAGTTGATCCAGGCGATCACCGTCCCGACGAAGGCGCCGATCAGGCCCGGCAGCGACAAGTCCATGGCGCGACCTCATCATCGTGACGCGAGCCCCGTGATCTGCAGCACGGCCGCGACGATCGCGACCATCGCCAGCGAGAGCGGCAGGAACACCTTCCAGCCGAGCCGCATCAGCTGATCGTAGCGGTAGCGCGGCACGAACGCCTTCACCATCGCGAACATGAAGAACACCGCGAGCGACTTGAGCGTGAACCAGACGACGCCGGGCACCCAGGTGAACGGAATGACCGGGAACGGCGGCAGCCACCCGCCGAGGAACAGGATCGTCGTCATCGCGCACATGGTGCCGATGGCGACATACTCGCCGAGCATGAACATCATGTACGGCGTCGAGCCGTACTCGACCATGAAGCCGGCGACGAGCTCGGACTCGGCTTCGACCAGATCGAACGGCGGTCGGTTGGTCTCGGCCAGCGCCGAGATGAAGAAAACGATGAACATGGGGAACAGCCAGAGCCAGTACCAGCCGAACATGCCCCAGGACGTGTCCTGCGAGTCGACGATGTCGCTCAGGCGCAACGAGCCGACGCAGAGCAGCACGGTGATCATGACGAAGCCGATCGAGACCTCGTAGGACACCATCTGCGCAGCCGACCGCAACGCGGCGAGGAATGGATATTTCGAGTTCGAAGCCCAACCGGCCATGATCACGCCGTAGACCATCAACGACGAAATCGCGAAGATGTAGAGGATCCCGACATTGATGTCGGCAATCACCCAGCCGGCACTGACCGGAATCACCGCCCAGGCGGCGAGCGCGAGCACGCAGGTGACGAGCGGCGCGAGGAGGAACACGCCCTTGTTGGCGCTCGCGGGGATCGTCGGCTCTTTCAGGGCGAACTTCAGCAGGTCGGCGAACGACTGCAGCAGGCCCCACGGGCCGACCACGTTGGGCCCGCGCCGGATCTGCACCGCCGCCCAGATCTTGCGGTCGGCGTAGAGCACGTAGGCGATCGCGATCAGCAGCACGACGAGCAGCAGCACGCTTTGCAGCGCGATGAGGATCGGCGGCCACAGGTAGCTGGTCCAGAGCTCTGAGAGATCCACCGGACTACTCCGCTGCGGTCATGGCGGCAGCACCTTCGGCCAGGGCCGAACACTCGGCCATGGTCGCGGAGGCGCGCGCGATTGCATTGGTCAGGTAGAAGTCGTCGATCGGCGAGACGAACGGCGTCTTGCCCGGCGTGCCGCTCAGATTGGCGAGCTTCTGCACGTCCGCCGGGTTGCCGGCGGCGATCGCATCGACCTGCTGGAGGTGCGGAAAAGCCTTGAACAGAGCCCAGCGCAGCTGGCCGAGCGAGTCATACGGCAGCTTATGGCCGAGCAGATCCGACAGGGCACGCAGGATCGCCCAGTCCTCGCGGGCGTCGCCCGGCGGGAACGCGGCCCGCGCGGTCGCCTGCACGCGCCCCTCGGTGTTGACATAGATGCCGGACTTCTCGGTATAGGCGGCGCCGGGCAGGATCACGTCGGCGCGATGGGCGCCGCGGTCGCCGTGGGTGCCGATGTAGACCGAAAACGCGCCTGGCGCGACGTCGACTTCGTCGGCGCCAAGCAGGAACAGCACGTCAAGCGCACCGGGCACGATCATCTGCGCGGTGGACAGCCCAGCCTCGCCGGGCACGAAGCCGATGTCGAGCGCGCCGACACGCGAGGCTGCGTCGTGCAGCACGGAGAAGCCGTTCCAGCCGTCCTTCACGGCGCCGAGCGAGACGGCGGCCTTGGCGGCGAGCACGAGGATCGCCGCGCCGTCCGGGCGCGTCACCGCGCCGGCGCCGACGATAACCAGCGGCCGCTGCGCGCCCTTGAGCACGTCGGCGAAGGCGTGGCGACCGGCCGCAAGATCAGCCAGCGTCTCGGGACCGGCGCCGAGATAATCGTAGTCGTAGGTCAGGCTCGCGCGCTCGCCGATCAGGCCGACCGGGAACTTGCCGGCGCGCCAGCGCTTGCGGATGCGCGCATTGAGCACGGCTGCCTCGCGGCGCGGGTTCGCGCCGATGATGAGCAGCGCGTCGGCCTGGTCGATGCCGGCGATGGTGCCGTTGAACAGATAGCTCGCCCTGCCCCACCTGGGGTCGAGCAGGCCGCCCTCGGGCCGGCCGTCGAGGTTCTTCACGCCGAGCCGGCTCAACAGATCCTTCAGCGCGAACATCTCCTCCACGCTCGCGAGCTCGCCGGCGATCGCGCCGACGCGCGCGGGCGCGGCCGTCTTCATCCGCGCGGCGATCACCTTGAAAGCCTCGGCCCACGAGGCGGGCCGCAGCCGGCCGCCGTCGCGCACATAGGGCTGATCGAGCCGCTGGGTGCGCAGGCCGTCGACAACGTGGCGGGTCTTGTCGGAGATCCACTCCTCGTTCACCGCCTCGTTGGTGCGCGGCAGGATGCGCATGACCTCGCGGCCGCGCGTATCGACACGGATCGCCGAGCCGAGCGCGTCCATGGCGTCAACTGATTCGGTCTTGCCGAGCTCCCACGGCCTCGCCGCGAAAGCGTAGGGTTTGGAGGTGAGCGCGCCGACCGGGCAGAGATCGACCACGTTGCCCTGCAGCTCGGACGTCATCGCCGTCTCGAGATAGGTCGTGATCTCCATGTCCTCGCCGCGGCCGATGGCGCCGAGCTCCGGCACGCCGGCGACTTCCGTCGCAAAGCGGACGCAGCGCGTGCACTGGATGCAGCGGTTCATCACCGTCTTGACCAGCGCCCCGATATATTTGTCCTCGACCGCGCGCTTGTTCTCCTGGAAGCGGCTCGAGTCGACGCCGTAGGCCATGGCCTGGTCCTGCAGGTCGCACTCGCCGCCCTGGTCGCAGATCGGGCAATCGAGCGGATGGTTGATCAGCAGGAACTCCATCACGCCCTCGCGCGCCTTCTTGACCATCGGCGAGCGCGTGTTGAGCACCTTCGGCGAGCCGTCCTTGTTGGGCGGCAGCTCGCGCACGTTGAGCGCGCAGGACGCCTGCGGCTTCGGCATGCCGACGACCTCGATCAGGCACATGCGGCAATTGCCGGCGATCGAGAGCCGCTCGTGGAAGCAGAAGCGCGGGATTTCCGCGCCCGCCGCCTCGCAGGCCTGGAGCAGCGTGTACTCCGGCGGGACATCGATCTGTTTGCCGTCGACGATGAGCTTGGTCATGCCGCTTGTCCGCTCGGCTCGGCGCAGCGCGCCGTCTTCCACAATAGGGCGGCCGGGATGCGCTCCCAGCCGAACGCGTAGTCGCTCGGCCCGTGCGCCTTGAGAGCGATGTTGAACTGGACGAGGTGGCGGCTCATGGCTTGGCCGTCCCCTCCTCGCGCGCCTTGTAGGCGGCGAGCAGCTCGGTCACCTCGATGCCGTCGATGGTCATTCCGGCGAGGCGGCTGTTGACGATCGAGCAGCCGGCGAGGTTCGCCTTGTCGATGCGCAGGCCGGACAGGTTGACGTTGTGCACGCTCCAGCCGGACATGTTCACGTCGTCGTAGCCGCAGCCCGACAGGTTGATGTTGTGGTACTTGCCGCCGGACATGTTGACGTTCTCGTAGGTGCAGCCCGACAGATTCACGTCGTCGAACACCGAGCCGGACAGATCGCAGTTGTGCACGTTCATGCGATGCTTTTCGCCGGTCAGCTTCATGATGCTTACTCCGCTGCTACCTTCACCGGCTCGGGATGAGGATTGGCCGCGTACTGGTCGATGCGCCGCTCGATCTCGGGCCGGAAGTGCCGCAGCAGGCCCTGCACCGGCCAGGCGGCGCCGTCGCCGAACGCGCAGATCGTGTGGCCCTCGATCTGCTTGGTCACCTCGAACAGCATATCGATCTCGCGCTTGTGCGCGCGGCCGTCGGCCATGCGGGTGAGCACGCGCCACATCCAGCCCATGCCCTCGCGGCACGGCGTGCACTGGCCACAGCTCTCGTGTTTGTAGAAATACGAGATCCGCGCCATCGCCTTGATGATGTCGGTCGTCTTGTCCATCACGATGATGGCGGCGGTGCCGAGCGCAGATTTCAGCGCCACCAGCGAGTCGAAATCCATCTTGAGGTCGCCGCATTGCGACGCCGGGATCAGCGGCATCGACGAGCCGCCGGGAATGACCGCGAGCAGGTTGTCCCAGCCGCCGCGCACGCCGCCGGCGTGGTTCTCGATCAGCTCGCGCAGTGGCACGCTCATCGCGTCCTCGACCGTGCAGGGTTTTTGCACGTGGCCGGAGATGCAGAAGAGCTTGGTGCCGGTGTTGTTGGGGCGGCCGATGGACGAGAACCAGGCCGCGCCGCGCCGCATGATGTCGGGCGCCTGGGCGATGGTCTCGACGTTGTTCACCGTGGTCGGGCACCCGTAGAGGCCGACGTTGGCCGGGAACGGCGGCTTGAGACGTGGCTGGCCCTTCTTGCCTTCGAGGCTTTCGAGCAGCGCGGTCTCCTCGCCGCAGATATAGGCGCCGGCGCCGTGGTGGACGTAGAGGTCGAAGTCCCAGCCGTTGACGTTGTTCTTGCCGATCAGCTTGGCTTCATAGGCCTGGTCGATCGCCGCCTGCAGGTGCTCGCGCTCGCGGATGAACTCGCCGCGCACGTAGATGTAGCCGGTGTGGGCGCCCATGGCGAAGCCGGCGATCAGGCAGCCCTCGACGAGAAGATGCGGGTCGTGCCGCATGATCTCGCGGTCCTTGCAGGTGCCGGGCTCGGACTCGTCGGCATTGACGACGAGATAGTGCGGCCGCCCGTCCGACTGCTTGGGCATGAACGACCACTTGAGCCCCGTTGGGAAGCCGGCGCCGCCGCGGCCGCGCTGGCCGGAGGCCTTCATCTCGTTGATGATGCCGTCGCGACCCTTCTCCAGGATCGCTTTCGTGCCGTCCCATGAGCCGCGCCGGCGCGCGCCGTCGAGGCCCCAGTCGTCGAGGCCGTAGAGATTTTTGAAGACGCGGTCCTTGTCGTCGAGCATGGGTCAGGCCTTGCTCATGGATTTCAGTGTGGTTGGCCCGCCGACCGGCGCGGCGAACTGGCGATCGATCTGCGGACCGGGCTTCGGCGGAGAGCTTTTTGCGAAACCGTCGAGCACCTTCTCGAAGCTTTCCGGGGTCAGATCCTCGTAGGTGTCGTTCCAGATCAGCACCATCGGCGCGTTCACGCAGGCGCCGAGGCACTCGACCTCCTCCCACGAGAAGTTACCATCCGAGGAGACGTGGAACGGCTCGGCATGGATGCGGCGCTGGCAGACCTTCTTGATGTCCTCGGCGCCGCGCAGCATGCATGGTGTGGTGCCGCAGACTTGCACATGCGCCTTCCGCCCGACGGGCGAGAGCAGGAACATGGTGTAGAACGTCGCCACCTCGAGGGCGCGGATGCGCGCCATGCCGAGCAGGTCGGCGACGTATTCGATCGCCTTCTGCGGCAGCCAGCCGCCCGCCTGCTCCTGCGCGCGCCACAGGATCGGAATGATCGCCGATTGCTGGCGGCCTTCTGGATACTTCGCCATCTGCTGTTTCGCCCAGGCGAGGTTGTCAGCCGTGAAGATGAACTGCTTCGGCTGGAGCTCGGGCGGTGCAAGGCGGCGGACGGACATGCGTTGCTCTCTTACTTGAGGGTCCGGCAGCTCGACGTCTCGCCGCTCTGCAGCAGCACCGAGCAATGCACAAGCGTGCGTTCCTTCTTCAGGATGAAGAAGATGAACTGCCCGCCGGCGCCTTCGGTATGGATGATGTCGTAGCCCTGCTGCAGGAAGCCGGACACGGTCGGCTTCTCCGCTGGCTGCTGCGCGAGCGCAAGCGACGGGACAGCAGTCATAGCCAGCGCGAGCGCAAGGCCGGAAGTCAGCTTCATCGATCAACCTCCCCGAACACGATATCGAGCGAGCCAAGGATGGCGGATATGTCCGCCAGCATGTGGCCCTTGCAGAGAAAATCCATGGCCTGCAGATGCGGGAAACCGGGCGCGCGGATCTTGCACTTGTAGGGCTTGTTGGTCCCGTCGGCGATGAGATAGACGCCAAACTCGCCCTTGGGCGCCTCGACCGCCGCGTAAACCTCGCCGGCCGGCACGTGATAGCCCTCGGTGTAGAGCTTGAAGTGGTGGATCAGCGCCTCCATCGAGCGCTTCATCTCGCCGCGCCGCGGCGGGGTGATCTTGTTGTCCTCGACCACGACCGGCCCCTGCCCTTGCGGCGAGCGCAGCTTCTCGAGGCACTGCTTCATGATGCGGATCGACTGCCGCATCTCCTCCATGCGGATGCAGTAGCGATCGTAGCAGTCGCCGTTCTTGCCGACCGGGATGTCGAAATCCATCTCGGCGTAGCACTCGTAAGGCTGTGCCTTGCGCAGGTCCCAGGCGGCGCCCGAGCCGCGCACCATCACGCCGGAGAAGCCCCACGCCCACGCATCGGACAGTTTCACCACGCCGATGTCGACGTTGCGCTGCTTGAAGATGCGGTTGTCGGTGAGCAGCTCCTCGAGATCGTCGCAGACCTTCAGGAACGGATCGCAGAAGTCCCAGATGTCGTCGATCAGCTTCGGCGGCAGATCCTGGTGCACGCCACCGGTGCGAAAATACGCGGCGTGCATGCGCGAGCCGGAAGCGCGCTCGTAGAACACCATCAGCTTCTCGCGCTCTTCGAACCCCCACAGCGGCGGGGTGAGCGCGCCGACGTCCATCGCCTGGGTGGTAACGTTAAGCAGGTGCGACAACAGCCGGCCGATCTCGCAATAGAGGACGCGGATCAGCTGGGCGCGCCTCGGCACCTCGATCTTGAGGAGCTTTTCCGCCGCCAGGCAGAACGCATGCTCCTGGTTCATCGGCGCGACATAGTCGAGCCGGTCGAAATACGGGATCGCCTGGAGATAGGTCTTCGCCTCGATCAGCTTCTCGGTGCCGCGGTGGAGCAGGCCGATATGCGGATCGACGCGCTCGACCACCTCGCCGTCGAGCTCCAGCACGAGCCGCAAGACACCATGCGCCGCGGGATGTTGCGGGCCGAAATTGATGGTGAAGTTGCGGACTGGTGCTGGCTCGGCCATCGCGTCCTCTAAACCATTACATTCTGGCCGGCGGCCTTGTCGGCCACGCGGGCATTGAACTTGTGCCACGCCACCACGTGGCGCTCGTGACAGCCCTCGCCGATCACGTCGACGCCGTCATGGGCTTTCACCTTGAAGCCGATGCGTTTGCCGTCGACTGAGGTGCATTCTGCATCGACCGTCACCGCGAAGCCGGGAGGCGTTGCGGCCATGTGGCTGACGTCGATGTGCACGCCGAGGCTGCCTTCGCCCTGATCGAGATGCGGCTGCATCAGCTGGATGCAGGTCCACTCCATCAGCCCGACCATGAAGCCGGTGGCGAAGACCTTCGGCATCACCTGGAAGCCCGGCGCCTCCGGATAGAGGTGCGGCACGGTCTTGTTCTCGGGCACCGTGTAGACAAAGCGGTGCGTCAGGCCGGGTTTGAGCGTCGATTTCATGGCGGCACTCAACTCTTCGCCTTCTCGTCGCCCGGCAGCACGTAGTCGGGACCTTCCCATGGCGACAGGAAGTCGAAGTTACGAAACTCCTGCGCCAGGCGGACCTTGTCGTAGACCACGCGCTTCTGCTCGTCGTCCCAGCGCACCTCGACGAAGCCGGTGAGCGGAAAATCCTTGCGGAGCGGATGGCCTTGAAAACCGTAGTCGGTGAGGATGCGGCGCATGTCCGGGTGGCCGGTGAACATCACGCCGTAGAGGTCGTAGGTTTCGCGCTCGAACCAGCCGGCCCCGGGAAACACCTCGATGATCGACGGCACCGGCGTCGTTTCGTCGGTCTCGACCTTGACCCGCACGCGCACATTCTTGGTCGGCGACAGCAGATGATAGACGACGTCGAAGCGGTTCTCGCGCTGCGGCCAGTCGACCGCGGTGACATCGATGAAGCACACGAAGGCGCAGCGCGGATCGTCGCGCAGGAACGTCATCACCTTGACGATGTCGCGCCCCTTCGCCGTCAGCGTCAGCTCGCCATTGGCGACGGAATGCCCGAGCACCGAGCCGCCGAGCGCGGTCGCCAGCATCTGTCCGAAGTCGTCGAGCGTGTCCATGGTTCGCGGCCTTCAGCGCTCGATCGTGCCGGTGCGGCGGATCTTCTTCTGCAGCAGCAACACGCCGTAGAGCAGCGCCTCGGCGGTCGGCGGACAGCCCGGCACGTAGATGTCGACCGGCACGATGCGGTCACAGCCGCGCACCACCGAATAGGAATAGTGATAGTAGCCGCCGCCGTTGGCGCACGAGCCCATGGAGATGACGTAGCGCGGCTCCGGCATCTGGTCGTAGACCTTGCGCAGCGCCGGCGCCATCTTGTTGGTCAGCGTGCCGGCGACGATCATGACGTCGGACTGGCGCGGGCTCGCGCGCGGCGCGAAGCCGAAACGTTCCGCGTCGTAGCGCGGCATCGACATCTGCATCATCTCGACCGCGCAGCAGGCGAGGCCGAACGTCATCCACATCAGCGAGCCGGTGCGGGCCCAGGTGATCAGGTCGTCCGCAGCGGTGACCAGGAAGCCTTTGTCCGACAGTTCCTCGTTGAGCCCGACAAAGAAACTGTCGTCGGCTCCGACCGGTCGACCGGTGCGTGGATCGAGGATGCCGGTCGCAGCCGGCGCGACCGCCGCGGAGCGCTGTGGCGTCAATCCCATTCGAGCGCTCCTTTTCGCCACTCATATATGAAGCCGATCGTCAGAACGCCAAGGAAAACCATCATCGACCAGAAGCCGAACCAGCCGAGCTCGCCGAACGCCACCGCCCATGGGAACAGGAACGAGACCTCGAGGTCGAAGATGATGAAAAGGATGGCGACCAGATAGAAACGAACATCGAACTTCATGCGCGCATCGTCGAACGCATTGAAGCCGCATTCGTAGGCGGAGAGCTTCTCGGGGTCCGGCCGCTTGTAGGCGACCAGGAAGGGCACGACGAGCAGCGCCAGTCCGATGCCGATGGCGACGGCAATGAAGATCACGAGGGGCAGATAGTCTTGCAAAAGCTCGCTCATTCGCGACCTCGTTCGGTCCGCGACCAGAACACCGCGAACCGCAAAGGACCTCGCCCCAGACCTGTCCGATGTGTCCCTTGCAATCTGCCGAGACGACGCCGGATATCCGCACCGCGACGGCGCTCGGCGTCCGCTCGATTTATCTGACAATCTATGCGGATTCGCGACGCAGGCGGGAACCGCCGAGAGCCTTAACGCAGCGCACAAGGGGTGGCAAGACGGAGAACGATCCAGTTCCGCGGCTGTCCCAAGGACATAAAGCCAGATTTGTATCCTCTCTCAACAGAAACACGCAGACGTGCCCCGGCGCATCCGCCTCTGGGCTTTCGCCATCGTCTCACGGTAGGATTCAACCTAAGAGAACACGGATGTGGGAGTGACGCTCTGCCATGCAACGCAAAGTGATGATCTCTTGTGCCGTCACCGGATCCGCCGATACCCCCGGCCGCAACGCGGCCGTGCCGGTGACGCCGGCGCAGATCGCCCAGTCGGCGGTCGACGCCGCCAAGGCGGGCGCCGCGATTGTGCATATTCATGTGCGCGATCCCCAGACCACCAAGCCGAGCATGGAACTCGACCACTATCGGGAAGTCGTCGATCGCATCCGGGCGAGCAATATCGACGTCCTGATCAACCTGACGACCGGACCTGGCGCCCGGTTCACGCCCGGTCCTGACGACCCATTCCAGGCCGGCCCGGCCACTAACATGCGCAATCCCGCGCAACGCGTCCGGCACATCCAGGAGCTCCGGCCCGACATCTGCAGCCTCGACATGGGCAGCATGAACATGGGCAACTATGTCTTCACGAACAGCGTCTCCTATCTCGAGGCCATGGCCATCGCGATCCGCGACGCCGGGGTCATGCCGGAGCTCGAGGTGTTCGAGGCGGGTCACCTCCTCCTCGCCAAGCGGATGATCGAGACCGGCCATATCAAGGCGCCGGGCATGTTCCAGATCTGCCTCGGCATTTCGTGGGGACAGCCGGCCACCTCCGAGGCGATGGCCTATATGCGTAGCTTGCTGCCGCAGAGCTCGCCCTGGTTCGCCTTCGGCATCTCGCTGTATCAATTCCCGATGGCGGCGCAGGCCGTGCTGCTCGGCGGCCACGTGCGCGTCGGGCTCGAGGACAACATCTACCTGGGCAAAGGCCAGCTCGCCCCGAGCAATGCGGCGCTGGTCGAAAAAGCCGCCAAGATCATCGACGTGCTGGGCGACAATGTCGCTACGGCCACGGATGCCCGGCAGATCCTCGGGATCGGCTGAATGGCCGGCGGGCCGCCGCTGACGCCCCGTTCTCCGGCAAGCTTGCCGAGACCATTGGCGGCGGCGACCACCGCGCACCATCAGGGGCGCTTCGACGAAGCTCTCAGACTTTACGCCAAGGCACTGAAACTCGATCGGAATCTGTTTCAGGCGCGGCTCCTGGGCGGGCGTCGCTCATCTGCAACGCGGAGACGCCAAGGCGGCACTGGCACCGCTTGCGGCCGCGACCCGCGCTGGGCCGATGCGCTGGCCAATTGCGGCGTGGCGCTGGCGATGACCGGTGACCCGCAGTAGGCCTTCGCGGTGCTGGACCGCGCGCTGGCGTTCGAAGCCGGCGACAGCCTCCTGGTCACGGCAGGGCATTGCCCCGGTTGAGAAGCGCAACGGGATGGTTGGGCGCGACCGTTTCGCCGAGCCACAGCGGCTTGCCCAGGTCGCGGCGGAAGGACGCGAGCTCGCTCCTCCGCCAGCGCCGCTCGTATTTCACACAACCGACACGGAAATAGCCGCGCCGCAGCCGCCCGCTGGCGCCGTCGGATCCCGGACGGCCGCGCCGTCGGCATCGTGTGGTGCGGCAATCCCTCGTTCCGCACCGAGCGCAACCGCTCCAAGTCGTTTGCGGACGTGGCCCCGCTCCTGCGGACGCCTGGCGTCAATTTCGTGAGCCTCAATCCCGGCCTGCCGCGGGAGCAGGTCACGGCGCTCGCCGAGCTGCCCAACGTTGCGCATCTCGCCGCCGACTTCCGCGACTTCGCCGACACCGCCGCGGTGATCGAGAACCTCGACCTGGTGGTGACGACGGATACTGCGACCGCGCACCTCGCCGGCTGATCGCTGCAGTCATTTCTCCTGTTTATTCCATGCAGTCCTGCTGATGCGGCCGCATGCCGCGCGCATTGACACCCGTCCCACCGGGTTCGAATAGTACCGCCGCGGTCCGCAAGCGCATATCCCGGAAAAGTGGACACCGGTTTTCCGACCAGGATATGCGCCGATGTCAAAGGCCCCCAAACAAGAAAACAAGCACCGATGCACGGGATCCCGCCCCTGCCCCGCCAACGGAGGACGCTGATTGGGCTCGACCGCCTCGTCATGGGCGGCGCGGTCGTGTCATTGATCATTCTGGTGGTGCTGCCGATCGGCTCGCTGCTGCTCGGCAGCGTATGGGGCGAACGTGGCCTGACCATCGACTATTTCCGCGACGCCCTGTCGGGTCGGCTGTATGTCCAGGCCGTGATCAATTCGCTGGTCCTCGGCGCCTGGACCGGTCTGTTCAGTGTGATCATCGGACTGCCGCTCGCCTGGGCGGTGTCGCGCACCAATGTGCCGTGGAAGCCGTTGATCACCGCGACCGCGAGCCTCGCCTATCTCTCGCCGCCGTTCCTGACCGCCATCGCTTTCGTCAACTTGTTCGGGCCCAATGCCGGGCTGGTCAACAAGTTCATGCGTGACGTGGTCGGCCTGCCCTGGCTGACCTTCGACATCTTCTCCATGGCCGGCCTGGTGCTTGTGACGGTGATGCACACGTTCCCGTTCGTGTTTCTGCTGGCGACGAGCGCGCTCAAGTCGGTCGACGCTTCGTATGAGGAGGCGGCGCAGATCCTCGGCGCCAATAAATGGCGCACCGCCCTGTCGATCACCGCGCCGCTCGTCGCGCCGGCGGTGTTGTCCGGCACATTGCTCGCCTTCGTCAACTCGATCGCGCTGTTCGGCTCGCAGGCGATCATCGGCTTGCCGGGCCGCATCGTCACCTTGCCGACGCGCATTTACGCGCTGTTCGACTATCCGCCGGAATACGGTCTCGCCTCGGCGCTGTCGCTCGTCTTCATCGCCATCACCGTCGTGGCGCTGTTCCTGCAGCGCAGCTTCCTCGCGCGCCGCTCGTTCGTCACGCTCGGCGGCAAAGGCTCGCGCCAGCAGCTGGTCGACCTCGGTGCGGCGCGCTGGATCGTACTCGGCTTCGCCATCGCCGTTTGCATCGTCGCGATCATTCTGCCCTACGCGTCGCTGATCGCGGTGTCCCTGTCGAAATCGTGGGGCCTCGACTTCTGGAAAAACCTGACGCTCAAGAACTACTGGTTCGTGCTGTTCGAGTATGACGTGACGCGCCGCGCCATCGTGAACAGTCTTGTCTTGGCGACCCTCGCCGCGACGCTGTCCGTCCTGCTCGGGGCCATCATCGGCTGGATCGACCTGCGCACCCGCCTGCCCGGCCGTCGCCTGCTCGACTACGCCTCGCTGATCCCGCTCGGCTTGCCGGGTATCGTGATGGCGGTCGCGCTCATTCAATTCTGGCTCGCCATGCCGCTCGCGCTGTACGGCACATTGGCGATCCTGCTGCTCGCCTATACCGGCCGCTATGTGCCGCTCGGCGTCCGTGCGGCCAATGCCTCGCTCCGCCAGATCGATTCCTCGCTCGAGGAGTCGGCGCGTATCCTCGGCGCCTCGTGGGGCTTCACCATGCGCGAGGTGACGCTGCCGCTGATCCGGCCCGGCCTGTTCGCCGGCTGGCTTCTGGTGTTCGTGCCGGCGATCCAGGAGCTCTCCGCCTCCATCCTGCTGTTCTCGTCGAGTTCGATCACGCTCGCGGTCGCCGTCTACAACCTTTATGAGACGGGCTACACGGAGCCGGTCGCGGCGCTCGCCATCATCAACGTCATCATCATCGCCGCGGCGATCGGCCTGGCCCGCTATATCGGCGGGCGCGATCCGCAGCGCGTTGCCTACAGTGCGTCGTAGCGTGGAGTCGGCATGGCCGGAGTAACCATCAAGGGATTGGGCAAGACCTACTCCGCCGCGTCGGGCATTCCCGCGGTGAGCGATCTCGATCTCGTCATCGGCGACAATCAGTTCGTGACGCTGCTCGGCCCGTCGGGCTGCGGCAAGACCACCACGTTGCGGCTGATCGCCGGCTACATGGCCCCGGACGCCGGCACCATCCACGTCGGCGACCGGCTCCTGTCGTCGAAGGACCACATCGTGCTGCCCGAGCATCGCGGCATGGGCATGGTGTTCCAGAACTACGCCGTGTGGCCGCACAAAACCGTGTACGAGAACGTCGTGTTTGGCCTGCGCGTGCGCAAGGTGCCGACGGCGCTGGCGCGCGACATGGTCGCGAAGGCGCTCTCGCTGGTCAACCTGACCGGCTACGAGGACCGGCTGCCGAACGAGCTGTCCGGCGGCCAGCAGCAGCGCGTCGCCCTGGCGCGCAGCCTCGTCGTCGAACCGGAGATCCTGCTGCTCGACGAGCCGCTCAGCAATCTCGACGCAAAGCTGCGCGAGCGCATGCGCACCGAGCTGAAGCAACTGCAGCGGCGCACCGGCATCACCTTCATCTATGTCACCCACGATCAGGCCGAGGCGCTCGCTTTGTCTGACCAGATCGCGGTGATCCATGCCGGCCGTTTGCAGCAATTCGGCCCACCGGCCGAGGTGTATGGCCGGCCGGCCAATCGCCTGGTCGCCGATTTCATGGGTCATGTGAACCTGCTGCCGGCGAAGGTCATCGCGACGAGCGGCGGGCGCGGAACGATCTTGGCAGCCGGCGCGCTGCAGCTCGACGCCGCGCTGCCTGCGGGCGCGACATCGGGCAACGAGGTCGACCTCGCTGTGCGTCCCGAGGACATCGTCCTCGCGGCCGATGCGGTTGGTTCCGATCCTGGACGCGCTCAGATCGTCGAGCGGACGTTCCTCGGCAACATCAACGAGTACTATGTGAAGCTCGCGTCCGGCGATATGCTGCGCGTGCAGACCCATCCAAAGCAGCAGTTGAAGGTCGGCGAGACCGTCAGCGTCTCCGTTGACCCCGCCAATGTCAGCGTGTTCGCCCGTTCGGCGGATGAGGTGGCGTAGCCCACGTCGGGAGGACAAATATGACCAGACCCTGCAGACGATCCGCCATCCTCGCCGCCCTGGCTATGCTCATTCCATTCGCCGCGAACGCAGCCGACGCAGTCGACGTCGATGCCGCCAAGAAAGAAGGCAAGGTCGTCTGGTACACGTCGACCCCGATCGAGACCGCGAACAAGATCGTCAAGGCGTTCGAGACCTCGACCGGTGTGAAGGTCGAGATGTTCCGATCCGGGGGCTCCGCCGTGCTTCGTCGTTTTCTCCAGGAGCAGCAGGCCGGGCGCATCGTCGCCGACGTCTTGACCACGTCCGATCCGGCCGCATCCGCCTCGCTCGCCAAGAAGGGCGTATTCGTTCCGTTCAAGCCGGCGAACTTCGACAAGGTGCCAGACGAGGCCAAGGAGGCAAACGGCGCCTATGTGGCGCAGCGCCTCAACATGATCACGCTCTATGCGCGTACCGACAAGGTCGCGCCGGAGAACATGCCGAAGACCTGGACCGACCTGCTCGATCCCAAATACAAGGGCCACATGGTCACGACCGATCCGTCCTACACCGCGCTCGGCCTGATGACGGTCGCGACGTTGGCCAAGAAATACGGCTGGGACTACTACAAGAAGCTGCGCGCCAACGACACGATGATCGTGCAGGGCAATCAGCAGGTCTCCGATATGCTCAAGCGCGGCGAGCGCCTGATCTGCGCCGGCGGGCTTGACTCCTACGCCGCCGACGAGCGCAAGCAGGGCCATCCGATCGCGACCATCTATCCGACCGAAGGCGCGCTGATCATCCCGTCGCCCACCGGCGTGGTGAAGGGCGGCCCCAATCCGAATGCTGCCAAGCTGTTCGCCGAGTTCATGCTGAGCGACACCGCCCAGAAGTTCTTTCCCGAGGACGGCGGCTACGCCGCGCGCACCGACATCGACCCGCCGGCCGACAGTCCACGCCTCGCCGACGTGAAAGCGCTTCCGCTCGACTATGACGAGATCGAGCGCGACGCCGCGCGGGTCAAACGCCAGTTCAACGAAATCTTCCAGTAATTCCCGCAAGGACCAGCATCATGAACGACGTCAGCACTGCCACCGCCGGCGCGAAGATCACCGGCCAGGAGCACTGGACCACCAAGACCGACAAAGACGGCAGCGCCAAGCTGTTCATGTGGGAGAAGTGCATCGGCGACCCGGCCAAATCCAAGGGCATCGTGCTGTTCGTGCACGGCTCGTCGATGGCGTCGCAGCCGACCTTCGACCTCGAGGTGCCAGGCCGGCCGGACTCCTCCGCGATGGAGTATTTCGCCAAGCAGGGCTACGACACCTGGTGCGTCGACATGGAGGGCTACGGCCGCTCCGAGAAGGGCCGCAACAACAACGCGCCGATCGCCATGGGCGCCGAAGACTGTTTCGCCGCCGGCACCTATATCCAGAAGCTGCGCGGCAAGCGGCCGTTCCTGGTCTATGGGATTTCCTCCGGCGCGCTGCGCGCGGCGCTGTTCGCGCAGCAGCATCCGGAGATGGTGGCGCGGGTGGCACTCGACGCACATGTGTGGACCGGCGAAGGAAGCCCGACGCTGGCCGAGCGCAAGAAGAAGCTGCCGGAATTCCAGTCCAAGAACCGGCGGCCGATCGACCGCGCCTTCGTGTACTCGATCTTCAATCGCGACCATCCGGGCTGCGCCGAGGATCGCGTCATCGAGGCCTTCGCCGACTACATCCTCAAGCTCGACGACTCGGTGCCGACCGGCACCTATGTCGACATGTGCTCGCGGCTTCCGGTGGTCGATCCGGAGAAGATCACGGTGCCGACGCTGATCATGCGCGGCCAGTGGGACGGCATCGCCAGCTTCGGCGATCTGGTGAAGTTCTTCGAGAAGCTGCCCAATCCGGACAAGCAGTTCGCGGTGATGCCCGGCATTTCGCACGCGAGCTTCCACCAGAAGAACTACAAGCTCGTCTACCACATCCTGCTGAGCTTCTTCACCCAGCCGGAGCCGATCTACCGCGGGTGACCGCGCCGATGACGGCGCCCTTCGAGATCGACGCCATCGCATCGGCCGCCTTCGCCGCGCTCGGCAGCGGTTGTCAGGTGGCGCCGTTCTCGTCCCGCGTCGGCGACTTCACGCTCGATGACGCCTATCGCGCGACGCACGCGGTGCGCCGGCTGCGCGAGGCGGGCGGCGAACGCGTCGTCGGACGCAAGATCGGCTTCACCAATCGCACGATCTGGGCCGAGTACGGCGTCTATGCGCCGATCTGGGGCTTCGTCTACGACCGCACCGTGCGCGATCTCGCCGATATCGGCGATCCTTTCTTTCTCTCAGGACTTGCCGAGCCGCGCATCGAGCCGGAAATCGTGCTCGGCCTGGCGAGCGCACCCGAGCCCGACATGGACGAGGCGGCGCTGCTGACCTGCGTCGACTGGGTCGCGCACGGCTTCGAGCTGGTGCAGTCGATCTTTCCCGACTGGAAGTTCGCCGCCGCCGACACCGTTGCCGCCTACGGCCTGCACGGCGCCCTCCTCATCGGGGATCGCCATCCGGTGGCGCCGCTGCGGGTCGACTGGCTCGACACGCTGTCCGCCTTCTCGATCGACCTGTACCGCAACGGCACGCGCGTCGATCGCGGGCAGGCGGCGAACGTGCTCGACGGACCGTTGTCGGCCTTGCGCCATCTCGTTGCGCTGTTGGCACGCGACCCGGTCAATCCGCCGCTGGCAGCCGGCGAGATCGTCACGACGGGGACGCTGACCCGCGCATTCCCGGTCACGCCCGGCGAGACGTGGCGCACGACGCTCGACGGCATTGCATTGGACGGAATCGAAATCCGCTTCGCCTGACCGAAACGCTCAGGACCGTTTCATCGCGTGCTCGACCAGCGTCTTGCCGAGCGACCACACTGCGCCGCCGCGATGACTGTCGGCGATCACCGCGTCGAACGCGCCTTCGATGCGATCGCAATCGCCATCGGTGATGATCAGCGGCGGGAGGAGCTTGATCGTGTGGCTGGCGTGTCCTGCGACCTGGCTGAGGATCTTGTGCTCCTTGAACAGCGGAATGGTGACGATCTGGCAGAACAGGCCCTTGCTGGCTGTTTCCAGCATGCTCCATGACGCCTTGAGCTTGAACGACTGCGGCGCGCCGAACTCGACGCCGATCATCAGGCCTTTGCCGCGCACGTCCTTGATCAGCTCGTAGCGCTCGGCCATCTGGCGAAACGCGTTCATCAGCCGTGTGCCGGTGCGGGCCGCGTTGTCGATCAGTCGCTCGTTCTCCAGCACGTCGAGGGTGGCGAGAGCGGCGGCCATCGCCATGTCGTTCTTGGAGAAGGTCGAGCCGTGCACGACGGCGCGATCCATCCGGTTGAACACCTTGTCGAAGATCGGCTTGCGCGTGAGCAGCGCGCCGACCGGGATGTGGCCGCCCGACAGCGCCTTGGCGAGCAGGACCATGTCCGGCTCGACGCCCCAATGCTCGACGGCCAGGAACTTGCCGGTCCGCCCGAGTCCGGTCTGGATCTCGTCGGCGATGAACAGCGTGCCGTATTTACGGCACAGCTCGGCAGCGGACTTGAGGTAGTCGTCATCGGGCAGGTTAACGCCCTTGCCCTGGATTGGCTCGACGATGAACGCGGCGGCCGTTCGCGCCGCGAGCGCGCGCTCGAGCGTCGCCAGGTCATTGAACGGGATCGCGACGCAATCGGGAAGCAGCGGTCCGAATCCGGCGCGGAAGATGTTGTCGCCGTTCAGCGACAGCGCACCATTGGTCAAGCCGTGGAACGAATGCTCACAGTGAATCAGTCCGGGGCGCCCGGTCGCCGCGCGCGCGAACTTTATCGCTGCCTCGACGGTCTCGGCCCCGGAGTTGGAGAAGAACACCTTCTCCAGATACGGCACATGAGAGAGCAATCGTTCGGCCAGGACGCCCGCGAGCGCCGATACGTCGAACTGCACCAGGTTCGGAAGGTCGGAATCGAGAACGTTCTTCAGCGCATCGCGAACCACCGGGTGGTTGCGTCCGAGTGCGAATACGCCCCAGCCGCTCAGCAGATCGAGATACTGGTGGCCGCGCCAATCGTAGAGATATTGGCCCTGCCCGCGCGTGAAGCGTACGTCGTAGCCGATCGCGCGCAGCACCCGAACCATTTGTTCATTGAGGAATTGGGTATGCAATGAATAGCGTTCTGACTCACGCTCGGAGAAAAGTTCCGCAATGCCCGAACTTGAGCTATGGAAACCGCTGTTGGAGCCCATGGACGCTTCCACTTCCCGCATGACACCCCTATCTTTGCGTCCTACCAAGCCTTGCGTCGAGTCGAGAGTACGGCGTCATTTCGCCCCAATTGTGCCGGTGCCGTCCGCCGGAGCGTACCGGCCTTCATAACGCAATCACTCCAGAGGATACGTTCGATGCAATACAGAGCCTTTCTGGCTGCGCTGTTGTTGACGACAGCGTCTCCGGCGCTTTCGGCAGAGCCGACCGGCGAGTGGCTGGTCGAAGACGGCGTGGCCCGCGTCCGTGTCGAGAAGTGCGCCGACAAGTTCTGGGGTGTCATTTCCTGGGAGAAGGCCCCGGGCGGCCAGGACACCAATAATCCCGATCCGGCCAAGCGCACGCGTCCGACGCTCGGCATGCCAATTTTGCTGGGCATGACGACAGCGGCGTCGGAGCCGAACACCTGGGAAGGCGAGATCTACAACTCCCGCAATGGCAAGACCTACAGTGCACGCATCATGCTGAAGCAGCCCGACATGCTGCGGGTCGAAGGTTGTCTGGTCGGCGGCTTCCTGTGCGGCGGCCAGAACTGGACGCGCGTGCCGCCCCCGCCCCCGCAAGGCCGCCCACCGACGCCGCAGCAGGTCCAGGCGGCCCTGGTCGATTTCTGCTCAAAACTCCCGGTGCTGCCGGGGACGACCCATTAGCGCGGGCTGGAACAGCACCGCCGCCAGCATCGTGCACGCGAGCGACAGCGCCATCAGCTTGCCCATGCTCGACGTGCCCGGGTGACTCGACAGCCATAGGCTGCCGAACGCGGTCGCCGTCGTTGCCGCGCTGAACACCACCGCGCGGGTCAGCGTCGACTGCAGCAGACTGGTCTGCCCGCCGCGCCACGCCATCACGTAGTAGATCTTGAAGGCGACGCCGACGCCGAGCAGCAGCGGCAGGGCGATGATATTGGCAAAGTTGAGCTGCATCTCGAGCAGCACGCAGGCCTCGAGGGTGATGACACCCGCGAGCAGCAGCGGCACCAGCGTCAGCAGCACGTCGCCGAACCGGCGCAGCGTGATCCACAGCAGGATGGTGATCGAGATCATCGCCCACAGGCCGGCCTGGATGAAAGCGAGGACGATGGTCCGCCCCGATTCGAGGATCGAGATCGGACCGCCGGTCGCTTCCGGCGCAGCTGTTTGCACGGCTGCAGCGAAGCGGCGGAGATTCTCGTTGTCGTTCGGATCGCCCTTCGGAAGAACGTCGATGCGGGCGCGTCCGTCCGCCGTGGTCCACTCGTTGATCAGATACTTCGGCAGCGTTTCCAGCGTGATCTGCTGTGCGCCGAGCGCGTCGCGCAGATCGTCGATCGCCACCTTGAGCGGCCGCACGAATACCGTGTCCGCGCGTTGCAGCACCGCTGCATCCGCATCGGCGAGCTTGTTGAGATCGTCGGCCAGGCGCTTGGCCACCTCGGCACCTTTGCCGGTCCGCTCGCCCACGATCACGCCGATGCGCTGCGCACCGGTTCGCAGCGCCGCCCGGTTCTGCTCCTCGGTCGGCGGGCGCACCTGGTTGGCCGGATTGAGGCCGCGGCTGAGTGCGGTGTTGGCTTTGTTGAGGGCGGCAAGCTTGCGGGTCTGATCATTCGGCACGAAGCCCGCGAGAGTCATCACTCGCGAGGCCTCCGGCAGCTTGGCGAGCCGATCGGCAACCTTCTGCGCTTCCTCGAGCGAGGGTTCGAGCAGACTGATCGAGTTGGCGTTGATCGCCGGATCGTTGCGCAGCTCGAGAAAGGTCGCAACCGACTCGACCTTGGGATTGCGCAGGTTGATCGGATTGAAATCGAATTTGAGATAGAACAGCAGCGGCGCGCCGCCCAGCGCGATCAACAGGGTCAGCGCTACGATGCCGATGCGGTGCTTCTCCATGAAGCGATCGACCGGCGCCAGCCACTTGAAGCCCATCGGCTCGGCCTCGCCTGGCGGCTTGAAGATCGCGAGCAGCGCCGGCAGCAGCGTGACGCTGGTGATGAACGCGATGATCATGCCGGCGCCGGCGATCTGGCCGAGCTCCGACACGCCGCGATAGGGCGTCGGCAGGAAGGACAGGAAGCCGGCAGTCACCGCAGCGGCGGCAAGCGTCAGCGGCGCGCCGGACTTGGCGCCGGCATTGGCCAAGGCGGTCGGCAAATCGTCGACGTAATGCCGCTCTGCACGGTAGCGCACGCTGAACTGGAGGCCGAAATCGACGCCGAGGCCGACGAACAGCACCGCGAACGCAATCGAGATCAGATTGAGCGCATGGACCAGCATCAGCCCGACAGCGGCGGCGATGCAGAAGCCTACGGTCAAGGTGATGAACACCGCGCCAATGATCTTGGCCGATCGCAGCGCCATCCAGAGAATGCCGAGCACGACCAGGACGGTGAGGATGTTGTTGAGGACAGCGCCCTCCTTCACCGTCGAGAATTCTTCGTCGGCGATCGGCACAGGACCGGTCAGGCGAACGGTCGCGCCATACTCCTCCGCGAGCCGCAGATCCTTGGCGGTCTGGCGGATCGCATCCGTGGCGGCACGACCGGGCTCGAGCGCCGCGAAATTCATGACCGGCCGCACAGCGATGAAGCGGCGCAGCTCGCTCGGCTCGGACGGACGGCCTTTCAGCAGATCGTTCCACGAGAACGTCGCCGGCCGCCCAGCCAATACATTCTCCAGCGTGTCGGCGATGGTGCCATAAGGTCTTGCAATATCATCAAGGCTGATGCGCCCACCCTGCACGCCAAGCAGGCTGAACGAGAGGCCTTGAATCAGGCCACGAATACTCGGATCGGCAGCAAGCGCATTGACCAGTGGCGCGCCCTCGGTCAGCCGCGACGCCGTGCGTTCGACATCCTCGGTCGGCAGATACAGCAGGCCATTTTTGCGGAAAAACTCGCCGCCGCCGGCGGGATTGACGGCCCGGAACAACTCCGGACGGCCGGCGAGCGACTGCGCCAGCGTCGCGCTCGCCTGCGACACCAGCTCGACAGTCGGCGCCTGCACGACGATCAGAATGGTCTGATAACGGTCCGGGAACGCCTTTTCGAACGCCAATTCCCGCTGCCGCCACGAAAGATGCGGCGAAATCAGTTGGTTAATATCGGTCGTGATGGCGAAGTTGCGCACCGCGTAGACGGTCGAGACGAATGCCAGAACACAAGAAATGGCAACGACCGTCCACGGAAACCGGGTGCAAAACGCGACCGTTCTCGTAATAATGGTTCGGAGCATATGTGATGTACTTCAGCGTTTACCCTTGGTGGGCAAGCGCCCAGGGAGACGATCGGCAGAGGAAGTGGAGAGGAAAGTCTTCTGGAAGGGCTCCAATACGCCAAACCCCGGTGATTTTGACCTTAAATCCCGGTAAGACGGCGCGCGAGGATGTCTCACCTTTTGATCAGGGACGCAATTGTTCATTGTGCTTTCCCCTCCTGGCCGGCAAAGTGTAGGGATGCGCGCTGGGGGACGGCCGTGCATAGGTGCATAGGTACGTTGTCGTACTTCATGACCTCTGGAACCTCTCAACGACCGTAAGTGTTCCCTCTGGATTAACCTGCAGGCAGTGGATTTGACGCATGCATGACGTCGACACCCCCCTTCGTCGCGACGCGCAAAAGGCCCGCGTTATTAAAGTGATTCTTGCCCAGCCGCGCGGGTTCTGCGCCGGTGTCGTCCGCGCGATTGAGATCGTCGAGCGGGCCCTGCAGAAATACGGCCCGCCGGTCTACGTCCGCCACGAAATTGTGCACAACAAGCACGTGGTCGAACGGCTCAAGGCCAAAGGCGCTCACTTCGTCGAGGAACTCGACGAAGTGCCGCCCAATGCCGTCACGATTTTCAGTGCCCATGGTGTCGCGCGAAAGGTCCAGGAGGAGGCGCAGGTCCGCCATCTCCCGGTGCTCGATGCGACCTGCCCGCTTGTCACCAAAGTGCATAATCAAGGCAAGCGCTATGTGGGACAGGGCCGCACCGTCATTCTGATCGGTCACGCCGGGCACCCGGAAGTGATCGGGACCATGGGCCAGATTCCGGCGCCGGTGGTGCTGGTGCAGAACGAGGCCGACGTCGCCGCACTCGATATCCCGACCGACACGCCAGTCGCCTACATCACCCAGACGACGCTGTCCGTCGACGACACCAAGGGCATCATCGCAGCGCTGCAACGACGCTTCACCGACATCGTTGGACCGGAGACGCGCGATATCTGCTATGCAACGCAGAACCGGCAATCCGCCGTCCGCGAGCTGACGCAGGTGGTCGACGTGCTGCTGGTCGTCGGCGCCAAGAACAGTTCCAATTCCAACCGGCTGCGCGAAATCGGCGCCGAGGAAGGAATTCCGAGCTACCTCATTGCCGACGGCAGCGAATTGCGCCCGGAATGGGTGCAGAACGCCGACGTCATCGGCATCACGGCCGGCGCGTCGGCTCCCGAGGTGCTGGTCGAAGACGTCATCGACACGCTGCGGCGTCTCGGCTCGGTCGAGGTCACCACCCTGCCCGGCCGCGAAGAGACGATCGAATTCCGCCTGCCCGCCGAGCTGGCTGCCGTCTAGCCAGCCCTCCCCCTTGCAATCCGGCAGTGCTGAGGTAATCACCCGCCATGGCAATTCCGTTTCTGAAAGAGATCCGCATCGGCGCCTATCTGCTCAAGCAGCAGCTTATGGGCCGCAAGCGCTATCCGCTCGTGCTCATGCTTGAGCCGCTGTTCCGCTGTAATCTCGCCTGCGCCGGCTGCGGCAAGATCGACTATCCCGATCCGATCCTCAATCGCCGCCTGTCGGTCAAGGAATGCCTCGACGCGGTCGATGAATGCGGCGCGCCGATGGTAGCCATCCCGGGCGGCGAGCCGTTGATCCACCGCGAGATCGGCGAGATCGTCAAAGGCATCATCGCACGCAAGAAGTTCGTGTCGCTCTGCACCAACGCGCTGCTGCTCGAGAAGAAGCTGCATCTGTTCGAGCCGTCGCCCTATCTGTTCTTTTCGGTGCATCTCGACGGCATCAAGAAGCACCACGACAAGTCCGTCTGCATGGAAGGCGGCTTCGAGAAGGCCATCGCCGGCATCAAGGCCGCCAAGGCCAAGGGCTTCGCGGTCAACGTCAATGCGACGATCTTCGACGGCCATCCGGCCGAGGATATCGCCGAGTTCCTCGACCTGACGGAGGAGCTCGGCGTCGGCGTGTCGATCTCACCCGGTTACGCCTATGAGCGCGCGCCGGATCAGGAGCACTTCCTGTCGCGTCGCAAGACCAAGGAGCTGTTCCGCCAGGTGTTTGCCTACGGCAAGGGCAAGAAGTGGAAATTCATGCATTCCAGCCTGTTCCTCGATTACCTGGCCGGCAATCAGGAATATCACTGCACGCCGTGGGGCATGCCGACCCGCAACATCTTCGGCTGGCAGAAGCCCTGCTACCTGCTCGGCGAGGGCTACGCCAAGACCTTCAACGAGCTGATGGAGACGACCGACTGGGACGCCTACGGCACCGGCCGCTATGAGAAATGCGCGAACTGCATGGCGCATTGCGGTTACGAGCCGACCGCGGCGACGGCCACGCTGACGCAGCCGCTGCAGGCGCTCAAGGTGGCGTTGCAAGGTGTGCGGACCGAGGGACCGATGGCGGCGGAAATCCCGCTCGACAAGCAGCGCCCGGCCGAGTTCGTGTTCTCACGCCACGTCGAGCACGAGCTCGAGTCAATCGGGAAAGCCGAGACGCGGCCCGAGCATCTCACGGCTGCGGAGTAGAGCGCGGCGCGCCACATAGGCGTCGCGCGCGAGCTTGACCAGGGCCGGCATCTGCCGCGGTCCGCGCGCGACCGACTCGAAGATCGAGCGGAGATCCGGCTTGCCGTTGGTGCGCAGCGGCATCAGTGCGGCCGGCGGCAGAACGCGGTGCGCCGGATCGGCGACCACCCGCAGCGCCGTGAACGGAATTCCATAGGCTTCGGCAAGCTCGGCCACGACATGGGATTCCATGTCGACGGCGACCGCGCCGGTCCGTTCATGCAGGCCGCGCTTGGTACGCGGATCCGCGACTGCCGCGTCGACCCCGATGATGGCGCCATCATGCGCCCGCTTGAGGCCGGCCAGCAGCCCTGCCGACCACTCCGGGTTGGTCTGGAAGCGCCGCTTCTCCGTCATGATGGCCGTTGGCACCACGCAGTCGCCGAGCTGCAGTTGCGGCGCCAGACCGCCGGCAATGCCGAAGCTGATGATCCCGCGCGCCCCGCGCCGGATCGCCTGCTCGAGCGCGTCGACGAGTCGGACGCGATCGCTGTCGAACATGACGGCAACGCCGCTGCGCGCCGCAATGCGCGCCTCGAACGCAAGCCCCGTCACCGCAATGACCGCCCCCAGAGAAGCCTCCCTCACATCCCGAACTGAACCACCCGCGAGTTGCTGCTCGTCATGTTCCTATACCGCGCCAGGGCCCACAGCGGGAAGAATTTCGCATACCCATGATAGCGTAGGTAGAATACGCGCGGGAATCCCGTGCCTGTGTAGTTTTCCTCAGCCCAGAATCCGTCGGGTCCCTGACTCTCCGCCAGATAGGCCACCCCACGTTTCACGGCCGCGTGGTCGATTGCGCCGGCCGCCATCAAGCCAAGCAAAGCCCATGCCGTTTGTGAGGCGGCGCTGCCAGATTTCTCGTAACCGTGATATTCTAGTTTGTAGCTCGCAGCGTCCTCTCCCCATCCCCCGTCATCGTTCTGGATCGACACCAGCCAATCCACCGCCTTGCGGATCATGGGGTCATTGCGGTCGACGCCGGCCGCGTTGAGGGCGCACAGCACCGACCAGGTGCCATAGATGTAGTTGACGCCCCAGCGGCCGTACCAGCTGCCTTCCGGCATCTGGATGCGGCGCAGGTACTCGATGGCGTCCGCAACCTCGGCGCTGTTCTTGGCCTCGCCGAGTTGCGCCAGCATGGATACGCAACGCGCCGTGACGTCTTCGGTCGGCGGATCGAGCAGCGCGCCGTGATCGGCAAACGGGATGTTGTTGAGGTAATAGTACATATTGTCGGCGTCGAACGCGGCCCAGCCGCCGTTCTTGCTCTGCAGGCCTTTGACCCATTCGGTGCCGCGCGCGATGGCCGGGTCGAAACGGCGCCCGCCGCTCGCCTTCTGAGCGCGGTCCATCGCCATGACGACGACCGCGGTGTCGTCGAGATCCGGGTAGTGCGGGTTGGCGTATTGGAACGCCCAGCCGCCCGGTCGGACGTTCGGTCGCTGAACCGACCAATCACCTTTGACGTCGAGCACCTGCTTGGTCGCGAGCCAGTCGAGCCCCTTCGTCGCCTGCGACGTCGCCCGCTCGCCGCCGGCTTCGAGCAGCGCTTGGCAGACGAGCGCGGTGTCCCACACCGGCGAGACGCAGGGCTGGCAGTAGGCTTCGTCGTCCTTGATGATGAGCAGCTTCTCGAGCGAGGCGCGCGCGATCGCGCGGTCAGGATGATCCTCCGGATAACCGAGCGCGTCGTACATCATCACGCTGTTGGCCATGGCCGGATAGATCGCGCCGAGGCCGTCCTCGCCGTTGAGGCGTTCGCGCGTGAACTCCACTGCGGCCTTGATGGCCCGCTGGCGCGACCCTTTCGGAAACCCCGGCTCGCACGCGCGCAGCATCGCATCGATGCCGCGGAACAACAGGAACCACGACCATTTCTGGTGTGGTGCCTTGCTGGCCGGGCCGACGCTGAGAGGCGGTTGACGGAACACCTCGTCGATCCGGACGCCGAGCGGGTTACGCGCGCGCGGCTTGAGCGCCATCAGCACGAGCAGCGGCACGATCACCGTGCGTCCCCAGTACGAGATCTTGTCGATATGGAACGGAAACCAGCGCGGCAGCAGCATGATCTCGACCGGCATCACCGGAACGCTCTTCCAGTCGAGAATGCCAAACAGCGACAGCAGCACGCGCGTGAACACGTTGCAGCGCTCGGCGCCGCCGCGCGCCAGCATCGCTTCACGCGCGCGCCGCATGTGATCGGCGTCGATCGGCTCGCCAGCCATCTTCATGGCGAAGTAGGCCTTGACCGTCGCGCTCATGTCGAACTCGCCGCCGTGCACGAGCGGCCAACCGTCATGGCCCCCCTGGATGCGGCGCAGATAGGCGACGATCTTCTGCTCCAGCACCTTGTCGACCGGCTCGGCAAAATAGTGCCGCAGCAGCAGATATTCGGCCGGAATGGTGGCATCGGCCTCGAGCTCGAATACCCAGTGGCCGTCGTCGCGCTGGCGCGCCAGCAGCGCCTTGGTCGCGATATCGATACGGGACTCCAGCGAAGACGGATCGATCAAGGTGTCACTCTCTCATTCGATTGGCTGGTCGCCGGCAAGATCGGCGGCGCGATTGCCGGAACGGATCGCGCCCTCGATGGTCGCCGGCAGCCCGGTTGCGGTCCAGTCGCCGGCCAGAAGGAGATTGCCGTAACGGGTCGTGGCGGGCGGCCGCTTGGCATCCTGCTCCGGCGTGGCCGCGAAGGTCGCCCGCCGCTCGCGAACGATCTGCCACGGCGGCAGTTCGCCCGGCAAGCCGGCCACCTCGGATACTTCGCGCCATATCGTATAGGCAAGCTCCTCGCGGCCGGTTTCGAGCAGCCGGTCAGCCGCGCTGATCGTGACCGACAGGCGGCCCGGAAACGAGAATATCCATTCGGTCGTTGCATTGATCAGACCGATCATCGCCGGAAAATCGGCCGGCGGATCGATGCGGAAATGCGCATTGACGATGGCACGGAACTGCGTCGGCGCGTCGAGCCCCGACACGAGATCGGCGGCCACGACCGGCGGCACGGCGAGGATGACGACGTCGCCCGGCACGAGGCGGATCACATCGTCGCCGAAGTCAAGCGCCACAACCTTGCCATCGGCGATCTCGAGCGTGCGCAGCCGGTGCCCGAACGTGATCGTCACGCCGCGGCGTGCAAGCGCCGCGAGCGCAGGTTCGATCAACGTCGGTGACAGGCCATCGCGCGCGATCAGCGGACGGCAGGCGACCCCGCCGGCGGCCAGAGTTTCGCGGATCACCGCGGACGCAAGTCGCGCCGAAGCCTCCGCCGGATCGGTATTGAGCGCAGCGACGATCAGCGGCTCGACCAGCCGCTCGTAGACGAGGCCGCCGGCGGTCACGTGCTCGGCGACGGTGCCTGAACGCGCCCACAGGAGCCGCGCCAGCCCGAGATAGTCAGTCGGACCGGTGCCGGGAATGCGCCGCGCACGATCGAGCACCCACCACGGGAGCCTGCCGTCGTTGAACCGCAGCGTCCAGCGCTCACGCGTGGCGAGATCGATGAACGGAAATTCCGCCGCCGACGGCGGCACGAGCCGATCCGCGGCGCCGATCGCCTCCAGATAGTCACGCGTCGCGTAATTGCCCGACAGCAGCAGATGATTGCCATTGTCGATGGTCATGCCGAGCTGGGCGTCGTGGTACGACCGGCAACGGCCGCCGGCGTGCCCGGCCGACTCGTGGACAACCACAGCCTCGCCACGCTGGCCGAGCCGCACAGCGGCCGCGAGGCCGGCAATGCCGGCGCCGACAATGTGGATGCTGCGCGTCATCGGCGGCCGAACAGATGGCTCAGCACGATCTTCAGCACTCGCCAGCGCGAGACGCGCACCCGCTGGCGCGGTGGCGACCAGCCGCGCTTGAGCAACCCCGCGAGGATCAGACCATAGACCTCGGCCATGATCTTCGGCGCCCGCACGGTACGCGGCGGCGCCGCGGCGATGATCTTGCCGGCCTCGCCGAAATGCGAACGGATGCGGTCGACGATCGCAGCGCAGGCCTTGCCGAGATATGGGCTCGCCAGCACGGTGTGCGGATCGTCGCCGCTGATCCCGGCCTCCGCCAGCGCTTCGCGCGGCAGATAGAGGCGGCCGATGCCGGCGTCCTCGTCGAGATCGCGCAGGATGTTGGTCAATTGCAGCGCGCGGCCGAGGTGATGGGCGAGCCGCAGCCCCTCCTGCTCGCTCATGCCGAACACGCGCACCGACAGTCGTCCGACCGCGCTCGCGACCCGGTCGCAGTAGAGATCGAGCGTGACCAAGTCGGGCGCGCGGATGTCGGCCTTGGCGTCCATCTCCATGCCGTCGATGACGGCGAGGAAGTCGTCCTTGCGCAGCTTGAAGGTGCGGGTCGGCGTCAACAGGCCCGCGAGATGCGGCGGCGGCGCGCCGGCATAGAGTGCCTCGATGTCGCCCCGCCATCGCTTGAGGTCGGCGATCCGTTCAGGGCGCGGCCGGTCGCTGTCGGCCACGTCGTCGACCTGGCGGCAGAACGAGTAGATCTCGAACATGGCGTTGCGCTGCGAGCGCGGCAGGATGCGCATCGCCGAATAGAACGAGCTGCCGGACGCGCGGCGGGAGGCTTGCGGCACCGGCTGCGCGGCGGTCACCGACATGCTCATGCGTCCTGCGGCGCGCGCGCCGAGCTGCGGGGACGACCGATCCGCCGCAGCAGGCCGGCGGTGATCGCAGCAAGGCCGCTGCCGGCGAACTGCGCCTTGCTCAGATGCACCTTTTCGCTCAGCGGATCGCGGACGCGCAGCAGCTCGATGATGCGGCGCGCGTAAGCCTGGATGACGGAAATCTCAAGCGACAGCCGCAGGTCCTCGACCTGTCCGCGCAGCTCGATGCTCTGCTCGAGCAGCGGCGCGGTGCGGTTGGTGAGCGCAACGAGGCAGGCGCGCAATTCCGGCGTCGCCTGGCTGCCGCCCAGCTGCTCGACGCTCGCACCGGCCGCGACAAAGGCATCGAGCGGCACATAGACGCGGTCGAGATTGCGGAAATCCTTACCGCAGTCCTGCAGGTGGTTGATGATCTGCAACGCGGCGCACAGCTTGTCCGATGCGATCCAGGTCGAACGATCCTCGCCATGCACGTCGAGCACGAAGCGGCCGACCGGCATGGCCGAATAGGCGCAGTAATCGATCAGGTCCTCCCAGTCGCGGTAACGGCGCTTGGTGGCGTCGAGGCGGAACGCGGTGAGCAGGTCCTGGGCGTGACGCGGCGACAGTCGGCGCGGCGCCAGCACCGCGCGCAGCCTGATGCCGACCGGCTCGGCGTCGGAGCTTCCGAGCAACGTCGCTTCGAGCCGGTCGAGCAGCTCGATCTTCTGCGTCTCGCTCAGTTGCGAATTGTCGGCGACGTCGTCGGCAGTGCGGACGAACTCATAGAAAGCCAGGATCACGCGGCGATGCCGCGGGTGAATGAGGTGTGACGCGACGGGAAAGTTCTCGTCGCGGTGGCCCTTGCCGGTTCGCAGATCGGCGGCGCTGGTCATGGCTCGTTCGCAGTCTCGTTTGCGGTCTTGTTCGGGACCTTGGCTTGGAAACGGCCCTTCCAGCTGGCTCCGCGGCCGCGCGCGTGCTGAACGGCGGAATCAAGCGTGAAAAGCAGATAGATCGCTGCAATGGCGGGCAAGGCAAGGCCCCAGAGCGGCGAGACGCGATAAAAGCGCAACGTCGGCTGAAAGGCGAGCGCCATCAGCAGCCATGCCAGAATTCCGGCGACCTGCGGCCAGCCGCTGGCGAACACGGCGAGCAGCGGCGGAACCAGGTAGGTGACCACGAGGCCGGCCACGGTTGCCGCAAGCAGCAGCGGCGAATATTGCAGCTGCGCGTAGGCCGAGCGCGCCACCATGCGGCGGATGTCCTCGAAACCGGGATAGGCACGGATGCTGCGCGCGCGCTCGGTCAGGCCGAGCCAGATCGGACCACGCGGCTTCATCAATGCTGCCAGCGCGCAATCATCGATCACCGCCGATCGGATCGCCGCAATGCCGCCAGCCTGCTCGAACGCATCGAGGCGCAGGAGCACGCAGCCCCCTGCCGCCGCTGCGGTGGGCGATTGCGGCCGGTTCACCCAGGCAAACGGATACAGCATCTCGAAAAAGAAGATGAAGGCCGGCACCAGCATGCGCTCGGCGCGACTCTCGCATCGCAACTTCGCCATCAACGAGGTCAGGACCAGCTGGTTGGCCTGCGCATGGGCGACAAGCCATGCGACGGTGTCGGACGCGTGCACGATGTCGGCGTCGGTGAGAAGCAGATAGGTCGGACGGTCCGGTCCCTGTGCTTGTGCAACGTGATCAATCCCTTGGGCCAACGCCCAGAGCTTTCCGGTCCAGCCGGCAGGCAGCGGCTGCCCGGTCAGCACGGTCAACCGTTCCGTTGCGCCGGCGCGGGCGGCGGCGCCGCGGGCGACGACGGCCGTCGCGTCGTCGCTGTTGTCGTCGACCAAGACAACCCTGAGGGGCCCCCGAAAGTCCTGCGCAAGCAGAGAGGTAATGCTCTGCCCGACGCACTCGGCCTCGTTTCGGGCCGGCACCACCACGACGACCGCCGGCCATGTCGACGGAGCGGGCGATGCCCTCCGGTCGCGGTCGCGGCCAAGCCAAAACCCGCCTCGCGCGAACACGAGGTAAAGCCACAGCCCCAGCGTCAGGACGGCGAGGACGATCATTTCACTCCCAATCATCAGATCGGCGCCCGACAGGCTGTCTGGCAGCCCAAAAGTCGGGTCCGGGCCGGCATTTAGGACGTTCGGGGGTCCCGGATCAATCGATGCGGGGTGCCTTTATGGATGGCTCCGGGGACGCTATTGAGACAGCCTGCAAAAGCTCAGATAGGGGGCGGTCCCGCGCCCCCCTCCTCTACGTTTCTACGTTCCACACGTTCCCCAAGGATATCAGCCGTGACCAAGCCCGCCGATGCCGATGCGACGTTCCGTAAGCGCCTCGACAAGGTTGCCGCCGATATCGAGGCCCTGCTCGACCGGCTGCTGGTCCCCAAGGCCGCCGAAGGCGAACGGATGCGGCCAGGCCGGATCCTGGAGGCCATGCGCTATTCGAGCCTGGGCGGAGGCAAACGGCTGCGTCCGTTCCTGGTGGTCGAGACGGGCCTCTTGTTCAAGGTTCCCCGCTCCCAGGCGCTGATGGCCGGCGCCGCGCTCGAATGCGTGCACTGCTATTCGCTGGTGCACGACGACCTGCCGGCGATGGACAACGACGACCTGCGCCGCGGCCGCCCGACCGCCCACAAGGCCTTTGACGAAGCCACCGCCATCCTGGCCGGCGACGGGCTCCTGACCTTCGCGTTCGACATTCTGGCGCGGCCGCAGACACATCCCGATCCGGAGGTGCGGACCGAACTGGTGCTGGCGCTCGCCCGCGCGTCCGGGCTCGGCGGCATGGTCGGCGGCCAGATGCTCGACCTGGCGGCCGAAGGTCGCTTCAGCAAGCGCTCGACCGGGCTCAACGAGGGCGAGATCAAGACACTGCAGGCGATGAAGACCGGCGCCCTGCTGCGCTATGCCTGCATGGCCGGCGCGATCCTCGGCAAGGCCAATGCCCGTCAGCGCGCCGCAGTCGACAGCTTCGGCACGACCCTCGGCCAGGCGTTCCAGATTGCCGACGACATTCTCGACGTCGAGGGCGACGCCGCGACGGTCGGCAAGCAGGTCGGCAAGGACGCCGCTGCGCACAAGGCCACGCTCGTCAGCCTGCTCGGCCTGCAGGAAGCCAAGGTGCGGCTCAAAGGCCTGGTCAATCACGCCCAGGACGCGCTGGCGCCGTTCGGCGCGAACGCCAACGTGTTGAAAGCGACCGCAAGTTTCGTCGCCGAACGCAGCACCTGAATCCCGGCGTATATCCTTTTCGGAAGCGCCGACCTTTCTGGAACGTCCGCCAGCTAGGTCTTGCGGATCGTCGCTTGGCGGAAATCGTTCGGCGACATGCCGTAGGCCGAGCGGAACGTCCGATAGAACGTGGACAGACTGTCGAAGCCGCACGCCAGCGCAACGTCGCCGACCGGGCGGGCGGCGGATTGGGACAGCAGCAACCGCGCGCGTTCGAGCCGTCGCGCCACGACATACCGGGCGCACGTCGTCCCGGTCGGCTCGAACAGCATGTGCACGTGGCGCACCGAGATTCCCATCATCTTCGCCAACGTCGCCGGCGCCAGATCCGGGCGCTGGAGATGGCGATCGATCAATTGGCGTGCCTCCTCAAGCCGCGCGTTGCGAATAGCCGCTCGGCCATGTTCGTCGCGCATCTCGGCGAGGCCCCGCGCAGCCAAGACCAGCTGCGCGAGCGTCTGCACCGCCGTTTCAGCAGCCGCTCCGGCAAGATGTGGCGCTTGCGCCACGAATGACGCGAGGAAGGTGGCGAACAGCGCCGGCACTCCGGGCTGAACGGCAAGGGGCCGTGCGTGAAGGTCTACGCCAGCCTTGACCAGTGTCCGGCAGCGGTTGAACGGAATCTTGACGATCCGAAGATGGAAGCCGGCGTCGGTTGTCGGCGTGGTGAAGTAGGGCAGGTCCGAGTGGCTAGTGGCGATCGCACCGGCGCCGACAACGAACTCGTCGTCGCGCGCCGTCTTGAACCAACCGACACCGTCGATCTGCTGATAGATGCAGAGGCTGTCGCTCGCCGCGTTGGCGATGTCGGATTCGGATCGATGCACGCGATAGGACGACGCATGCATTTCGACCAATGCGGAGTCGCCGAGCGGGTGCGCCAGGAACCTGCCGCTGAAATGCGGCCGCTTCTCCGCCTCGAGCTCAACGGTCACGCCGAAGATCCTGGCGGCGCGTACTTCGCGCCAATAGTCGAAGCGCTCGTGCGCGGACAGTTGATCGGTCGAGAATGTCTGCATGTCGGTTCCAGGCGCGAAGCCCGATCATGGGTGGAAATGGCCGGACTTGGCAATCTTGATCGTGAGCGCAACATGCGATGACATGCGACGGGCGCTGAGGAACGGGCTTGGGGGACTGCTTGGGCGTGACCGGCAGGGTGGGCGACGTCGTGCGACGCCGTGGCAGGGTCGCGCTTGCCGTTCTTCTCGCCGGTGCCGGGGCGTGCGAGCGCGCCCATGCAGCCGAATTCGAGGTCGGTGACGTCAGGCTCACCATCAAAGGCACGATCAGCGCCGGCACCGCCATTCGCACCGAAAGCCCGGACCCGAGCCTCGTTCCTGCGACGAATGGCGCCGCCGCCGGTGTCGCCGGAACCGCCGCCGCCGGGCGCGGCCAGGACGACGGCAACCTCAATTTCCGGCGCGGCGACGCCGTCTCGACGGTCGCCAAGACGCTGATCGACGCGGAAGCGAGATACGACAATGTCGGCGCATTCGTGCGTGCCATCGCATGGCGGGACTTCGCGCTCGCCGACGGCGACCGGCCATGGGGCAACCTGCCGAATGGGCTGACGCCCGGTGTGCCGCTCGCCGAGAGCAGCAATCGGGTCTATGGCCGCTTCACCGGCGCGGCGCTGTTGGACGCGAATATATTCGGGACGTTCGATGTGACGGAGCGGCCGCTGTTCGTGCGGACCGGCTATCAGCTGCTGCCATGGGGAGTCCCCGCTTTGATCGGCGGCGGCGTGAGCGCGCTCAATCCGTCGAACATACCGGCCGCACGTCGGCCGGGGGCGCTTGCGGAGGAAAGCAAGATTCCCTTCCCTGCCGTGTTCGCGCGCTTCGGCCTGACCGGCTCGCTTGCGGTGGAGACGTTCTACCAGTTCGCGTTCGTGCGGAGCGAGATCGACGCCTGCGGCACCTTCTTCTCGGTGAGCGACAGCACGGCCGACCGATGTGACAAGGTCATGTTGGGCGCCGGCCTCAACGATCGCCAGTCGATCGCGACCGGAAATTTCGCCAGGCGTGCAGTTGATGGCTCGGTCTCGAATGCGGGCCAATTCGGCGTCGGCCTGACTTATCAATTCGAGATCGCGCAGGTCGGCGCCTATTTCGCGCAGTACCACAGCCGCGCGCCGTTCGTCGGGGGGATCCGCTCGGGCCGCGCCGACCCGCCGTTCATCGCCGGAGATCCGGACGGATTGAACCCGCAATACTTCCAGCAATATCCAGAGGACATCCGTCTTTTCGCATTCAATGTCGTCGCCCGCCCGCTCGGCATCACGCTGTTCGGAGAGCTGACGCATCGCCTCAATCAGCCGCTGCAGTTCAACAGCATCGATCTCATCAATGCATTCGTATCGACCACCGCCGCGACCCAGCTGCGCGCCGATGTCGACGCGGTCCCGTTGGGCGGGGTCTTCCCCGCGTACGAGCGCTACGCGACGACCGACATCCAGTTTGGCGCCTCCAGACCCTTGAAGGGAATCCTCGGCGCGGCCACATCGATCGTGGGCGGCGAGATCGGCGTGAAATACGTGCATGACCTGCCCGATCCGGCGGTCCGGCGCTACGGACGTTCGGAGGTGTTCGGCGCGGGGCCCGTCAATGGGGTGTGCGGCGCCACGGCAACGGCACTGGCCTGCAGCAGCAACGGGTTCATATCGGCGTTCGCCTGGGGCGCCAGGGCCAGAGTCGCATTGTCGTATCCGAATCTGCTGCCCAACGTCGAATTCATCCCGTCGGCAATTTTCGGCTACGACATCAAGGGCTGGTCCTATGACAGCGCCTTCAATGAGGGACGTAACTTCGCAGTCGTGTCGCTGCGCGCCGAGTACCGGAAGCGCTACGCTGCCGAGATTTCATACGCGCCGGTTTGGGGCGGGGCCTACAACAATGTACGCGACCGCGACTTTGTCGCGCTGAGCGTGAGCGCAAAGTTCTAGACTGCGCATGTCCTTTTCCGAACACCGGCGTCCACTTTTCGGGGACATGCGCTAGCGGCCCTGAGCAAGCGACTTGCGGAAATTGCTCGGCGACATGCGAAACGCGCCACGAAAGGCGCGATAGAACGTGGTGAGGCTGTCGAAGCCGCTCGCGAACGCCACATCGGCGACTGGCCGGTGCAGCGACTGCGACAGCAAGGCGCGCGCGCGCTCCAGACGCTTCGCCTGCACGTAGCGCGCACACGTGGTCCCGCTGGGCTCGAACAGGAGATGCAATTGCCGCACCGAGATGCCGAGCATGGTCGACAGCGTCGCCGGCGACAGGTTGGGACGATGGAGGTGAAGCTCGATCGCCTGCTGCACGGCCCGTAATCGCGCCTCGCGACTACCGGCGAGCTTTTGCGGCGGGACATCCGGCTTTCGACTGCCGGCGAGCCCGAGCTGCACGAGCGTCTGCACCACGACATCGGCAGCGGCGCCCGTCAGGTGCGGCGCTTGTTCAAATAGCGATGCAAAGTAAGACGAGAACAACGGCTTCAGGCCGGGTTCGGCTACGTACGCCGTTCCGAGGTCGACCGCGGATTCAGCTAGGCCCTGGCAACGCGCGAGCGGAACCGTCACGAGGCGAAGCTGAGTTTGCGGCCTCGCGGGACGCGCGGCGACCCGGTCGGCAACGGATTGGCTTGGCGCCAGCGTTCCGGTCGCGACCAGAAACTCTCCGACAAGCTCCGTGTCGAACCACGACGGCCCGTGGCGTTGCTGACAGATGCAAAGGCTTTCGCTCGGCGCGGTGACGACGCCCGCCTCCACGCGGTCGAGCTGCGAGGACACGACCTGCATCTCGACCACCGTCGCGTCGCCGACCGACCGCATGGACGACGCGCCGAGCAAGGAGAGGCGCTTCCCCAGACCAAGCTCGACGGTCAGGGATGACGGTTTGGAGATCGGACCCTCGTATGTCTCGGCGCCGTGTCGTTGGGGCAAGGCAGGAGCCAAGCGCAGCGGCATGACCGTGCCACCTCCAAGGTCGGTGCCTGGCTGGGCGGGATTGTTGCTGTCCGGCGGGGCGGACAAGTCCACGCTCGCAAATGTTGACAGCCCTTGCTTCATCATGGTCCTTCCGACCGCCTGACGCTTGGGTACCAAGGACCGACCGCGACCTCTAAGTGCCATATGGTAGGGGTCGGCAGATTTTTCGGCGCCGGTTTGCCCGTCCGGCGCCAGTGACCGGAGCGGAGCCGGTGTCTTGATCGCAGCAGAGAGAGGTCGCCGACAAGTGGAGAAAATTGCGGGCATTGGCGCGTCGTCCGGAGCATCCACCGATCCCGGCATCGCGATGCGGCTGGACCGCCTGCCGGTCACCCGGTTGCACGCTGCCATCGTCGTCGTCTGCGCGCTGGGTCTGTTGTTCGACGTCGTGGAAGCGGCGCTGAGCAACGCCCTCTCGGCTGTGTTCTCGTCGCCACCGCACCAGGTCACGCCGGCCGAGCTGTCGCTTCTGCTCGCGTCGGTGTTCGCCGGCGGCGCGGTCGGAGCACCGTTGCTCGGCCTGCTGGCCGACCGGCATGGCCGGCGGACGACATTGGCGCTGTCGCTGTTCGTCCTGACGGTCACCTCGGCGTTCGCCGCGACCAGCCGCGACGTGACATCGTTGACCGCGTTCCGCGTGCTGTCCGGCCTCGCGCTCGGTGCGTATCCGCCCTTGATGGTCGCCTATCTCTCGGACCTGCTTCCGCCGGCACGACGCGGCATGTTGATCCTGATCGCCGGGGCGATCGGATTTCTCGGCGCGCCGGCCGTGATCTTCCTGATCCGCTGGCTGACACCGCTGCAACCGTTCGGGATAGAGGCCTGGCGCTGGGCACTCGGCTTCGGAGCTGCCGGCTCGGCCATCGTCGGCGTGCTGTTCTACTGCCTGCCGGAGTCGCCGCGCTGGCTCGCCGCGCTTCGGCGTCATGCGGCAGCCGATGCGGCCTGCCGCCAGCTCGAACGATCGCAGGCTCTGATGCGGACGGCGGATGCCGAGCCGGTTGCGGCACCTGCTCCTGCCAGCGAGGCGGACAGTCCGTCCGACACGCACAGCGAGCGCTTCTGGTCGGCAAAACAGGGACGCACACATCGGCTTCGGGCGGCCCTGCTCGGCCTGCTCTATTTCCTGAGCCCGTGGGCGACGATCGGATTTCCGGTCCTCAGCGGCGCCGTGCTGGTCGAAAAAAGATTCCGTGTGTCCGACTCGCTGCTCTATGTCGGCGTCGGAATGTTCGGTCCGACCATCGGGGTGCTGGCAGGAGCGCTGGTGATCGACCGCTTCGAACGCCGCGCCACTCTCGCCCTGTGCGGTGGCGTCATGGCGCTGATCGGGCTCGCCTTTGCATCAAGCGCGAGCCCGGCCTTGCTGATGACGACAGGCCTCGCCTTCAACCTGGTCGGTGCCATCTATGTCGCGGGGCTCAGCGTCTATGCCGCCGAGCTGTTTCCGACCGCTTTGCGCGCGTCGGTGAGCTCCGGCGCCTGGGCGGTCAATCGCGTCGCCTCCGCGGTCGTGCCGCTGGCATTGCTGCCGCTGCTGAAAACCAGCGGCGCACTCGTCATGTTTGCAGTGATCGGCACGACGCTGCTCGTCGGTGCTGCGTTGGTGCTCACGCTCGGCCCGCGGGGCCTCGCCGGCCGGCCGGTGCGATAGATCAGCCCACCCTCAGTGCCGGCAGCGAATAGGCAAGACGCACGAGATCGACCTGGCGATGACAATGGGTCTTGGTCTGGATGATCTTCAGGCGTTGCCGCGCCGTCGACAGCCGGATGCCGAGCTGCTCGGCGGCGTCGGCGAGCGACACGCCGTTGACGATCGCTTCGGTCAAGCGTTGCTCCGAGGCGGTCAGACCGAATTGGCGGGCAAGCCAGCCGACCGGAGTGCGCTGCACCTGGTCGGGATCGAAAATCAGCATCAGGACCGCACCGGGCCCAAACTCCGTGGACCCCGCCAGAAACGGCAGCGGCCAGAGCATGGCGCGCAACGGCGCCGCACCCGAGGTTCGCGGCAAGGCAATGCCGTCGAGATCGCCCGCCGTCATCGCCGGATCATTGACCGCGGCAATGGCCGCACAAGCGCGAACCGCGCCGTCGATCGCTCGCGTCTGATTTTCATCGACGCTGTGCAGCCGCCCCTCGCGTCCGATCCAGAGCCCCGCAGACTGCCCCAGCAACACGTCCGCGGCGCGGTTCATGGTGATGACGCGCCCCTGCGGGCCGAGCACGAGCGCCGCATGGACCCAGCAATCGAACGCCGTATGTGCGGCGTCGCCGCGCTCGCGCTCCGCAGCCAGCGTTCGATGCAGACGATACGCGCGCAGCAAATGCGGCGTCAGGATCTCGAGCAGCCTGACTTGGCGTGCACGCCGCATCGCATCGTTCTTGTGGTCGGCAATCGATAACGCGGTGACGCCGTCCGCGCGCCGATCGAGCAGGACGCCGGTCGCATAATGGCCGAGCCCGCGCGGACGCACATAATCGTTGTAGTGATCGGTGGCCTTCAGCTCCACGTCGCTGATCAATGCCTCGCTGTACGCGGGCTTGCCGACGACAAGCTTGTGCACGCGCGCGATATAGGGACTCGTCCTGACGTGATGGTCGACATAGGCACGCAGATCGTCGGCGCCGAAGTTCTTGGATAACGTCAACGCCGCGGCGGGCCGCCCCCTCTCGTGGCCGAACAGGGTGATGCGACTGCCGGGATGAATGCGCTCGAGCGCATTGAGAAATTCGTTCCAATGCTGCGGATCGGCGGCCGCCTCGTAGACATGGCCCACGAGGTCCATGAGGAGCGTCTGGTCGAAGTCATCCATCGTGGAAGAGTAGATCCGCCCCATGCCCCGGCGCCCCACCCAGGTCACCGCCACGTCCAGCGTCCGGGCTCGCGGCCTGTTTCGAGGGCTGAGTCCGGGTGAACGCCATAGACTATCAAGCCGGCAGCGCGCCGCGCTGTGACGTACAGCACAGCTGCATGCCAAGCATCGGGACACATCGAACCGGACCGGATCGAAAAATTCAAAAGCGTTAGCCGTCGGCGTCCAGATGAACAACCGCTAACACTTTGAAAATAGCCATAAAATGGCGGGAGCGACGGGACTCGAACCCGCGGCCTCCGGCGTGACAGGCCGGCGCTCTAACCAACTGAGCTACGCCCCCTCATGGGGATGCAGCGGACTTAAAGGCGCCTCCGACCCAAGTCAAGGAGAGCCCGTCAGGCGCTGGATTCCGTGCCTTGCAGCGGCCCCGCCGCCACAATCTTTGCCCGCCCTACACCTAGCAAAAACGCTAGAAACCCGCATAAAATGTGGCTCGTCGGCACCCGAATCGTTTATGCGGGTACCCGATAAACCGCGTTCAATCACCAACCCAGCCATCAACAAAGGGGCACTCAGCCAATGGGTAAAACGCCTTCGAAATCGGCTACCACCGTCACCTTGAAGCATCTTGCGGCGGAGCTTGCCGAAGCCCATGAGGTGCCGAAGAAGCAGGCGGAGGGAATGCTCAATGACCTCGTGGACCGTCTGACCAAGCATCTCAAGAAGGGCAATCGGATTCGCATGGTCGGTCTCGGCATCCTGCAGGTGCGCAAACGCGCCGCCCGCATGGGCCGCAATCCTGCGACGGGCGAGCCGATCCAGATCAAGGCGAGCAAGAAGGTCGCCTTCCGCGCCGCCAAGGAACTCAAGGAATCAATCTAGGTTCCACCGCTCTGCGAATTCAGGCTCGATACGCCGAGCCCTGGCGGGATTGCCGGGCTGGCGTGTCGGGCCTTTTTATTCGTGGCGGCGACTTGATTGCGCTTCACCGCCTGTTGAGCCGCACAGCGACGGTGCGCACGTCCGTGCCCTGCGGCTGGATTACGACGGATTGGCGGCCCGGACCGGTCGTCAACGCGAGGCTTGCCGAGAAATTGTCGCCCCGCGCAATCGCCTCGATCCGATTGCCATCGGCGCGACCGGAGATCGTGCCGGCGGCATTGTGACTCGATTCACTCCACGAGCCGACGATCGCGCCGGCCTGGTATCTGACGTCGCCCGCGAGATTGAAGTTATAGCTGTCGCTTGCGCATGTGAGATTGAGGCGAAGGTTGCGGCCGTCCTCTCCGACACCGTATGCCGCGCGACAGCGCAGGCGCTCCGATTGTCCGCCCGCCATGGTCAACGTGCCGCCGCCGGTCCATGACCCGGCCATGTTCGCGAACGGCCCGGAGGCCGCGAGCGCGTGTCCTGAAACGATCGCCGGCAGAAGTGCCGCGAGCGCCGCCGACGCCATTACGAATTTGCGCATCACTGTTTCTCCAACTCAAGCCACACCCCTGCCCGACATCTCAACGCGGCGGACGGCAACGCGGTTCGCGCCAGGAGGCAAGAAAAGCGCAAGATCGAAACAGTGGAGAAACCGGCACAAAGACACTCTGGCCCGCTGAGCCGTAGCTCACGGAACAGGCCCCACCTTCGCCCTTTGGGCGTCGGCGTGGCAGCCGAAGGCTGGTGGGCGGTGACGGACTCGAACCGCCGACCCTCTCGGTGTAAACGAGATGCTCTACCAGCTGAGCTAACCGCCCACGCCGATCGTTTATCGCCGTTACCGGGCTGATGGCAAGCTACACCGCCGAGCCGGGATCGAGCACTTATTGATTTTCACGGGGGGACTCCATGTTTTTGGACGGGTTAGGCGGCCGGGCGCCGTTTGTTTGCACTTTCCTTCTGATGTGCGGTGCGTCCGCACCGATGACCGCCATGGCGCAGCCCGCGCCGCTTACGGACACGAGCGCGAAGAACCTGATTGTGCTGCTCAGGGAATCGGTCGGGCAGAACAAGGAGGAGGAAGGCCTCGAGCCGATGGGGAAGCTCCGGGTCAAAGCGGCCGACGGAAAAGAAGCCGAGGTCGACCTGGCTGCATTCCATTTCCCTGGGCGACATGCACCTGCGGTTCGCATTCGACGGAGCGACCATGATGCTCAATGCCAAGCCTGAGGATCTGGCGCGACTGAAGTTCACTCCGGAGGAGGCGCTCAAGCGCGCCGTCGCCAATCTCAAGCGCAGCTATGGCGCGCCGACCGCTGTCCCCTTGCCGGGTCCGGGGACGCTGATGCACGTGACCGGGAAAGCCGGGGATCTCGACAGCAGCTACGTTCTCGACCGTGCCTTCTGGAGCCGGCTTCTCAAGCGTCATCCGGACGGCATCGTCGCCGCCGTGCCGGAGCGCGCCGCACTGCTGTTCACGCCGCTGAGCGAGGCGGAAACCGTGGCGGCGCTTGGCAAGGCGGTGAGCGGAATACACGAGAGCGCGAAGGCGATGCGCGTATCGTCGGCGCTCTATCTGTACAAGGATGAACGCTGGACCGTGTTTCAGCCCGCCCAGGCGAAGCGGTAGCTCTTGAAGACGAACGCCCCGGCGTAACTGCCGGGGCGTTCCAGACAATGGACAGAGCGAAGCGTTAGCGGTTGACCGATTCCTTCGGGCCCTTGCCGGCCGAGAAGCGCGGCCGCTTGGGGCGCCGCCGTGAAGCAATCCTCGGAGCGGAGAAGCTCAGTGCGCGGTCAGCGCGGAGCCGTCCTCCTCGATCGCGGTTTCGGCCGCCGGCTCGGCGGTCGCCGCAGCGGCCGCCTCGTCCCACTCAATCGGCTCGGGCTTTCGCGTCAGCGCCTTGGCCAGGACCTCGTCCATGCGCGAGACGGGGATGATCTCGAGCCCGCTCTTAACGCTGTCCGGGATGTCCACCAGGTCCTTGGCGTTCTCCTCGGGGATCAGCACCGTCTTGATGCCGCCGCGCAGCGCCGCCAGGAGCTTCTCCTTCAGGCCGCCGATCGGCAGCACGCGACCGCGCAGTGTGATCTCGCCGGTCATGGCAACGTCGCGCCGGACCGGGATGCCAGTCATCACCGAGACGATGGCGCTGACCATGGCCACGCCGGCCGACGGACCGTCCTTCGGCGTCGCGCCTTCCGGCACGTGGACGTGGATGTCAGTCTTGTCGAAGCGCGGCGGCTCGACGCCGAACGCGATGGCACGCGAGCGCACATAAGATGCCGCCGCCGAGATCGACTCCTTCATCACGTCACGCAGGTTGCCGGTGACGGTCATGCGGCCCTTGCCGGGCATCATGACGCCTTCGATGGTGAGCAGCTCGCCGCCGACATCGGTCCAGGCGAGGCCGGTAACGACGCCGACCTGGTCGGCATCCTCGATCTCACCGTAGCGGTGCTTGGGCACGCCGAGATAATCGGAGATGTTGTCGGCCGTGACCTTGACCGACTTCTTCTTCGTCATCATCAGCTCCTTGACCGCCTTGCGGATCAAGGTGGAGAGCTCGCGCTCGAGATTGCGGACGCCGGCCTCGCGCGTGTAGCGCCGGATCAGCGTCTGCAGCGCCTCGTCGTCGATCGACCATTCCTTCGAGTCAAGGCCGTGCTTGGCGATCGAGTTCGGGATCAGGTGCTTGCGTGCGATCTCGACCTTCTCCGGCTCGGTGTAGCCGGCGATGCGGATGATCTCCATGCGGTCCATCAAGGGCGGCGGGATGTTCAGCGTGTTCGCCGTCGTGATGAACATGACGTTGGAGAGATCGTAGTCGACCTCGAGATAGTGATCGTTGAAGGTGCTGTTCTGCTCCGGATCGAGCACCTCGAGCAGCGCCGACGACGGATCGCCCCGGAAGTCCGAGCCCATCTTGTCGACTTCGTCGAGCAGGAACAGCGGGTTCGACGACTTCGCCTTGCGCATCGACTGGATGATCTTGCCGGGCATCGAGCCAATGTAGGTTCGCCGGTGACCACGGATCTCCGCCTCGTCGCGCACGCCGCCGAGCGACACGCGCACGAACTCGCGGCCGGTCGCCTTGGCGATCGACTTGCCGAGCGAGGTCTTGCCGACGCCGGGCGGGCCAACCAGGCAGAGGATCGGTCCAGTCAGCTTGTTGGCTCGGGTCTGCACCGCGAGATACTCGACGATGCGTTCCTTGACCTTCTCGAGCCCGTAATGGTCGTGGTCGAGGATCTGCTGCGCGCCGACCAGATCCTTCTTGATCTTCGACTTGCGATTCCACGGGATCGACAGGAGCCAGTCGAGATAGTTGCGCACGACGGTGGCTTCCGCCGACATCGGCGACATCTGGCGCAGCTTCTTGAGCTCGTGCGTCGCCTTCTCGCGGGCTTCCTTCGACAGCTTGGTCTTCTTGATCTTGTCTTCGAGCTCGGCGAGCTCGTCACGACCTTCCTCGTCGCCGAGCTCCTTCTGGATCGCCTTCATCTGCTCGTTGAGATAGTACTCGCGCTGCGTCTTCTCCATCTGGCGCTTGACGCGCGTGCGGATGCGCTTCTCGACCTGCAGCACGGAGATCTCGCTCTCCATCAGCCCGAGCACTTTCTCCAGGCGCTCGGTGACGATGGTGGTCTCCAGGATCGCCTGCTTGTCGGGAATCTTGACCGCGAGATGCGAGGCAACCGTGTCGGCGAGCTTCGCATAGTCCTCGATCTGCTGGACCACGCCGACCACCTCGGGCGACACCTTCTTGTTGAGCTTCACGTAGCTCTCGAACTCTGTCACGACGGAGCGCGCCAGCGCCTCGGCCTCGACGCGCTCGCCGGAATTATCCGCGACCACGACGGCATCCGCCTCGTAGTACTCGGTACGATCGCCGTAGCGGAGAACCTTGGCGCGCTCGGCGCCTTCGACCAGCACCTTCACCGTGCCGTCGGGCAGCTTCAGCAGCTGCAGCACGCTCGCCAGCGTGCCGACGTCGTAGATCGCGTCGGTCGCCGGATCATCGTCGGAAGCGTTCTTCTGCGTCGCGAGCAGGATGAACGTGTCCGAACGCATCACCTCCTCGAGCGCCTTGATGGATTTCTCGCGCCCGACGAACAGCGGCACGATCATGTGCGGGAATACGACGATGTCGCGCAGCGGCAAGACCGGATATGCGCGCGTTTCACCAGGCGCAGGCAGAGCACGAGACTTGGGAGGGGTCGTCATCACCCTGATCCTCTGTTCTTGCGCCGCTCTTCCCAGCGGCTCAGCGAGCCCGCCGTTGCGGCGGATTGTTTGTCGACCCGGGATAGGACGCCGGCCCCCGAGGGCCTCCTGCAGCGGCGGGGAAGCCCCCTGCCCGGACTTACGCGATACGCGCCGATTCAACCACCAAATTCGTCGATATTAGGTGGCTACGCGTCACACCTGAGTCAAGCAAGCCCGAAAAATCAAGTAAATGCACGCTTCTCAAGGCGCGCTCCGGTACCATCCCCGGGATTCCACAACCCGCCGGATGCGAATCCACTCGGCGCGCGATTCCGCCCGCTGCATGACCCGGGCGGATAACCGTTTGGTGTCGCAACTGCGACAATTCACATGAACTGTCGTTCAGGCGCTGGCGCCGCCGGTCTCGCTGGTCCGGTCGGAGCGATCGGCATAGATGTAGAGCGGCCGCGCCGTCCCCTCGACGACCTCCTTGGAGATCACGACCTCCTCAACACCCTCGAGGCTCGGCAGGTCGAACATGGTGTCGAGCAGGATGCTCTCCATGATCGAGCGCAGGCCGCGCGCTCCGGTCTTGCGCTCGATCGCCTTCTTGGCGATCGCGCCGAGGGCCTCCTCGGCGAGCGTGAGGTCGATCGTCTCCATCTCGAACAGCCGCTGATACTGCTTGATCAGCGCGTTTTTCGGCTCGGTGAGGATGCGCTTCAGCGCCGCTTCGTCGAGGTCCTCGAGCGTCGCGACCACCGGCAGGCGGCCGACGAACTCGGGGATCAGCCCGTACTTGAGCAAATCCTCGGGCTCGACCTCACGGAAGATCTCGCCCTGCTTGCGATCCTCGGGCGCCGAGACCTTGGCGCTGAAGCCGATCGAGGTCGACTTGCCACGCGCCGAGATGATCTTGTCGAGCCCCGAGAACGCGCCGCCGCACACGAACAGGATGTTGGTCGTGTCGACCTGCAGGAACTCCTGCTGCGGATGCTTGCGCCCGCCCTGTGGCGGAACGCTCGCAATGGTGCCTTCCATGATCTTGAGCAGCGCCTGCTGGACGCCCTCGCCCGACACGTCGCGGGTGATCGACGGATTGTCCGACTTGCGCGAAATCTTGTCGATCTCGTCGATGTAGACGATGCCGCGCTGCGCGCGCTCGACATTGTAGTCGGCCGACTGCAGCAGCTTGAGAATGATGTTCTCGACGTCCTCGCCGACATAGCCGGCTTCGGTCAGTGTCGTCGCGTCGGCCATCGTGAACGGCACGTCGAGGATGCGCGCCAGCGTCTGCGCCAGCAGCGTCTTGCCCGAGCCGGTCGGCCCGATCAGCAGGATGTTGGACTTGGCGAGCTCGACGTCGTTGTGCTTGGTCTGGTGGTTGAGCCGCTTGTAGTGGTTGTGGACCGCGACCGACAGCACCTTCTTGGCGTGATCCTGGCCGATCACGTAGTCATCCAGGACCTTGCGGATTTCCTTCGGTGTCGGGATGCCGTCGCGCGACTTCACCAGCGAGGACTTGTTCTCCTCGCGGATGATGTCCATGCACAGTTCGACGCACTCGTCGCAGATGAAAACCGTCGGCCCGGCAATGAGCTTGCGCACCTCGTGCTGGCTCTTGCCGCAGAATGAGCAATAAAGCGTGTTCTTCGAATCGCTGCCGCCGACCTTGCTCATTCCCTTTTCTCCGTCCGTTCACCGCCCTCAAGTCGGCGAACCAGTCGCACAACTGTTCAGCCTATCAGCCCCCGCCCTAAGAATCCGTAGCACCAAGGTCACACTTTTGGGCGATATTTGGGACCGTACGGAACCCTCCCAACCATAGCGAAGCACGCTAGTGCAGGGATAATCAAGATTTCATTAATTATGAAAGGCTGCACGCCTACTCAATAGCCCCGATCCCGGGCGGCCGGGATCAGGCGAATCACTACCTTGCCAGCCTAGCCCGAGGGTTCACGCCTTGTCCCCGGCCTCCTCGGGCCGCTTGTCGATCACCTTGTCGACCACGCCGAACTCCCGGGCGCCATCGGCGGTCAGGAACATGTCGCGCTCCAGCGCGTCCTCGATCTTCTTCAGCACTTGGCCGGTATGCTTCACGTAAATCTCGTTGAGACGCTTCTTGAGGTTCAGAATTTCCTGAGCGTGCAACATGATATCGGTCGCCTGGCCCTGGAACCCGCCGGACGGCTGGTGCAGCATGATGCGCGCGTTCGGCAGCGCAAAACGCATGTCCTTGTGTCCTGCCGCCAGCAGCAGCGAGCCCATCGACGCGGCCTGTCCGATGCACAGCGTCGACACCGCCGGACGCACGAACTGCATGGTGTCGTAGATCGCCAGGCCGGACGTCACGATGCCGCCCGGCGAGTTGATGTACATCGAGATTTCTTTTTTCGGGTTCTCGGCCTCGAGAAACAAGAGCTGGGCGACAACCAGCGTCGACATGCCGTCCTCGACCGGGCCGGTGATGAAGATGATGCGCTCCTTCAGCAAGCGCGAGTAGATGTCATAGGCCCGCTCGCCGCGGTTGGTCTGCTCGACCACCATCGGCACGAGGTAGTTCGCGTAGGTGTCGTGGGGATCGCGCATGTTTTTCGACCTGCTGTCAGTGACTCGTGCCGGTGGGATGGAGGCCGCCGTGCTGGTTCAGCACATCGACGCATTTGACGATGCACGCATCGCATATATGCGCGGATGCGCCGGCCACAAGGCGGGATACTTCGTCGGCGGCCTTGCCGCAGAACGAGCATTCGAGCCTGGGCGCAAACCAGTGTCCAAGCTTCGCGCGTTGCGTCGTCCACAGCGTGTGCATCGGGCCCCCGTGTCTGTCCTTATTCCATGATTCGCCGCGGTTGGCGCAGGCGTCGTCAGGCCGACGCCTTGCCGATCTGCGAATCGTCGTCGTCCTTGTAGAGTTCCTCGCGCGACACTTTCTTTTCCGTCACATCGGCGAGCTCGACGAGGAAGTCGACCACCTTCTCCTCGTACAGGGGAGCTCGCAGCGATGCCAGCGCGGACGGATTGCTTCGATAGTAATTCCAGATCTCCTGCTCGCGGCCGGGCACCTGGCGGGCCCGCTCGACCACCGCACGCGACAGCTCATCGTCGGGAACGGTGATCTGATTGCGCTCGCCGATCTCGGCAAGAACGAGGCCGAGCCGAACGCGCCGCTCCGCAATCGCGCGGTATTCGGCGCGCGCCTTGTCCTCGGTGGTACCCTCCGCTTCGAACGAGCTGCCACGCTCCTTCAGATCGGACTCGACCGTACCCCAGACGTTCTTGAATTCCTCCTCGAGGAGCGTCGGCGGCGGATCGAACTTGTGCAGCTCGTCGAGGCGGTCGAGCAGCTGGCGCTTGAGTCGCTGACGGCTGTTCACCTCGTTGGCGCGCTGCACGCGCTCCTTCACGGCATCGGTGAGCTTTTCGAGCGACTCCATCCCGAGCGACTTGGCAAAAGCTTCGTCGACGGTGACGGTGCCGGGCGCCTCGATCGACTTCGCCGTCACCTCGAATTGCGCCGGCTTGCCGGCCAGATTGGCCGCCATGTAATTCTCCGGGAACGTCACGTTGATGGTCTTCGTCTCGCCCGCGGCCATGCCGATGAGCTGCTCCTCGAAGCCCGGAATGAACTGGCCGGCCCCGACCATGACGGGGATGTCGTCACCGGATCCACCTTCAAACGGCACCCCGTCCATGGTCCCGGCAAACTTCATGACCACACGGTCGCCATTCTCGACCTTCGCTCCGTCGCCCTTCGGAACGTAGGGCTTGTTCTGCTCGGCGATCAGCTTGATCGCCTCGTCGACCTGCTCCTTGGTGATGTCGGTCGTCCAGCGCTCGAGCTTGATGCCCTTGAAATTGGCCAGCTCGATCTTCGGCACGATCTCGAGCGCCACCGTGTAGGCGAGGTCCGATTTGCCGGAAATGACGCCTTCGATCTCCTGCTCGCCGCTCGGCAGTTGGACCTGGGGCTCCATGGCGAGCTTGTAGCCATGGTCGGAGACGATCTTCGAATTGGTCTCGCGAACGATGGCTTCGATCGCCTCGGCCATCACCGCCTTGCCGTAGACGCGCTTGAGGTGTGCGACCGGCACCTTGCCCGGCCGGAAGCCGTTGAGCCGCACCCGATCCTTGATCTCGCTGAGCCGTTCGCTCAATCGCGTTTCAAGGTCCGCTGCGGGGACCACGACGCGGTATTCCCGCTTGAGCCCGTCAGAAACCGTCTCAGTGACCTGCATAGCTGAATAATCCGTCTGGTTCGTCATTGTCGCCCGCGGGCGCTGAAATCAGCGGGTCGCGGGCGGATCGCGGGCTGCGTGGTCGGGTCCCAGGGCGTGGTGCGGGCGGAGGGATTTGAACCCCCACGACTTGCGTCACTGGAACCTAAATCCAGCGCGTCTACCAATTCCGCCACGCCCGCAAAGGGCTTGCCCAACCGGGCGAGCCCGCCGGGCGGCGCGGCTTATATCACGGTGGCGCCGCGTGGCGCACGCGAAAAATAGGTGGCCGCCGGCGGCATTTAAGACCTGTGGGGTGCTCCCGCCCCGGTCGGCCAGGGCGCGTTGCCGCAGCACCCCCGGCGGCACCTGCGGTCAATTGGGCATCGGTGACCGCAGCAGCCCGGTCATGGCGCGGATTCCATCAAGATAGTGACCGAGCCGCAGGTTCTCGTCGAAACTGTGCTGATTGTTGTCGGGATTGACGAGCGGCACGATCACGAACGGAATCTCGAGCGCCTGGACCAGCTTGTCGGTCGGGACACTGCCTCCCATCATGCGGATACGGACGGTCTTCGCCGGCTCGCCGTTGCGCGCAAATGTCCCGGCCAACGCCACCTGAACCCAATTCCCGATTGGGGAATCAACCGCGGTAAACGCAGCCTCGCTGCCGCGGGCCACAGTGAGCGAGGCGATCTTGTCGTGTCTGGCGCGCTCCTCGGCGGTCGGCTCGCCGGCAGCCAGATAATACCCCTTGGCCCGGATGTGCTTTTCGATCAATCCGGCGAGATGCGACGGTGCGGCACCCGGCGTGGTACGCAGGTCCAGCTCGGCGATCGCCTTGCTTGGAATGATATTTGCGCCCTTGTCGCCGATCGCGGCGGACTGCATGCCGCGGATGTTCAGCGACGGATATTGCAGTGCCTCCTGCAAATTGGTGCCCACCTTCTCCGGCCGCTGGATGCCGAGCCGGTTGCGCAGTTCCGCCTCGTCGTCAGGGACCGCGGCCATCAGCCGACGCTCGGCCTCCTTCAGGTCCACACTGTCGTAGTAGCCGGGAATGGTGACGCGCCCGTCATCGTCCTTCATCGAGGCCAGCAGCGCCGCCAGCCGTTGCGCCGGATTGGGCACGTAGTTGCCATAATGGCCGCTGTGCAGATTGCTCTTCGGCCCGTACACGGTGAGCTGCACGACGGTGTTGCCGCGATTGCCGAAGATGATGGTCGGTTGGTTGCTCGCGTGCATCGGGCCGTCGTGGATGATGAGCGCGTCGGCCCGCAGCAGATCGCGATGTGCCGTCACCACCTTGCCGATGGTCGGGGACCCCTTCTCCTCCTCGCTGTCGAGCAACACCTTCACGTTGATCGCCGGCTCGACGCCAGCCGCCTTCAGCGCGTCGAAGGCGGTGAGGAACATCATGATCGGCCCTTTGTCGTCCGACGACGAGCGCGCAAAAATGCGCCATTCTGGGTCAATGCGTCCGCTCTCGAGTCTGACGAGGTCGATATCCTCGAACCGCGGCGTCGCGCTTGCGCGCGACGGCGTCATGGTCGCGAGCGCCGGCGGAGCTGCGTCCACGCGGCGCTGCCGCAGCACGGCGGTCCAGGGGCTCGACTGCGACCATTGCGATGGGATCACCGGCATGCCGTCGAAATGCAGATAGAACAGAACCGTCTTCTGGCCCGGCAACTTGCGGCCGTACTCCGCAAATACCAGCGGCTTGCCGTCGTTCGGCAGTTGTTGTGTTGAAAAACCGCGCCTGCGGAACGCAGCTTCCAGCCAATCGGCATTCTTCTGGACATCGGCCGGAACAATGGCGTCGTTCGGCAGCTGCAGGAACTCGAAAAATTCCCGGAAGCTCGCCTGCGCGTGCTTCTCGATCAACGCTGCGGTAATCGGATCATTTGGTGCTTGCGCCGTGGCGGAAAGACAAAGGACGGTGAGCCAGCTGAGCGCGACGAAACCACGGCTGCACGGTGTCATGGACCGCTCCTCCAGTGTACAAACGCACATCGACCCTCGATCTCGTCAGAGATGCTAACACGTCGGAGGGGCAGGCTTTCCATGCTCGAGCTCCCAGGTTGGCTGACCCGCCGCCGGGTTTTTGCCGGCGCCGGCATTTGCGCCGCTGCGCTGACGCTGCCGCGACTGGCCGGAAGCCAAACTGCCAGCGAGGATGGTTTCGTCACTATCCGTGCGCGCCAGGGCACGGCCGCGTTGCGCGGACCGACCGGCGGCGCGCCGACGCCGATCTGGGGCTTCGACGGCACCACCCCGGGGCCGCTGTTGCGCGTCAGACGCGGCCAGGAGCTCAAGGTCAGGGTGATCAACGACCTCCCCGAGCCGACCGTCGTGCACTGGCATGGCGTGCGCCTGCTCAATGCCATGGACGGCGTGCCGCACCTGACCCAGGCGCCGATCGCGCCGGGCGCAAGCTTCGACTATCGCTTCGCGCCGCCCGACGCCGGCACGTTCTGGTACCACTCGCACCAATACTCTTCCGAACAGATGGCGCGTGGTTTGTATGGCGCCCTGATTGTCGACGAGCCAGAGCCGGTCGACATCGACCGCGACTTCGCGCTGGTGATCAGCGATTGGCGGCTCAAGCCGGACGGCACGGTCGACGAGGCGAGCTTCCGCTCCATGCACGACGCCGCCATGGCGGGACGGATCGGCAAGCATGTCACCGCGAACGGGATGCCGGTCGCGGACATCGCCGTGAAAACCAACGAGCGGCTGCGGCTCCGCGTCATCAATGCCGCCAATGCCAGGGTCATGATCCTGCGCCTCGACCGGCACCGGCCGTTCGTCGCGGCGATCGATGGGCAACCCTCGGAGGTGTTCGCGGCCCGCGACGGACGCATTTTGCTCGGTCCCGGCAACCGCATCGATTTGCTCGTCGATGCGACTTTGGAACCGGGCGCGGTTGCACCGATCCTGCTCGAAGCCGACGACCAGTCCGTTGCAGTGGCGCGGCTCGTCTACGACACGTCGTCCGGCCCGCGCACGGCGGCGCGGCCCGACCCAAAACCGCTGCCCGCCAATCCCCTGCCCGCGCGCATGGATTTTTCAGGCGCGCTGCGCGTCGACGTGCCGATCGAGGGCGGCATGATGAGCGGCGGCGGCCGCGCACCGCAGCGCGACGGTTTTGCCGGCGCGCCGATCTGGTCGCTGGCCAGACGCGCCTCCGACGGCCATTCGGGCGCGCCGCTGTTCTCGGTCAAGCGTGGACGTACCGTCACGCTCGCGTTCATCAACCGCACCGCGTTTCCACATGCCATGCATTTGCATGGCCACCACTGCCGACTGCTCGATCGGCTCGACGACGGCTGGAAGCCGTTCTGGCTCGATACTGTCCTGGTACCCCCGCAGCAGACGTGGCGGGTCGCCTTCGTCGCCGACAACCCAGGCAAATGGATGCTCCATTGTCACATGCTCGAGCACCAGGAGACCGGCATGGCGGCATGGTTCGAGGTCACATGAAACCGCTATCGCCGGCCGGTCGGAGGCTCGTCGCCTGCCTCCCACGACGACATCGCGCCGCCGGCGACTGGGGTGCGTGGACCAAGCTGCCACGCCGTCTGGCGGCACGGCTTGCCGCGATCGATCGTTGCGCAGGCAGTGTCACAGTCGCCTATCCGCGCCATGCCGAGCTGCGGCCGGCGGCGCGTCCGGCGCCCTGCCGGCTGATCGCGCCGGCGCACCTGGCTGCTGCAATGCTCAACCGGCTGCGCGCGCTCGAGCGCAGCCATGGCCAACGTCTCATACTGGTCGCCTACCGCCGCTCCGTACTCAGGTGATCAGCCGGCGCAGGATCTGCGGCAGGAGCTCCGGCAGGTCCTCGGAAATCAGGCCGGGCCCGAACGCGGCGGCGGCCTCGCCGTGCAGCCAGGCAGCGGCACAGGCGGCGTCGAAGCCCGGCATGCCCTGCGCCAACAGGCCGGCGATGAGGCCGGCAAGTACGTCGCCCGCACCGGCCGTCGCGAGCCAGGGCGGCGCATTGGTGTTGATCGCGGCACGTCCGTCGGGCTGCGCAACGACGGTGTCGGGTCCTTTGAGCAGCATGATCGCACCAAGCGACCGCGCAGCCGCGCGGGCCCGCTCCAGTTTTGACGCTCTATCAGAAACATAACTTTCAGACTTGAACAATCGTGAGAACTCCCCCTCATGTGGCGTAAGGACCGTGGGAGAATGGCCACGCGCGGCAATGGCTTGCCACAGCGACGCCGGCTTGTCGGAAAAACTGGTCAACGCATCGGCATCGAGCACCACGGCCCGCTCACCGGCGAGCGCGACAAGGACCAGGTCGCGCGTGGCCGCACTGACGCCGGCACCAGGCCCGAGCACCACAGCATTGAGACGCCGGTCCGCGAGGAGTTCCGTCAGCTCTGCGGGCCCATCGAAAGCGCGGACCATGATCGCGAGGCTTGCCGCTGCGTTCACCGCGAGCGCGTCGGGCGGCGAGGCGAGAGTCACGAGTCCTGCCCCGGCGCGGAGGGCGCCGCGGGCCGCGAGCCGCGCGGCACCGGTGAAGGACATGCCGCCGGAAACGACGACGGCATGGCCGCGCGAATATTTGTGACCGTCGATGCGCGGCACCGGCAGGAGGTGTCGCCATGACACCGGTCGGTTGATGACGACCTGCGGGCGGATCTTGTCCAACACATCGACGCCGATGCCGATGTCCATCACCTGGACATCGCCGCAATGCAGCCGTCCCGGCAACAGCACATGGCCCGGCTTCTTGCGGAAGAACGTCACACTGGCCGTTGCGTTGACAGCAGCCCCCATGACCGCGCCGGTGGTGCCGTTGATGCCGCTCGCCAGATCGACCGCCACGATCGGCACGCCGGCGCCATTCATGGCCTCGATCAGCGCGCGTGCCTCGCCTTCGACTGGCCGATCGAGGCCGGCTCCGAACAACGCGTCGACGATGAGCCCCGCCGGCCGCAACGCCTCCGGCGCCGCCGGCTCAATGGGCCCCTGCCAACGCTGGGCAGCCTCGGCGGCATCGCCCTTCAGGCGCCCCGGTTCGCCAAGCAACAGAACCCGGACACGGTGACCACGTTCAGCCAGGACCCGGGCTGCAACAAAGCCGTCGCCGCCGTTGTTGCCTGGACCCACGACAACCACGATGGGCCCGCCCGCGGCATGGCCGCCGACATACTGCGCGACCGCGCGCCCGGCATTCTCCATCAGCACGATCCCCGCGATCCCGCCGGCGATCGTCAGTCGGTCCGCCTCGGCCATCTGCGCATTGGTGAGAAGTTCGATCATGGTGTGCGCGCTAGTCTTTGTGCGGATTTCAACTTCGAGCCATTTCGGCCCGCCCGAGCGGAACAGACGCCAAACGCCTCAAATTTCGACGCAATGTGACTTTCGTGATCGGGCCTGAATTGCAATTGATCGGACAATAGGCAACATGCCCAACTCGTGTGCATTGTCTGCTCACCAGGGTGCGGTGCAACCTCGAAAAATTGGGCTAATCAATTGAGCTGACGTGGGTTTCCCCGCGTCCCGGGCCTTGGCACGGACCCTGCTAACGATCAGCCGGCGTTCGCGGTGGCACCCCCGCCCGAAGGCCAGGAGACGAAACGCGATGAAGAAGATCGAGGCGATCATAAAACCCTTCAAACTCGACGAAGTGAAGGAGGCGCTGCAAGAGGTGGGGCTGCAAGGCATCACGGTCACAGAAGCCAAGGGCTTCGGGCGCCAGAAGGGTCACACGGAGCTCTACCGTGGGGCCGAATATGTCGTCGATTTTCTGCCCAAGGTGAAGATCGAGATTGTGCTCGGCGATGACATGGTCGAAAAAGCCGTCGAGGCGATCCGTCGCGCCGCCCAAACCGGGCGTATCGGCGATGGCAAGATCTTCGTCTCCAACATCGAGGAAGCGATCCGGATCAGAACCGGGGAATCCGGGCTGGACGCCATCTGACCGCTGGCTTCGCCGACGTCTCTCCATCTCAACGTCCCGCATTTACGAAAGGCATGTAGTCCATGACGACCGCCAAGAATGTCATGAAAATGATCAAGGACAACGACGTGAAGTACGTCGATTTCCGCTTCACGGATCCGCGCGGCAAGTGGCAACACGTGACGTTCGACGTCACCATGATCGAGGAAGATACGTTCGCCGAGGGCCAGATGTTCGACGGCTCCTCCATCGCCGGCTGGAAGGCGATCAACGAGTCCGACATGAATCTGATGCCCGACCCGACGTCGGCTTGCATCGATCCGTTCTTCGCCGAGACGACGCTTGTGCTGGTCTGCGACGTGCTCGAGCCGACCACCGGCGAGCCCTATAACCGCGATCCGCGCGGCATGGCCAAGAAGGCCGAGGCGATGGTCAAGTCGTCGGGCGTGGGCGACACGATCTACTTCGGACCGGAAGCCGAGTTCTTCGTGTTCGACGACGTCAAGTACAGCGCCGAGCCCTACAAGACCGGTTTCAAGGTCGACTCGATGGAGTTCCCGTCGAACTCGGATACGGACTACGAGGGCGGCAATCTCGGCCACCACGTCGGCACCAAAAAGGGCTACTTCCCGGTCCCGCCGCAGGACTCAGCGCAGGACATGCGTTCCGAGATGCTCGCCGCCATGGCCAAGATGGGCGTCAAGGTCGAGAAGCATCACCACGAGGTGGCTTCGGCCCAGCACGAGCTTGGCATGAAGTTCTCGCCGCTGACCGTGATGGCCGACCAGATGCAGATCTACAAATACTGCATCCAGCAGGTGGCGCAGATCTACGGCAAGACCGCGACGTTCATGCCGAAGCCGATCTACGGCGACAACGGCTCGGGCATGCACTGCCATCAGTCGATCTGGAAGGCCGGCAAGCCGGTGTTCGCGGGTAACAAGTATTCGGACCTGTCGGAGACCTGCCTCTCCTACATCGCCGGCATCATCAAGCACGCCAAGGCGATCAACGCCTTTACCAACCCGACCACCAATTCCTACAAGCGTCTGGTGCCGGGCTTCGAGGCGCCGGTGCTGCTCGCCTACTCGGCGCGCAATCGCTCGGCGTCGTGCCGCATCCCCTACACCACCAACCCGAAGGCCAAGCGCGTCGAGGTTCGCTTCCCTGATCCGCTCGCCAATCCGTACCTCGCTTTCGCAGCGATGACGATGGCCGGCCTCGATGGCATCAAGAACAAGCTCAATCCGGGCTCGGCGATCGACAAGGACCTCTACGACCTGCCGCCGGCGGAGCTGAAGAAGATTCCGACGGTGTGCGGCTCGCTGCGCCAGGCGCTCGAGGAACTCGACAAGGATCGCGACTTCCTCAAGGCCGGCGGCGTGTTCGATGACGACTTCATCGACAGCTATATCGACCTGAAGATGACCGAGGTCATCAAGTTCGAGCACACTCCGCATCCGGTCGAATACGAGATGTATTACTCGGCCTGACGCTTTTCGCGTTTCCTCCCGCGATCGCAGCAGCGATCGACCTTATGGGCGCTCCTCGGAGCGCCCATTTTTTGGGTGAGGTCGTGCAGTCCAGGCTCAGCGCCGCGCCGAGGCATCACCGCCGTCGATTTGCCGACCCATCAGCGCGAGGGCCTGCTGATAGACGGTCGCCGCATTCCACGCCTGGATCGCTGCGTAATTGGGCTCGCCGGGCTGATATCCGGCGCCGGCCTTCCAGCCATGGCCCTTGAGGAAGTTGGCCGTCGCGTTCAGCGCGCTGGCGGCGTTATCGAGGCTGCCGCCGGTGCCGTAGGCGAGGATGTTCTTGGGCAGGAATTGGGTGTGGCCCATCTCGCCATGCATGGAGCCCCGCGACTCCGCCGACAGGACGCCGCGGTCGATCAGCGTCAGCGCGGCGTAGAGCTGCTCGGTGAAATAGGCCGAGCGGCGGCAATCATAGGCGAGCGTCGCAACCGCGGAGAGGACGTTCTGATTGCCGCGCATCCGTCCGAAACCTGTCTCCATGCCCCAGATCGCGAGGAGCGGTCCCGGCGGCACGCCATAGCGCTGTTCGATCGACGCGAAGAGCGCCGCATGGGTCTGCTTGAGCGCGCGCCCGCGCGAAACAATGGCCGGCCCGCCGCGTTTCGCGAGAAACTCTTCGAGCGTCAGGCGGAAGCTCTTCTGGCCGCGATCAGCCGAGATGGTCGCCGTGTTGTAGGTCGTGCCCTGGAGAGCCGCCATGGCGGAGCCACTGACACCCTTGGCGCGCGCCTCGTCGGAGAACTGGCGCTTCCAGGTGTCGAAGCCCGCCGACGTGTTGCCGCATGCGGCGGCACCGGCCTCGCCGGCCGTCCACACGAGCGCCAGCACGGCTGCGACAGTGACCGTCTTGAACTGCTCGCCCTTGGTCATTCAGGACTCCTTTTCACACGATGCATCGGAGAAGACGCCAGCCCGCCCGTTCCATCCCAGGAGCCAACGTCGCCCGTTTACGCGATTATACGGTTGCAGCGCGGAATCTGCATTAGCACATGTTCGGAAAATGGTTCCCAGAGACCTCATTCCAAAGGGAACTTCGGGGAACAGCCCTGTCAGATCAGCAATAGCGCGAGCACAAGGCCGAGCGCCGCCCCGGTCAAGCCCAGCACCGCACGCGTGCGCGCCGCGCCCCAGGGATCGAACGCCCCGCAGGCGCGCCGTGCCCGGACCACCGCCGCCTCGAACTCGTCCGAGTTTGCAAACACGCAAGCCAAGGCGGACCGGGCCCGGTCGACGCTCGCCTCGAGCGCGCCGAGTTCGGCGGCAAGCTGCGATCGGGTCCAGGCTGCCGACATGCCGTTATGGTACGTGGCCGCGGTAAAGGCCAGGTTGCCGTTGCGGCGGGCCCCTTCCCGCAGGCTTCCCCAGGCGGGATGATGCGCGTCATTGGTCTGTCACGCGGCCGGACTACCAGCCGATCAATCAACGACAGATGAGGGATCCTGCCATGTCGCGAATGCGAGCCGCCTGCCTTGTGCTCTTGTTGTCGGGCGCCTCGGCGACCGGCGCGGTCGCCCAGACCATCTACCCGATCAACAAGGCGGAAATCCTCCAAGGTGCCCGGTTCGACTTGAAGGTCGAATTTCCCGGCTCGCCCGCGGCGGCCAACGTCAAGGTGACCATCAACGGCGAGGACCCGGCGTCGGTGCTCGGCAAGCCGTCCACTTTCGTGGAGAAGGAGGACGGTGGCGACCACTCCGCTTATTGGATCCGCCAAGCCGCCTTTACCAAGCCCGGCAGCTACACTGTCGAGGCGACCGCCGACGGCAAGACCGCGCGCGTGGCCTGGGAGGTCTACAACACCAACGGCACCAAGGCGAAGAACGTCATCCTGTTCATCGGCGACGGTCTCTCGGTGGCGCATCGCACTGCCGCCCGCGTCTTGTCAAAGGGTCTGGTCGAGGGCCGCTACGGCGGCGACCTCGCCATGGACGACATGCCGAACATGGCGCTGGTCTCGACCTCGGGCATGGACTCGATCGTGACCGACAGCGCCAACAGCGCGAGCGCGTACACGACCGGTCACAAGTCCTGCGTCAACGCGATGGGCATCTACTGCGCCCGCAACAAGAACAATCTCCAGCATCCGCAGGTCGAGACGATCTCCGAGCTGGTCAAGAGGTTGCGCGGCATGGCGGTCGGCGTCATCACCAATACCGAGATCGAGGACGCGACGCCGGCGGCGATGGTCGCGCACACCCGTCGGCGCGCCGACTACAACGACATCGTGAAGATGTTCTTCGAGGTGAAGCCGGACGTCATCATGGGCGGCGGCTCGGTCAATTTCCTGCCGAAGTCCGCCGAGGGCTCCAAGCGCAATGACGAGGAGAACTTCGTCAAGAAGTTCGAGGAGGCGGGCTATGCCTTCGCGAAGACCAGGACCGAGCTCCTGGCCGACAAGGGCAATCACAGCAAACTGCTCGGCCTGTTCAACACCGGCAATATCGACGGGGCGCTTGACCGCTTCTTCCTCAAGAAAGGTACGGTCGGAAAATTCCCCGACCAGCCGGATCTCACCGATCAGGTTCGCGTCGCGCTCGACATGCTGTCGAAGAACGACAAGGGCTTCGTGCTCATGGTGGAGTCCGGCAGGATCGACAAGTACAGCCATTCGCTCGACTGGGAGCGCGCGGTGTACGACACGATCATGCTCGACAATGCCGTGAAGCTCGCCAAAGACTTCGCCGCGCCACGTAACGACACGCTGATCATCGTGGTGGGCGATCATACCCACGCGGTCTCCGTGGTCGGCACCTATGACGACCAGATCAACGGGCAGACGCGCCAACGGCTCGGCACTTACTCGGAGTCGAAGTTCCCCAACTATCCGGCGCCGAACGCCGACGGCTATCCGGACAAGGTCGATGTCTCGCGCCGGCTCGCCTTCGTGTTCGGCACCTATCCGGATTACTGCGACACCGGCCGCCCCTATCTCGACGGCGAGAACGTGCCGGCCGTCCCCGGCACGGAAAAGGATACATTCGTCGCCAACGAGCAGTATTGCGTGCCGGGCGCCATCCGCCGCACCGGCAATCTGCCGTTCGGCCTGGCGCAGGGCGTCCACTCTGCCGACGACGTCGTGCTGACCGCGACAGGACCGGGTGCCGAGATGTTCCGCGGCCGCATCGACAACACGCGCGTGTTCCGCATCATGGCAACCGCGCTCGGTCTCGGGCCGCAGGCAAGCCAGTAGCCGTAGCCGCCGTCTCAACGACAAGGGCGGGCTCCGTCGAGCCCGCCCTTACTTTTTCCTCACGCCGATGCTGGCTTACGCCGCAGCCTTGGCCGCCAGCGCGGCCGCGGGCTCCGGCATTGCGGCGCGCCGTGCGGCGGTCGCCAGCTTGCCCGAGTTGGGCGCGGCGGCGAGCACCGGAGCCTCGGCCTCCGCCTCCTGCGCCGCTTCGACGCGATTGCGGCCGGATTGCTTGGCGCGGTAGAGCGCACGGTCAGCACGCGCCAGCAGTTCCTCAAACGGCGCGCCCGGTCCTCCGGTGGCAAGACCGATGCTCACGGTCGCCCCGACCGGACGGCCGGCGATCTGCAGCCCGGCCACCTCGAACGCCATGCGCATGCGCTCGGCCACCAGCATCGCGTCCGCGGCGCCGGTGCCGGGCAGGATGGCGACGAACTCCTCGCCGCCGAACCGGCCGACCAGGTCGGTCGCGCGCATGTTGGCGACGACCGTCTCAGCGAACTGCTTGATGGCCGCATCGCCGATCGAATGACCGAAGCGGTCGTTGATGCTCTTGAAGCGATCGAGATCAAACATCGCGATGGTGATCGGCTTCTTGCGCCGCGCGAGCTGCGCAATCATCAGGCCGGCGCCGTCCGTCAGCGCACGGCGGTTGAGCAGGCCGGTCAACGGATCGGTCGCGGCTGCGGTCTGGTGATCGCGCACGACCCGCTCCTTGGCGAGCAGCAGCACGATGAACGCCATGCCGATCACGTAGATCATGGCCTCGAGCGCGAACACCGCGCCCCATCCGGTGGCGAGGCTGGCGACGCCGCCCTGGCCCGGCATCAGGCTGGCGAGCGGGATCGGAAACAGGAAAACCATCCCATGCATCAGCGGCACGAACAGCGCCGGCCATTGCTGGATCAGCGTCTTGCGTCGCTCGCGCCAGAGCTCCAGCGCCGTCAGGAACGTGTAGGCGGAGATCACAAGCGAGCTCAGCGTGAGCCGCGCCGAAGCCGACTCGACGAACCCCGGGATTTCGCAGGCGAACAGCCAGGCGGCGGCGCCCGCGATCATCGCCGGCCATAGCACCGCTCGGCCGTGAAACAGGCGTGCTGCGCTCCAGACCATGCCGGAGGCGACGAACAGCAGTGCGCTCGGCAGACTTGCCGGAACCAGTCCGCTGCCACCGTCGACGATCCACAGCGCGACCGAGAAGCCGCCGACCAGATACGCCGCGCCCCACCAGGCCAGCGCGCGAATGCGGTCCTGGGTCCAGGCGAACAGCAGCAACAGGCCGAGCACCGCGCTTACGCATGTCGCGACGATGAACAGCGTCGAGATGTCGAGCGTGAATGCGACATCCGCGGACTGGGTGACCATGACTCAACCCCCTAGAAGGTTCGATTGATCGAGCCATAACACCGTTCGGCGCGACGCCAACGTGGATTCCATTCGCACCGTGTGGGAAGTGTTAGTCATCCGCGGCGGGTTTTCGGCGAAACAGCCGTCAAAGCGCCGGCAAACAACGCCGCAAAATTCCGGCAAACACTGCTGCAAAATTCCCGCAAACTCTGTCGGAAAAAATTCGAAACAATTGTGCAAAAGAAATACGGACGCCGTGCGGCGCCCGTATTTGGCTCACTTCCGAGCCGTTCAAATTTGAATCGGATTGCGGTGCAGTTACGCTAGCGCTTCGAGAACTGGAACGAGCGACGCGCCTTGGCGCGGCCGTACTTCTTGCGCTCGACGACGCGGGAGTCGCGGGTCAGGAAGCCGCCGCGCTTGAGCGCCCCGCGCAGCTCCGGCTCGTAGTTGGTCAGCGCCTTGGACAGGCCGTGGCGCACCGCGCCGGCCTGGCCGGACAGGCCGCCACCGGACACCGTGCAGATCACGTCGTATTGCCCGTTACGATTGGCGACCACCAGCGGCTGCTGGATCAACATGCGCAGCACCGGCCGTGCAAAGTAGGTCTCGATCGGCCGCTCGTTAATGACGATCTTGCCGGCGCCCGGCTTGATCCAGACGCGGGCCACCGCGTCCTTGCGCTTGCCGGTCGCGTAGGCGCGCTTCTGGCTGTCGATCTTCTGGACGTATTTCGGCGCCTCGGGAGCGGCGGGCTTGAGCGTCGACAGCTGGTCGAGCGACTGCATGGTCTCGGCCATGGTCATGCGTTCCTTGCGTTCTTGCGGTTCATCGCCGCGACATCGAGCACTTCGGGGTTCTGGGCAGCGTGTGGATGGTCAGGCCCCGGGTAGACGCGCAGATTGCCGAACTGGACGCGTCCGAGCGGGCCGCGCGGCAACATGCGCTCGACCGCCTTCTCGACAATGCGCTCGGGGAAGCGGCCTTCCATAATCGACTTCGCCGTGCGCTCCTTGATGCCGCCGATGTAGCCGGTGTGGTGGTGATAGACCTTCTTCTGCAGCTTGCGCCCGGTCAGCACGACCTTGGCGGCATTGACGATGATCACGTTGTCGCCGTCATCGACATGGGGGGTATAGGTCGGCTTGTGCTTGCCGCGCAGCCGCATCGCGACGATGGTGGCGAGACGACCGACGACCAGGCCCTTGGCGTCGATCATCACCCATTTCTTCTCAATGTCGGCGGCCTTGGCCGAATAGGTTTTCATGTGCGTTGGATCCGTATCTGCGGCGCGCGGAGCGCCCGCGAGGTCGGCGCCTTCTACACGAGCGAAATACCCGGGTCAATGCTGGACAGCCGTACAATGCTGAAAAATCAATCGGTTGGCGTAGAGGTATTATATCACCGCTCTCCGGGTGGGATCGAATAGGTCGAGGTCGCATGCGCCACCAAATCCTCCTGTCCTTCCGAGCGGATAGCCACGTCGCAAACCGCCAGCCGCTGGCCAAGCTTGAGCAGCCGGCACTCGGCGATAAGTGCGCCGGGGCTCGGCTTGCGCAGGAAATTGATGTTGAGATTGGTCGTCACCGCGAGCGGCACCCAGCCGATCGAGGCGAGAATGCCGATATACGCAGCGACGTCGGCGAGCGCCATGATGACCGGGCCCGAGATTGTGCCACCGGGCCGCAGCCCGCTCGCCTTGAACCCGCGGCGTACCCGCGCGCCGCCGTGCCAGACCTCGAGGATCTTGAAACCGCTGTCGGCATGGAAGGCCTGCGGGAACTCGGCCGATAGCAGCCGCTCGAGCTCGTCGGCCGCCAATACCGGCGCTTTCATGGGCACTCTCCCCGGCAAACGGCGATGCTGCCGTATCGTTTCCAATCCGATACAATAGCGGCCTGAAAACGTGAAGATTCGAGCGATGCAACGGCCCGCGACCAACGCCCAGTCCGCAAGTGCCGAGACGCCCGTGCTGCTGCGCGGCGACATCGACGGCATTGCGCTGCTCACGCTCAATCGGCCGGACACCCGCAACGCTCTGTCCGAGACGATGCTGACCGCCCTCGCGGAGGCGCTCGCATCCATCGCCGCCGACAGCAAGGTCCGAGCCCTGGTGATCGCCGGCAACGGCCCGGCGTTCTGTGCCGGGCACGATCTCAAGGAGATCACCGAGCGCCGCAGCGACCCCGACGCGGGACGCGCTTACGTGACCGATCTGATGACGCGTTGCTCGGCTATGATGCAGGCCATCGTTGCGCTGCCGCAGCCGGTCATCGCAGCAGTGGGTGGCGTCGCCACCGCCGCCGGGTGCCAGCTGGTCGCGAGCTGCGACCTCGCCATCGCCTCGACGGGTGCCCGGTTCGCAACACCCGGCGTACATATCGGCCTGTTCTGCACGACGCCGGGCGTCGCCCTCGCCCGCAACGTCACGGCCAAGCACGCCATGGAAATGCTGCTGACCGGAGACATGATCTCGGCCGAGGATGCGGTGCGCATGGGCCTCGTCAACCGCGCGGTTGCTCCGGGCAGCGAACGCGAGGAAGCACTCAAGCTTGCGCGCAAGATCGTTGCCAAGTCGGCCATGACCGTGACCATGGGCAAGCGCGCGTTCTATCGGCAGCGCGAGATGCCGCTCGCCGAAGCCTATCGTTACGCGTCCGACGTGATGATCGAAAATCTGCTCAAGCACGACGCCGAGGAAGGTATCCGGGCTTTTGTCGAGAAACGCGACCCGAAATGGGAGGACCGCTGATGCACGCGACCGCGATCACTGCCCGCTTCGCTCCGTTCATGACCCGCGCCGCGCTCGCGCGCGCGGTGATCGCCGGCACCGCCTGGGGCCTGACCATGGGGACCGGTCTTGCCTTGATGTCGCTGCGCGATTGCGGCGGGATCTGTATCCCCGACGCAGCGCTCACCACCGCAATCTCGATCATCGCCGGGATCATCACGATCGGCCCCATCGCAGCGGTCGGACGCCGGCACTGATCATCACTCTGCCGAAGGAATTGCGGGCCGTTCGCGTACTATGCCTGCGGGCCATTTCGACCGGACGGACCGCGATCCGGTATGATCAAAAATCTCCAATTGTCCGGACGCTGCGCGTGCGGTTTATCGCGGCACCTTCCGTTCACCCCCATCCCGGAGACTCCCATGTCACGCATGATCGTCGCTGCCTTCGCGCTCGGCGTCGCCGTCAATCTCATCGCGATCTCGCACAGCGCCATGGCGCAGACCGCTGAGCAGCAGGCCGCGTGTGGCGCGGATTTCCGCAAGCTTTGCCCCGGTGTGATGCCCGGCGGCGGGCGCATCCTCGACTGCCTCGCAAAGCAAAAAGACAAGCTCAGCCCCGCCTGCAAGAAGGTCGTCGAGGACCAGGGTCGCTAGGGCTGCTCAAGACGCTGCGAGCGTGCGGCTCAGCTCCTCGAGCCGCCGCCGCAGACGCGGCGCCGCGAAATCGACAAAGGCGCGCAACTTCGGCGCCGGATGTCGCCCCCCGGGATAGAGGATGTTGACCGGCAGATCCGGCGATGCGGGCTGATCGAGCGCACGCGCCAGCGACTTGTCCGTCAAAGCGCTTGCGGCCTGGTAACTGAACACACGCGCAATTCCGAGGCCCGCTCGCGCCGCGGCGATCGCGGCCTCGGCCGTGGTGACGGTCAGGCGCGGGGCGATGCGCACCGAGACATCGCCTTCCGGTCCGGGAAGCACCCAGCGGCGGCTGTGGGCGACGCTCGTGAAGGCGATCACGTCATGCTCGGCAAGGTCCTCCGGCCGACGTGGCTTGCCGCGTTTCCGCAGATAGGACGGCGCCGCGACCAGCAGATAGTGCAGCTGCCCCACCCGTGACGCGACGGCGGTGCTGTCGGCGAGCGCGGCAATGCGGATCGCCACGTCGAGCCCCTCCTCCACCAGGTCGACCGAGCGATCGAGCAGCACCAGCCGTGTGGTGACGTCGGGATATCTGGCGAGAAAGTCGGTCACGACCGGCAGCACGTGCAGGCGGCCGAACACGATCGGCGCAGTGATGGCGAGCTCGCCGCGCGGCGCACGGCCCTGTCCGGCCGCGGCCTGCTCGATCTCGCCGAGATCGGCCAGCACGCGGCGCGCGCCGTCGAGGAAGCGCTGCCCGGCCTCGGTCAGGCTGACCGCACGCGTGGTCCGGTTCAGCAGGCGGACGCCGAGCCGCGCCTCGAGCGCACCCACAGCGCGCGTCACCGCCGCCGCAGACCGGTTGAGCCGGCGCGCCGCCGCCGAAAAGCTCTCGCGCTCGGCGACCTCGGCGAACACCGCCATTTCATCGATCCGGTCCATTATTGTTGCATTTATCGCAACAATTTCTGCAGTACAACAGGGATTATCGTTACTGCGCCAAACGATCATATTGGTGGTCAACCCGAACTTGAGGATCCGCCTCATGGATCAGATGGGCACCAACGTCGACGTCGTCTTCACGCCGGCCGCGCAGCGCGCGCAGGCGCAACGCGGCTCCGCGGCCATGTACGAGAAGCGCCGCGTGCACGGGTTTCCCGATCGCGTGACGCCCGAGCTCGCGGCCTTCATCGCCGAGATCGACACCGCGTTCCTGGGCACCGCCTCGGCGAGCGGCGCGCCCTATATCCAGCACCGCGGCGGCCCCAAGGGCTTCATCAAGGTGGTCGACGACAAGACGCTCGGCTTCGCAGACTATCGCGGCAACCGGCAATACATCACGCTCGCCAATCTCTCGGAGAACGACCGCGCCTATCTGTTCCTGTTCAGTCCCGGCACCCGGCAGCGCATCAAGCTCTGGGGTCGCGCGCGCGTCGTCGAGGACGACCCGGCGCTGGTCGCACGCTTGTTTGACGACGGCTACAGGGCGCGGCCCGAGCGCGCCATCCTGTTCACCGTCGAGGCCTGGGACGTGAACTGCTCGCAGCACATCACTGCGCGCTTCACGGAGCAGGAGATCGCGGACGCGACCTCGGTGCTGCGCAACCGCATCGCCGCGCTCGAGGCGGAGAACGCAACGCTCAAGGCTGTCTTGACTCGGGGCACCGCGCGCGACAATCAGACCGCGACATAAGGCGCGACGCGCGCGCGGTGGCCCGCCGCCAGCAGCGAGAAGATATAGCGCGGCGGATCGTAATGCTCCTCCGCCGTTGCCGGCTCCAGGAAGCGATCGCCGACGAGGTCGTCGCGCACAAAGAACGCGTTGGAGCCGGAAAAACTGCAGCCGAGTCGTCATGATTCTGCCCCGCCCGGCCTTTCGCAGCGCATCGCCTGGCACTATCTTGCCGGAAGACCGGGTGCCTTGTTGCCGATGAACCACGACCGCTACGACGACAGCTATATTCGCGGCATTCTCAATACCGTGAAGACCATCGCCATGGTCGGCGTGTCGGCCAATACCAGCCGGCCGAGCTATTTTGCGTTCAAGTACCTGCTCGAGCGCGGCTACCGCATGATCCCGGTAAACCCGGGCCTCGCCGGCAAGGAGCTGCTCGGCCAGAAGGTCTACGCCAAGCTCGCTGACATCCCCGAGCCGGTCGACATGGTCGACATCTTCCGCGCGCCACAATACGCACCCGCGATCGTCGAAGAGGCCGTCAAGCTGACGCCGCGTCCGCGCGTCGTCTGGATGCAGCTCGGCGTCCGCAGCGACGCGGCGGCGACGCTCGCCGAGGCTAACGGGATGAAGGTGGTGATGAACCGCTGCCCCAAGATCGAGTACGGCCGGTTGTCGTCGGAGATCAGCTGGATGGGCGTCAACTCGCGCACCATCACGTCGCGAAAGGCCAAGGTGCTCGGTGGCGGCATCCAGCGCATGTCGCTCGATCGCACCACCTTGGCCGGCGGCGCGACCACCGCCGCCGAACGCGCCGCGCGCGACGGAGAAGAGAGCCACTAGAACTAAGCAATTCACAAACAAGTCATTTTACCCGCGGCCGCAAAAGCATGCGGCACGCTCACAATTAACGCAGGTGTGTTCCGCCGCCTTGACGCGGTTCCGTGCTTCGGTAAACCCGTCCGGCTGCGCTCAACCCTGGGGACGCGGTCTCGTCCCTCCCCACCCATGAGGATCGGCTATGACCGAACGTACTCCGGGCTTCGCGACGCTTGCCGTTCACGCCGGCGCCCAACCCGACCCGACCACCGGCGCGCGCGCAACGCCGATCTATCAGACCACCTCGTTCGTGTTCGAGGACGTCGACCACGCCGCCTCGCTGTTCGGGCTGCAGACGTTCGGCAACATCTACACGCGCATCGGCAACCCGACCAACGCCGTCCTGGAGGAGCGCGTCGCCGCGCTCGAAGGCGGTACCGCGGGACTCGCGGTCGCCTCCGGCCATGCCGCGCAGGTGCTGTGCTTCCACGTGCTGATGAAGCCGGGCGACGAGTTCGTCGCCGCCAAGAAGCTCTATGGCGGCTCCATCAACCAGTTCAACCACTCGTTCAAGAACTTCGGCTGGAACGTGGTGTGGGCGGACCCGGACGACATCTCGACCTTCGAGCGCGCGATCACGCCCAAGACCAAGGCGATCTTCATCGAGTCGATCGCCAATCCGGGCGGCGTCATCACCGACATCGAAGCGATCTCGAACATTGCGCGGCGCGCCGGCGTGCCGCTGATCGTCGACAACACGCTGGCAACCCCCTCCCTGTGCAAGCCGATCGACTACGGCGCCGACATCGTCATTCATTCGCTGACCAAGTTCCTCGGCGGCCACGGCAACTCGATCGGCGGGTTGATCGTCGACGGCGGCACGTTCAACTGGTCGCGCGAGGGCCGCTACCCGATGCTGTCGGAGCCGCGGCCGGAATATCACGGCATCGTGCTGCACGAGACATTCGGCAACTTCGCCTTCGCGATCGCCGCGCGCGTGCTGTCGCTGCGCGATATCGGTCCGGCGCTCTCCCCGTTCAACGCCTTCCTGGTGCTGACCGGCGTTGAGACGCTGCCGCTGCGCATGCAGCGCCATTGCGACAACACGATCGCCGTCGCCACCTGGCTCGCGCAGCATCCGAAGGTGGCGTGGGTCAGCTATCCGGGCCTGGCGGGCGACCGCTACCACAACCTCGCCAAGAAATACGTGCCGAAGGGCGCGGGCGCGGTGTTCACGTTCGGCCTCAAGGGCGGCTACGACGCCGGCGTGAAGCTCGTTTCCAATGTGAAGCTGTTCTCGCACTTGGCCAACATCGGCGACACCCGCTCGCTGATCATCCACCCGGCCTCGACCACGCACCGCCAGCTGTCCGACGCGCAGAAGGTGCAGGCCGGCGCCGGACCGGACGTGGTGCGACTGTCGGTCGGCATCGAGGACAAGGACGACATCATCGCCGACCTCGACCAGGCGCTGGCGGTGGACTGACCCCGGTCCCGGTACCCTGAACCTGAACCTCGGTTGCGGCGACATACTCTCGGGGGCATTTTCCCCGCGACATGACGCCAGAGGATCGCTCATGCCCGTCTGCTCGGGATGGCATCGACTGATGGTCTGCCTGCTCGGCGCGGCAGCCGTTCTGGCCGACCCGCTCGCGGCGCAGGCCGCCGAGCGTGTCGCGTTGGTCCTCGGCAACGGCAGCTATGCCCACGCCACCCGGCTGCCCAATCCGCCCAACGATGCGGCGGACATGGCGAAGGCGCTGCGCGACATCGGCTTCGACGTGGTCGACGGCGCCGACCTCGACCGCCGCGGCATGGAGGAGCGCATCCGCGCCTTTGGCGACCGGCTCGGCGACGCCAAGGTCGCGCTGTTCTTCTACGCCGGCCACGGCATGCAGGTCGGCGGCAAGAACTACCTGATCCCGACCGACGCCAAGCTGCAGAAGCCGGGCGACCTCGCGTTCGACGCCATCGACGTGCAGGTCGTCCTCGCGCAAATGGAAGCTCAGCAGCGCGTCAACCTGGTGTTCCTCGACGCCTGCCGCGACAACCCGCTCGCGCGCAGCTTCGCCTCGACGCTCGGCAGCGCTTCGCGCTCGGCCTCGGTCGGCCGCGGCCTCGCGTCGATCCAGAGCGCGGTCGGCACCATGATCGCCTTCGCGACGCAACCGGATGCCGTCGCGCTCGACGGCGGCGGGCGCAACAGCCCGTTCACCTCCGCACTGCTCAAGCATATCCGCGAGCCCGGCGTCGACATCGCGGTGACCATGCGCCGCGTCCGCACCGACGTGCTCGCTGCAACCAACCAGCAGCAGGTGCCGTGGGATCATTCGTCGCTCACCGACGCGGTCGTGCTCGTCCCGGGTGAGCGACAGGTCGCGACCGCGCCGACGGCTCCCACAGTGACCCCAGCACCGCCCTCGCCTCCTCCCCAGCAGCAGCGTCCCGCAGTGGCCACGCGCAGTGAGCCGCCGCCGGCGCTCGTGCGCCCGCCGCGGCCGAGCGCGGTCGGCGAAAACTGTGCGACCCTGCGCGGCGCAACCGGCACCGACCGCTATTGTGCCAGCTCGATGCTGGCGCCCCAATTCGGCAACGATTACGGCGTCAGCCATTTGTTCAGCAACAGCCTGTCCGAAGCCTGGGTCGAGGGCCGTCCCGGCCACGGTGTCGGCGAATGGGTGACGATCGACTTCCCGGAGCTGCGGCAAGTCCGCGCTATTATCGTGCGCAACGGCTACCAGAAGAACGCCGACATTTTCCGCAAGAACGGGCGCGTACGACGGCTGCGCCTGGTGTTCTCGCAGGGCGAGACGCATGTCGTCACCTTGCAGGACGGCATGGACCTGCAGACGCTGCAGCTCGAACGTCCGGTACGCGCCTACTGGGTGCAGTTCGTGATCGAGGACGTCTATCCCGGCAGCACTTATACTGACACTGCGCTGACCAAGCTGTTCGTCACGTCCGACCCGGCGCAGTGACGCCGTGCATGACGGCGCGTTCCTGAGCCACGAGTCCGGCGGCGTGAATGGTGGCGCAAGCAAGCACGGCCGCGGCGAGCGCCTGATGCGCCAGCGCCAGCGCCAGCGGAACCTGCATCAGCAGCGTCGCGATCCCGAGCGCGGCCTGTGCCATCACCAGTGCCGCGAGCAGCGTGGCACCGACCAGCGGGCGGCCGCCGCGCCCGCTCTGCGTCACGTCCAGCGCATGCGCCATCGCGACGACCAGCAGCAGGTATGCCACCATGCGGTGGTTGAACTGGACTGTCAGGGTGTTCTCGAAAAAATTCCGCCACAGCGGTGTCTCGAAGAGCAGATCCTTCGCCGCGGGGATGAACGCGCCATCGATCAGCGGCCAGGTGTTGTGGATCAGCCCCGCATGCAGCCCGGCGACCAGCGCGCCGAGATAGATCTGCACCAGCACCAACGCGACCAGTGCGCCCGCGCTCACGCGAATGCGCCGCGGTACGACGGCGGCCGCATGCGGCGACAGGCGCGTCGCCGTCGCCAGCACCGCAACCAGGATCAGGCAGGCAAGCGTCAGGTGCGTGGCCAGACGATATTGCGAGACCGACACGCGATCGGCGAGGCCTGAATAGACCATCCACCAGCCGACGCCGCCCTGCAGCGCGCCGAGCGCGAAAATGCCCCACAGGCGCGGGCGCCACTCGCGCTCGATCCAGCCGCGCCAGAGGAACCACAGGAACGGCAGCAGGAACACGACGCCGACGAGGCGGCCCAACAGGCGGTGCGTCCATTCCCACCAGTAGATGGTCTTGAACTCCGAGAGGCTCATGCCACGGTTGATCTGCTGATACTGCGGGATGTTCCGATACTTCGCGAACTCTGCCTGCCAGGCCGCGTCGCCGAGCGGCGGCACCGTCCCGGTGACCGGCCGCCACTCGACGATCGACAGGCCTGATCCGGTGAGGCGCGTCGAGCCGCCGACCACGACGAGAGCAAAAATCACGGCCGCCACGACGTAGAGCCAGAGACGGACCGCGCGGCGGTGTCCTTCGCTCGGGCTCGTGGTGTCGTTCATCGGCAGCGGCTCTCGGCTTGTCGGGGCGCGGCGGACCATATAGTCATCGCCCCCGCGCCGCAAATTGCGGGAGTGGGACCATGTCAATGCGACTGCGCAAGCTGATCGGCACCGTCGCGCTGCTGGCGCTGGTGATCGTGTGGTCGCTGCTGGCGATGGCCTTCGCACAGACCGCGCTGGTGCAAGCCAACCAGCTCGTCGCGGCCATCTACTACGTCGTCGCCGGGCTCGGCTGGGTGCTGCCGGCCATGCCGCTGATCAGCTGGATGTCGGCGCCGCGGCCCACGCCGGACGGCCCGTCCCAGTAGATCGGAATTTACGCCGCGTCGACGCGGCGGAAACCGTTCCACAGCGCGGTCGCGGCGCCCGACATCAGCACCTGCGCATAGCGCAGCTGCTGGTATTCGCCGTTGAGCGAGATGCGCGGCAGCGCGTGCAGATGCCCGCGGTGGCTCGCGAACAGGACGCCCGGCCGGGTGGTCACCGCGGTCTTGAAGCCGACCTCGGCGGCGATGCCGAACTCGCGCGTCCCGGCCGTCGCGCGATCGCCGACCGGATACGCAAAGTGCATCGGCTTGATGCCGAGCGCAGCCTCGATCACGACCGAGCCCATCTGCATCTCCGAGCGCACCACGCTCTCCGGCACTTTCTGAAGCATGACGTGGTTGACCGTGTGCGCGCCGATCGTCACCAGCGGATCAGCGGCCAGCTCGGCGATCTCGTCCCAGGTCATGCATAGCTCTTCGCAGATCGCCGCGATGTCGACCTCGTAGCGCCGGGCGAGGTCGCGCACCACGCTGCGGACCTCCTCTTCGCTCGGCAGGCCGCGCAGCCACCAATAGACATAAGCGAAGGCGTCGCGCTTGCTTTCCAAGGTCCGGCAATCGAACCAGCGGTCCTTGCCGTCCATGACCAGGCCGATCTGCGCGGTCGAGGCGATCACCCGCTCGAGCGCGACCCACCACAGCTCGCCGAGGCGATCGGGAAAGCTCGTGGGCAGGTAAATGCCGAACGGAACCTCGTAACGCTTGAGGATCGGATAGGCCCAGGTCCGGTTGTCGCGATATCCGTCGTCGAAGGTGAAGCAGACGAAGCGGCGGCGGAAATCGCGTTCGGTCAGGCGGCGGTGCATCTCGTCGAGCGAGACCAGATCAACGCGCGAGCGCCGCAAGGTCTGGATGACAGCCTCGAGGAAGGCCGGTTCGATCTCCAGCATGCGGTTCGGTTGGAACGCATCGAGCCGCGGCGGCCGGACGTGATGCAGCGTCAGGATGACGCCGACCCCGCCGAAGATCGGCTTCAACAGCGCATGCGCGCCGGTGAAATAGAGCGTTTCCAGTCCCGCGCGAATGACCGGATACGACCGCTGACCGGCCATGAGAATCGTCCGTGTTCCGAAGGATGGATACTACTACGATCCGCTCGACTTTATGGCGAGCCCTAGCCGCATCCACTGGTGAATCAGGCCGCCACCGGGGTCGGCGGAACCTCGCCGAGGTCGTCCGGCGCCCCGGTCAGCACGGTGACGTCGGAGACGCCCGCCGCGGCCAGGCGCAGCTGCGCCGCCTGGGTCGCTGGCGGCTCGGTTCCCGTCGCGATCAGCACCGCCTTCGGCGCGAGCCGGGCAAGCCGCTCGGCGGCACCGTCACTCACCGCGCCGGCATCGATCACCACATGGTCGTAGCTGCGGGCCAGGGCCTCGATGGCGACCACGAGATGCGGCGACGCCAGCATGGCCGCCGGGTCGTCACCAACCTGCCCGGCATTGACGATGTGAACGCGCGACAGGCGATCGCGGGTGATGACGTCGCCGAACGACGCGGTGCCGTTCACCAGGTCGGCGATGCCCGGAGCGGAGCGATCGGTCGCGACCGCTGCGAGGTTCGGCGTCGCGACGGCAAGGTCGACCAGCACCACGCGCGTATCCTTGCCGAGCGCCCGCGCCAGGGTGAGCGCCGCCAGGGTCGTGCCGACATTGCGCGCCGCGCCGACCATGATGAGCCGGCGCCCCGCCTCGCCTGCCCCGGCGAGGCTTTGCGCCAGGGCATCGATGGTCTCGACCGGCACGCCGAGCTCCTTGGGCGTCGTCAGCGGCCGTGGTGCAGGCGGCGGCGTGGGCGCCGGCGTGGCGGGCGCGACGAACACCGGCTCTTGTCGGCGCTCCTCCAGTTCCTCTTCGACCGCCTCCGGCGCCAGCGCGGGCGAGCGCGCGAGCCGCGGCAGGCTCGTGCCGCCGCCGAGCAGCTCGCCGGTGACACCGAAACCCGAGGTCAGCAGCAGCGTCGCCAGGGTGACGACCAGCACGGTCGGCACCTTCTTGGGGAAGAACGGCGTGTTCGACACGACCGCGGGCGAGATGACCCGCGCCTCGGGCGGCGCGGTGGCGATGCTCTCGCGCGCGTTGGCCTCGCGGTAGCGCGCCAGATACGATTCCAGCAGCTCGCGCTGCGCCTTGGCCTCGCGCTCCAGCGCGCGCAGCTCGACGTCCTGCTCGTTGGTCGAGGCGGCCTGCCGCTTGAGCTGATCGAGATTGGCGCTCAGCGCCTGCACCCGCGCATCGGCGATGCGCGCGTCGTTCTCGAGGCCGCGTACCAGGCGCTCGGCCTCGTGACGGATCTGCAGGTCGAGGTCGCCAATCTGCGCTTTCAACTCCTTGATGCGCGGATGACGCTCGAGCAAGGTCGACGACTGTTCGGCGAGCTGGCCGCGCAAGGTCGCGCGCTGCTCCGACAGCCGGCGGATGATCTCCGAGTTGAACACGTCGGAGACCTCGATCGAGCCGCCCTTCTCCAGGAACCCGCGGATCAGCCGCGCGCGCGATTCCGCGTCGGCCTTCTGCGCGCGCGCCGCGCCGAGCTGCGAGTTGAACTCGCCGAGCTGCTGGTTCGACAGGTTGGTATTGTTGGTGCCGACGAACAGGTTGGTCTTCGACCGGTACTGCTCGACCTTGGCCTCTGCCTCGGCCACCTTGCGCCGCAGGCCGTCGATCTCGCCGGCGAGCCATTGGCCGGCGGCGCGGGTCTGGTCCTGCTTGGCGGTCTGCTGCACCTCGAGATAGCGCGCCGCGATCGCGTTGGCCGCGCGGGCGGCAAGCTGCGGATTGGAGGACTGGAACTCGATCGCGATCACGCGCGAGCGCTCGATCGCGAACGCGCTGAGCCGATCGTAATAGGACTCGAGCACACGCTCTTCGGCGGTCATGCGCATGGGATCGCGCACCAGACCACTGGTGATCAGCAGATACTTGAGCGGAGAGATTCCGCGCAGTGCCGGATCGAACTCGGGCAGCTCGTTGAGCCTGAGCTGTTTGATGACGTCGAGCGCGACCTCGCGCGAGAGAACGAGCTGGACTTGGCTCGTCACCGACTCCTGGTCGGCGCCAGAGCGTTCTTGCGTGGCCTTGTCGACGTCCGGCCGCAGGAAGATGTTCTCGCGGCCCTCATAGAGGATGCGCGCCTCGGACTTGTAGCGCGGCGTGAGGAAGTTGACGCCGACCGCGGTCAGCGCGCAGACCGCGAGCGTCGGGATGATGATCCAGTACCGGCGACGCCACAGCGCCCGCCGCAGCGCGCCCATGTCGAGGTCGCCCTCGACCACGGGCGGCGCCGCGGCCGGCTCCTCGACCGCAGGCTCGCGCTTCGGCGTCCACTTGAGGCGCATCAACGAACTCCACCACCCAGATACGGACTCACCTGCCAACTGGTCGGCATCACAAACGATTAAGGTTGCCGCGGCGTTAATCGGGGTCCCCGTTCGGCTCGAAGTGAGGATTTGTTAACCATCGAAGGCGTTAACTCGCCTCGGAGTTTTTCGCTGCCCCTGACGGATTCGCATGCGGCCCCCTCGTATTGTCGCGCTGCTGATTACCGCACTCGGCCTCGGCGCCTGCGTGCATGACAGCAATCTGCCGCAGGTCAGCGCCTATGCCCCGACGCCCTACACTCTCGATTCCGGCGACAAGCTGCGCGTCGTCGTGTTCGGCCAGGATGGCCTCTCCAACTCCTACACGGTCGATGCCGCCGGGCGGGTGACGATGCCGCTGATCGGCGCGGTGCCGGCGCGCAGCCTGACCCCCGCGCAGCTCGCCGGCGAGATCACCGCCAAGCTCAAGAACGGCTACGTGCGCGAGCCGCATGTCGCGGTCGAGATCGAGGCCTACCGGCCGTTCTTCATCCTCGGCGAGGTCACATATCCGGGTCAGTATCCCTACGTCGCCAACATGACCGCGGAGACCGCGATCGCGATCGCCGGCGGCTTCACGCCGCGCGCCTTCAAGGGCGCCGTCACGGTGACCCGTCAGGTCCCGAACGAGGCGGTGCGCAACACCGTGCCGCTCGATGCGCCGGTGCGCCCGGGCGACACCATCGTCGTCGCCGAACGCTGGCTGTAGATTCATGAGTAACCGAGAGCGGTTGCGGATCGTCCACGTGGCCCGGGCCCCGGTCGGCGGCGTGCTGCGGCACATTCTCGATCTCGCCACCGCCCAGGCGGCGGCCGGCCACGCGGTCGGCCTGGTCTGTGATTCCACCACTGGCGGCGCGTTCGAGGACAACATGATCGGCGGCATCGCCGACAAGCTGGCGCTCGGCGTCACGCGGCTGCCGATGCGCCGGCAAATATCGATCTCTGACCTCATCGCGGCGCGAAAAGTGCTCGCCCATATCGCCGCGCTCGAGCCGGACATCGTTCATGGCCATGGCGCCAAGGGCGGCGCCTACGGCCGCCTCATCGGCACTCTGATTGGGTCTTGGATCGGCCGCGCGCATCGCGTCGGGCGGCTCTACGCGCCGCATGGTGGCAGCCTGCATTACGACGCGAGCTCGCTGCAGGGCCGCGTGTATTTCCGCGTCGAGCGGCTGCTCGAACGCATCACCGACGCCATCGTGCATGTGAGCGCCTACGAAGCCGAGGTTTATCGCAGCAAGATCGGCGCGCCGCGCTGCCGGGCGCAGGTCGTGCCCAACGGGCTGCGGCCGGAGGAATACGAACCGGTCACGCCGCGCGCCGACGCGCGCGACCTGCTGTTCCTTGGCACCTTTCGCGAGCTCAAGGGCATCGACATCTTTCTGGCGGCGATTGCCGAGATCGAGCGAGCAAGCGGCCGGCGCGTCTCGGCGCACCTGGTCGGCCAGCCGGACGAGCTGCCCCGCTACCAGGAGCAGGCGCGCAGCCTGAACCTGCTCGACCGCGTCACGTTTCACGATCCAAAACCGCCGCGCGAGGCGTTCACCATGGCGCGCGCCATCATCGTACCCTCGCGCGCGGAATCGATGCCTTACGTGGTGCTCGAGGCGATCGCCGCCGGCATGCCCATCATTGCGACCCGCGTCGGCGGTATCCCGGAAATCTTTGGCCCGCGCGCCGACGAGCTGGTTCCGCCTGGGGATCCCACCGCGCTCGCCGCCGCCATCACCACCCTCCTCGCCGACCCGGATCGCGCCGCAACGGACGCGGCGGCACGGCGCGACTGGCTCCAGCCGCGCTTTGCGATCGACGTGATGCGGCAGCGGATCGACGCGCTGTATCGCGACGTCCTGCGCGACAAGGCCACAGCGTCCGGTCGCGAGGTCTTTACCCGGACTTAAAGGTTTCGAGACGAATTAACGGTAATCCAAGCTGGGAGGTCGACCGTCCGCTTGGCGCGGTCAATGTGTGTTTCCCCGGGGGGCGGCGTCAGACGCGTGACGTCAATGAACGAGCGCAGTTTCAGCGACATGATCCGGGCCGACGCACGTAGTGCAGCGGCGCCGTCCAACAGCCCGGCTCCCAAGCCGCCTGCACAGCCACGCGAGCTCAGCGCGCTCGCCCGCGCCATCGCCGCCGCGCCTGTGCCGCCGGCGATCTCGCCGGTGGTCGTCGCCGGCGTGGTCCGCATCACCGAATTTGTCTGCATCGCGATCATCGGCAGCGCGATCTACGCGTACTACGTGTTTCCGGTCGATGGCTTCTCGTTGCACTACGCGCTCGCGACGCTCGGCATGTCGCTCGCCGCCATCGTCGCGTTCCAGGCGTTCGAGATCTACGGCGTCACGGCCTTCCGCAGCCACGTCTATCAGCTGAGCCGGCTGATCGCCGCGTGGTCGCTGGTGTTCCTGCTCGCGATGGCGGTGGCATTCTTCGCCAAGTTCGAGGGCACGTTCTCGCGCGTCTGGGCGGGCAGCTGGTACGTCATCGGCCTCGGCGGCCTGCTCAGCGGCCGGCTCGCACTGACCGCGCTGGTCCGCCACTGGGCGCGCAATGGCAGCCTGGTGCGCCGGGTGATCATCGTCGGCGGCGGCCGCGAGGGCGAGAGCCTGGTCCACGCGCTCGAAGCCGAAGCCGACTCCGACCTGCGCATCTGCGGCGTGTTCGACGACCGCAACGACGACCGCTCTCCTCCAGTCGTTGGCGGCGTGCCGAAGCTCGGCACCGTCGACGACCTGGTCGAGTTCACCCGCCGCACCCGCGTCGATCTCATTCTCGTCTCGCTGCCGCTCACCGCCGAAGACCGCGTGCTGACGATGGTGCGCAAGCTGTGGGTGCTGCCGGTCGACGTGCGGCTCGCCGCGCACATGAACAAGCTGCGCTTCCGGCCGCGCGCATATTCCTACATCGGCAACGTGCCGGTGCTCGACATCTTCGACAAGCCGATCACCGACTGGGACCTGGTGGTCAAGACGCTGTTCGACCGCGTGGTCGGCGCGCTGATGGTCCTCGCCCTCGCCCCGGTGATGGCGGCGGTCGCGATCGCGGTTCGGCTCGACAGCCCCGGGCCGGCGCTGTTCCGCCAGCGCCGCTACGGCTTCAACAACGAGCTGGTCGAGGTGTTCAAATTCCGCTCCATGTACGTGAACCAGAGCGACGCCGCCGCGGCGAAGCTCGTGACCAAGGGCGATCCGCGCGTCACCCGCGTCGGCCGCTTCATCCGCAAGACCAGCCTCGACGAGCTGCCGCAGCTGTTCAATGTGGTGTTCACCGGCAATCTCTCGCTGGTCGGTCCGCGCCCGCATGCCCTCCAGGCCAAGGCCGAGCAACGCCTCTATGAGGACGCGGTCGACGGCTATTTCGCGCGCCATCGCGTCAAGCCGGGCATCACCGGCTGGGCTCAGATCAACGGCTGGCGCGGCGAAACCGACACGCAGGAGAAGATCCAGCGCCGCGTCGAGCACGATCTCTACTACATCGAGAACTGGTCGCTGCTGTTCGACGTCTACATCATCCTGCGCACGCCGTTCGCGCTGCTCAAGTCGGAGAACGCGTATTGAGCGCACAGGCGCTCCATACTTCGTTTCCGGCTGACGCCGCCCTCAAAACCTCCGACGTCGCCCGCGGCGAGACGTTGCGTCTCGCGCTCCTCTGGCTGATGGCGTTCTCGGGTGGGTTCGTGTTCATCGAGCCCGGCCCCTACGAGATCGTCGCCGTCCTCACCATCGCCGTGTTCGCGATGACCGGCCTGACGCTGCCGCGCGGCCTGGGCCCGCTGATCGCGATGCTGGTCACCTACGACGTCGGCTATGCGCTGGCGATGCTGCAAGTCATCGACCAGCCGAAGCCGCTGACCTGGGTGTTCATCTCCTGGTACCTGACCGTCACCGCGATGTTCTTCGCGGCGATGCTGGCGCAGAACACCGAGCGGCGGCTCGACATGATCGTGCGCGGCTGCATCGCCGCGGCGGTGATCGCCTCGCTGGCCGGCGTGCTCGCTTACTTCCACGTGCTCGGCGGGTTGTCGGAAACGTTCCTGAAATTCAGCCGCGCCCGCGGCACGTTCAACGATCCGAACGTGCTCGGCGCCTTCCTGGTGTTTCCGGGCCTGCTCCTTCTGCAACGGATCATCGCCGGAAAATTCCGCGCGATGCTGTTCAACAGCGCGGCGCTGGCAATCGTGGTGATGGCGCTCCTCCTCAGCTTCTCGCGCGCCGCCTGGGGCCAGTTCGCCGGCACCGCCGCGCTGCTCATGCTGCTCACCTTCATCACTAGCCGCTCCAATCGCGAGCGCGTGCGCATCGTGCTGATGGCCGGTATCGGCGCCGCGCTGCTGGTGATGCTGATCGTCGCGCTCCTGTCGATCGACCAGGTGTCCGGCCTGTTCAAGGAGCGCGCCAGCCTCGACCAGAGCTACGACATGGGGCCGATGGGACGGTTCGGCCGCTACACCACCGGCTTCACCATGGCGCTGGAGCGGCCGCTCGGTATCGGCCCGCTGCAGTTCAACAAGATCTTCCCCGAGGACCCGCACAACACGTTCCTCAACGCCTTCATGACCGGCGGCTGGATCGTCGGCTTCCTCTATCCGACCATCGTGCTGACCACGCTCGCGATCGGCCTGCGCTACGTGTTCATCGACGCGCCATGGCGGCGAACTTACCTGGCCGTGTTTTGCGCCTTCCTCGGCACGGTCGGCGAAAGCGCCATCATCGACATCGACCACTGGCGCCATTTCTTCCTGCTGCTCGGCCTGGTCTGGGGGCTGATCATCGCCACGCGGACGTTCCATTGCCGGATTTTCGATGCCCTCCCACCGGGCCGGGCCCGCCTGGCCAGGCGCGCCGGCTAGTTTTGGCTAAGTTTTGTTGGATTTTTTTGACCCGGTTGGTGCACCGGCCGAGCCCGCCCGCGCGCCGTCGCATGCAACATCCGGATGATTTTGGCTGATGTGAATTTTTGCGACGAAATCATCCGCTTCCCGGCCGACCTCCAGATTGCGACGCGGGCGCAGACACTTGCGGCAGATTTTGAGACGTGATGCCTGACCGGCAGCATGCAACACGCAAGGGCCACCCGACGGCGGCCGTTCATCCGATCTGGCGATTTGTGCATGCTCCGCCCGCCGGGTGAACGGCGGATCGATTGACGGACTGGTAGCGCGACGATTGCGCCGCGTCACCGGCCAATCCCCGCTATGCACGCCACGCCTCTCCGGAGTCGCACCCCCGCCCCGCTAACCCCTCTCGAAAACAAACGAATTCAGCCGATTTGAGGAGCCGGAAACACCCTTGCCGGAAACCTGCGGGCGGCGTAGAGGTTCGCCCTCCAAGGCATTGGCGGAGCGTAGCGCAGCCCGGTTAGCGCACCAGTCTGGGGGACTGGGGGTCCCGAGTTCAAATCTCGGCGCTCCGACCAAAATTCCCGATTGAGAACAACGCATCAGGTCGCGCGGCGGAAGTGCCGGCGACCGCCCGTTTGCAAACCGTTTGCAGATTTGTTCATCGCCAGTTCGTCAACGCGACGTGCGCCGTTGCGGCGAGGGCGACCATCATCGGGATCGGACCGCACTGCTCGCGTCGAACGTCGAGGTGATCGACGGCGACACGTTGCGCATCAAACGGCGAGCGCGTGCTTCTCGCCGGCATCGACGCGCCCGAGCTCCGCCAGACGTGCACCCCTGCCGCGGGCCTCCGATACGCGTGCGGGCTCGAGGCGCAGCAGCAAATCGAGAGCTTCGACCACACCGGCGAGATCAGCGATGAGATGCGCGAGCTGATCGCGCAGCGTGGCCGCAACTTGCTGTCGAGGTTGAAGCCCCAAATAGCAATGATACACCCTGACGTTACCGCAACGTTAGCGTGAAATTCATTGACTCACAACTAAGAGAAGAAGATGATTATGGCGTACCCAGATTAGGGAGCGACGCCATGAAAACCATTATCGTTGGAATGGTGGCGAGTTTGATAGGGCTTTCCGTAATGACGGTTGCCGACGCACAAAGCCGGAGACAAACGAGTCCAAATGCCGGGACTTGTCCCACAGGCGAAAGAGTCGCAAACCTTGCTGATTGCCCGAAGCAGAGGCCGCAATCGGCAAAGAAGAAAAAGACGCAGTAGCGCTAAGGTCGAGTGCCGTCGTGTAGGTTTCAACTGAATGCTGGCGAAGGAGGCACACATGCGTGTGCTCTTGGTCGTGGCAGTTGTCACCTTTGACGCGGGAAGGGCCGGGACGCGATCGGCGATCTCTGGCCCCCAACTCTGATGGGGCTGATTATGAAGCGCGCATTGCTCGTGCTCATCGGCTCGCTTTTCTCTGTTGCTGTCTTTTTTGCAGACGACGCTGTCGCGCAGTCGCGCTATGGCTGTCTCGGCAGGCACGGAGCGATTGTTCCGCAACGCTGCATCAATCGCACCGCACCTCCGCCTTCAACATGCAGTGACGTGCGACGTTTATGTCTGAGCAACCGACGCGCGACGGCGGCTGTGTGCGCTGAGAGACACAGGCAATGCCTGCAGAACGGTTGTTGGATAGGTCCGCGCACCAATCGGTGCGGCTTCGACCGGACGTAGCGCCGTGATGCGAACGGCAATCCCCGCCCGCGAGGAATCAGGTGCGGATCGCGGTGACCACCGTTTCTAAGCATAGAGATATGGGGTCTAGAGATATGCGGAAAAATGGGGTCAGAGTAGTGAACTGCACCCCTGCGGTGAGACACGGAAATTAGGGACAGGTTGCTGGTATTTTCGATAAGGGGCGCTGGGCAGCGTCCCTGATCAGCGGCAAGTGTGCTTCAAACTCGGCGGGCGGTCGAT
>Ga0081540_1000109_pt1 | contig 88619 bp, 68 predicted proteins | sample TabmetS2T1R1_FD_71024 | JGI IMG/M metagenome (GOLD analysis project Ga0081540, IMG submission 71024) | Tabebuia heterophylla rhizosphere microbial communities from the University of Puerto Rico - S2T1R1 | ecosystem: Host-associated > Plants > Roots > Rhizosphere ...
TGCGGTCCCGGCCCGGCGGGCGCGATAGTGGTGGCTGGCTGGGGGGAGATGATCGTGCGGAGCGGGCGGAAGATACCGGGCCGGGCCGGGCTGTGGCCCGGCCCGGCCGCTCCGGCGGAGACAGCCGACGCCGACCGTGCCCTGACCGAGCTCTATCAGCTTCACTACCGGCCGCTGGTCAGGATGGCTGCACTGCTGGTACCCGACCTCGCTACCGCGGAACGCGTCGTGCAGGACGCGTTCGCCGCCGTGCATTCGGCCTGGCCGGGCTACTGGCACTTGCAGGACGCCGGCGCCACGCTTTGCTTGCTGCGGCGGCTGGTGGTCAACCGGTCCCGGGCGGTGCCGCCCGGTGGTCGGCCCGGGGATTCCGGCCTGGTGTCCGCGGTGTGGGCGCTTCCCGCCCGGCAGCGCGAGGTCCTGGTGCTGCGATACTTCGCCGACCTGCCGGAGAACCAGGTCGCGGCGGCGGCCGGCCTCAGCGAGGATGCGGTTCGCAGTCAGGTCGCGCTGGCGTTCTCGGCGCTGCGAGCGGAGCTGCCCTCGGCCGACTGAGGACCGGGAGCCGCAGCCGCCCGGTGCGGCCGCGCCTGGCCGAGCGCCAGCCGGGCGAACCCGCCCGGCCCGACCAGCTGCTCGCCGTCCCGCCGACCCCGCCGCCCCGAACGCAGTGGAACCGCTTTCACTGCCCTTCGGGCCACTGCCGGACGTAGTGGGGATTCCACTGCGCCAGAATCTAACCCGCGTGCTCGAAGCAACGATCAACGCCCTTGGAAAACCGGCTCCCGGCGTCAGCCTGACCGGCAGCTTCCACCGCACCACAGATAAACGACGCCACGGGCGGTACCGCCGGCTATTTTCACGCCACTACGGCGCCGCGCGCAGCGATACCAGGCCTGACCGGGAATACTCCGGTCTCGCCCCGCGCGACGCCCTATCGGAGACATTCGGCTGAACGGGATTGCGCCGGAACTGCTGGCAGCGGCTCGGTGAGGGTGAGATCCCCGATCTCCTGGATTCTGCTGTGACACCGGAACCGCGCTAGTGGTAACCGATCGGCGTCGGCTCGTCCGAGGGGGACGATCGTCCGGAGCGGGTGGAGCTGTCCGGGCGAGTCGGCGCCGACGCAGAAGTCCGGCACGCCTGATCCGCGGCCGCCCGCGGCCCGCTGCCCGATAAGCCGATTGGCCGGCCGCCGGGCAGCGGGCAGCTCGGGGTCAGAACCGCAGCACGGTGCTGGCGGTGCCGAGCTTCAGGCCCGGCGTGAACAAGGTGGTGCCGAACGTGGTGTCGAGCGCGCTGGCGGCCGCCTTCGTGAGGGTGAGGACGATCCCGCTGATCCGGACGTAGTGCCGTCCGGCGTGGATGGTGGCGTGGGCCAGGCTCAGCCGGAACAGCGGCACCCGGACCTTCGGGTTGCCGTTGACCTCGGCGGTCAGGACGCCCTGGTGCACGCTGATGACGAACCTGCTGACCTTGATCTGCTTACCGGTGGCCGGGGCGACGAACAAGATCCCGCCCTTGTGCCAGATGGTGCCCCTGAGCTTCGCGGGGTTCAGCCAGCCGCCGGTCACCGGGAAGGTGAAGCGGACCGCTACTCCGCCGCTGCCGATCTGGGCGCCCTCGGTGCCCGGCAGCGTCGCGATCGGCACGATGCCGTGCCCGAGCAGCGCCCCGGCGATCCCAGGGGCGGTTGTGACGGAGGTATGACCGCCGGTCAGCCTGACCTGCGCATGGCTGGTGCTTGCCGATGCGGCGGCGGTGGTGCCCGCTACCGGGCCGATGACCAGGCCCGCCATCATGGCTATTCCTACCGCGCGCTTGAACATTCGCATGTCCACTCCATTCCGGCCGCGCTCGGTCGCGGCTCTCTGCAGGCATACGGAGGGACAGGCCCCGCCGGATGCAGCAGGTTCTGACCGTCCTCAGCGCGGCGAGTTAGTGCCGCCGAGGGCGGCGACCGGCAGGGAGCCGCGGACGACGCTGGTCTTGGAGTGCTGAGTACTCCCGTCGAAGGGCTGCAGCGAGATGTCGATGCGGGAGTAGTTATGCAGGTCGGTGCCGGGCGGGATGATGAAGGTCCCGGTGTGGCCGGCGTTCAGGTCGCCGAGCGAGATCATGCTTACTCCGTCGCGGGCCAGCAGCCAGACCTCGTAGAAGCCAGGCTTCCTGGGCGCGTGCAGGGTCACGACCATCAGTTGCTGGCTGGCTGTGGCGCTCATCACGGCGGTGCCGGCGGCGTCCTGCCACTGCGGGAACTGCGGCAGCGGGCTCAGCGCGATCTGGGCCACCACGCGGGTGGCCGGGGCCTGGGTGAGGTGGACGACGCCGGCCGTGCCGGCGATGCCGATGATCAGCCCGGCGGCCAGCCCGGCCAGCCCGGTGGCCAGCCGTCGGCGGGACCGGCCAGGCCTCAGGGCGTGGCGTGGCCGGATCCGGGGCACGGCCGGGGCGGACGACCCGTTCGCGGCCGCGGCCGCCGGGGAGACCGGGACCGGATCGGCGCCGACCGCGGCGGCGATCCGGTCCCACACCTGGGGCGGGGGCGCCTGGAGGCGCTCTCCCGCACCGTCGCCCCTGGCCAGCTGGACGACCTCGGTGAGCCGGGCGAGTTCGGCGCGGCAGCGCGGGCAGGTCTCGCCGTGCTCGGCGTCGCGCGCCGTGCCAGCCGTCTCGCCCAGCGCCCGCAGGGCCAGGATCTCCGGGTCAGTGTGCGACACCGTCGGCCTCCAGCCTGGACCGCAGCCGCTGCAGGCCGCGGCGGATGTGGCTCTTCACAGTGCCAAGTGGCAGCCCGAGAACATGGGCTATCTGCTCGTGCGTCAAATCAGAATAGAACGCCAGGACCATCACCAGGCGCCGGGACTCGGGCAGCTGGGCCAGCTCGTCGGCCAGCACGATCTTGTCCACGACCTGATCCGGCGGCGTCTCCGGCGCCGTTACCGCGGCGCCCCCCGCGACCTGCAGCAGCACCCGGCTGTCCCGCTGCCGCTCGCGCAGCGCGTCCACCACCTTGTTGCGGGTGATCGTGACCAGCCAGCCGCCGAGCGTACCGCGGCCGCGGTCGAAACTGCTCCGGCTCTGCCAGGCCGACACGAAGACCTGCTGGGTCACGTCCTCGGCGTCGGACCTGGCGCGCAGGGAGCGCACCGCGATGCTGTAGACCAGCGTCCCGAACCGCTGGTAGACAAGCGCGAGCGCGTCCGGCTGCCCGCTGCTGAAGGCAGCCGCGACATCCTCATCCGGCGACCGGTCCATCAAAAAATAATACTAAACGAGACTAATTCAGTCAGCTGGGCGGCCCGGCAGTTTTCTCGAGCCGACCGAGCTGAGCCGGGGCGTTCTGCCCAGGACGCTGCGGCCTGGCCTGGCCGAACGCCAGCCGGGCGAACCCGCCCACGCCGACGAGGCGCACCATGGTGCGCGGTGACATGAACTGGCGCAACGGGACCGAGCCGGCCAGCGCGCCGACGAACATGTCCGCGTCCTGCTGGCGGCGCGCGAGCGCCCGGAAGAGCGCGCTCTCGGCCGGCGTGGGCGGGCTGATCGCGGCCAGCCGCGCGGTGAAGTCGTACATCGGCCGGGCGGCGCGGTCGCGGGCCCGGTGGTAGCCCCGGAGTGCCTCCGCCAGCGGGCGGATGCCGCCGAGCCCGTCGGCGACGGCATCGGCCAGCAGTTCCGCGTCGCGGAAAGCATGGCTGATGCCCTGGCCGGTGACCGGGTCCATGAGCAGGCCGGCATCACCGACCAGGGCCCAGCCGGGACCGTAGGGCTGGCGCAGGTAACTGGGCAGGTCGGGGGTGCCGCGGAAGCGCTCCGCCCGGGTCCCGGCCCGGATCCGCTCGCCCAGGCCCACGGTGTCGAGCGTACGCAGGAAGTTGCCCTCGACGTCGCGGCGGAACTCGTCGAACCGGGCCGCCGGCCAGGCCAGGTAGGTCATCAGCAGGCCATCGTTGGTCGGCCAGGCACCGACGGCGCAGCCCGGCCGTCCGTATATCTCGCCGGTCCCCGCCGGGTTGCCGTCCCGGGCCGGCACGTCCGCCCAGTAGGTGTAGAACGCGATCGACCGCGGCGGCGCGGTGCGGTAGGCGCGGGCGCCGACCGCGGTGGCCACCAGCGAATGCTTGCCGTCCGCGCCGATGACGAGACGCGCCTGCTCGGTGACTGCGGGCGCGCCCTTCTCCCGGCCGCGGATGCCGGTAACCGGACCGTCGCCGAGGATTTCGTCGACCGCGAAGTTCTCCCTGACCTCGGCGCCGGCCGCACGGGCCGCGTCCACCAGCACCCTGTCGAGCAGCGTGCGGCGCGGGCTGCACATCACCTCGACGCCCTGGTAGCCGGGATACCGGCCGGCGATCACGGCGTCGCCCTGATCGAAGCGGACGTCGCGGGTGACCGGCGTGCCGGCCGCGAGCACCGCGTCGAGCACGCCCCACCTGGCCAGCCGGGCCACGCCGGGTAGCTGCACCTGGTGGGTGGACAGGGTGTCGCTCGGGAACGTGGCCCGGTCGACCACGAGCACCTTCAGGCCCCGCCGGGCCAGCAGCATAGCCGTCGGGGCACCCGCCACCCGGGCACCCACGATGATCACGTCGTACATCACAGCCTCCTCAGTTGGTCGTTCACGAGGAAAGCGCGAGATCTCCGCCAGGAAGTGCCAGACGCCGGCTAGAACGGCGGTCCGGGAGCAGCAGGCACCGGCGGCGCCGGACGACTGGAGAAGGTTTGTCCCCTTTGTCGGGATACCTTGTTCGATTTACGTGGTTGATCCGGGCTATGCGGTCGATTAGGGGTACCCCAGTCCCCCAGATCAACCATGAAGCCCCGATCAACCACGATAAACGGAGAAATCCTCCGCCTGACCAGTCCGGGCGAGGAGCACGCAAAGTCGCGAGAATAGGGAGGGCAAAGTTACACCGGTTATCTGGCCAACGCGCTAGATGCACCGGGTCACCGGGGCGGGCGGCGCGTGCACGCTAAAGGCGCCAGGTCACCCGGAGTTGGCGGCGCGTATGTGTTAGAGGCGCCAGGTCACCGGGGTGGGGGGCGAGTAGGAGCAGCGCGTGCCCGTCGTCACGCTCTCCCGCAGGTGGCCGGCCAGCGCCGGATGCACGGGCTCGAGCCGGCCGATGACGTCCCGGATCCGGGCGGTGACCGCCTTGCGGGCACGTTCGGACTGGTCGCCGAGCAGACGGGGTGGCCCGCCCGGGGCCGCCGCGGCGGCCAGCTCGTGCAGCAGCGCGTCCCGTTCGGTCCGGGCCCGGGCGGCCCGTTCGGGGTCGTTCCAGCTCTCCGCCTCCGCGATGTCCTCGCCCAGGCTGGCCAGCCGGGCCCGGATCTGCCGCCGCGCGGTCGCGTCGAGCACCTCGTCGGCGCCCATCCGCAGGTCGGCCAGGCCGGCCTGGCCCGCGCCCGCCGCGGCGATCAGGTCGGCGGCCGGTACCTGCCGGCCGGGCGCGGCGAGCAGCACGGCCAGGTCGGACAGGCCCTTGGCGTCCCGGACGCGCACGGTCAGGCCGCCGTAGGACAGGGTCCACATCGCGCCGTCACGGGCAAACACCCCCTCGGTGACCGGGACCTGCCCGGCGGCGAACCCGGCCGCCTCGGCGTCCCTGGCCAGCTGGGCCAGGCCGAGCGTGCGCGCCGCGGCGGCCACCTCGGCCAGCGCGGACACCGCCGCGGCCCGGTGCGCGGGCTCAGCTAGCCGCACCACGGCCAGCTGGTACCGGCTGCGCAGCGACCAGGCCGCGGCGCCGAGCCGGTCGTGGGCCGCCACCGCCCGTTCCAGGTGGCTCGCTGCCGTCGCGGGCCGGCCGAGTACCACCGCGAGCAGGCCGAGGTAGTGTGCCACCGCACCCTTGAACGTGATCGTTGCGCCGGAGACCACCGTCTCGTCTTCGAACGGCAGCAGGGCGGCGTAGAGCTGCTCCGCCACCGGGACGGCGCCGAACGCGGCGGCCAGCTCGGCCGCGTAGGCCTGGCCGAGCAGGCGCTGGCGGTCCGGCGGGATCGTTCCGGGGTCGGCCGTCAGCAAGGGCGCGACTGCCTCGGCCGCGGCGGCCCTGGCCCCTGAGGCGAGCATGACGAGCGCCCGCGCGCCGCGGGCCTGCGGGGACTCCGGGTCCGGGAACATCTCCGGCAGCGCGCCGCCCAGCTCACCGAGCCGTCCCTGCGCCGTCAGCAGGTCCCAGCCCTGGTCGTAGCGGACGTCGCGGACACCGGGCTCGCCGCACTCCTCGCCCAGCATCTCGGCCTGGCCGATCAGCCGCTCGGCCTCCGCGAGCCGGCCGGCCAGCAGGGCCAGCGCGGCCCGGCGGACTAGCGCCGCGTAGCGGAACCGGGGCTGGCGGGAGGCCTCGGCGAGGCGGAAGAACTCATCGAGTTCGGCCCGGAAGCCGGGGTCGGCCAGCTCGAGTCGGCCGGTCGCGGCCAGCAGGCGCGCTTCGAGCAGGATCTCCTGGTCACCGGACCGTTCGGCGAGCGCGGCTACCTCGGCGGCGATCCGCAGCCGGTCCCGGGCGGTGCCCGCGGCCCAGATCGCGTGGTACTGGGCCAGCAGGCAGCTGGCCAGCGTCACCGGGTCGCCGGCCGCCCGGGCGGCCGCCACGGCCTGCGCCGCGAGGGTCCGGGCCCGGGGCGGGTCGAGCCCATGCCAGGCCAGGGCGCGGGACAGGCTGGCCATGACGTGCAGGCGCAGCGGCTCGCCGCCGGATCCCGATCCGAACGCGTCCAGCGCCTCGGAGAGCAACGCCACCACCTGGTCCGGAGGCCACCAGGTGCGGGTCCCGATGGCGTGCAGGCCGAGCGCGGCCCGGGCCAGTGCCGCCGGGTCCTGCGCGTTCCGGGCCAGCTCGCCGGCGCGCAGGTAGGCCTGGCCCGCGGCCTGGCCCTGGCCCGCCCGCTGCCGGGCGTCCGCCAGCTCGAGCAGGGCCCCGGTGCGGTCGGCCGGCCTGGCGTCCGCGGCGGCGGCCGCGTGCTCCCAGTGCCGGGCCGCTTCCTCGTAGGCCAGCCGGGCGGCAGCCTCCCGGGCCGCGGCCACGCTGTACTCCCAGGCCTGGGCCGATACGGGATCCGCGAGCACGAAATGCCTGGTCAGCTCGGCCAGCGCGACCTCACCGCCGGCCGCCCGGCTGGCCTCGAGGGCCTGGCCGATCCGCCGGTGCAGCCCGGCCCGTTCGGCCGCGGGCAGCTGGTCGTAGGCGTACTCGCGGAACAGGTCGTGCGCGAATCGGTAGGTGCCTGCCCCGCCCCGGCTCACCACCCGGGCCCGGACGGCCGCGGCGAGGGCCTCGGCCGTGGCACCGGGCGGCTGGCCGGACACCAGAGCAACCAGGTCCGCGGCGAACCGCTGGCCGATGACGGCGGCCGTGCGCAGCGCGGCGGCCGCGATGCCGGGCAGGCCCGCGAACCGCAGTTCCATGGCCTCGTGCACGCCGGGCGGGATGCCCTCCTGGCCGCTGAGCAGCAGCCACGAGACCTGCTGCACGAAGAACGGGTTTCCGCCGGTCCGCCGGTGCACGCCGGCCGCGACCTGCGCCGCGCGTTGCTCCCCCACGACGTCCGCGACCAGGTCACCGACCGCGGCCGGGCTGAGCCCGGTCAGCGGCAGTACGGTGGTCCTCGCCGCCAGCGCGGCCAGTGCCTCACCCGGCGCCGGATCGACATCGCGGTAGCTGCCCACGATCGCCACCGCCCCGGCGGGCAGGCGGCGGGCGAGGAAGTCGAGCAGCAGCTGCGACGGCTGGTCGGCCCACTGCAGGTCGTCCAGGAGCAGGAGCAGCGGCTGGATCCGCGACTCGGCCAGCAGCAGCGAGGTCACCTCGTCGAACAGCCGGAACCGCTCGGACGCGGGCGCGTCCCCGACCGGCTGCCCGCTGTCCTCCCCGGGCCACGGGATGTCCAGGCCGAGCATCCGCATGACCTGGACCCACGGCCAGTAGCCCGGCGCGCCCTCGCCGGGCCAGCCCCAGCCCCAGGCCACCCGGGTGCCGCGGCTCTCCGCATAGCCCGCCGCGGCCGTGAGCATCGTGGTCTTGCCGATGCCCGCCTCACCCGCCAGCAGCAGCAGGTGGCCGCGGCCGGCGACGGCCTCGTCCACCACGCGCCGCAGTTCGGCCAGGACGTCGTCCCGGCCGACCGGGCCCACCATCCGCGCCGCCAGCGGCTTGCGGGACACGGCCCTATCCCGAATGGCTCGGCGGGACGTCCAGGGCCGGGTTGCGGTCGAAGAAACCGAACGGCTTGAGCCAGAACGAGACGATGTCGCTCGGCATCACCGGCCAGTCCTCCGGCCGGGTGATGTGGTGGATGCCGAACACGTACCACAGCACCACGTCGGCGTCCTCGATCGGCCGGTCGGCCCGCGTCCACGCGGCCAGGCCCGAGTCGTGCTCGCTCTGGACCGGGAAATCGCCGCAGGGCCAGCGCTCGTCCGCACGGTAGGGGGTCACCCAGAGGGTGTGGCCGATGACCTCGGCGCGCTGGTAGGCCGGGGAAGCAGGATCGAGCAGGGGCGGGAACGATGCCGAGGGCACGAGCTTGTAGCCGACGGGGGTACCCAGGCCGTTCGGCACATTGTTGTTCACGACCTTCCAGCCGCGCTGCGTGCGCCAGTCGTAAACCTGTTTCCCCTCCTGCTCAGTGCGCAGCGGCGTGCTGCGGACCACCAGGCCCAGCCCGTACGGATCGTCGGGGTCGCCGACCGCCGCCGCCACCGAATCGGTGGCGTAGACGGTATTGGCGGCGCCGTCCACGTCGAGGTCGAGCCGGGCCACGATGAAGTGCTGGTGGAACGGCGCGTAGGTGTCCTGATCGACCAGCGTCCCGTTCTGCGGGCGGGCGCCCGGAGCGCTGGCGTGCGAGGTGACCAGGATGCCGGTCGCGCGGACCTCGCACTCGATGTTGCCGTCCTGGTAGAAGCGCCAGTACACGAGGTACTCGTAGTTCGCCACGGTGACGTGGAAGGAGATCACCAGCCGCCGGGCCCGCCTGACCTCGACGCCGGCCCGCTCGTCGACGTGCTTCCAGCCGACCCCGCTGTCCTCCTCGTGGATGCAGATCGCGTTCGGTATGGTCCGGGGCTCGCCGCGGGAATCGTGCACCACCGCGTCCAGGTAGGTGATGTCGCCCAGGCAGTCGCAGCCCAGGGCCAGCGACGTGGTCATGAAGCCCAGGCCCCACTCGCCGATGTCGAACGCGGTCCGCCGGTAGTGGTCCGGGCTGGCGTCCCGGTACGGCACCACCATCTCGGCGAACGAGAGCCGGTGTGCCACCGAGCGGAGCCGTTCCCGGTCGCGGAACCCGACCTGGTGCAGGACCAGGCCCTCGCGGTGGTTGAAGCCCAGTCGCAGCTCCCAGTTCTGCCAGCTCAGACCGTGGCCGTCGAGGGTGAAGCCGACCCCTTCGGGCTGGCTGATCTCCAGCGGTGTCACCTCCCGCAGCCGCATCGGGAGGAGGCTGGGCAGGTACTCGCCCATCACGTCGGGGGCCTGGTCACCCGGGTCGCTGTCCTCCAGTTCGAGCAGGGTCATCGTGTTCAGGTCGACGACCGGGTGCAGGCCGGTGACGTGGTGGGCGTACGGGTTGCCCAGCTCGCTGCCCCGGTACCAGACGTCGGACCAGCCGATCCTTTGTCCTTTGTAGCGGTCGGGGACGAGCGCCGCGCCGTAGGCCCACATGTCCGTCAGCACCAGCGACATGTCGGTGATGCCGCGGCGGGCCAATGCCTCGGCCAGGGCGGGGTGCGCGCGGAGCATCTCGTCGCACTCGTGCCACTCGTCCACGGTCATGTTCGGCTGCTGGCCGGGCAGATCCTCCCAGCTGGTGACGTTGTCGCCGGACAGCGACACGGTGGCGCGGCGCACCTGGCCGTCGGCGCGGTTCCAGCAGACGACGATCGCCTCCCTGGCCCCCGGCTGGCCGCCGGTCTCGAGCTGGGGCAGCGCGTCCTTGGCCGGCTCCTTCAGCTCAATCGAGGCGAACCGCCAGCCATCACCGATCTTGCGGTCACGCCGCAGGATCGCGGCCGCCTGCCTGATCTCGTCGGCCGACAGCGGATCGAGCGGATGCGAGTTGGTCACTAGGTCATCTTGGCTGATGGCGGTGGCCAGGCCAAGATCTTGGTCCTTGATCGTGGTCCTTGCGGCGCCGGCCGCGCAGGCCATACGTTTTCGGCCATGCACAGTGTGGATCCGACAACGGAGTCGATGATCAGGTCGGTGCTCGCCTACGCGGAGAACCGGCTGCGGCTGGACCCGGTCCCGCTGGACCAGGGATCCCGCGATCCGGCCGAGCTCGACACGGCGCTGGCGGGGCTGCCCGATGCCGGACCGCACACCCCTGACCAGGTGCTCGGCGTCTGGGCGTCGGTGATGGCGCCCGCCGTCATCTCGGCGGACAGCCCGCGCTTCCTCGGGTTCATCCCGGCCGCGCCGACCAAGGCCTCGCTGCTGTTCGACATGCTGATCTCGTGCGCGTCGATCCAGGGCATCTCCTGGCTCGAGGCAGCCGGCGCGATCCACGCCGAGAACAAGGTGCTGCGGCTGATCGCCGACCGGGCCGGGATGCCGGAGACGGCGGGAGGCTGCTTCGTCTCCGGAGGTTCGGCCGGGAACCTGTCCGCCCTGGTTGTCGCGCGCGAGGTGGCCAAGCGGAAGGCGGGTCCTGGTGTTTCCGGTTCCGGCCGGCGGTGGCGGGTGGCGGTCAGCGAGGATGCGCATTCCTCGATCACCAACACGCTGCGGATCTGCGAGATGGAGCCGCTGGTCGTTCGGTCCGAGGATCACCGGCTGACCGGTGCGGGGCTGCGGGCGGCGCTGGCGGATTGCGGGGATCCGGGCTCGGTGGCCGCGGTGGTGGCCACGTCGGGGACCACCAACGCGGGCATCATCGACGACCTGGCCGGGGTGGCCTCGGTGGCCCGCGAATATCAGCTTTGGTTCCACGTGGACGGTGCCTACGGCGGGGCCGGCCTGCTCGCGCCGAGCGTCCGGGCTCGCTACGACGGCATCGAGCATGCCGACTCGTTCATCGTGGACCCCCACAAGTGGCTCTTCGCGCCGTTCGACAGCGCCGCCCTGCTGTACCGGAACCCGTCGGTGGCCCGGTCCGTGCACAAGCAGGACGCCTCCTACCTGGACGTCATCCACGACCGCCCGGGCGAGTGGAACCCGACCGACTACGCCTACCACCTGACCAGGCGGGCCCGCGGCCTGCCGCTGTGGTTCTCGCTGTCGGTGTACGGGGTCGACGCCTACACCGAGGCCATCGAGACGGCGATCGGGCTGGCCCGGCAGGCCGCGGACGAGATCGGGGGGCGGGCCCACCTGGAGCTGGTCCGGGAGCCGTCGCTCGGCGTGGTGCTGTTCCGGCGGACCGGGTGGGACGCGGCGCAGTACACGGCCTGGGCCGACCGGCTGCTGCAGGATCAGGTGGCCTTCATACCGCCGTCGGCGTGGGAGGGCGAGACGGTGGCGAGGTTCGCGTTCCTGCACCCGCACACCTCGATGGACCTGGTGCGCGAGATCCTCGACCGGATGGACTGACGGGCTCTAGCCCCAGGCGACGCCGGGAGCCTGGCCGCCGGCCGGCTGCGGGCCGGCGTCGGGTGTCTCCTCGTCCTCGGGAATCTCCGCGATCTCCAGGTCCAGGTCCAGGTCCAGGTCGGTGCCGCGCATGGGGTCTCCTAACGGGCGGGGAGGGTGAAGGTGACGGTTTGCTGGCTCTGCTGAGTGATGACGGTGCCGATGCCGGCCACCTGTGTGCCCGACTGGGTCATCGTGTCGATCTGCCAGGCCGCGGATCCGTTGAGGCCGCCGGACTGATACGGCTTCCAGCTCCCGCCGGTGGCCGACGTCCACAGGGCCACGTCCTGCTGACCGGGCTGGCCGAACAGGCCCGCGGCGGTGAAACCGGCCGCGTCCGCGGTCAGGGCGGTGAAGCTCGTGAACGGCCCGGGCGAGCTGAACGGGACCTGCTGCCAGGTCGCCCCGCCGTCGGCCGACAGCTCGGCGAACGGAACAGCGCCTGGCTGGGTGGCAGTCGCCGAGCCGACCGCGGGACCCTTCCCGATCGTGCCCTGGCCGAGGGCGACCACGCGGTTGCCGTTGACCGCGACCTGCTGGAGCGCCCCGGCCGAGGCTCCGCCCGGTGGCGGCATGACGATCGTCTTCCACGATCGGCCGTTGGTGGTGATCCACGCGGCCGGCTGGCTGTTGTGCGAGCCCACCGAGACGAACCCGTGCGCGGTCGCGGCGACCGCGAGCACCTGGCTCGAGCCGGTCGTGAGGTTCACGTCGTGCGCGCGGGTCCAGCTGGTCATGCTGGCCGACCACCAGACGTCCGCGACGCAGCCGCCACCCGGCGCGACCAGCCGGCCGACGATGACGTACCCGGCGGGGCCCGAGGTCGCCGCGACGGCGGAGACGCCCGCCAGGTCCTGGGTGATGTTCCCTCCGGCTACGCCCCAGATCTCGCCGTCGGCCGAGGTCAGCACCACCGGTCCCGGTGCGCCCACGGCGAGCCAGCCGGCCGCGCCGTGCGTCACGCTGGTCAGCGCGCGCAGGTGGGGCTCGGCCGCGACCAGCCCGAGCGAGGAGACCAGGGTCCAGGCGCCGGCCGAGGTGCGCCGCCACACCGCCGGGTAGCCGTTGGCGCTGCCGACCGCGATCTGCAGTCCGCCCGCCACGGCGGTGCTGTTGATCTTCATCTCGGGGATGGTGGCCCCGGCGATGCCGGCCAGCGAGACCGACCGGACCGTTCCGTCGGTGGCGGCCTCGAGGAAGACCGGCTGCTGGCCTATCTTGCTGGCGGCGGTGGCCCCGATCGCCACGACGGTGCCGCCCGGGGCCACGGTCGCGCCGGACACCGTCGCAACGGACGCGCGGCCGAGCGGGCCCGTGGGCCGCCAGGACGTGCCGGTTCCGGTGCTGGTATGGGCCACGAGCTGACCTTCGGCGGTGGTTCCGGTGACGACGAAGCCGTAGCTGCTGCCCTTCACCACGCTGGGTGTCCACCCGCCCGTGTTCGGGACCGGCTCGATGGTCGCGGCGTAGTGCCAGGTCCGCCCGTCCGCCGAGAAGTAGGCGATGCCGTCCGGCGCGCCGGCAGCGGTCCGGCCGGGCCTGACCGCGATCAGCCCGGAGCCGTCGGAGGCCACGCCGCTGATCGTGGTCCCGGCCCCGTGACCGGCCGGGATCTTCAGCCGGGTCCACGCCGTCCCGCCGTCGGTGCTCAGCCACGCGGCGCTGTAGGCCCCTGTTCGTGCGGTCACCGCGCCGGAGATCACCGTGGCGTTACCGTGCGAGGTGACGTACGAGATGCTCGGCACGGTCTCGCCGGGCCCGGCCAGGCCCAGCTGCGCGGCGGTGTGCCGCTGCCAGGTCAGGCCGTCCCGCGACGTCCAGATCACCCCGGTGTGCTGTCCCTTTCCGGGCCCTTTGCCGATACCGGCGGCCAGGTAGCCGGTGCTCGTCTTGTTGAGTACCCATACCGCGTCGCCGGACATCTGCGGCGCGACCCCGTGGGTGGCCGCGAGCGTCCAGGTCAGGCCGTTCGGGCTGGTCCAGATGGCTTGCGGGCCGGTCGCCACCCAGCCGCCCGGTCCGCCGGCGATCAGCGTCGCCGGGTGGCCCAGCGCGGCTTGGCCCCCTCCGGGTGAATGGACCGGGGCGAGGCGCCAACTGGCGCCGGCGTTGGTGGAGACCAGGAACTGCTGGCGAACCACGCCGTCGCTGGTCTGCGAGCCCGTGGTCACCATTGTGCTGCCGACGGCGACGATGCGGTTGATGCGCTGGAAGACCCCCCGCTGCTGTTGCCCGGGATAGGTGTCGAAGGTGACCGCGCCCAGCGGCAGCCGCGGCGCGACGGTGTTCGGCGTCTTGTGCTGACCGGATGTTGCCGGGCCGACCTTCGGGCCGTGGCCGGTCAGCAAGGCCAGGGCCAGTGCGGCCACCGCCACCACCACGATGACGGGAACCGCGATCCTTATGGTGCGGCGGCTGCGCCGGCCGGGGCTGTCCCGCCGGGAGCCGTCCTGCCGGGAGGCGTCCCGGCGGGAGCCGGGCCTGCGGTGATCGAACAGCAGGGAGTCGCTGTCCTCGTACCACTCGTCCGGCTCGTACGCCTCGTACGCCTCTCCCGGCTCGTAGGCCTGGTCTGGCTCGTGCTCGGGGGCCAGGCCGGGCGGGCGCGGCCGGATGGGCGGCCGGTCGTCGCCCCAGCGGTCATCCCCGGCGGGCCCGTCGTCCTCGTCGACGCCGGGTTCGGAATACACCGGAGCGCCGAGCGGGACCGGCGTACGGCCGGCCCAGCCGACCGGGGCGTAGGCGCCCAGCCAAGACGCCTGCTCTGACGCGTGGTCAGACGTTTGCTCTGGTGTCTGCTCTCGTGCGTACTCTGGCGTCTGTTCTGGCCACGATGACGCCTGCGCCGGCCACGGCGTCTGCTCCGGCTGCGGCGTGTGCTCCGGCTGCTGCGTGTGCTCCGGCTGCGGTGGGGCGGGCGGCCGGGGCGGGGGGACCTGGCGTGCATGCGCCGACCGTGCGGCCGAGCGCGAGGCGGTCGGGCGCCAGGGCAGCTGCGGGGCCGGGCGCCGCTCCCACTCGATACCGGCCTCGGTCCAGAGCTGGTGAGAGCGCTGCCATGGGGAAAGACCCGGCCCCTCGGCGCCCGCGTCCTGGTCGGAACGGGTGAGCCGGAAGCCAGGGCCGCCCGCGCGGCCATAGCGCGCCCGGGTCGGGCCCAGGGGCCGGCGGGCTGGCTTCGGCGTCAGCGGGGAGGACCAGGATCCGTCGGGCTCGCGGGTGGGCGAGGGCACGGCGCGGGTGTCAGGCCAAGAGCTGGCGGGCGTGGCTGTGCCGTGCGGCTCTGGTTCGGCGGGGGGTCCTGACTCGACGGGAGCCTCTGATCTGGCGCTCTCGCTGAGGGGGAACCCAGCGTCGGGGGCCGGGGCGGGAGCGGGGACGCGCAGGGTGAATCGCTGGCTCGGCTGATCGCCGGGGGGCTCCTGAGCGGAGGTGCGCTCCTGGTGGGTGGCTGGCGGCGACTGGGCGGGGCGCAGGAACCATCCGGCGGGGGGCGCGACGCCGGGCCAGGAGCCGCTGTCGGCGGGTGGCTCTGCGCCAGCAGGCCGGGGCCGGGGGTCAGCAGGCTGGGAGCCTGGGTCAGCAGGCTGGGAACCTGGGCCGGCGGGCTGAGCGTCGGCATCCGGTTGCCGCGGGCCGGGGACCATCAGCCCCGGCGGAACAGACCAGGGGGGCATGAGGTTTTCCAGGTCATCCCAGCGGAACAGCCCGGTACGCTGCCGCTCTTCCTCCCGCGAGTCATCTAGGGAGGCGGGAATGTTACGGTCCCCACTCGACTGGTTACTTTCTGTATCCATTACAGACCCCAGTCCAGGCACACATTTTTGGCAAACACCACAGCGTGCCGATCCTCACACTTTCCTGTCCAAACGGGATAGCCCGCGGTTAAATGTTACCGATTGAGAGCGAGTGTGTACAGAGGGCAATTTCCGGAGCCCGCCGGACCAATGTCGCGACCGCGGGTCGCCGCCTCGCGGCCGGCCCCGAGCGCCCTCGTGGCTGAGCTAACCGCCCTGGTTAACGCGGCTGGGGCCCGGCTGGTCCCGGTCGCGGCGGGCCGCCGGGAACCGCTGGGCGGGGCGTTGTCTCCTGCTTCTGGATAAGACCGTATCCGATGGCCTGACCGGTGGTCAGGGTCCGGCCACGGCGCGCGTCCTCGCGGATCTCGTCCACCTCGCGGCCGGTCACGTCGGCCAGCCTGAAGTACAGCGTGTCGAGCATGCGGGTCATCCGCTGCTCGCCCGCGGTGACCGCGGTCACCGTGCCCCCCAGATGCAGCCTGGGCTCGGCGAGCACGAAGATGGCGTTCGGGTATCCGGACCGGTGCGGGCAGGAGGCGAGCACGCCGAGGGCGGGACCGCTGATCTCACCACTCACACAGGCGTGCACCGGCACTCGAAGCACGTCGAGGATCCCCATGACGGTAAGGGTGGCGGGCAGTTCGGCCCGCAGGTTCTGCAGTTCCAGCCTTATCGGGTCCTCCTGCTCGGCATCCAGCGTGAGGAGCTGGGCGGAGAGCCTGGAAGCGGCGTCGTCGTCAAGGAGACCCGAGGCCATCACGATCCGCCTGGCCAGCAGTCGCTCGTACAGCTTGCTCGTCCACTCGGCGTGCGGGTCGAGCCACACCCGCGTCGGAGGCACCGGACCGGGAGCCGACGGCGGCGCGGACGGAAAGTCCGGGGCTCCGGGAATGAGCGGGGTACCCGGGATAGCGGGCACCGACGGCCTGGACGGCCAGCCCGGCTCCCCTGGCCGCGGGACGCCGGGTATGTGTGCGCGCGGGATCGGATGCATCGTCGTTGCGTAGCGTGCCGTGCTGTGCGGCGCATTCCGTGACGTCACTAGCTGGCTCCTTCCCCGGGTGCGCCCGGACGGTTGAGCTTCCAGGTGATCTCGCTGCCGACCGCGGCCGCGTAGCGCTCCAGCGTCGAGGCCCGGACGTCGGCGGTGCCGGATTCCAGCCTGGCCACGGCGGACTGAGAGGTTCCCATCCGCGCCGCGATCTCAGTCTGCGACAGGCCGGCCGCCTGGCGCTGTTCGGCTAGCTCGCGGACGAGCCTGCCGCGCTCTCCGGCCATCCGCGCCGCCTGCGCCGCCTGCGCGTCCGCGGAACGGCGCATCGCCATCTCGCGGAAGCCCGGCATTACCGGCAGCGACGCGCCGGCATCGTTCGCGGACCCGGCCACGGACTCGGCCGCTGACCCGGCCGCGGCAGGCTCCGGCCACTGGCGCCGCCCATCGTTCATACCTCAAAGGCTATCTCATATTCGAGATAACACTCGTCGGTACGGCCGCGTGCCCGGCGTAGGCCGCGAAGGATCGCACATGCTTCCCACCAGCCTCACCGGTACCCCATGGGTCGTTGCCCTATCCGGTAGAGAGTCACTTTCTACCGAATCTAATGGGTAGAGAGTGACTTTCTACCGCTTTCAGGTCCGTCGGCCAGTCCTTCCAGGCGACGTTCTGATGGTCGGTGGCGCTCACCGCCTTGGCGGTGCTGCCTGCGGCTATGCTGCCGGCCCGCCGCGCAGCGGCCCGGGAGCAGGGCCGCGCCAGCCAGGGGGCCGGAGCGCCCCGCGCGTGACCGTCTCCCGGCGCGGCGACGGCACCGCGACCGGCCAGCAGGCCTCGGCCCAGACGGTCCGGCCCGGGTAGGCCTCACGGAAACCCCAGCGGGTGGTGTACGCGGCGACCATGGCGAGACCCCGGCCGCCCTCGGCCATCAGGTCGAGCCGCCCGGCCGCCGGAACGGACGGGCCGCCGTCGTCGGTGACGGCGACGCGGGCTATCCCGTCCCGCGGGCAGTCGACCTCGACCATGAACACGCCGCCGCGCCCCGAGGCGGTGTGCGCGATCGCGTTGGCGCAGAGCTCGGACACGCAGGCCATCAGCGTCTCGCGGGCCGGGCACCCGGTCAGCAGCTCACCGACGAACCGGCGCGCTTCCGGTACGGACGCGGGCGTGCCCCGGTAGGTACGGGCCCACGGACGCGTCGAGCGGACTGGCCCCAAGTGCAGTACCGGATAGGCACCTGTCACCGTAGGTCACCCCCTGACGACTAGCTTCTACAGTAAGTGACGCGCACGTGCGCGAAATGGTTCAAACGGAACTTCCGGGCGCGATGTTACGGGGGTGTGACGGAGCGGGCAGCGAAGTAGGGAAGGCGGGACTCGCGCCCCGGCCCGTTCGGGAAATTGCTGGTTGCGACGTTTGTTTCGCACCTTTTGCCCCTTCCGTGGCGGACGGGTCGGAGGGACACTATGGGGATCAGGCACCCTTAGGAGGAGCAGATGGAAGCGAGCCCGTCCAGTACCCCTGGGCTGAAGCGTTCGCTGTCGGTGTGGGCAGCGGTGGGCCTGTCGGTCGCGCTGATGGCGCCGAGCATGGCCGCGAACATCAACCCGCAGGGAAGCGCGCTGCACGCGGGCCGCGCCGTGCCGCTGACCTTCCTCATCGCGGCCATCGGCGTGCTCCTGGTGGCCTACTCCTTCGTCCGGCTGTGCCAGTACTTCCACCACGCCGGCTCGGTGTACGCGTTCGTCGGCGCCACGCTCGGCCCGCGGACCGGTGTGGTCGCGGGCTGGGGCCTGCTCGGCACCTACACCTTCTACGCCGTCGTCACCTCCGCCGCGGCCGGCATCTTCGGCACCGCGTTCCTGCAGGAGGTCGGCATCTGGCACAACCCGCCGACCTGGGCGCCGTTCGTGCTGCTCGCGGTGGCGCTGCTGCTGGCCCTGTGGCTGGCGATCATGCCGGCCAGGCGCGGCGCGACCGTGCTGCTGAGCGTGGAGGGCACCACGGTCGCGCTGATCCTGGTCGTCACCGCGGTCGTGCTGGTCCGGCTGCTGGCCGGGAACGCGCCGGGCGGGCACACGTTCACGCTCAGCGTGTTCTCGGTGTCGTCGGGGACACCCGTCAACGAGGTGTTCCTCGGCGTGGTGTTCGGCTTCCTGTCGTTCGCCGGGTTCGAGGCGGCGGCCACCCTGGGCGAGGAGGCCAGGCGGCCGACCCGGGACATCCCGCGGGCCATCCTGGGCACGGCCATCTTCGGCGGCCTGTACTTCGTGATCGTGACCGCGGTCGAGGTGATGGGCTTCGGCGCGGACCCGGCGGGCGTCAAGGCGTTCACCAGCTCGCAGTCGCTGCTGGGCGACCTCGGCTCGTCCTACGTCGGCAGCTGGGTCGGCGACGTGATCACGCTGGGCACCGCGATCAGCGCGTTCGGCTGCTGCCTGGCCTGCGTGGTCGGGGCGGCCCGGCTGGTCTACGCGCTGTCCAGGGACACGGCCGGGCCGCGCGGGCTGGGCGGGAGCAACTCGCGCTGGGGTACCCCGGTCTGGGCCACCTTCGTGGTCGTCGTGGCCGCCGGCATTATCGTCATCGTCGAGAGCGCCGTGGCCGCCCAGGCCGACGCGTTCAACAGCTTCCTGTGGTCCGGCACCATCGGCACGCTGATCCTGCTGGTCGTGTACGTCCTGGCCTCGGTGGGCTGCATCATGCTGGTGTTCGTGCGGCACAAGCTGCCGGTGCCGGCGTGGCAGATCATCGTGCCGATCGCGGGCCTGGTCGTGCTGGGATACACGCTGTACCGCAACGTGTGGCCCTGGCCGGCCGGCTCGGCCGCGTGGATCCCGTTGACATCGGGTATCTGGCTGGCCGTGGCGGTGATCGTGGTGATATTCGCGGCGGGCACGGCGCGCAAGCTCGGCGCGGCGCTGGCCGCCCGCGAGGGCATCAAGGCGCCGGGCACCGAGGAACCCGAGCCCAGGCTGGCCGCGGCGCGGGACGAGACGGCCTAGTGGCGGACCTGCTCCCCTACGTCGCCGGGCAGCCCCTGGTCGACCACCATTGCCACGGGGTGCTGCGCCGCGACGCGGACGTGGCCACGCTGGAGTCGATGCTGTCCGAGGGGGCGGGTTTCCCCGGCGGTTCGGCGTTCGACTCGCAGGCCGGGTTCATGTTCCGGCGGCTCTGCCCGCCGGTGCTCGGCCTGCCGCGGCACGCCGAACTGGACGACTACGCAGCCCGGCGGGCCGAACTGGGCAGCACCGAGGTGAGCAAGCGGTTCCTCGTGGCCGCCGGGGCGTCGGCGCTGTGCGTGGACACCGGCTACGTCCCGGAGCCGGTCACCTCCCCGGCCGAGCTCGGCGACCTGGCGGGCGCGACCGCGCACGAGATCGTCCGGCTGGAGCGGGTGGCCGAGGACGTGGTCGCGGCCGGGGTGGGCGCGGACGGGTTCGCCGACGCGGTCCGGTCCGCGCTGGCCACCAGGACCGCCGCGGCGGTCGGGGTGAAGTCGATCGCCGCGTACCGGACCGGTCTCGATCTTGGGGCCGAACGGCCGGCGGATTCCGAGGTCGCGACGGCAGCCGGGCGCTGGCTGGCGGACGCTCAGCCGGGGACTCCGCGGCTGGCGGACGAGACGCTGCAGCGGTTCCTCGTCTGGTGCGGCGTGGACCTGCGGCTCCCGGTGCAGTTCCACGTCGGCTACGGAGACAGCGACGTCGACCTGCACCGCTGTAACCCGCTGCTGCTCACCCCGCTGCTGCGGGCCATCGAGCCCACCGGGGTGCCGGTGATGCTGCTGCACAACTACCCGTACCACCGCGAGGCCGGCTACCTGGCCCAGGTGTTCCCGCACGTCTACGTGGACGCCGGGCTGGCAACGCACAACCTGGGCGCGCGCGCCCCGGCGCTGCTGGCCGAGGCCCTGGAACTGGCGCCGTTCGGGAAGTTCGTGTACTCCTCCGACGCGTTCGGCCTGCCCGAGCTGTACTACCTGGGCGCGGCCCTGTTCAGGACCGCGCTGTCCGCGTTCTTGCAGACGGGGCTGGAGCAGGACCTTTACACCGAACGGACCGCGGCGCGGCTGACCCGGATGCTCTGCGCCGACAACGCCAAGCGGGCCTACCGGCTCGGCGATCAGATGTAATGGTGACATGAGGCTCCTGTCGGTCAACGTCGGCCATCCGCAGCCGAACCCGTGGAAGACGATCAAGCTGACCGGCATCGATAAGCGGCCCGTGGACGGGCCGGTCATGGTCACCCGGCCGCGCGCCGCCGGCATGGGCCTGGTCGGGCTGGCTGGCGACCGGGTCTACGACGTGATGAACCACGGCGGCCCGGACCGGGCGGTGTACGCCTACGCCCGGGAGGACCTTGACTTCTGGGCGGCCGAGCTCGGCCGTCCGCTGCCGAACGGCGTGTTCGGCGAGAACCTGACGACCGAGGGCGCCGACGGCAACGGCGCGCTGATCGGCGAGCGCTGGCGGATCGGCCCGGACCTGATCCTGGAGGTCTCCGCCCCGCGCATCCCGTGCGGCACCTTCCAGGGCTGGCTGGCGCGGGCAGGCTGGGTCAAGCGGTTCGTCCTGGCCGCCATGCCCGGCCCCTACTTCCGGGTGATCGAGCCGGGCGAGCTCCAGGCCGGCGACCCGATCGAGGTCGTGCACCGGCCCGATCACGATGTCACCGTCGCCGTGTCGTTCCGGGCGCTGACCATCGAGCCGGACCTGCTGCCGCGGCTGCTCGCGGCCGAGGCGCTGCCGCGGGAGCTGCGGGAGCTGGCTCAGCGCCGCACCGCCTAGTCCGGGCGGGCCAGGCCAAGGGCCTCGCTCAGCAGGGTGTCCGCAGGCTGGCTGGCGTCGAGCCAGCGGACCCGGGGGTCACGGCGGAACCAGGATTCCTGGCGGCGGGCGAACCGCCTGGTGGCCTTCATCGTCTCCAGCCTGGCCTCGTCCAGGGTCCACTCGCCGTCCAGATAGCGGAGCAGCTGCTGGTAGCCCAGGGCCCGGCTGGCGGTCTTGCCGTCGCGCAGGCCCTGGGCGGCCAGGCTCCGCACCTCGGCTTCCAGGCCCGCCTGCCACATCCGGTCGACGCGGGCGGCGATCCGCTGGTCGAGTTCGGGCCGCGGCAGGGTGAGGCCGATCTGGACGGCCGGGCGGTTCTCGGTGAAGGCCGGCATGGTCGCGGTGAACGGGCGCCCCGATAGCTCGATCACCTCCAGGGCACGAACGATCCGGCGCCCGTTGCCGGGCAGGATCGCGGCCGCCGCGGCCGGGTCGAGCCGGGCCAGCCTGGTGTGCAGCGCGGCCGCGCCGACCCGGGCGAGCTCCTGCTCGAGAGATGCGCGGACAGCCTCGTCCGTTCCGGGAAAATCCAGGTCGTCGAGTGCGGCACGGACGTAGAGCCCGGAGCCGCCGGCCAGGACGGGCACGCGGCCGCGGGCGATGATCTCGTCGATCGCGGCGCGGGCGAGCTTGGCGTAGTCGGCCACGTTCGCCGTCTGGGTGACCGGCCAGATGTCGAGCAGGTGATGCGGGACGCCGCGCCTGGCGGCCTCGGGCTCCTTGGCCGTGCCGATGTCCATGCCCTGGTAGAGCTGCATCGAGTCGGCGTTGACCACCTCGCCGCCGAGCGCAAGGGCTAGCTCGGTGGCCAGCCCCGACTTGCCGGCGGCCGTCGCTCCGACCACGGCGATGACGCGCGTCCGCATGCCCCTAGTGTGCCCGGTGTGCCCGCGCCCAGGTGGCGACGTAATAACTCACCTCGAAGGGGGCGGCGGCGTAGCGCAGGTCCGCGGTGAAGGCACCCGCGGACGCCGCCCCGGCCAGCACCTGCCAGGCGGCCCGGCCGGCCACGAAGAGCTCCTGGTCGCGGCCGGGATCGAGCGCGGCCAGCGCGCCTGGGTCGGCGGCGGCCAGGGCGGCGGTCACCTGGCGGTCGTAGCGGTCGGCGGCCGGGTCCGCGGCGCCCGGGACGCCGCGGGCCCGGCCGCCGGGGCCGTCGCCCATGGCGAGCAGCGCGACCCGCGGCGCGAGCGCGGCCAGCTTCTCCCCCAGGCTCAGGCAGTCGGCCACGGGCGTGCCGGAGGCGATTCCCTGCCAGGTGACCGGGGGGCCCGGTGAGGCCGCCCCGGCGAGCAGCCACTTCCCTATGGTCAGCGAGAGCGGCAGGACGGGGTCCGCGCCCACGGTGAACGGGACCGCGAAGTCGCGCAGGCTTCCCCCGGCCGCGGCCGGGTACTCGGCGGTCTGCCCGGCCCCGCCGGCCACCACGAGCAGGTCGGGGGCCGCGCCGAGCAGGACCGCGACCGCGTCGCGGCACGCCGTCCGCAGGCGGCGGAGTTCGTCGGCCGCGGGATCCGGGGGGCCGGGGCCTTGGGCCCCGGTGACTTCGGGCACAAGCAGCGGCGGATGCGGGCAGACCGCGGCCGCGATCAGCATCTGGACATCCCGCAAAGGGTACCTGAGGTGCCAGAACTTACCGACGGGGCTGGCGGTCCCTGGCCGGGGCGATCTGGGCGACCCGCACGGCGCGCGAGCGGAGGCGGCGGGCCCGGGCCGTGCGGCGGCGCCGGTCCTGCTCGTCCTGGTCGGTGTCCGGTTCCAGGTACAGCTGCGCGAACATCGGATGCATGGTGGCCCCCTAGTCTCGGGCTGGTCGCCCCCTCTTGCTGACCGGAGCGTGTCGCGCGGGCAAAAATACGTGCTATCCGAACAGACTCCCGCCAGGCCGGTTACTCATCGGGCTTTGTTCCTGGCACCGCCCGTACCAGGCTCATACTGCATGGATGTCCCAGCCATGTCGCTGGAGCTGCATGAACACGGCATTCATGTCGTATGCGCGGGCGGGCCGGGGCCTACTCCTCGACGAAGAGGGGGGTTGCGGAGACGGGCAGGGTGATCTGGCCGGCGTGGCACGGGGCGGTCCAGGCATGGCCGAACACGTCGGTGACGGTGGCGGTATCCGCGGGCCATGGCCAGCTCAGGTCGGCGGGCGGCTCGTCTTCGCCGTCGAACGGGTCACGGTGATCCCAGACGACGAGCAGCGGTCCGCGGCCGTCCCGGTCGACCTCGAAGGCGTAGAGGCCGGGCGGGCCGTCCGCGGTGACGCGGGACACCGACCGGGCGCCCGCCATCTTCTCCGCGAGCAGGGCGAAGGTCTCCGCCGCGGGGTGCCGGACCTCCAGCCGGCCGTCCCGGTAGCCGAGCAGCGGGAGCTTGCCGATCAGCAGGTGCATCATCTGCAGATGGTCCGCCGGCCCGGGGTATTCGGGCGCGAGGTTCCAGTAGGCGGTCCGGTGCACGCCCTCGGCTAGGGCCAGCACGGTGCGCATGACCACCTGACGGCAGCTGATGCGATCCCGCTTGGCCTCCAGTTCCGCCGGGCAGCCCGCCATGAACATCTGCAGCCGGGGCGGCAGGCTGTCCATCCGGTCGTACAGGGCCTTCATCGCCCGGCGTTCGGGAGTGTCCTGCCCGGCCCGCCCGGCGAGTTCGCCGGTGCTCTGCGACGGCGCCGAGCCGGCGGCGCCGGCGGCCTCGGCGAAGGCGGCGGCGAAGGTCTCCTGCATGACCGCCATCGCGTCGGGGAACTCGAACGGCTGCGGGCCGGCGTGCTCGCCGGCCACGACGGGCTTGAGGTACCCGTGCGCCTGCATGAACTGCCGGGCGGTGGCGATGTACTCCGCGATGCGGTCCAGGTCGCCGTACAGGTGCACGCTGAACAGGTCGAACGCGTCACGGCCCGCCTTGGCGACGTGGTCGAAGAACTGCCGCGGCGCGCTGCCGGGCTCGCTGCTGAACACGTCGTAGCCGCAGCCGCCGAGGACGACCGCCGCGGCCGGGTCGGCCTCCTTGACCGCGCCGTACATGGTCTGCAGCTGCTCGGCGTACTCGGCCGCGGTGCCCGCCCAGAGCAGGCCGGTGTTGCTCGGCTCGTTGTCGCACTGCCAGTACTTCACCCGGCCACCCCCGACCTTGTCGACACAGTGCCGGACGACCTGGCGGACGAACTCGGCGTACGCGCGCTGGTCCAGGGCGGGCGAGGGCGGCAGGAAGTCGGTCGGCTGCCGGGTCCCCCACGGCGAGCTGGAGCACAGCGTGATCCAGAGCTCCTCGTCGCCGGTCAGCTGGCCGAGCAGGGCGTCTACCGTGTCCCAGCGGTACTGGCCGGGCTCGGGTTCGACCTGCGACCAGTACAGGTAGGCGCGGACCAGGCCGGCCCGCAATGCGCGGGCTTGCGGCACGAACTCCCCGGGCGGGCCGAACAAGCCGTAGCTGATGCCGCGCACCACGCCGAGCCGGATGCCCCGTGGCTGGAATGACCGTGGTTCGAACGGGAAAGTTTCACTCATAAACTCATAGTTTATATAGTAAACTTCATTCGTGCGCAAACCTATTACCGGGCCGGCCCCGCTCATCTGGACCCAGCCTCCGCCGCCGCCACGGCAGCGGTCCCTGGGCCGGGCGGAGATCGTGACCGCCGCGATCGGCCTCGCCGACGAGGCCGGCGCCGGCGCGCTGACCATGAAGGCGGTCGCCGCCCGGCTGGGCCCCTACTCGGCGATGGCGCTGTACCGGTACGTGCACAGCAAGGACGGACTGGTCGACCTGATGCTCGACGCCGCCACCGCCGAGATCCCGCGGCCTGTTCAGCCAGGACCCGACTGGCGGGCCGACCTGGAGGAACTGGCGGCTCACACGCGGCAGATGACCCGGCGTCACCCCTGGTATGCCACGCTGTACCACACCCGGCCGCCGGCCGGCCCGCACCTGATGGAGCGGCTGGAGTTCATGCTCGCGGTGCTCACCGCGCAGGGCGCCAGCACGGCGGAGGCGATGGCCTACGCGGCCATGATCGACCGGTACATCCTGGGCAGCGCGCTGCAGGACGCCGAGGAAGCCCGGATGAGCGCCGAGCACGGCCTCGACGACGAGGCCACGCTGAGGAGCGCGATGAACGCCGTCCACGATCTCGCCGCCGCCACCGGGCGCCTGCCCCGGCTGACCAGCTGGCTGGAGCACCCGGCGGGCCCGCCGCCGGAGGAGCAGTTCAGCCTGGGACTCGGTTTTCTCCTGGACGGGATCGCCCGGTGCCTGACCGGGGCGGAAAACCCGGCCCGTTCGGACACAATAGGACCGTGACCGCTGAGATCCTGCCGTTCCGAATCGACGTCCCGCAGGCGGACCTGGACGACCTGCGGGACCGGCTGGCCCGGACCCGGTGGCCCGACCAGCTGCCCGGCGTCGGCTGGGACTACGGCATCCCGCTGGAGTACGTGCGGGAGCTGGCGTCGTACTGGCGCGATGAGTACGACTGGCGCGTGCACGAGGCGCGGCTGAACGGGTTTGACCAGTTCACCACCACGATCGACGGGGCGCGGGTGCATTTCCTGCACGTGCGTTCGGCCTCGCCGGACGCGCTGCCGCTGATCATCACGCACGGCTGGCCGGGTTCGGTGGCGGAGTTCTGGGACATCATCGGGCCGCTGACCGACCCGGTGGCCTATGGCGGGTCCGCGGAGGACGCGTTCCACCTGGTCGTCCCGTCGATTCCCGGCTACGGGTTCTCCGGGCCGACCCATGACCGGGGCTGGGACGCGCGCCGGGTGGCGCGGGCCTGGGCGGAGCTGATGTCGCTTCTGGGGTATCAGCGGTACGGCGCGCAGGGCGGCGACTGGGGCTCGATCATCTCCCGGGAACTCGGCCTGGCCGACCCGGGGCACGTCGCGGGCGTGCACCTGAACATGCTCATCAACCGGGTGCCTGATGACGCTGGCGAGCTGACCGAGGAGGAAGGGCGGCGGCGGGACGCGGCGCGGCGGTTCCGCACCACTGGCTCCGGCTACAGTGCGATCCAGGGGACCCGCCCGCAGACCCTGGCCTACGGCCTGGTTGATTCGCCGGCCGGGCAGCTGGCCTGGATCACCGAGAAGTTCGGCGAGTGGACCGACAACGGGCTGCCGGACGAGGCCGTCGACCGCGACCAGCTGCTGACCAACGTCATGCTGTACTGGCTGACCGGGACGGCTGGCTCGTCGGCACGGCTGTACTACGAGACCGCGCGGGCGCGGGCCTGGAGCCCGACCGCCCGCTCGACGGTGCCCACCGGCGTGGCCGTCTTCCCGCGGGAGATCGCGCCGCCGATCCGGCGCTTCGCCGGGCAATCCGACACCATCACGCACTGGACCGAGTTCGGCCGCGGCGGTCACTTCGCGGCCATGGAGGTGCCTGACCTGCTGGTCGGCGACGTGCGCGAGTTCTTCCGGCCACTGCGCTGAAGCTGGTGCCCGGCCGCGAACTACGATCGCTTACAGGGGGGATCGCTCCGCGTTCACGACGCAGGCAAGGAGGCCTCCATGGGCAACTGGCAGCTCGATCCGTATCACACGCAGGTGGAGTTTTCCGCCAAGCACCTGGGGATGATGACCGTCCGGGGCTATTTCGACGAGATCAGCACGACCGCCGATATCGACCCCGCGCACCCGGAGACCGCCTCGGTCGAGGCGACCATCTCCACGGCCAGCATCAGGACCAACAACGGCGCCAGGGACAACGACCTCCGCTCGTCGAACTTCCTCGAGGTGGAGAAGTACCCGGTGATCACGTTCAAGAGCACCAGCGTCGAGCCGGCCGGGACGGACCGGTTCACGCTGACCGGCGACCTGACCATCAAGGGAAACACCCGCCCGGTGCAGCTGGACGTGACCAGGTACGGGGAGTTCAACGACCAGGGAATGATGGGTCACCGGATCGCGTACGGCGCCACGACGAAGATCAACAGGAAGGAATTCGGGCTGAGTTTCAACGCGATCCTGGACGGCAGGATCGTGGTCAGCGAGGAGATCCAGATCACGATCGAGGGCGAGCTGGTCGAGCAGCCCGCGGAGGCGGAGGCGGCGAGCGCTTAGCGGCTGGGGTTAGAGGCGGCCGCCGGGGGTGACCAGGCCGCTCTCGTAGGCGATGACGACGAGCTGGGCGCGGTCGCGCGCGTTCAGCTTCGTCATGATGCGGCTGACGTGGGTCTTGGCGGTCAGCGGAGACAGGAACAGCCGGCCGGCGATCTCGTCGTTGGACAGGCCCTCGGCCACCAGCGCCAGCACCTCGCGCTCCCGTTCGGTCAGCCCGGCCAGCGCCCGGTCGCTGGGCGGCGGGCGTTCGGGGCGGGTGGCCAGGTCGGTGATGAGCCGCCGGGTCACGCTCGGCGACAGCAGCGCGTCGCCCCTGGCCACCACCCGGACCGCCTGCAGCAGGTCGGCGGGCTCGGTGTCCTTGACCAGGAAGCCGCTGGCCCCGGCGCGGATCGCCTGGTAGACGTATTCGTCGGACTCGAAGGTGGTCAAGATGATCACCTTGACCCCGGCCAGGTCGTCGTCGGCGGAGATGCGGCGGGTGGCCTCCAGGCCGTCCACCCCGGGCATCCGGATGTCCATCAGCACCACGTCGGCGCGCTCGCGGCGGGCCAGGTCGACCGCCTGGGCCCCGTCGGTGGCCTCGCCCACCACCTCGAGGTCGCCGGCGGCGTCGATGAGCACGTGGAACCCGGCGCGGATCAGCGCCTGGTCGTCGGCGAGCAGAACCCGGATCACGGTCGGGCTCCTTCCTGCTCCGTCTGCTCCCTGACGGTGCCGCCCAGGGGTAGCCGGGCCTCGACCCGGAAGCCGCCCGCCGGGCCTGGACCGGCCTCGACGGTACCGCCCACGGCGGCGGCGCGCTCCCGCATCCCGGCCAGCCCGTGGCCGTCGCCGTTCCCCGCGATGACGGCCTGGCCCCGGCCGGTGCCGGCGTGGCCCCGGCCGGTGTCGGTCACGTCGATGTGGAGTTCGTCGCTGGCGTAACCGAGGGCTACCGCGGCGGTGGCCGGGCCGGCGTGCCGGATGGTGTTGGTCAGCGATTCCTGGATGATCCGGTACGCGGCCAGGTCCACGGCGGGCCGCAGCGGCACCGGGTCCCCGGTCACGGTGAGCGTCGTCTCCAGGCCGGCCCGGCGGGCGCCCACGATGAGGTCCTCGAGCTGGGCGGTGCCCGGAGCGGGCTGGGTCGGATCGGCGTCGTCGGCCTGGCGCAGCACGTTCAAGATGGCGCGCAGTTCCCTGAGCCCCTCTTTGCTCGCGGTCTTGATCGCCTGCAAGGACTCGGCCGCCACCTCCGGGCGGGTGGGCAGCACGTGGGCGGCCACCCCCGCCTGCACGTTGATCGTGGCCATGGTGTGGGCCACCACGTCGTGCAGCTCGCGGGCGATGCGCAGCCGTTCCTCGTCGAGGCGGCGGCGGGCATCTTGTTCGGCCCGGTCGCGGATGGAGGCCACGTAGGCGTTCCGGTTCGCCACCGCGATCCCGGCGAACAGCGCTGCGGCGACCATGAACGGGATGACGTCGAACCCGCCGCCGGTGATGCGCCCGAACGGGTTGTTCGCCGCGGTGACCGTCAGCAAGACGGCGAGCGTCGCGAAGGCCGCTATGAGGGCCCGGCGCAGGCTCACCTGGCTGGCCACCGAATACAAGGCGAGGATGGGGGCGATCAGGATGGCGCCGTTGACCAGCCCGAGCAGCGAGTAGACGCTCACCGCGACGACCGAGACGGCGAGCACCGCGACCGGGGCGCGGCGCCGCCAGAGCAGGGCCAGGCCGGCGATCACGACGAGGATCAGCGCGGCCCCGGGTTGCGGCGCCGCGTGGCCCTGGAACTGGATCCGGTCGGACGGGCTGGACGGGCTGCCCTCGCCGTAGCTACCGAGGACCAGGATGGTGGTCACGACGACGACGATGATCGCGTCCCTGACCGGCGGCCCGAACCATCGCCGCCACCCCGCCACCACACCGTCCATGCTCGCAAGACTAAGCACGCGGGGCGCTTTCGTCGCCCTCCCCCGGTAGGCGGCCGGGCTACTCTCCCGGGAGTACGCCGGGCGCGGCTAATCCCGCGGCGGTACCGCCAAGTGTCATCCGTCGCGGGACGACCGGCGGGAGGTCGCGGCGGCACGCTTGAGCAGCAGCTGGCGGAGCGGCCGCCGGCACCCTGAATCGGAGACCCGGAGGCCACGATGCCCGCGCTCACCCGCTTCGTCCTCCGCCACAAGGCGCTCGTGACCCTGTTCTGGGTCGTCGTGGCGGCCGTCGGCGTGATGACCATCAGCGGCACTACCCACCGGATGACGAACGACTTCTCCATGCCGGGGCAGGCGTTCAAGGTCGACAACCAGATCGTCAGCCAGTACGGCAACGGCGGCTCGCAGGCCCCGTACGTACCGGTGATCACGGTCCCGGCCGGGCAGAAGGTCACCGACCCGGCGGTGGCGGCGGCTACCGGGCGGGCGTTCGGCGCGCTGGCCCGGGCGATACCCGGCGTGCGGATCGCGGACTACGCGACTACTCATAACCCGGCGTTCGTGACCCGGGACGGCCGATCCACGTTCGCGCTGGTGTACACGGCGCCGGTCTCGGGCTTCGGCGGCCCTGGCCTCGGCCCGGTGGTCGAACGGGCCGTCACGGCGGCCGCGCCGACCGGATGGCACGTCGGGGTCACCGGCTCGCAGCTGCTGGCCGACGGGCAGCCGTCCTCGGGCAAGGGCACCGGGCTGATGACCGAGGCGATGATCGGCTCGGTCGGTGCGCTGGTCATCCTGGCGCTGGTCTTCGCCAGCTTCCTGGCGCTGCTGCCGCTACTGATCGGCGGCATCTCGGTGCTGGCCACGTTCCTGGTCGTGGGCGGGCTCACCGAGGTGACCGGGGTCAGCCAGATCGTCGAGTTCCTGATCGCCCTGATCGGGCTGGGCGTGGCCATCGACTATTCGCTGCTCGTGGTCAGCCGCTGGCGCGAGGAACGGGCGGCCGGCCGGGACAACGCGGCTGCCGTGACCGAGGCGATGAACCACGCGGGCCGGGCCGTGGTGTTCTCCGGCCTGACCGTGGCCGTCGGGCTGCTGTCGATGATCGTCCTGCCCGTGCCCATGCTGCGCAGCGTCGGCTACGGCGGCGTGCTGGTGCCGCTGGTGTCGGTGGTCGTCTCCGTCACCTTGCTCCCGGTGATCCTGGCCACCGTCGGCCCGCGCCTGGACTGGCCGCGGCTGCGGACCGAGCGCCGCGCCAGCCGGGTGTTCTCGGCCTGGGCGCGCGGCGTCTACCGGCACCGCTGGCTGGCCGCGCTGGCCGGGCTCGGCATCCTGGCCGCGCTCATGCTCCCGGCGCTGTCCCTGCACCTGGGTGAGCCGGGCAGCTCGTCCCAGGCCACCCGCGGTCCGGCGCACGACGCGCTGGTCACGCTGACCCACGGCGGGGTCCCGTCCGGCGTGCTCACCCCGGCCGAGGTGCTGACGTCCTCGGGTTCCGGCGGCCCGGCTTCGGCCTCGGGCCCGGCCAGTACGGTGGCGGCCTCGGCCGCGCGGATGCCCGGCGTGTACGCCGCGGTGGCGCCGATCACGCCGGACTACCAGCGGGACGGCACGGCGATCGTGACCGTGATCCCGGTGGCCGAGAGCAGCGTGCCGGCCGGCCAGGCGATCATCGCCGGGCTGGAGCAGTCGCTGCTGGGGCGGTCGCTGCCGGGGCGGGCGCACGTGATCGGCATCGGCGGTGACGGCGCGGCGCTGATCGACTTCGACCACGCGGTCTACGGCGACTTCCCGCTCATGCTCGCCATCATCAGCGTCGCCACCTTCCTGCTGCTGACCCGGGCCTTCCGCTCGGTGCTGCTGGCCGCCAAGGCGGTGGTGTTCAACCTGATCTCGCTGGCCGCGGCCTACGGCGTGCTGACGTGGGTGTGGCAGGACGGGCACGGGTCTGGGGCGGTCTGGGGCATCCCGGCCACTGGGGCGATCACGATGTGGGTGCCGCTGATGGTGTTCGCGTTCCTGTTCGGCCTGTCGATGGACTACGAAGTGTTCATCCTCACCCGCGTCCGGGAGGCATACGACGCTTCTGGCGACGCCCGGCACGCGGTGGTGGAGGGCCTGGGCCGGACCGGGCGCCTGGTCACCAGCGCGGCGGCGATCTTGATGCTGAGCTTCCTGTCCATGTCCACCGGCCCGCAGACTGACCTGAAGATCCTGGCCACCGGGCTCGGGGCCGGCATCTTGATCGACGCGGTAGTGATCCGCTGCCTGCTCGTCCCGGCGCTGGTCGCGCTGTTCGGCCGGGCCAACTGGTGGCTGCCGTCCTGGCTGGCGCGGACGCTGCGGATCCCGGCGGGCCCCGCCGCTACGGCCCCCGCCGGGCCGACCGTAGAGCTGGCCAGTGCGCACGCCAAGGAGCTCGAGGTGTCCGGGGTGCGGTAGCGGCCCCCGGGCGGCCGGGCCAGGCGGCGTCCCGCCTGGCCCGGCTCGGTTCATGGCGTACTGGCATAATCCTCACCTGACGGCTGAGCCGATCATGGGAGGCGCATCGTGAGCGGGTACCTGGACAACTCCGGCCGGGAGGATGTGCTGAGCGGGGGCTCCCGGATGATCGGCATCGATACGCCGAAGGGACCGTACCGGGTGTGGGTGAAGCGGACCGGCAACAACCCGCGGCTGCGGGTGCTGCTCCTGCACGGCGGGCCGGGCGCGACGCACGAGTACCTGGAGGCGTGCGACAGCTACCTGCCGGGCGCTGGGATCGAGTACTACTACTACGACCAGCTCGGTTCGGGTAACAGCGACCAGCCGGACGAGCCGTCGCTGTGGGACCTGGACCGCTTCGCCGGCGAGATGGAGCAGGTCCGCCAGGCGCTCGGGCTGGACCGGTCCAATTTCGTCCTCTACGGGCACTCGTGGGGCGGGCTGCTGGCCATCGAGTACGCCCTGCGTCACCAGGACCACCTGCGCGGCATGGTCATCTCCAACATGATGTCCAGCGTCCCGGCCTACAACGCCTACGCCGAGCAGGTGCTGATGCCGACGATGGACCAGGTCGCGCTGGCCGAGATCAAGGCGTACGAGGCCAGCGGGGATATCGAGAACCCCAGGTACACGGAGCTGCTGAACGAGCAGCACTACGTGCACCACGTGCTGCGGATGCCGGTCGCGGACTGGCCCGACCCGGCGGTGCGCGCCTTCGCCCACATCAACCCGGCGATCTACGTGTCCATGCAGGGGCCGAGTGAGCTGGGCATCAGCGCCAACGCCAGCCTGGCCCACTGGGACCGCACCGAGGAGCTGGCCTCGATCGACGTGCCGGCCCTGGTCATCGGCGCGCAGCACGACACCATGGACCCCGCGTTCATGAAGATGATGGCGGAACGCCTGCCGCAGGGCCGCTACCTGCACTGCCCGGACGGGAGCCACATGGCCATGTACGACGACCAGGCGGTGTACTTCGCCGGCCTGATCGACTTCCTGCGCGGCCTGGAGGGCTAGTCCCGGCCGGCGAGGTCGGGCGGATCATCGTGAGCCGAAATTCCCGCTATCAGAGGCATAACGACACCCAATCATGGGCGGGGGCGTCCGGGACCTGCTGGAGATGACGATCTGCTAGGGCTGCGGCTGGTAGAGCCGGTCCAGGCCGACCAGGAGCACGTCGCCGTCTCGGGCGGCGGCGAGGAGGGCCGGATCGAAGCCCGCGCCGGAGTAACACGCCAGCGTGGTGGCGTTCGTGTCGTAGCCCTTGACGGCCAGCAGCGCCCGGGCGCGGCGCAGGCGCTCAACGTGACGCGGGATCATGACCTTTCCCCATTTCGCCTCCCCAAGCGAGATGACCTGCCGCTGTTCACCCGGACGAGCCGGGGCGAGGACGGCCACGTCGATCTCGATCTGCGCCTTGTTCGCCGGATCGGCGACGGTACCCGAGGCCACCTCCCCCACCGGCGTGCCGAAGACGCTCCGTCCCCCGGCACGGGCGAACTCCCGGCATAGCGCCTCGAAATGAGGGCCGGCGACCTGCGACCCGAACGCCGCCCTGGTGTCGGCCCACACGTCGGCACCGAGTCCGGATTCCAGGTCAGCCCACCGGGGCCGCATGATCGCCTCGTAGAACGTGATGAGCGGCTCGGTGATGTGATAACGGGTCCGCCCGGCCCGGAAGACGTCCGCCTCCCTGGCCACGAGACCGGCATCCTCCAGCACGGTGAGCGGGTGCGCGATGTCAGATGTCCTGCGGCCGATGTAGCTGGCCATGCCGCCCCACGTCTGGTTACCGGCGGCGATCGCGGCCAGGACCGAATGGTAGAGCGCCGGATCCCGGATGTCCGTCTCCTCGGCGAGGAGGTACCGTGCCTCGCGGAGCAGCGGGCGGTCGGGGTTGAGCACGGACCGCACGACCCAGTCGTCGAAGTCCTCCGGTCCGGCCGGGGCGTCGTCTCGGACGAACTGCCTGCGGTAGGCCGGCGTGCCGCCGACGATCGCGTGCAGGCGCGCAGCGAGCCCGGGATCGCTCAACCCCCAGAATCGGGCCGCGTCACGGTAGCCGAACGGCTTGATGACCATCTCTAGGCCGGCCCGCCCGCGCAACGGTGCGTTGCCCGCCAGCAGGCCGCCCATCACTGACATGGCCGAGCCGCAGAGCAGGATGCGCGCGCGGCTGGCACCGCTCTGCGAAGGCCCGTGGCTGTCGATCTCGCGCCGCAGGAGCGAGGGCAGCGCAGGGCTGGCCTTCACGAGGTAGGGAAACTCGTCGATGATCAGCGGAACCGGGTCCTGGCCGGCCAGGGTGACGAAGTACCTGAGCGCATCCTCCCAGCTTGGGAAGGTGAAATCCGCGGGGGAACCGGCCTGCCTGGCCAGCGCCGCGCCGAACATCCGCAGTGACTCGGCCTCCGTGGCCTCGGCCGCCTCGAAGAAGAAGCCGCCGGTAGCGACTGCGAGCGACCTGAGCAGGTAAGTCTTCCCCTGGCGCCGCCGCCCGCTGACGATGCCCAGGGTCGCCTCCGGGCGCGGATCGGCGGCGAATTCGGCCAGCGCCTTCCACTCCCGTTCCCGGCCGAAGACATGCGAGGGTTTCCGAAGATCGTTCGGCATAATACCGAAGCATACCTCACTGAAGCATACTTCACTGAAATATATTTCAGCTAGATCGTCAGGGGATGAGGCCGAGCTCCCTGGCCCGGGCGACGGCCTCGGTGCGGTTGGCCGCGCCGAGCTTGCCGAGAAGATGGCTGACGTGCTTCTTCACGGTGTCGAGGGTGACGACGAGCTGACTGGCGATGGCCTGATTCGACTGGCCGGCCGCGAGCATCCGGAGTACCTCGAGCTCGCGGTTGGTCAGCGGCTCGACGATGCCCGGTGCCGTCGGCGCGCCGGCGCGCCGGGGATCTGACCTGGCGGTCCCCCTGTCGAAGGCGCGGTTGAGCCGGGCCAGGTAGCCGATCGGGATCCTGCCCTCGCGCCGGCCTGTCCGCTGGCCGGCGATGAGCTGACCGAGCAGCGCCGCCATCGGCGGGCCCTCGTCGGCGAAGACCCGGACGTAGCCGCGCGGGCCGGCCAGGGTGAGCAGGCCGGCCAGCGCGGATACCGCCTCCGCCTGCTGGCCGCTGGCGGCCAGGGCCAGGGTTCGCAGCGCTCCGGCTTCGATGACGCTGCCGATCCGGTCCTGCGCGACGGCGCTCGCGTACAGCCGGTCCAGCAACTCGAGGGCCGGACCGGGACAATCCTGGGCGAGCAGGACGCGCGCCAGCAGCAGATGTTCGGGTTCGGATGGATAGTGTGGCTCGTCGCCAGCGCCGAGGCCCTTCTCATCCGCCCAGCGGGCCGCGCCCGCCAGGTCACCCTGGGCCAGGAGCAGCCGTGCGCGTTCGGCCGGCACGGGGTTGAGCAGGCCGTTTACCGCGGGACCCGGCGCGAACCGCCCGGCCTCCCCGATCGCATCCAAGGCTCCGGCCTGGTCGCCGCCGGCTTGCCGGATCCAGGCCAGGGTGACCAGGCCCGCCGCGAGCGGGGCGGGGTAGGCGAGCTGACGGCACAAGGTGATGCCCGCGGTGACGTGCCGGAGCGCGGTGTCGAGCTCATCGCGCTGGTAGGCATCCTCGCCCAGGTTGACGTAGGCGGCGCCGGCGGCTGGGGCGGCCGACCTGCCGGGTGGCGCCGCGATCTCCAGCGTCCGACGGCAGGTCCCGACGGCGGCGTCGAGCTGGCCCTGAGCCCGCTGGGCCTGGCAGAGGACGTGGCAGACCCAGGCGGCGAGGAAGCCCTCGCCGGCGGCCGAACGCTGGCCGACGGCCGGCGACAGCAATCGCCCGGCTTCGGCCGGGCGGCCACGCAGCCACTCGGCCATGCCCGCGTACCACCCGATGATCGTGCCGAGCATCGCTTCACCATCGCGCCTGGCCGCCATGGCCCGCGGGACGAGATCGACGGTGGTCTCGGCGTCGCCGCGAAGCTCGGCGAGGTACACGCGAAGGAGCGTGACCGCGGCCGGGACGTTCACGAGCAGGCTCGACGCCCTCCCGGCGGACGGCTCGAACCTCTGATCCGCGTCGGCCGACGCCCGTTCGGCCAAATCCAGCAGCCCCTCGGCCTCCGCCGGGCCGCCGTCGAGCAGGGCCAGCCGGGCCCGCGCCAGCAGCAGGCGGGCCCGCGAGCCGGCCAGTTCCGGCGGCAGCAGGGCCAGCCACCGCCGCACCGTCGATACCTCTCCGTGGAGGTAGAAGCGCTCGTCGAAGTGCTCCTCGATGAGCCGGGCGGCCTGGGTCATCTCCCCGGCGGCGACGGCGTGGCCGATGGCGTCGTCGGCCAGCTCGTGTCCGGCGTACCAGGTCGCCGCGTTGCGGTGCAGCTGCGCGGCGCGGCCTGGCTGCTGTTCCAGCCGGGCGCGCAACAGGTCGGCGAACAACTGGTGGTAGCGCCACCAGCCGCGCACCTCGTCCAGCGGCAGCAGGAACAGCCCGGCCCGCTCCACCTGCTCGAGCAGGGCCTGGCTGCCGGTCCGGGCGGTGACCGCGTCGCACAGCGGTCCGCTGAGCCGCTGCAGCACCGAGGTCTCGAGCAGGAAGGCGCGCAACTGCTCGGGCTGGTGTTCGAGCACCTCCTCGGTCAGGTAGTCGAGCACGAAGCGGTGGCTGCCGGTGAACGCGGCCACGAACCGGTCGACATCGGGCTGCCCGCGTATCGACAGCGCCGCCAGCTGCAGCCCGGCCGCCCAGCCCTCGGTGCGGGCCGTCAGCGCGGCCACCGCGGTATCGGGCAGGTCGGCGCCGGCTGTCTCGCGCAGGAAGGCCGCTGCCTCGTCGGCGGTGAAGCGCAGCTCGGCGTCCCGCAGCTCGGTGAGCTGGCCCCGGGCCCGCAGCCGGGCCAGGCCCAGCGGCGGATCGGCGCGGCTGGCCAGAACGGGGTGCAAGCCAGGCGGCAGGTGGTCGAGCAGGAAGCCCAGTGAGGCATGCACGGGCTGGGAGCCGACGAGGTGGTAGTCATCGAGCACCAGCGGCACCCCGCCGGGTCCTGACCGGGCGGCCAGCTCGTTGATCAGGGCCGTTACCAGCCCTTCGTATGACTGCGGGGCCGGCGGCCCGAGCAGCGGGCCGACCCGCTCGCCGATCCCGGGGTAGACCGCGTCCAGCGCGGCCACCGCGTGGCGCCAGAAGCGGGCCGGGTCGTTGTCGCTCGCATCCAGGGACAGCCACGCCACCGGATTGCGGGAGTGCCGGGCCCAGCTGGCCAGCAGCGACGTCTTGCCGTAACCGGCGGGCGCGCAGACAAGCACCAGGCCACGGCTCAGGGCCTCGTCGAGCCGTTCGGCCAGCCGGGGGCGGGGCAGGAAATCCGGGCGCGGGCCGGGCGGATGCAGCTTGGTGAGCAGCAGGGTGCCGCGCCCGCCGAATTCGGGCCCGGCACCCTCCGGCACGGTCGTCGTAGCCCGCTCAGCCATCGCTCAGGATCTCCGGGGATTTGATCATGCCGCCCGCTGCTGGAAGACGATCGTCGGAGCCGCCGGGTGCCGCAGGCCAGAACCCGGCCTCGCGAAACATCGTATACCGGGACGTTTTCCGCCCGAAGACACACCCGCAGACCGGGGTGCCGCCGCTCGCGGGCCGGCCGTTCCCCTCCGCCGCGGAAGATTCCACCTGACATGTCCACTTTCGGGTGACGTCCCCGTCCGGGGTGCCTTCGTAGTGTTCCCAGCGTGCCCACTTCCGCGAGCGAAGGAGACCCGCTCATGAGACAGATCCGCAAGCGCCGTCACGGATCGGGCCGGCTCGCGGCCGCCGGTAGCGCGCCATGTCGCTTATCTCCCTCGTCCTGCTGACCAGGCAAGCCGGAACCCTCGACGACCTGCTGCCGTGCCAGCGTGAGGACCCGGAGCTGTGGTTCTCCGAGCAGCCCGCCGACCTGGAGCAGGCCAAGGTGCACTGCGGCCGCTGCCCGGTGCGCGGGTTCTGCCTGTCCGGCGCGGTCGAGCGGCACGAGCCCTACGGGGTCTGGGGCGGTGAGATCTTCCACCGGGGCACGATCACGGCGCACAAGAAGGCGCGGGGCCGCCCGCGGACCAAGGTTGCGTAGGGAGCCTGGCTACCCGGCGGGATGACGGGCCGGCATGCCGAGGAGGACGGGAGTTGCGGCGCTCACCGGAGCAGCGCTAACAGGGGCAGCGCTGACCGGGGCAGAAGCCGCGGCGGCTTCCCAGGCGTCGCCGGCCCGGGTGCGGCGGACGGATAGCGGGACGGCGTCGGACAGCAGGTAGTGGGGCGCGCCGCGGGTGACGGTCACCGTGACGACGTCGCCGGGGCGCGGTGCTGCCTGGTCCCGGGCTGCCTGGTCCGGGGCTGCCTGGTCCGGGGTGAAGTGCACCAGGCGGTTGTCCCTGGCCCGGCCGGACATCCGGTGGGTGGCGGCGTCCTTGCGGCCCTCGCCCTCGGCCACCAGCACCTCGACGGCCGTCCCGGCCAGCTTCTGATTCTCCGCGTAGGTGGTCTCCTCGACCAGCGCGGTGAGCCGCTCGTAGCGCTCCTGCACGACCTCAGCGGGCACCTGGTCGTCCATGGTGGCGGCCGGGGTGCCCGGGCGGATGGAGTAGCGGAAGGTGAACGCGCCGGCGAACCGGGCGTGGCGCACCAGGTCCAGGGTGTCCGCGAAGTCGTCCTCGGTCTCGCCGGGGAAGCCGACGATGATGTCGGTGGTGATGGCGGCGTCCGGGATGCTGGCCCGGACCCGGTCCAGGATGGCCAGGTACCGGTCGCGGCGGTAGGCCCGGCGCATGGCCTTCAGGATCCGGTCCGAACCCGACTGCAGCGGCATGTGCAGGCTGGGCATGACGTTCGGGGTCTGGGCCATGGCGTCGACCACGTCGTCGGTGAAGTCCCGGGGGTGGGGGGAGGTGAAGCGGACGCGTTCGAGGCCGGCGATCTCACCGCACCCGCGCAGCAACGTGCCGAACGCGCTGCGATCTCCGAATTCCGCCCCGTAGGAGTTCACGTTCTGGCCGAGCAAGGTGACCTCGAGCACTCCGTCGGCGACCAGCGCGCGGATCTCGCCCAGGATGTCGCCGGGACGGCGGTCCTTCTCCTTACCGCGCAGGCTCGGCACGATGCAGAAGGTGCAGGTGTTGTTGCAGCCGACGGATATCGCGACCCAGGCCGCGTAGGCCGACTGCCGCCTGGCCGGCAGCAGGGAGGGGAATGTCTCCAGCGTCTCGGCGAACTCGGCCTGCGCCTCGTGCCTGACCCGGGCCCGCTCCAGCAGCGCGGGCAGCGAGGCCATGTTGTGCGTACCGTAGACGACATCGACCCAGGGCGCGCGCTGCGTGATCCGGGTGCGCTCCATCTGGGCCAGGCAGCCGCCCACCGCGATCTGCATGCCGTTCTTCTTCTGCGGCAGCAGGTGCCCGAGGTTGCCGTACAGCCGGTCGGCCGCGTTCTCCCGGACCGCGCAGGTGTTGAACACCACCACGTCGGGGGTTTCCCCGTCGCCGGCGGCCTGGTATCCCGCCTCGTCGAGCAGGCCGGCCAGGCGCTCGGAATCGTGCGCGTTCATCTGGCACCCGTAGGTGCGGATCTGGTAGGTACGGCCGCCTGCTGTCACACGACCAGGATAGGGGCGGACCCAGGTGGGTGCGATTCGGTCGTGTTAGCGGAGTGCCTGGTGATCTGTGTGGCCGAATCCGGCATGATGTCTGTATGCGAATGACTACAGAAACGACACCCTTTGGCGAATGGCGCTCTCCCATCGACGGTGCCGACGTGGCGCGCAAGCAGGTCGGGCTGGCGTTCCCGGCGGTCGACGCGGCCGGGGTGTGGTGGCAGGAGTCGCGGCCGGAGGAGGGGGGGCGGGTGGCCGTCGTATGCCAGGGGCCGGACGGGGTCAAGCACGACCGGCTCCCGATGCCGTGGAACGCCCGGACCCGGGTGCACGAGTACGGCGGGAGGTCGTACCTGCCGCTGCCGGACGGGTTCGTCTTCGCTAACTTCGGCGATCAGCGGCTGTACCGGTGGGAGACGGGTGCCCCGGCCCCGGTGGCTCTGACCCCGGCTCCCGCGGAGGACGCCGCCGACCGGTTCGCCGACTTTGTCCTGCCCCCGGGCGGGGACGAGGTGTGGTGCGTCAGGGAGCGACACCATGCGGGCCGGGATGGGGCTGGCGGCCGGATCACCCGCGCGATCGTGGCGGTCCCGCTGGACGGCTCCGGAGCCGGCGATCCCGCCGCGATCCGGATCCTGGTCAGCGGTTCGGATTTCTACGCCTACCCGGCGCCGTCACCGGATGGCACCCGGCTCGCCTGGATCTGCTGGGATCATCCCCAGATGCCGTGGGACGGCACCGAACTGCGGGTCGCGGCGCTCAACGGCGGCGGGCCGGTCAGCGACAAGCACCAGCAGCAGCTGATCATGGGCTGCGCTACCGAGTCGGTCCTGGCCCCGGTCTGGCGTGATGATCGAAGCTTGTACGTGATCTCGGACCGTTCGGGCTGGTGGAATCTTTATGTCGCCGACCTGCTGGCCTTTCCCCGGGCGCTGTCCCCGCGGGAGGAGGAGTTCGCCAGCCCGCTGTGGCAGCTGGGGCTGAGCCCGTACGCGGTGCTCGGCGACGGCCGCCTCGCCGTGGCCTACGGCACCGGCGAGACCCGGCTGGGCGTGCTCGACCCGGACAGCGGTCGTCTGACCGACCTGGACCTGCCGTACCAGGTATTCGTCTCTGGCGTGTCCGCGGCCGGCCAGACGATCGCCACCATCGCGGGCGGACGGGCCGTGCCGACGACCGTCATCGACGTGAAGGTCCCCGCGCCAGGCGGGAACGCACAGGTCCGCGAGCTGAGCCGCAGCGTCGGCTCGCTGCCGGATCCGGCCTATCTGCCGGTGCCGCGGGCGGCCCGGCTGACCGGTCCCACGGGTTCGGTCGTGCACGCGATCGTCTACCCGCCGGCCAACCCCGCGGTCCGGGGTCCCGAGGGTGAGCGGCCGCCGTACATCGTGTGGGTGCACGGCGGACCCACCTCGCAGGTCGTCCCCCGGCTGGACCTGGAGAAGGCCTTCTTCACCAGCCGCGGCATCGGGATCATCGACGTGAACTACGGCGGGTCGAGCGGGTACGGCCGGGCCTACCGCGAGCGACTGCGCGGCCAGTGGGGCGTGGTGGACGTGGCCGACGCGATGACGGCAGCGCTGGCCCTGGCCGAGGCGGGCGAGGCGGACGGCAAGCGGCTCGGCATCCGCGGCGGTTCGGCGGGAGGCTGGACCGCGCTGGCCGCGGTGACGTCAGGCATCGGGGTGCTCGGCGGGCCGAACGGGGGCGTTTTCGCCGCGGTGGCGTCGTACTTCGGCGTGGCCGACCTGCGGGGGTTCGCGGAGCACACGCACGACTTCGAGTCGCGTTACCTGGACGGGCTGATCGGGCCGCTGCCCGAGTGCGACGCGCTGTACGCCGAGCGGGCGCCGGTCGGGCACGTGAACGACGCCACCTGCCCGGTGCTGCTGCTGCAGGGGCTCGACGATCCGGTCGTGCCGCCCGCGCAGTCCGAATCGATCGCGGCGGACCTGGCCGCGCATGGCATCCGGTACGCGTACATCACCTTCGAGGGCGAGTCGCACGGGTTCCGCAAGGCGGAGAACATCGTGGCCAGCCTGGAGGCCGAGCTCTCCTTCTACGGCCAGATCATGGGATTCACCCCGCCGGGCGTCCCGCCCGTGCCGTTGGAGGGCGGCTGAGTCAGCGGGCGAATTCCGTGGCCCGGGACTCGCGGACCACGGTGATGCGGATCTGCCCCGGGTAGGTGAGCTCCTCCTCGACCTGCTTGGCGATGTCGCGGGCGATCACCTGGGCCTGGATGTCGTCGATGCGGTCGGGTTTGACCATCACCCGGATCTCCCGGCCGGCCTGCATGGCGAAGACCTTCTCCACGCCTTCGTGCCCGCCGGCGATCTGCTCCAGGCGTTCCAGGCGCTTGACGTACATCTCCAGCGACTCGCGCCTGGCGCCCGGACGGCCGCCGCTCATCGCGTCCGCGGCCTGGGTGAGCACCGCCTCGACGGTGCGGACCTCGACCTCGTTGTGGTGCGCCTCGATGGCGTGCACCACGTCCTCCGGCTCACCGTAGCGGCGGGCGATCTCGGCGCCGATCAGCGCGTGGCTGCCTTCCACCTCATGGGTGAGCGCCTTGCCGATGTCGTGCAGCACCGTGCACCGCTTCAGCAGCATCGGGTCCAGCCGCAGCTCGCTGGCCATCATCGCGGCGATGTGCGCCGACTCGACCAGGTGCCGGAGCACGTTCTGCCCGTAGGAGGTGCGGTAGCGCAGGCGGCCCAGGAGGTCGACGAGCTCCGGGTGCATGTCGGTGAGGCCGAGCTCGACCAGGGCGTCCTCGCCGGCCCGCTTGCACAGCTGCTCGATCTCGGTCTTCCCGCGTTCGTAGGCGTCCTCGATCCGCTGCGGGTGGATGCGCCCGTCCGTGATGAGGCGTTCCAGCGTGAGCCGGGCGATCTCGCGCCGAACCGGATCGAAGCAGGAGAGGAGGACCGCCTCGGGAGTGTCGTCGATGATCAGGTTGACGCCGGTGACCGACTCGAAGGCGCGGATGTTGCGGCCCTCGCGGCCGATGATGCGGCCCTTCATCTCGTCCCCGGGCAGGTGCAGGACCGAGACGACCGACTCGCTGGTCTGCTCGGTCGCCACCCGCTGGATGGCCAGGGTGACGATCTTGCGGGCCCGCTTCTCGCCCTCCGACCTGGCCTCGTGCTCGATGTCCCGGACAATGAGGGCCGCTTCGCGCTTGGCCTGGTTCTCGATCGTGGCGACGAGCTCCACCTTGGCCGCGTCCGAGGTGAGTCCGGCGACCCGCTCCAGCTCCTTGCTGCGGTCGGCGTCGAGCTTGTCCAGTTCGGCCGCGCGCCGCTCGAGGTCCTGCTTGCGCTGGCTGAGCGCCTGCGCACGGTCTTCGATGCGCCTGAGCTCCTCGTCCAGCCGCTGCTCACGGTCGGCGAGGCGGGTTTCCCGGCGCTCGAGGTCACCGCGCAGCTCACGCACTTCGTCCTTGACCGCGCGGATCTCCTCTTCGACCTCGCGGCGGCCCTGGGCGGCTTGCTCGGCTTCCTGGCGGGCTCGCTCCAGGATCCCGGTGGCTTCGGTCTGGGCGCGGCTGCGGATATGTTCGGCTTCGGCGACGGCCCTGTCGTGGCTCGCACTGTCGAGCTGGCTGTTGTCGGCGGTCCGGGCGAGCGGGGCCCTGGTGGCATTCGGGGTCCGGCGCCAGACGACAACGAGCGCGAATACCACCGCGAGCAACCCGATTACCATGAATGCGAGCGACAATCCGCTGCTCACGGCCACCCCTTTCCGTCCATAGCCCTCGGGGCACTCTCTTGTTGTGGCTGCTTGTGTACCAGGGCTTTATGCCCCGGCCCGGGCGGCCGCACGCCAGATCCACCCGTCAGCTGACTTTCTTGTCAGCCTCGGCTACACAACGTATCCGCCTTCCACTCCTCCGCTGGGTTTCTGTGCCGGACGGAACAACTTCTCGCTGCCGTGAGGTTAAGGCTTGATAACCTTTTTATCAAGCAAAGTATCGTCCGCTATCGCGAACTTTGCGTCAAATGGATGCCGGTGTAGCGGTCGCGACCTGCAGCGATATGGGATGATACGCCGCTGCGGGGGCCGTCCCCGGGGCAACGCGAAGGCCGCCGACGGCGGCGGTGAGCCGGGTTCCGCGGCGGCCGTTCATCGCGATTAAGTCACGGAATGTAGTCGATAGCCTGGCGTAGCCCGGGAAAGCCTGCTAGGAACAGGCGGCGCAGCAGGTGCTCTCGACAGCGTCACACGCCAGCCGGCTATCCGAGGGTGGCGACGAGGATGGCCTTGATGGTGTGGAGGCGGTTTTCGGCCTGGTCGAAGACGATGCTGGCGGGGGAGGCGAAGACCTCGCCGGTCACCTCCAGGCCCGAGGTCATGCCGGTGTGTTCCATGATCTCGCGTCCGATGGTGGTGTTCGGGTCGTGGAAGGCGGGCAGGCAGTGCATGAACTTGACGGCGGGGTTGCCGGCCTGGCGCATCAGGCCGGCGTTGACCTGGTAGGGGGCCAGGACCCGGACCCGTTCGGCCCAGACGTCCCTGGCCTCGCCCATCGAGACCCACACGTCGGTGTGGATGAAGTCGACGCCGGCGACGGCCTGGGCGGGGTCCTCGGTGATGGTGATGCGGGCGCCGGTCCGCCCGGCGATGTCGCGGGCGAGGTCGGCGACGTCCTTGGGCGGGTGCAGCTCGGCGGGCCCGGCCAGGCGGACGTCGCTGCCCATCAGCGCGCCGGTCACCAGCAGGGAGCGGCCCATGTTGAACCGGCAGTCCCCGGCAAAGGCGTAGGCGATCTGGTCATAGGGCTTGCTGCTGGATTCGTGCATGGTCAGGAAGTCGGCGAGCATCTGGGTGGGGTGCCATTCGGCGGTCAGCCCGTTGTAGACGGGCACCCCCGCGTGGGCGGCGAGTTCCTCCACGTCGGCCTGGGCGCTGCCGCGGAACTCGATGGCGTCGTACATCCGGCCCAGCACCGCGGCGGTGTCGGCGATCGATTCCTTGTGCCCCAGCTGAGACCCGGACGGGTCCAGGTAGGTCACGTGCGCGCCCTGATCGTAGGCGCCGACCTCGAACGCGGACCGGGTCCGGGTCGAGGTCTTCTCGAAGATCAGCGCGATCTCCCGCCCGCCCAGCCGCGGCACCTCGGTGCCGGCGTACCGGGCCAGCTTGAGCGCCTCGGCCAGCTTGAGCAGGAAGCGCAGCTCGGCCGGCTCGAAGTCGATCTCCTTGAGGAAGCTGCGGTTCTTCAGGTTGTACGACACGGGGATCCTCCAGGTCGGGTCAAAACGCGGGGTCGCGTTCGATCGGGCAGGTCATGCAGTGCCCGCCGCCGCGGCCCTTGCCCAGCTCGAACCCGGCGATGGTGATCACCTCGATGCCGGCCTTGCGCAGCGCGGTGTTGGTGCCGGTGTTCCGCTCGTACGCGATGACCACGCCGGGTTCCAGCGCGACCACGTTGTTGCCGTCGTCCCACTGCTCCCGCTCGGCCTCGAAGGAATCCCCGCCGGTCTCCACCACCCGCATCGTGCCGACCCCCAGCGCCCGCCCCATCAGCTCGGGCAGCGTCCCCTGCTGTTCCTCCATCACCAGGTCCCCGGCCGACGCGCCGGGCCGGATGGCCCAGGTCCGCGCCCCGTACACCACCCCGGGGTGCAGCGTGACCAGGTCCCGGTCGCACATCGTGATCACCGTGTCCAGGTGCATGTACGACCGGGACCTGGGCAGGTGCACCGCCAGCACCTGCCGGGCCGCGTCCGCCCGGAACAGCGACCGGGCGATCCACGTCACCGCCTGCGGGGTGGTCCGCTCGCCCATCCCGATCATCACCGTGCCGTTGCCGATCGGCTGCACGTCGCCGCCCTCGACATGGCAGCGGCCCCACTGCTCATCGGCCCCGCCCAGCCAGACCGGGAACTCCTGCGCCGCGAACATCGGGTGGAACCGGTAGATGACCTCCATGATCATCGTCTCCGGCTGGCGGGCGGGCTTGGTCATCGGGTTGATCGTCACCCCGCCGAAGATCCAGCAGGAGCAGTCCCGCTGGAACAAGAAGTTCGGCAGCGGCGGCAGCAGCAGGGTCGCCGGGTCGGCCATCTGCCACATCAGCCCCGCGTCCTGCTGCACGTCGGCCCGGGTGATCCCGCCGATGAGGAACCCGGCCACCTGCGCCGGGTCCGCCGTCCCGGCCCACTCCCGGGCCACCCGCGAAGCGTTCACCCCGACCTGCCGCTCGCTCAGGATATGGCTGCAGGCCCACTCCCGGGCCTCGGGCCGGGCCAGCGCCTCGGCCAGCAGCTGCCCGGCCTCGAGCACCTCGACCCCGCGGTCGCGCATCGCCTCGCGGAACATGTCATGCTCGGCCTTGGCCCGGCTCACCCACAGCACGTCATCGAACAGCAGCTCCTCCGCATTCGACGGAGTCAGCCGCGAGTGCTCCAGACCCGGCCGGTGCACCAGGACCCGGCGAAGCCTGCCTACCTCGGAATATGCGCCCAGTGGCATAAGGATCTCCTTGCTCGAGTGGGCGGCTGGGCGGTTAGCTGGGGTCGAACACGACGCCTGTCACGCCTGGTGCCACGCGGGTGCCTGCTGTTCCGGCGAGCATCGCTTCGATGTCGGACAGCGCACCGATGACCGCGGGCTTTCCGGTCGTCTTGGCGAACTCGCACGCGGATAGCACCTTGGGGAGCATGGATCCGGCTGCGAACTCTGCCTTGTGCTCGGTGAGCAGGGCGTCAGGGTCGGCCTGCGCGATGGCCCGCTGCCCGGGCGTGCCGAAGCCCACGAAGGCCGCGGACGCGTCGGTGGCCATGATGAGGATGTCGGCGCCGATGTCACGGGCGAGCAGGCCACTGGCCCGGTCCTTGTCGATGACCGCCTCAATACCTACCAGCTGCCGACCTGACCGGTAGGCGGTAGGAATCCCGCCGCCTCCGGCGCAGATCACGACACAGCCCTGCTCGAGCAGCCAGCTGATCGGCCGGCGCTCGAAGATTCGCCTGGGTACGGGCGAGGGCACGACCCGGCGCATATGTTCCCCGTCGCGCTTGAATACCCACCCCCGCTCCGCCGCCAGCTTGTCCGCCTCGGACTTGTTGTAGAGCGGGCCGATCGGCTTGCTCGGATCGGTGAAGGCCGGATCGTCCGGATCGACCTCGATCATCGTGAGCAGCGACGCGAGCGGTTTCTCAAACGGCAGCCGGTTGCCGAGTTCCTGCTCGATAAGGTAACCGATCATGCCCTGGGTCTCCGCGCCTAGTACGTCAAGCGGAGACTCAGGTACCGCTTCGTAGGCTGCCTCCTCGAGGGCGAGCAGCCCGATCTGCGGGCCGTTCCCATGCGAGATGATCAACTCGTGCTGCTCACTGATGGGCGCCAGGTGATCACATGCCACCCCGACGTTCTCGCGCTGGTTTTCCACCGTCATCGGCTGCCCCCGGCGCAACAGCGCATTCCCGCCTAGGGCGACCACGACTCTCATGGAGTTCCCCACATACGGGATACGGTATTTTATCGGGAATGCGCTCCGCAAGAACCGAGTTCTCTTGCTGCAAGCCGCATCGCGGACGACGCCGGATCAGGAAGTAATCTTCATTTATTGTCCTCCTCCCCGTCACCTTATCCTTACCTCAAGGTCACCTAATTTTCCTTTACGGAGCTTTTTAGGGACGTAAGTCCCTATCGAATACGCGCGCTTATCGGTCTACTGTGGGCATCGTGAGCGCTCGGCGTGGTTGTCCGCTGGCCGGTGAATGTCCCGCCGTGACCGAAAGAGGTTAGGTCATGACTGAAACCCCCGCCGTCGTCGAGTCCCAACCGGAAGGCGCGGGTCCGCAGCCAGAAGGGACGGCCGCGGGCGCCGCTCCGGGCGGTGGCTTCGGCCTGCCGGTGGCGATCGCGCTGATCATGGGCAGCATCATCGGTGTCGGAATCTTCAACCTGCCGACATCGCTGGCCGTCTACGGGCCGATCACCCTGGTCTCGATGGCGCTCACGACCGTCGGCGCCATCGCGCTGGCCCTGATGTTCGCGGCTCTGTCGCGTCGGCTGCCCGCCGACGGCGGGCCGTACGCGTACGCCCGGGCCGCGTTCGGCAACCGGGTGGGCTTCTTCAATGCGTGGTCATACTGGATCAGCTCGTGGGCCGGCAACGCGGGGATCGCCGTCGGCTGGGTCCTCTACGTTGAGGTGTTCATCAACAAGGGCCAGAACAAGCTGATCACCATCCTGCTCGTGCTGATCGGCCTGTGGGTGCCCGCCGTGATCAACATGTCGGGCGTGAAGAACATGGGTTCGGTCCAGCTGGTCACTACGATCCTCAAGTTCGCGGCGCTGGCCTTCATGTCCACCGTGGGCCTGTTCTATATCAAGAGCACCAACTTCACGCCGTGGAACATCAGCGGCGGAAGCGCGATTGGGGCGATCGGCTCCGGCATGGCCATCGCGCTGTTCAGCTACATCGGCGTGGAGGTCGCCTCGGTGGCCGCGGGAAAGGTGCGCGACCCCGACCGCAACGTGCCCAAGTCCACGGTCTTCGGCACGCTCGCCACCGCCGTGGTGTACATGCTGTCGCTGACGGCGGTGTTCGGCATCGTGCCATCCTCTCAGCTGTCGAAGTCCAACGCGCCGTTCTCGACGGCGCTCAACACCATGTTCGGCGGTACGTGGGCGGGTTACGTGATGGCTGTCGTGGTTATCATCTCCGGCTTCGGGGCGCTGAACGGCTGGACCATGATCTGCGCCGAGATGCCGCTAGCGGCGGCCAAGGACGGGCTCTTCCCCGATCGTTTCAAGCGCTTGTCCAAGAACGGGGTGCCGGTCTTCGGCATCATCGCCGCCACCGTGCTGGCGTCAGTCGCGATGGCCATTAACTATCTTGGCTCCGGCGGCGCCACCGTCTTCACGACGCTGATCCTGATGACCGGTATTACCGTCGCCATTCCGTACGGGTTCTCGGCGCTGGCCCAGATCAAATGGCGTATTATCGACCGCCGGGCGCTCCATGCCCAGCGATTCGCCCGAGACGTGGTCGTCGCCGCGCTTTCACTGGTATTCTCCATCCTCTTCATCTGGTATTCGCGCAATACCGGTCACAGCTTCTTTGTGTACTGGGCTCCGTTCTTCCTGGCGGGAGGTGCCCTGCTGCTCGGCATCCCCGTCTACGTCATCCAGCGAGGAAAGATGACTGACCCTCAGGCGGTACCGGAATACCGCTGAGGAGAATGCGTGAATTCCGCGGGAATCGCTCTTCCTCATACGGCGTCAGCCGCTGGCCTCGTCCAGGCCGGGGTCTGAGTCCAGGTACTGGTCGGGATCCAGCTCGAAGTCGACGGGCTGGCCCGGGCTCTCCTGTTCCATGATCTCTCTGACCAGCCTGAAGACCAGGCCGGGCGGATAACCTTTGCGGGCGAGCATGCTCGCCGTCCGCCTGGCCCGGACCTCGGGCGGTTGCCCGCGGCAGCCCGCCATTTTCTGCTCGGCCAGGCGCCGGGCAGTGGCCGCCTCCTGCTCGGGGTCGAGGGCATCGACCGCCTCGCGGATCTCCTCGGTATCGACACCGCGCCGCCGGAGCTCGGCGGAGAGCGATCGCCGGGACAGCCCGCGGCTGTAATGCCGGGACTCGACCCAGGCCCGGGCGAACGCGGCGTCGTCGACCAGGCCGACGTCGGTGAAACGGACGAGGATGGCCTCGGCGGCTTCGGCCGGGATGCCGCCGCGGTGCATCTCCTTGGCGAGCTCTGCCCTGGTCCTGGGCGCGGCCGTCAGCAGGCGCAGGCAGATCTGCCTGGCGCGGGCTTCAGGGTCTTGAGCGCCACGGGCCGTGGCCGCAGACACTCCTTCCCCGGACCCTGAAGCCCGGCCGTTGCGGGTCATGGGCTAGACCGTGACACCCGGGACAGTGGCGGCAGTCCGGGACGGCGACGGCGCGGCGCCGTTGCCGGCCGGGCGCCCGCTGGTGCTGCTGCCGTTGCCGACGTTGCCATTGCCGGCGCTGGAGTTGCCGGGGCTGGCACTGCCGCTGCCGCCGGCACCGGCACCGGCACCTGCACCTGCACCGGCACCGGCACCGGCGTCAGCATCGACGCGCGGGCCGACGCCGAGCTTCTCCTTGATCCGCTTCTCGATCTCGTTGGCCAGGTCCGGGTTCTCCCGCAGGAAGTTGCGGGCGTTCTCCTTACCCTGGCCGAGCTGGTCGCCCTCGTAGGTGTACCAGGCGCCCGACTTGCGCACGATCCCTTGCTCGACGCCGAGGTCGATCAGGCTGCCCTCGCGGCTGATCCCGATGCCGTAGAGGATGTCGAACTCGGCCACCTTGAACGGCGGGGACATCTTGTTCTTCACGACCTTGACGCGGGTCCGGTTGCCGACCGCGTCGGTACCGTCCTTGAGCGTCTCGATCCGGCGTATGTCCAGGCGGACCGAGGCGTAGAACTTGAGCGCCTTGCCGCCGCTGGTCGTCTCCGGGCTGCCGAACATCACGCCGACCTTTTCCCGGAGCTGGTTGATGAAGATCGCGGTGGTCTTGGTCTGGTTCAGCGCGCCGGTGATCTTGCGCAGGGCCTGGGACATGAGCCGGGCCTGGAGCCCGACGTGACTGTCCCCCATCTCGCCCTCGATCTCCGCCTTGGGCACCAGCGCGGCGACCGAGTCGATGACGATGACGTCGATGGCGCCGGACCTGATGAGCATGTCCGCGATCTCCAGCGCCTGCTCGCCCGTGTCGGGCTGGGAAACCAGCAGCGCGTCGGTGTCGCAGCCGAGCTTCTTGGCGTATTCGGGGTCCATCGCGTGCTCGGCGTCGATGAACGCCGCGATGCCGCCCGCCTTCTGCGCGTTGGCCACAGCGTGCAGCGCAACCGTTGTCTTCCCGGACGACTCCGGTCCGTATATTTCGACGATGCGGCCGCGCGGCAGGCCACCGAGGCCCAGCGCCACGTCCAGCGCGATCGAACCGGTCGGGATCACCTCGACCGGGACCCGCGTCTCCTCGCCGAGGCGCATGACCGAGCCCTTGCCGAACTGCCGCTCGATCTGGAGCAGCGCGGTCTCCAGGGATTTCTCCCTGTCGCCCGCCCGCTCGACGCCCGTCCTGCTGTTTGCTGCCATGGGGACTCCCTGCCGGGTAAGGGGCCTGCGGGGACCTCCCGCACCGCCCAGGTCGTCTGAGTGTCAGTCCCGCCGGACATCCCCCGGCGGTTATCGATGGACACCGTATGCGCCGCCACCGACATTTCCGCCCGGCTCCGCATAGTGCCTGGCCCGGGGGATCTTCACGGCCGTTTTCACTGGCTTCCGGGACCAGCGATCACCGCCACCTGACTACTATAGGACGAACGTGTATTCGATCATGGGCGACACGCCGAAAGCGGCCCGGAAATCCAGGAAATAAAGGCCCGTACAGGGCAGACCTAGGGGGCAGGATCCGGGGCGGGTGGGATCCGGGACGAGCAGGACCTGGGGCGGGGACCTGGGGCGGGGACCTGGGGCGGGGCGGGACCTGGCCTAGGGCGGGGACCTGGCGGTGGGGCAGGACCTGACGCGGGCCCCGATGGTTAGCGGGTCTAACATCAGCAGCAGCTGACCCCGAATTCCCCCGGCGTAAGGAGATCCGTGATGCCGCTCGACGAGGACGTGGCCCGGCTCGCCAAGGGCAAGAACCTGGCCACGGTGGTGACCTTGATGCCGAACGGTCAGCCGCAGGCGCTGCTCACCTGGGTCGACGCGGACGACGAGCACGTCCTGGTCAACACCGAACCGCAGCGGCAGCGGGCCAGGAACGTCGCCCGCGACCCGCGCATCACCGTGCTGATCCACGGCGAGGATCCGCAGGACTGGGCCGAGGTGCGGGGACACGTGGCGGAAACCGTCGACGGCAACGATGCCCGGCGGCACATCGACGAGTTGTCGCGCAAGTACACCGGGCACGACTTCACCGCGCCGGTCGGCCCGCACGGCCGGGTCATCCTCAAGGTCACACCGGACAAAGTCAACACCCCGCGCCTGCTCGAGCGCTAAGGATCTTCGACGGTCAGGGTTACTGGCTGCGGCGGGCACTGGAAACCCCTCAGCCGCTGTGGCACCACCCGTGCGAAGCCTTCCTGCACTGGAATCGGGCTTTCACTGCGCCAGAACGCCTTGGATCCGGGGTCTCATGACGTTTCAGCTGGCCGGGCACACTAGGACCGTGAGGCTGATGGTGCGGGCGTGGCCTGAGTCCGGTCTCCAGGAACGGGCCGCACGGCCACGGGCCCATGAGCTAGACCGGCGTCTCAGCGCAGGTTCTGCGGCACCTTGAAGGTGTCGCAGACGGCCCGCCACACCACCTTGGCGTCTACGCCGTCCGCCAGGGCGCGCTCGACCGTGCGCCCGCCGAGCTGGCTGAACACGAAGTCCTTGGCCACGCTCTGCGCGTAGGCGTCACCGAACTGCGCGTTCATCCGATCCCAGAATTCCGTCAGCCGCACGCGCCTAGGTTACTGCCGCCACGGAGTCGAACCCGCGCGGCGGCAGGATGGGTCGGCGCTGGCCAGCCGGGACGGATAGGACATCCCTGGCGACTTTTCGCCCGATGTGTCGTAATTAAATACGTGGGAAGTAGACGGGAAGGGCGCACTTCGTGATCTTGGTCGTGCGCCGTCCGACCAGAGCGCCGGCATAGCGGGCCGGCCGTGGCGGACACTGCGCGTGATGGAGGGCGGATGGCCGCGCCGACGGGGGTGAACGAGGGGCTTCCTGGCGAACCGGTGAAGGCCAGGCGGGCCGGGGCAGAGCTCGCGGAGACGCGGGCGGCCGAGGCGGAGACGGCTGAGGCGGAAACAGCCGAGACGGCGACGTCCGGGACGGGGACAGCCGAAGCAGCGCCGGTCCAGGCGGCTGACGAGGCTGAAGGGAAGGCTGCTCCGGCCGGGGTCATACCGGCCGAGGTGGTTCCCTTGCAGGCCGGGCCGGCGGAGGAAGAAAGAGTGCCGGCCGGGGCGGCCGCGATGGCCGAGACCGAACCGGCCGAGGAGACCGGGGACTGGGATGCCGAGGAGGCCAGGCGGGATGTCAGCCCGCTTGCGGTGGTCGGCATCATCCTCGGCGTCATCGCCCTGGTCGGGGTGGCCGCGGGCGTGCTGATCGTGGTCACGCACGGGTTCCGGCCCAAGACGGTGGTCACGGTCACCTACCGGCCAGCCGCCGTGTTCGGGCTGCGGCCAGGCCAGTGCGTCAACACCGGGTCGGACGCCCTCAAGCCCACCGTGCTGTCGTGCACGCGCCCCCACGACGCCGAGGTGTTCGCCGTCTTCACCCTGCCGGCCGCGCCGTGGCCCGGCGCGTCGGCGGTGCGGACGGACGCGGACAACGGCTGCGCCAGCCGGCTCGGCAGCTACGTCGACCCGCAGCTCGCGGCGGCCGGCCTGGCCCAGGAATTCGCCTACCCGAACCGGGACGCCTGGCAAGCCGGCCAGCGCACCGTGGTGTGCGAGGTCAGCGCGGCGGACGGGCGGCTCACCGGTTCGGTCCGCGCGAACGGGTGACCCATTCGCCGTGCCGCATCACCGCACGCAGCCCGAACGTCTCGTCGCAGACCACGAGGTCCGCGTCCAGGCCCGGGCACAGGGCGCCGGTGCGGCCGGCCAGGCCGAGCACGCGGGCCGGATTGGTGCTGGCCGCGGCGGCCACGTCGGTGACCGGCAGGCCGGCCGCGACGGCATGCCGGACGACGCTAGCCATGGTGGCGGTCGAGCCGGCGATCGCACCGGGGACGCGGGACCCGGCATCGCCGCCAGACCGGGCATCGGCGCCAGATCCGGTATCGCCGCCAGAATCGGCACCGGCGGCGAGGCGGGCCACTCCCCCGGCCACGTCGACCCGCATCGAACCGAGCTGGTAGCGGCCATCCGGCATCCCGGCCGCCGTCATCGCGTCGGTGATCAGGACCAGCCGTTCCGGCCCTGCCGCCCGGGCCACCAGGCGGATCGCGGTGTCGTGCAGGTGCACGCCGTCGGCGATCACCTCGCAGCTGACCTCGTCCCGGTCGAGTAGCGCGCCGACCGGGCCCGGCTCGCGGTGATGCAGCGGGCGCATGCCATTGAACAGGTGCGTGGCGTGGCTCGCGCCTGCGTCGACGGCCGCCGCGGTGACGTCCGCGGTGGCGTCGGTATGGCCGACCGCGGCGATGACCCCGGCCTCGACCGCCGCCGTGATCAGGTCGGTGGCGCCGGGGAGTTCGGGGGCCAGGGTGATGACGCGCAGCCACCCGGCGGCCATGGCGAGCAGGCGATCAAAGGCGGCGACGTCGGGCGCGATCATGTGCCGCGGATCCTGGGCGCCGCACCTGGCCGCGGCGAGGAACGGCCCCTCCAGGTGGAGGCCGGCGATGACGCCCTCGCGGGCCAGGCCGGCCAGCATCGCGGCCCGGGCCTCCAGATCGGCCAGCGGCGCGGTAACCAGGCTGGCCAGCATGGTGGTGGTGCCGTTCCGGCGGTGGAACTCCGCGGCGCACCTGGCGTCCTCGGCCGTTCCCTCGGTGAACGACGTGCCGCCGCCACCGTGCACGTGCATGTCGACGAATCCCGGCAGCACCCACCGTCCGCGCAGGCTGGTGACTGGAAGCCCGGGCTCCGCGGGCGGCTCGCCCGGGCCGACCGCGTCGATACGGCTCCCGGCCAGCCGGATCCAGCCCGGGCTCAGCACGGTGTCCGGCGTGACCACGTGGCCGGCGGACAGCACACCAGACGGGGGCGGGCTCATGCAGTGAGGATGACAGACCGCGACAGGGCGCGGGGCCGGTCCGGGTCGATGCCCTTCCGCTCGGCGAGCGCGGCGGCGAGCCGCTGCGCCCCGATCAGCGCGGCGAGCGGGTCGGCGTCCGAGGCGATCACGGTGGCCCCGGTGCGGCGGGCGTCGGCGAGCAGGTCGGATGGCACGTCGCCGAGCGCCCATACCACGGTGTTCTCGTCGCTGACGCTGATCGGGCCGTGCCGGTATTCCATCGCGGCATACGATTCGGCCCAGGTACGGGAGGCCTCGCGTAGCTTGAGCGCCGCTTCGTCGGCCACCGGGGCGGCCCAGCCGCATCCGAGGAACGTGAACTCGGCCCGTTCGGCCAATTCCGGCGGCAACGGGCGGGCCACCTCACGCTCGGCCGCGGCCGGCAGGGACCGGACATCTGTCCCTAGCTGCGCACGGAGCAGCACGATCGAGCTGGTGATGAACCGGCTGGAGACCACCGAGCGCTCATCGGCGAAGTCGAGCAGGACCACATGACGGGCCTCGCGCGCGAGCGGCGCGTCCGGGTCGGCGGTGATAGCGGTCGCCGGGGTGTCCCGGGGCGCGGCGCGCAGGGCGTCGAGCACCTCGGTGGTGGTGCCGGTGCGGGAGATATACACGAGGCGGTCATACCGCCGGGCGACGGGCACCTCCGACGCGGGGAAGGCGTCGGTCTCGCCCTGGCCCGCGGCCTCGCGCAGGGCTGCGTAGCAGCGCGCGACGTTGAGCGACGAGCCGCAGCCGATCGCGGCCACCCGCTCTCCCGGCCCGGGCATCGCGGTTCCCGCCGAGGCCGCCATCTCGATCGCCTTGGACCAGCACCCGGGCTGGCTGGCGATTTCCTCGGTCAGATAGCTCATGACGCCCCAATCGATCATTAGCTATGCGCGTTTTTGCTCAAAATATGTCCTAAATGAGCATTATAGGTCAGGCGAGGTGATCGCGGAATGGGCGGATCTTGAGGGCGCGCCGGGCGGCGGTAGCGGGCAGCGTGGCTAGGCGGTGACGACGCGGATGCCGCGCTCGGTGAACGCGGCCAGCAGGTCGGGGCGGGCGTCGCGGTCGGTGACGATGACATCGATCTCGTCGGTGGCGCAGACCCGGGCGAACGCGCGCTGGCCGAGCTTGGAGCTGTCGGTCACGATCATCACCTGCTCCGCGCGGGTGGCCATGAGGTGGTTGATGCTCGCCTCACCCTCGTGATGGGCGGTCGCGCCGGTCCGCGGGTCCAGCGCGTCTACGCCGAGGATGGCCCAGTCCAGGGTCAGTTCGGCCAGGACGAGCGAGGCGAGCGGGCCGATCAGCTCGTAGGACTGGCCACGGGTCACCCCGCCGGTCACCACGATCTTGATGTGCTGGCGGACGGCGAGCTCGTTGGCGATGTTCATCGCGTTGGTCACCACCGTGACGGCCGGCGTGCCGTCACCGTCCTGCAGGTCGGGCCGGGTGGCCAGGGCCCGGGCGACCTCGCTGGTCGTGGTGCCGCCGTTCAGCGCCACCGTCGCTCCGGGAATGAGCAGGGCGGCGGCCGCGCGGCCGATACGCTGCTTCTCCGGGCCGTGCCTGGCGGTCTTGTACCGCAGCGGCAGGTCGTAGGAGACGTGCCCGGCCGTGGCGCCGCCCCTGGTCCTGGTCACCAGCTGCTGCTTGGCCAGCTGATCCAGGTCACGACGGATGGTGGCCTCGGAGACACCGAGCGCCCGGGCGGCTTCGGCCACGGTGAGCTGCCCGTCGCCGGGCAGCAGGTCGAGCAGGGCATTCCAGCGCTGATACCTCGCCACGGAATCCGACCTCCCCAGTAACGCGCAAGCCAACTGCGCGATTATGCGCAGTTTATGGCGGCACGACGCATTCGCGATACAGCGGGGAAGGTGAATTTTTGTCAGCAGCCGCCCGGCGGACCGGGGACGCCCGGGCCGGCCGCGGGCTGATAGACGACCCCGGTCACCGCGATGCGCTGCACGGCGCCGAGGTGCACCACGTACCACACGCCCCGCCAGGAGATCAGACGTGGCGGGTGAGACAAGGCGTTGCGGAAATGTCAGTGGGTCAAGGCACTATGGGAGCATGGCAGGAGAGTCTCCGCTAACCGGCGAGCAACCGAACGGCGACGACCCGCGCGACGGGTTCTCGCCGGCGACGCGGGCGTGGTTCGACGGGGCGTTCGCGGAGCCGACGCAGGCCCAGGCCGGGGCGTGGCGGGCGATCGGCAAGGGCGAGGACACACTGGTCGTCGCGCCGACCGGTTCGGGCAAGACGCTGGCCGCGTTCTTGTGGGCGATCGACAAGCTGGCGGCGGTGCCACCGCCCGCCGACCCGAAACGGCGCACCCGGGTGCTCTATATCTCCCCGCTCAAGGCGCTGGCCGTGGACATCGAGCGGAACCTGCGCGCTCCGCTGACCGGGATCAGGCACGCCGCGCACCGGCTCGGCCTGAGCGAGCCGGACATCGCGGTGGCGGTGCGCACCGGCGACACCGCCGCCGACGAACGCAGGAAGCTGGCCGCCAAGCCTCCGGACATCCTGATCACCACGCCGGAATCGCTCTTCCTGCTGCTCACCTCGCAGGCCCGGGAGACCCTGCGCGGGGTCGAGACCGTCATCGTGGACGAGGTGCATGCCGTCGCCGGCAACAAGCGCGGCGCGCACCTGGCGCTGTCGCTCGAGCGCCTCGATGCGCTGCGAGGGGACGCACCCCCCGCCCAGCGGGTCGGGCTGTCCGCGACCGTGCGGCCGGTCGAGGAGGTGGCCACGTTCCTCGGCGGCACCCGCGCGGTGACCGTGGTGCAGCCGCCCAGCCCCAAGCGCATCGAGCTGCGGGTCGTCGTCCCGGTGGAGGACATGACCGAGCTGGACACGATGCCAGGGCGCGGCTCCGGTGACGACGTGGAGGGAGCCGGGGAGGTGGGCGGGCCCGCGCCGCGGCGGTCGATCTGGCCGCACGTCGAGGAGCGGGTGCTCGACCTGATCGGGCAGCACAAGTCCACGATCGTGTTCGCGAACTCGCGGCGGCTGGCCGAGCGCCTGTGCGGCCGGCTGAACGAGCTAGCCGCCGAGCGCGAGGAACAGGCCCAGGAGGCGGCCCTGGCGCGGAAGAACGCTCGGCCGCCGGCCGAGATGATGGCGCAGGCCGGGGCGGCCGCGGGCGCGCCCGCGGAGGTCGCCCGGGCGCATCACGGCTCGGTGTCGCGGCAGGAGCGGGCCGAGATCGAGGAGGCGCTCAAGGCGGGCCGGCTGCCCGCCGTGGTGGCCACGTCCAGCCTGGAACTGGGCATCGACATGGGCGCGGTGGACCTGGTCGTGCAGGTCGAGGCGCCGCCTTCGGTGGCCAGCGGGCTGCAGCGGGTCGGCCGGGCCGGGCACAACGTGGGCGACGTCTCCCGCGGCATCATCTTCCCCAAGTACCAGGGCGACCTGGTCCAGTCGGCCGTGGTGGCCGAGCGCATGCGGTCCGGCGCCATCGAGGAGCTGAAGATCCCGCACAACCCGCTGGACGTGCTGGCCCAGCAGATCGTGGCGATGACGGCGGTCGACGACTGGCTGGTGGACGAGCTCGAGCAGACGGTCCGCAAGGCCGCGCCGTTCGGCGGGCTGACCAGGCCCATCCTGGAAGCGGTGCTGGACATGCTGGCCGGGCGCTACCCGAGCGAGGAGTTCGCCGGGCTGCGGCCGCGCATCGTCTGGGACCGGGTGGCGGGCACCATCCGGGCCCGGCCCGGCGCCCAGCGGCTGGCCGTCACCAGCGGCGGCACTATCCCCGACCGCGGGCTGTTCGGCGTGTTCCTCGCCTCCGATACCGGCAAGCAGCCGCGCCGGGTCGGCGAGCTCGACGAGGAGATGGTGTACGAGTCGCGGGTCGGCGACGTGTTCGTGCTCGGCGCCAGCTCGTGGCGGATCGAGGACATCACGCCGGACCGGGTGCTGGTCACGCCCGCGCCGGGGCAGCCGGGCAAGCTCCCGTTCTGGCACGGCGACACCCCGGGGCGGCCCGCCGAGCTCGGCCGGGCCATCGGCGCAGCCTGCCGCGAGCTGTCCGCCGCCGGGGACCAGGAAGCGGCGGCCAAGCTGGAGCGGGCCGGCCTTGACGCGCTGGCGGCGCGGAACCTGATCAGGTACCTCGCCGATCAGCGGGCGGCCACCGGTTACGTGCCCGACGACCGGACGCTGGTGGTGGAGCGGTTCCGGGACGAGCTCGGGGACTGGCGGGTGGTGCTGCACAGCCCGTACGGCGACCGGGTGCACGCGCCGTGGGCGCTGGCCATCGCGGCCCGGCTGCGCGAGCGGTACGGCGGCATGGACGTGCAGGCGCTGCACACCGACGACGGGATCATCATCCGGGTGCCCGACTCGGACGAGCCGCCGCCCACCGGGATCGCCCTGCTCGACCCGGACGACGTGGGCGACCTTATTACTGCCGAGGTTGGCGCCAGCGCGCTGTTCGCGTCCAGGTTCCGCGAGTGCGCCAGCCGGGCGCTGCTGCTGCCGCGGCGCAACCCCGGCCAGCGCACGCCACTGTGGCAGCAGCGGCAGCGGTCCGCGCAGCTGCTCGAGGTGGCCAGCCAGTACCCGGCGTTCCCGATCGTGCTGGAGACCGTCCGGGAGGTGCTTCGGGACGTCTTCGACGTGCCCGCGCTGACCGCGCTGCTCCGCGACATCGCGTCCCGCAAGGTGCGCGTGGTGGAGGTGGAGACGCAGACACCCAGCCCGTTCGGTAAGTCCCTGTTGTTCAGGTACGTGGGTGCGTTCATGTACGAGGGTGACGCGCCGCTGGCCGAGCGCCGGGCGCAGGCCCTGTCGCTCGACCCGGCCCTGCTGGCCGAGTTGCTCGGCCAGGACGGGCTGCGTGAGCTGCTCGACCCGGCCGTGATCGCGGAGACCGAGCGCGACCTGCAGCACCTGTCGTCGTCCCGGCGCTGCCGCGACCTGGAAGGGGTCGCCGATCTGCTGCGCACGGCCGGGCCGCTGACCGCGGACGAGGTGGCGGAGCGGTGCGCCGAACCCGGGGCCGCGCACGACTGGCTCGGGGAACTGTCGGCGGCGCGCCGTATCATCGCCGTGCGGATCGCGGGCCAGCCGATGCAGTCCGCGATCGAGGACGCGGGGCGGCTGCGCGACGCGCTCGGAGTACCGCTGCCGGTCGGCGTGCCCGAGGCGTTCACCGAACCGGTCGCGGACCCGCTCGGCGACCTGATGGCCAGGTACGCGCGGACGCACGGCCCGTTCACCGCTGACGCGGTGGCCGGGCGGTACGGGCTCGGCGCGGCCGTGGTGACGCTGGCGCTGCGGCGGCTGGTGGCGGGCGGCCGCGTGGTCGAGGGTGAGTTCCTCCGGACCGACCTGGCCGGGGCCGGAAACACCGAGTGGTGCGACGCCGAGGTGCTGCGGCTGCTGCGGCGGCGGTGCCTGGCCCGGCTGCGCAAGGAGGCCGAGCCGGTGCCGGCCGAGGTGCTGGCCAGGTTCCTGCCCGCCTGGCACGGGATCAGCGGACCCCGCGCCGCCGGCCCCAGCCGGAGACGCGCGGACGCGGGCGCCGTCCTGGAGGTCATCGAGCGGCTGGGCGGAGCGCCGGTGCCGGCCTCCGCGCTGGAGACGCTGGTGCTGCCCGGGCGGGTCGCGGGCTACTCCCCCGCCCTGCTCGACGAGCTGACCTCGGCGGGCGAGATCGTCTGGGCCGGGGCCGGCGCGCTGCCCGGCGGCGACGGCTGGCTGGTGCTCGCGCCGGCCGACGGCGCGTCGCTGCTGTTGCCCGAGCCGGCCGAGGTGAGCATGACCCCGCTGCATTCGGCGGTGCTCGAGGCGCTCGGCGGGGGCGGGGCGCTGTTCTTCCGCATGCTCAGCGACCGGGCCGGCGGTCTGCTGGACGGCCCCGCGCCCGCCGACGCGGAGGTCGCCGACGCGATCTGGGACCTGGTCTGGGCCGGCCTGCTCACCAACGACACGCTCGGCCCGCTCCGCGTGCTGCTCGGCGGCGGGGCACCGCGCCGGGCCGCCGCGCCCGCACGCGTCTCCGGGCCTGTGCCGCGCCCGCGGCCGGGCCGGGGCGGCCGCTACGGCTTCGGCCGGCCGTCCATGCCGACGCGCACCGGGCCGCCCACGGTCAGCGGCCGCTGGTCGCTGCTGCCCGCCCGCGGGGACGTCGATACCACCGTGCGAGCTCACGCGCTCGCGCTGACGCTGCTCGAGCGGCACGGCGTGCTGACCAGGGGCGCCGTAGCCGCCGAGCGGATCGCGGGCGGCTTCGCCGCGGTCTACCCGGTGCTGCGGGCGATGGAGGAAGCCGGGCAGGCCCGGCGCGGCTACTTCGTCGAGGGCCTGGGCGGGGCGCAGTTCGCGCTGCCCGGCGCGGTGGACCGGATGCGGGCCCTGGCCGAGTCGAAGGACAACAAATCTCCCGAACGGGCCTTGGTGCTTGCCGCCGCGGACCCGGCTCAGCCCTACGGGGCGGCGCTGCCCTGGCCGGAGCGCCCGGGCGAGACGCCATCGTCGCACCGGCCGGGACGCAAGGCGGGCGCGCTGACCGTGCTGGTCGACGGGTCGCTGGTGCTGTACGTCGAGCGCGGCGGCCGGACCCTGCTGTCCTGGACCGACGATCCGGAGCGGCTGGCGCCCAGCGCGGTCGCGCTGGCCGCCGCGGTCCGGGACGGCGCGCTCGGGCGGCTGACGGTGGAACGCGCCGACGGGGAGCGGGCCGGCGGCGACTCCCCGCTGACGCAGGCCCTGGAGGCAGCCGGGTTCCGGCCCACGCCGCGCGGACTCCGGCTCCGGGCCGGGTAAGCTTCGCCCGGCCGGTGATGCCTGAGCGCCGCACGACGGCGCGACCGGACAGGTAGGGTTGCCCAGGTACGACAGCGTTCCCTGTGGGGGGATGATGACAGAGCACTCATCAGGCCAGGGTCGGGACAACGACTGGAACCGCAGCTACGGTTCCAGCGAGCAGTATCCCGGTGAGCAGTACTACGGTTCGGGCTCGTCCGGATCGTCCCGGCCAGGTTCGGGCGGTTCGGGCTACGGGAACTCCGGTCCGGGCGGTCCCGGCTACGGGGTCGGCGGTCAGGGCAGCGGGGCGGGTGCCGCGCGGCCCGCGCCGGGGACACCGGGCCAGCCGGGCCCGGCCGGCGCGGGCATGCCGACCAGTCCGATCTGGCAGCCCGCCGCGGGCCAGGGCAGCCCGGGACAGGGTGCATCGGCACCTGGTGGTACCCCAGGTCAGGGCCTTCCGGGGCAGGGCATTCCCGGCCACGGCGGATACGGCGCGGGCGCGACACCGCCGGGCGCGACACCGCCGGGCGGGGTGCGGCCGATGGGTTCGCCGGCCGGGGCGTCGCGGGGCGCGGGCTCGCGGGGCTTCCTGAGCGCGCTGTTCGACTTCAGCTTCACCTCGTTCGTGACCACCCGGATCATCAAGGTCCTCTACGTCCTGATCACGGTGCTGGTCTCGCTGGTGGCGCTGTTCTACACGATCATCGCGTTCCGGCTGAGCACGGGGTTCGGCCTCCTGGTGCTGATCATCGGGGACCCGCTGTACATCATCATCGTGATGGCGTTCTGGCGGCTGGTCCTGGAGGCGTTCGTGGTGGTGTTCCGGATGGCCGAGGACGTCCGGGCCATACGCGAGCGCCGCTAACGGACGCAACTGGGCGCCAGCGGGAACCGGCCCTGGCCTAGGGCACCCTGAACCGGAAGCGGGCGGCGTGACCATCCGTTTCTGCATGCGGAACACGTCCTCGCTGGGGCAGGACGTGACCGCCTAGGCTCGGGGCTGTGACAGCTGAGCAGGACCGGGCGGCCAAGGCCCGGCGGATGGAGGAAGTCATCCGCGGTTACTTCGACGCCTGCAACACGGGCGACGCGGACGCGGTGGCCAGGTTCTTCGCCCCGGGCGCGGTGCACTACTTCCCGCCGGACATGTACGAAGGGCCGTTCCGCGGCGGCGACACCATCGGCGCGAAGTGGTCCTGGGCGGTGCGGACGCTGGGCTCGCGGTGGACCGTCGACGCGATCATCTGCGACCCGGACACCGACCGGGCGGTGATCGAGTGGACACACGAGAAGACCAAGGCGGGCGTCGTCCTGCGCGGCGACGAGTGGTACCACTTCGACCCGGACAGCGGGCTGATCGCAGAGATCCGCGCCTACTACGCCTCGCCGCAGGCCACGGGCCTGGACCGGCTGGAGCTTTCCGGGTACCCCTACGCCGAGCGCGGATATGCCGCCAGTGAGTGAGTACCAGGGACTGCTGCTCGACATCGGGGGCGTCGTCCACAACACCGGCGTCCGCATGGTCGAGCGACTGGCGAGGCGCGAGCCCGCCATGCGGCCGGTCATCGAGGAAATCGGCGGGATCGCCAGCGACCGGGACGAGCTGTGGCAGCGGATGCTGCGCCGCCAGATCGGCGAACGGGACTACTGGGCGCAGCGAGCCGCCGAATTGGGCGCCGCGGTGGGCGAGACCTGGGACACCCGGGCCCTGATGGACCGGTTTTACCGGCTGCCCGAGCACGAGTGGCTGTGCGCCCCGACGATCGAGCTGATGACCGACGCCACGGCGGCCGGGCTGCGGGTGGGCGCGCTGACCAACGACATGACCGCGTTCCACGGGCCCGAGTGGGTGGCCCGCCAGGCGCACCTGAAGCTGTTCGACGTGATCGTCGACGCCAGCCTGACCGGGGTGATGAAGCCGGATCCGCGCGCCTTCCGCGGCGGCGCGGAGGCGCTCGGCCTGCCCCCGGAGCAGATCGTGTTCCTCGACGACATGCCGTGGAACACCGAAGGCGCCCGCCAGGCCGGGATGACCGCCATCCGGGTGCCGTGGGACGACCCCGTCCCCGCCATCGACACCGCCCGGGAGCTGCTCAGGCTCGGTCCTCGCTAACGTAAAGGAGCAGGCATGCCGCTCGTCCGTATCGACATCATGGAGGGCCGCCCGCCGGAGAAGATCCGCGAGCTGCACAGCCGGGTCGCCGAGCTGGTCGCGGAGATCCTGGACACGCCGATCGAGCGGGTCCGCACCTACATCACCCAGTTCCCGCCGGAGGGCTGGGGCATCGGCGGGGTGCCCGCCGACGTGGCCCGCGCCGCCGAGGTGACGGCCCGGCGCGAGGCGGCCGCCCAGCGAGCCGGTACGTGACCACTGCCGGGCAGGCGGTCGTCGTCGGGGCGACCGGCACGATCGGGCAGGCCGTGATCCGGCGGCTGACCGGGCGCGGGCTGCCGGTGCTCGCGGTGGCGCGCGGCCGGGACGACCTGGACAAGCTCGCGTCCGCCGATGAGCTGGTCACGCCGTGCCCGGCCGACATCGGGAGCAACGACGCGATCGGCGCCATCGGCTCGGCGCTGGCCGGGCTCGACGGGCCGGTGCTGATGGCGGTGTTCGCGGCCGGGCTGCCGGTCCGCGGCTCGGCCGACACCATCGACCCTGACGCGCTCGCCGTCGGTAGCAACATCAAGGTCGGCGGCCTGCTGCGGCTGCTGCACGCGGTCCGCGACCGGCTGGTCCCCGGCTCGCGGTTCGTGACGTTCGCCGGCTCACTCGGCCTGGAGCCGCGCGCGCACGAGGCCGGACCCGGTGCGGTCAACGCCGCCGTGTTCAACCTCATGCGCCAGATCAGCCTGCTCTACGGGCCCCGCGGAGTCACTACCCACACGCTCAGCCCCGGCCCGGCTGACACGCCCAGGCTGCGCCGGATCGTGGCGGCGGTGGCCGCCGAGCGCGGCGCCGCCGAGCAGGACGTGTGGCAGGAGTACGTGGCGCAGAACTCCCTGGGCCGGCTGCCCACCGCGGACGAGCTGGCCTGGGCGGTGGAGATGCTGCTCGCCCCGGAGGCCGGCATCCTGCACGGCAGCGTGCTCTACCTCGACGCCGGCGGCCATCGCGGGATCGGCTGATGGCCGGCGGCGGGACGAGAACCCAGCCCGTTAGGCGCTATATCCCAGCCGGCGGGAGATGACGCGAGCGGACTCGACCACCAGCGTGGTGGCCCGGCGCATCATCGCGCGCATCCGGGCGCTGTCGCCGACGACGCTGACCGAGGCCATGACCGTGCCGTCCCGGCCGCGGATCGGCGCGCCCACCGAGACGATGCCGCGGTGACCTTCCTCCTGGTTCTGCGCCCAGCCGCGCTCGGCCACCGCGGCCAGCTCGGCCAGCAGCCGGTTCTTGTCGGTGATGGTCCACGGCGTCTGGGCCACCGGGCGCCAGTCCGCCAGCCGCCGGCTCAGCTCGTCCGGCGGCAGCGCGGCCAGCAAGATCTTGCCCGAGCTTGTCCAGTGGGCCGGCAGCCGGTGCCCGACCTGCCGGAAGACCGGCAGCAGGTTGTGGCTCTCGAGCCGTTCCACGTACACCACCTCGAGCCCGTCGAGCACGGCCACGTGCACCATCTCGCCGGTCTCGTGCCGCAGCGTGGCGATCACCGGGAGCGCGGCCTGGTGCAGGTCCACGTGCTCGGTCACGTTGCTGCCCAGCTCGTACAGGACCAGGCCGAGCCGGTACCGGCCCGGGGTACTGCCCCGCTCCAGCAGCCGTTCGGCCGCCAGCGTGGTTACCAGCCGGTGCACGGTGCTCTTGCCGAGGCCGAGCTGGCGGGCGAGTTCGGTGATGCCGAGCTCCTGGCCGGCCCGGGAGAACGCGCGGAGCACCCGGGCCGCGTTGCGCACCGACGTCAGCGTGGCCCGGCTCGCCGGGTCAGCGGATGCGGCGGGCTCGGTGAGGGTCATGAGGCTCACCGTAGCTCTGTTCCGCTCTGCGGGACAACATCCTTGGTCTGGCAGGCAGCGGCGTCGTACGGTCTGGGCACATCCCACGCCTGGGGGTTATGTGGCACAGATCCTGTGGTTCGAGAACTACCAGCCCGCGGACGCCCCGGAACTCGGCGGCAAGAACGCCTCCCTCGGCACCATGCTCGGCGCCGGGCTGCCGGTTCCGCCCGGCTTCGCGGTCTCGGCCGAGTGTTATCGCAAGGCGCTGGCCGACGGCGGGCTCACCGCGGAGATCGACGCCCTGATCGCCGCGGTCGACCCGCGCGATACCGCCGCCGTGACGGCCGCCGGGGAGCGGGCCCGGGCGCTGATCGGCGCGCTGCCGATGCCCGCCGACCTGGACGCCGCGATCCGCGGCGCGTACGCGCGGCTGTGCGAGCAGTGCGGGGACGCCCGGCTGCCGGTCGCGGTGCGGTCGTCCGCGACCTGCGAGGACCAGCCGGACGCGAGCTTCGCCGGCGAGCACGACACGTACCTGTGGGTGCGCGGCGGCGATTCGGTCGTGGCGCACGTGCTGCGGTGCTGGGCGAGCCTGTTCACCGACCGGGGCATCGCCTACCGGCTGGAGCGGGGGTACCGGCAGCACGGCGCGGCGATGAGCGTCGGCGTGCAGCAGATGGTCCGGCCGCGGGCCGCCGGGGTGGCGTTCACCCTCAACCCGCTGGACGGCGACCGGTCCCAGATCGCCATCGACGCGTCCTGGGGCTTCGGCGAGGCTGTGGTCAGCGGCGAGGTCACCCCGGACAACTTCCTGGTGGACAAGGTCATGGGCGCGATCACCAGGCGCACGATCTCGGCCAAGACCCTGGAGTACCGGCTGACCGCGGCGGACACGGTGACGGCCGTGGAGGTCGAGGCCGAACGGCAGTCCGTTCCCTGCCTCACCGACGACGAGATCGCCGCGGTGGCCCGGCTGGCCCGGCGGGCTGAGAAGCACTACAAGTGCCCGCAGGACGTGGAGTGGGCGATCGACGGGGCGCAGGCCAGCGGCGGGGCGCAGAGTGTGCTGCTGCTGCAGAGCCGCCCCGAGACGGTGTGGAGCCGTCGCCCGCGGCAGGCCGCGACCTGCAACGCGGACCCGATCACGAGCATGGTGCAGACCCTGCTGAGACCAACTACCCCGCACGCTGAGGAGGAACATCATGGCTGACCGGTTCCCCAGTCCGTTCGAGATGCCGACGCCGCCCGGGGCGGAAGGGTGGCAGGATCTCTACGCGTACTCGTCGGTGTTCAGCGAGGACCGCCGCGAGTACGAGGAGTCGGCGTTCTGGTTCATGGACGGCGTGCACTCCCCCGAGGCGATCCCGCCGTGGGACGCCACGATCGTGGAGTACGCGCTGATCGCGCTGTCCCAGTACAACACCAGGCACTACGTGATCCCGCCCGCGCGCGGCGTGGATATCCGGATCCTGAACGGCTACATGTACCTCTCCCCCGTCGGGGTGGCCGACCCGAAGGAGATCGAGGCCAGGATCCCCGAGTTCGCCGAACGGGCCGGGTACTACTTCGCCAACTGGGACCGGCTGTACGCGGCCTGGCTGCCGAAGGTCCGGGCGCTCATCGACGAGCTGGAGACGATCAGCTTCTCCCCGCTGCCGGAGCGCGAGGACATGGCCGTCATCACCGAAGGCCGCGGCACCGGAAGCGCGCTGGACCTGCTGTCCACGTACCACCGGCTGGTCGACCTGACCCTGAAGCTGTGGCAGCACCACTTCGAGTTCCTCAACCTCGGCTACGCCGCCTACCTGGACTTCTTCGGCTGCTGCAAGCAGCTGTTCCCGTCCATCCCGGACCAGGCGATCGCCAAGATGGTGGCCGGCATCCAGGTCGACCTGTTCCAGCCGGACGAGGAGGTCAAGAAGCTGGCCAGGCTCGCGGTCGAGCTCGGGATCGCCGACCGGTTCTCCGGCTCGGAGCCGGCCGACCAGCTGCTGGCCGGGCTGCGCGGCGACCCGCAGGGCGACAAGTGGCTGGCCGCCTGGGAGGAGGCCAAGCACCCCTGGTTCAACTTCTCGGCCGGCACCACCTTCTACCACAGCGACAAGGTATGGCTGGAGTACCCGGACATCCCGCTCGGCTTCCTGCGCGCGTACATCGCCAAGGTGCAGCGGGGCGAGACGCTGGAACGGCCGATGGAGGCCGTCATCGCCGAACGTGAGCGGATCGTCGCGGAGTACACCGACCTGATCGACGGCGACGAGGACCGGGCCACGTTCCAGGCCAAGCTGGGGCTGGCCCGCACGGTGTTCCCGTACGTGGAGAACCACAACTTCTACGTCGAGCACTGGGCCCACTCGGTGATCTGGCGGAAGATGCGCGACCTCGGCCGGGTGCTGGTCGCCGCGGAGTTCTTCTCCGACCCGGATGACGTGTTCCTGCTGTCCCGGCACGAGGTGTCCGAGGTGCTGTTCGACTACTACCACGGCTGGGCGGTGGGCGCGCCGTCGCGCGGGCCGAAGTACTGGCCACGGGAGATGGCGCGCAGGAACGGCATCATGAACGCGCTGCGGCAGTGGTCGCCGCCCCCGGCCCTGGGCGTGCCGCCCGAGGTCATCACCGAGCCCTTCACCGTCATGCTCTGGGGCATCACCTCGGACAGCGTCCGGCAGTGGCTCGGCGGCTCGGAGTCCGCCGGCGGGCTGGCCGGCTTCGCGGCCTCGCCGGGCGTGGCCGAGGGTCCGGCCCGGGTCATCCTGTCCGCCGACGGAATCGCCGACCTGCGCGAGGGCGAGGTGCTGGTCGCGCCGATGACCGCGCCGAGCTGGGCGCCGGTGTTCGGCAAGATCGCGGCGACAGTGACCGACGTGGGCGGGATCATGAGCCACGCCGCGATCGTGTGCCGCGAGTACGGCCTGCCCGCCGTGACCGGGACCGCGTTCGGCACCAAGAACATCAAGACCGGCCAGCGCGTCCGGGTGGACGGCAACGCGGGCACCGTGACCATTATCGACTGAATCTGGAGTTCCCCCATGCTCACGGCCGAACAGAACGAGGAGCTGACCCAGGTCGCCGCGGGTACCCCCATGGGCGAGCTGCTGCGACGCTACTGGTACCCGGTCGCCTTCACCCGCGAGCTCGAGGAGTTCCCGGTCCGGCCGGCGCGGCTGCTCGGCGAGGACTTCGCCGTGTTCAAGACGCCGCGCGGCCGGTACGGGATGCTGCCGGAGGCCTGCCCGCACCGCCGCGCCTCGCTGACCTACGGCGTGGTCGAGGCCGACGGCCTGCGCTGCCCGTACCACGGCTGGCTGTTCGGGGTGGACGGGTCGTGCCTGGACCAGCCGGCGGAGCGGGAGGAGACCAACTTCCGGGAGCGGGTGCGGGCGGTCGCGGGTTCGGTGCAGGAAATGGGCGGTCTGGTCTGGGCCTACATCGGGCCCTCTCCCGCGCCGGAGCTGCCGCGGTTCGACGTGTTCGTCATGGACGGCGTGCGGGACATCGGCTGGACCGACCTGCCCTGCAACTTCGTGCAGATCATGGAGAACGCCGTCGACCCGCACCACACCGAGTGGCTGCACGGCAGGTTCTTCGAGTTCATGGCGCGCCACCAGGGCTTCGACGCGCCGGCCTCGTTCGGCAAGAAGCACGTCAAGGTGGGCTTCGACGCGTTCGAGTGGGGGATCATCAAACGCCGGGTGGTCGAGGGCGCGTCCGAGGAGGACGACGACTGGAAGATCGGGCACCCGCTGGTGTTCCCCTACAACATGCGGGTCGGCGGGGCGAACATCGAGCAGATGCAGATCCGGGTGCCGGTCGACCGGACCACCACCCGGTTCATGCTCTACACGGTGCACGCGCCGGTCGGCGTGGAGTACCCGGACCAGCCTTCGGTGCCCGACTACCAGATTCCCGTGTGGGACGAGAACGGGCGGCACCGGGTGGATTACGTCGAGGGCCAGGACATGATGGCGTGGGTCACCCAGGGCCCGATCACCGACCGGACCGTGGAGCACCTGGGACGTTCGGACGTCGGCGTGACGATGCTGCGGCGGATGTTCAAGGAGCAGATGGCGCGCGTCTCGCGTGGCGAGGACCCGCTCGGGGTCATCCGCTCCGAGCACGACCGGATCGACCTGCCGTGCGAGAAGAACAAGTTCGACGCGGGCGGGTCCTTCGCGATCCAGTTCATCGACCGGGCCTCGTCCCGGTTCAGCCCGCAGGCCGACGCGCTGAAGAAGCTGCACATCAAGGCGCACGAGAACGGGAAGGCCGGTTGACCGCGCCCCGTCCCGGTAACGGCGCCACGGCCGGCGGCGACGTCGGGCGGGGCTGGTTTCCCCTGGATGCCGAACGGCACCGGCGCGACGCACCCCGGTACTGCCCGGGGTGCGCGGCGGCCTTGTCGCTGGCCGACGGCGGGCAGGGGCTTGTTTGCGAGTACTGGACCGGGCCGGACCGCGTCTTCGTCTGCTTCTGCGGCGCCTGCGGCTGGTTCGGCGACATCGTGCTGGCCGCCCGCGTCCTCGGCCACGAGGCGGCCGAGTAAGGGGTGCGGTGGCGAAGCTATTTTCGGGATGGTTGGGGTGGGCTGGCCCGCTGAGTAGCGGGGTGAAGGGGCCATCGCCCCCGATAGATGGGGGCATGGGCCCCATCACCCCGCGAGCGGAGCCCCCAGATGGGGGCAAGGGCCCCTTCACCCCCGGGACGGGCGTGGTGTTCCGTGACGGCTGATTCCGGTGAGGCATGCGAGGCGATCCTCCTCCTCGCTTAGCTCCCTGACGACTACATCTTCATCGGGTGGCCGACAGCCGGGAGTCTGTTCCTTGCGACATCGCCTCTCCGTGGTCGATACTCGGCTGAGCGGATGATCACCATCTGAGCAAGTGCCCGAAGGAGGCCGAGGCCATGGTCATAGGATCCGCCGCGCCCGGCGACCAGCGGCTGCGCGGCCGGGTCGGGATCATCACCGGCGCGGCCAGCGGGATCGGGGCGGCGGGCGCGGACCTGTTCGCCGCGCACGGGGCGGCCCTGGTCCTCCTCGACCAGGACCGGGCCGACGGCCAGCGGGTGGCGGACGCGATCACGGCGCGGCACGGCCGGGCGGTGTTCCTGTCCGGCGACGCGGCCAGCGCGGACGACGTCGCCCGGGCGGTGCGCACCGCCACCGAACGGTTCGGGAAACTCGACCTGCTGTGGGCCAACGCCGGGACCGGGGTGGCCAAGACGGTGCCCCAGACCACGCTGGAGGAGTGGAACCGGGTGCTGGCGGTCAACCTCACCGGTGCGTTCCTGCTCGCCAAGTACGGGCTCCCGGAGCTGGCCGCGGGCGGCGGCGGCACGATGGTGATCACCGGTTCGGCTAACTCGTTCGCCGCCGACCGCAGCTGGGCGGCCTACTGCGCGAGCAAGGGCGGCCTGCTGATGCTGTGCCGGGCGCTGGCCCTGGACCACGCCGCCGACGGGATCCGGGTCAACATCGTCTGCCCCGGCTCGGTCGCCACCCCGCTGCACGAGGACTGGCTCCGCGGCCGGCCCGGCGGCCGCCCGCTGCCCGAGGTCAGGGAGGACGACCGGGCCGCCCACCCGCTCGGCCGGTTCGCCGACCCGGCCGAGGTGGCCCGGGCCGCGCTGTTCCTGTCCAGCGCCGAGTCGAGCTTCACCACCGGCTCGCCGCTGCTGGTGGACGGCGGCGTGACCGCATGAGGACGGCCGCGGCCGATTACACCATCCGGGTGATCGAGTTCGCCCGGGCCACCTCGCCGCTCGGGCTGCTGCTGCACGGCCAGGCGGGTGAACGCGAGATCCCGTACTGCTTCACCGTGCTGCGCAGCGCCGAGCATACGATCCTGGTCGACTCCGGGTACCAGCACACGGGGCGGGGCCGGGAGCTCGCGGACGAGGACGGGATCTCGGTATGGCAGGACCCGGCCGGGCTCATGGCCCGGGCCGGGGCCGCGCCCGGGGACGTGGACGCGATCGTGGTCACCCACGCTCACTTCGACCATCTTGGGAACGTCGCGGCCTTCCCCAACGCCACGGTCTACATCCAGCGCCGGGAAGTGGAGAAATGGTCCTGGGCGGTCAGCCTGCCGCGGAGCATGGACTGGCTGAAGCAGGGCGTCAGCCTCGACGACCTGGCTACGCTGCTGCGGCTGGCCGGCGAGGGCCGGCTGCGGCTGGTAGACGGACCGGCCGAGGACGTGTTCCCCGGTGTCAGCCTGGTGCCCGACTTCGACACCCACACCTACGGCCACCAGCACGTGGTTATCCGCACCGCCTCCTCCGGTGTCTGGGTGGTGCCCGGCGACGTGATGTTCCTCTACGCCAACATCGAGGGGATCGGCGGCGACGGCCGCTACGTTCCCATCGGCCTGGCCATGGGCAGCCAGGAGAACTGCATGCTGGCCCTGGACGAGCTGATGCGGGTGACCGGCGGGGAGACCAGCCGTATCCTGCCCGGGCACGAGAAGCTGCTGTGGGACCGGCACCCGTCGCACTGCTACCCCGACGGCCTGCACATGGCCGAGGTGTGCCTGCGCCCGGGCGACCCGAGCCTGCTTCCGCACGGGGATCACGCCCGCCGGGCGGGCGGTGATCTCCGGTGAGCTCGGCGGTGTTCTACCGTGACCTGCACGCGACCTATCAGTCGGTCGTCAGCGCGGAGGGCATGTACCTGCGCACAGATGGCGGGCAGCGCATCCTCGACGCGGTCGGCGGGGCGGGGACCGTGGTGCTCGGGCACGGGGTCCGCGCGATCACCGACGCGATCGCCAGGCACGGCACCGAGGTCAGCTTCAGCTACGGCGCGACGTTCACCAACCCGTGGCAGGAGCAGCTGGCCGAGGCGCTGGTGGCGATGAACCCGCGGGTGGCCCGCCGGGTGTACTTCGTGTCCGGCGGCTCGGAGGGCAACGAGACCGCGGTGAAGATGGCCCGCCAGTACCACCTGCAGTGCGGACGGCCAGGCCGGCACAAGGTCATCGCCCGCTGGCAGAGCTTTCACGGAAGCACGCTGGCCACCCTGTCGCTGTCCGGCCGGCCCGCCTGGCGCGAGCCGTTCCTGCCCATGCTCCCGCCTGCCCCGCACATCGTGCCGCCGTACTGCTACCGCTGCCCGCTCGGGCACGCCTACCCGGGCTGCGGCGTGGCCTGCGCCGACGACCTGGAGCGGACGATCCTGATGGAGGGGCCGGACAGCATCGCCGCGTTCATCGCCGAGCCGGTCATCGGCTCCACCGTCACCGGCGTGGTCCCGGTCCCGGAGTACTACCGGCGGATCCGCGAGATCTGCGACGCCTACGACGTGCTGTTCATCGCCGACGAGGTGCTGACCGGCTACGGCCGCACCGGCCGGTGGCTGGCCATCGAGCACTGGGGCGTCGAGCCGGACATCGTGGTCATGGGCAAGGGAATCAGCGGCGGCTACGTCCCGCTCGGCGCGGTCCTGGCCGCGCCGCGGGTGGTCGACGCGTTCACCGCGGGCTCGGGCACGTTCAGCCACGGCTTTACCTACAGCGGCAACCCGCTGTGCACGTTCACCGGGCTGCAGGTGCTGCGTTACGCGCAGGAGCACGGGCTGTTCGACGGGGTGGCGGCCAAGGGGCAGCAGTTGCACGCGGTGCTCGGCCAGCTCGCCGCCCGGCACGAGATCATCGGCGACGTCCGCGGGCTTGGGCTGTTCGCGGGGGTGGAGTTCGTGGCCGACCGGGTCAGCCGGGAACCGTTCGGTGAGCCGGCCGACCTGACCCGCCGGATCGTGCGCGGCGCCCTGGAGCGGGGCGTGCTCATCCTGCCCGGCGTGCCGGGCGCCAACTACGGCCGGGGCGGCGACCACATCCACATCAGCCCGCCCTACGTCATCACGGCCGCGGAGATCGACCTGGTCGCCGACGTCCTGGACGCGACGCTGGCCGAGATCGAGGCCACGCTCTAGTGCGCAGGCCACGCGTGCTGATCACGTCGGGAGATCCGGGCGGTATCGGCCCCGAACTGGTCCTGCGGGCCCTGGCCGACCCAGGAACCGGCGGCCTGGCCGATTTCACGGCCGTCGGCGCCCCGGCCTGCTTCCAGCGCGCCGCGGCGGCGCTCGGGCTGCCGGTGCCCCGCATTCACCCAGCGGACCCGCCGGGAACCGGGGCGGAAGAGGTGGCCGTCGGGCGGCCCTCGGCGGCCGGAGGACGGGCGGCGGTGGCCGCGGTCCGCGAGGCGGCCCGGCTGATGGCGGCGGGGGACGGTGACGCACTGGTCACCGCCCCCGTCTCCAAGGAGGCGCTGCGGCTCGCCGGGTACCCGTGGCCAGGCCAGACCGAGATGCTTGCCGACCTGTGCGCAGCACGTGACCTGCGGGTCCTGCTCATGGCGGGCCCGCTGCGGGTCGTCCACGTGAGCGCGCACCGCTCGCTACGCGACGCCATCGACGCGGTCACCGAGGCCGGCGTGCTGCGGACCATCGAGCTCGCCGACGACATCGGACGGCGGCTGCTCGGCCGGCCCGCCCGGATCGCGGTGGCCGGGCTGAACCCGCACGCCGGAGAGCACGGCATCCTGGGCGAGGAGGACGAGCGGTTCATCCGCCCCGCGGTGGCACGGGCCCGGGCCCAGGGCATCGACGCGGACGGACCGCTGTCCGCGGACACCCTGTTCCCGCGGGCCGCGGCCGGCCAGGTCGACCTGGTCGTGGCCATGTACCACGACCAGGGACACATCCCGGTCAAGCTGCTCGGCCGCGACGAAGGGGTGGCGGTCACCCTGGGCCTGCCGTTCCTGCGCATGTCCCCTGACCACGGGGCCGCCTTCGACATCGCCGGCCAGGGCGTGGCCCGCCCGGGCAGCATGACCGCAGCCATCCGCGCCGCCGTGGCCGCCGGCCGTGGCGGTCACCGGTGACGGCGCGGTCCGCCCGGGCAGCGCGGTCCGCCGGGGCGGCGCCCGACGGCTGCCTGCTGGCGCTGGACGCGGGCACCGGCGGCTGCCGCGCGGCCCTGTTCACCGCCGACGGACGGCCGGCCGCCCTGGCCCGGCGCGAATGGTCCCACCCGTCGGACGCCGGCATTCCCGGCTCGCAGTCCTTCGAGGTGGCCGGCAACTGGGAGCTGATCTGCGCCTGCATTCGCGAGGTACTCGCCGCCGTGCCCGGGCCGCCGGCGGTGCTGGCCGTCGGCTGCTCGAGCATGGGCGGCGGGCTGGTGCTCTACGACCGGGCCGGGCGTGAACTGTGGGCATGCGCCAACGGCGACGCCCGGGCCGGCCGGGAGGCGGCCGCCATGCTGACCAGCGGGACCGCGGCCGAGCTGTACCGCCGGGGAGGCGGCTGGATCTCGCTGAGCGCCCCGCCGCGGCTGGCCTGGGTGCGCCGCCACGAGCCGGGCCGGTGGGCGGCCGCGACCCGGCTCAGCATGATCGCCGACTGGATCGTGTTCCGGCTCACCGGCACGCTGGTCACCGAGGCGTCGATCGGTTCCACCTCGGGCATGTTCGACCTCGGCCGGCGCGCCTGGTCCCCGGAGATCATGACCCTGTGCGGGCTAAAAGCCACCCTGTTTCCCGAGGTCGTGGAGGCCGGGACGGTAGCCGGCCGGGTGTCAGAGGCGGCCTTCCGCCAGACGGGCCTGCCCCCGGGGACGCCGGTGGCGGCCGGCGGCCTGGACACCGCGCTCGGCCTGGCGGACCCGCGGAGAGCGATCCCCGGCTGTCTCACGGTCACCGGGGGGAGCTTCTGGAAGCAAACCGTCGCGGCGAATTCAGCCGCCGTGGAACCGGCCGGACGGCTCCGCACGATCTGCCATGTCCAGCCGGGCCAGTGGCTGGTGGAGGGGATCAGCTTCTACGCCGGATCCGCGCTGCGCTGGCTCCGGGATCAAAGGGTCCGGGCCGCGCCGGGCCGCCCGGCGGGCTACACCTGGCTGGAGCAACTGGCGGCGGCGGTGCCGCCCGGAGCACGCGGCCTCACCGCGCGGCTGGCCCCGGCCGACGCCTGGACCTGGGCGCACTGGCAGCCGCCCTTCCCGTCCCGGCCGACGGCCGGGACGGGCGAGCAGGCGCGGGCCATCCAGGAGGCCGCCGCCTACTCCGCCCGCCTGACGGCCGGGCTGATCAGCGAGATGCTCGGCCCCAGCGCCTGGCACACGGTGATCCTCACCGGCGGGGCAGCCCGGAGCACGCTCTGGCCGCAGATTCTCGCGGAGGTGCTCGGCGGCCCGGTCAGCGTGCCGGATCACGTCGAGTCCGCGGCCCTCGGCGCCGCCGTCCTGGCCGGCCGCGGGGCCGGCGTGCTGCTGCCCGGCGCCGCAGCGGACGATTCGCCGGGGACGGGCCGGGAAAGCCTGAGCCCCGGGCGGGTGGCGTACCCCAGCCCGGCCGGGCAGCAGGCCTATGACCTGCTCTATGAACGGTGGGCTACGTCGTCGGCCACGAGGCGACCTACGGGCCGAGTTTCGTGACCAGGGTGAGATCTTTCACTTTCGCGAAGATCGCGTCGTGCGTGACCAGAGGGATACCCAGCCAGATCGCTGATGCGGCGACCCAACGGTCGGCCTCGTGATCCTTCCCGCCCAGGCCGTGTCCCGCCTTGGCGCACCACGTCCGCACCGTGGCATAGGTCTCGGTGAGACTCGGTCCGGGCCACACAGTCTCCGCCCTGGCGAGTTCGTGGTCCAGCCGCGTGAGCCTGCCCGGGCCCCAGCCCGCCAGCATCGCACCGTACCGGAGCTCGGCAACGGTGATGAACGAGATGACCGCAGGTCGTCCCTCGAGCAAAGGTCTGTACGCTGAGGCGAGCGATCTCCCCCTCGGCGTAAGACGCGCGCCGAATACGCCGGTGTCAATGACCACCGGCCCTCGGGAGCCGTGGCTCACGAGTCGAGGATTGCCCCCAGGAACAGGCGGTCCTCCTCCTCGCTTAGCTCCCTGATGACTACATCTTCATCGGGTGGGAGCGGCCGCGCCGCGCCGAGCACATCTTCCCTGCTCCGCTCCAGGGTTGCTACGCCGGAGGCAGGCTCGTGGGTTTCTGGACCTGACATCGCGTCCTCACCTCCTTGCATCAAGGGTATATCCGCTGCGGCAATCTAACCGGGCGGACCATGCGGCGATCGAACGTTTATAGCCATCCGGCATCAGATCCGGGACTTCGCTAAAGGTAAACAGGCCCGCCTGTTCAGTCGTGGGCGATGAACATGGTGACGCCGCCGGTGGCGAAGTTGGGCACGTCCGCGCCGGCGGCCTGGCCCTCGGGCGACGCCATGGCAGCGCCGAACACCTCCTGGGACGGGTAGCTGAGCTCGGCGATCAGGTAATAGGGCGGCTGCGAGCCGTCGAGCGATGCGCAGTGGCGATGCGTAAAGCTGTCCAGCCCGGGGACCTTCTGGACCAGGGGAACGTGCGTCGACGTGTAGTGGGCGTCGAACGCGGCCGGGTCGGCCGGGTGTCCATACAAAACGGTCAGCACGTACATATCGCCAATCCTCTCTGGTCGTAATGTCCCGAAGACATATTTTGCCGCCATCGCGGCCGGGTTCCAGTCGGTGGGGGCGGCCTGAGCAGCGGTGACCGTGACCGGGCGGGCCTGGACGACGCAGACCGGCTCGCCTTCGCGGCGGTGCCGGTCCAGGACCCACTCCACGTCCACGGGGTAGCCGTAGTGCCGCTCGACGGCGAGCACCGCGTCGGTGATCGCCGCGATCTGCTCCTCGTCGAGGACGCGCCGGCTGACCAGCCGGGCCGGCATCTCCGTCTCGACCACGCGGCCGACGGCGTAGTCGAACGCGGACACCACGGCCTTGTCCGCCACCTGGTACTTCAGCACCCGGCCGTCCGCCTTGCCGACCTCGGCATGGTCCGGCGTGACCAGGCCCTGGACGACGGCCTCGCCCCAGCCCCAGCTGGTTTCGATGACGACGCGGTCGGTCTTCCCGGTGACCGGGTGGGCCGAGAATGCCACCCCGGAGGCCCGGGCGTGGATCAGCTCGATGACGCCGACGGCCATCGGCATGTCGCGGTGGTGGGTGCCCGCCCGCAGCCGGTAGGCCACCGCGCGCGTGTTGAACAGGCTGGCCCAGCACGCCCGGACCGCGTCGAGCACCCGGTCCTGCCCGGACACCCCGAGGTAGGTGTCGAAGATCCCGGCGAAGCTGGCCGTGCCGGAGTCCTCGCCAATGGCCGAGCTGCGCACCGCGGTCGGGACGTTGATCTCGAAGCAGCGCGAGCTCAGCTCCTCGTACGCGTCGCCGATCAGCGTGGCCAGGTCCGCGCCGAGGTCCCGGCCCGCCAGTTCGGCCCGGATGGCGCTGGCGGCCGCTTCGATCTCGGCGGGCCCGGCATCGGCGCCGAGCCCGCCCAGTGTTGCGTCGGCCACCGCGTCCAGGCCCGCGTGATCCCAGTGCCGCCGGAACGCCTCGACCGTGACGGTGAACCCCTTGGGCAGGCTGACACCCGCCCGGAGCAGTTCGGCGAGGCGGCCCATCTTGGCGCCGCAGACCGAGATCGCCTCATCGGGAGCGACCTCGTCCACCCAGGCGATGGCGGGCGGCACCGGCGATCAGCCCTGCCCGTTCGGTGCCTGCTTGAGCACCGTGACCCGTCCGGTGGTGCCGTCCACCTCGACCTCGTCCCCGTCGCCGATGACCATCGTGGCCAGCCCGACCGCGGTCACCGTGGGCACGCCGTACTCGCGGCCCACGATGGCCGCGTGCGAGAGGGTGCCGCCGCCGTCGCACACGCAGGCGGCGATCTTGGCGAAGGCCGGGGTCCAGTTCGGCGAGGTGGACTCGCACACCAGCACCTCACCCGGGCTCAGCCGGTGCAGCTCGTCGGCGTTGTGCAGGACGCGGGCGATCCCCCGGCCGGTGCCCTTGGAGGCGGGCACGCCGGTCAGCGTCTTGACCTGCCCACCGGAGCTGACCGCCTCCACGGCCCGCAGGAAGTGGCTGTTCAGCCCGAAGATCTCGATCAGGATGGGATCGTTGACCGATTCCGGGATGGTGCCGACCATCTTGGGCAGGGACGGCCGGCGGTGCAGCCAGTAGTCGAAGTACTGCTTGCGCTGCTCGATCAGGCTGCGGAATTTAGCGTACGGCTGGCGCCCGGCCGACACGTCCATGATCTCCGGCCAGAACAGGTAGAGCGTGTCGTCAGGATGATCCGCGCCGACCCGGTCCGCGATGGCCCGGCAGGCCCACCGCATGGGCAGCGAGATGCGCAGGTCGATGTAGTAATTGTGGTCGTCCTGCCACCACGGGAAGTTCGCCGCCCGGCAGGAGGCCAGGCCGCCGTCGAAGAGCTTCTGCTCCTCCAGGGTGAGGGTGGACCTGGCCGCGTCCACGGCCGCCTCGCGCTCCTCGACGGCCGCGTTCCTGGCCGCCTCGAAGTCGTGGTCGGTGTCCTTCAGCAGGAACGTCTTGATCGTGCCGAGGGCCGGGGTCGGGTCCTCGATCCAGCTGGGCAGCGCGATGTCGCAGGAGCCTTCGGTGCGCCAGCCGTAGACCTGGAGGAAGTCCTCGAACTGGGTCAGCCAGGGGCCGGCGGTGCCGCCGTGGGCGGCCAGCGCGGCACGGATCCCGTCGGCCTCGTGGGCGGCGAACACCTGTTCCAGGCCCGCGCGGCGGGCCGCGCTGGTCAGCTTCCACAGCTCCCGGTCGGTCTCCATGATCTTGGTGTCGTAGCCCTGCAGGAACTTGCCGATCTGGCCCGGGTCCAGGCCGAGTTCGGTGCACATGCTGTAGAAGCCGACGTAGTTGGCGAGCAGCGGGTACATCACTATGAAGTGGATCTCGAAGGCACGCTTGTGGTACTGGCGGGCCTGGATGAGGTTCTCCCGCAGGTCGGCCAGGGACAGCGCGGAGTGGTCCACGCCGCGGAAGTAGTCCCAGCTCTCGTTCACCTCCTCCCGCATGTGCCCCCAGATCTCGTCGAAGTTCTGCAGGAACGGCGGCAGCATGCGCTCCAGCCGCCTGGCCCGCTGGCCGATCTCCCGCACGTCGGTCACCGGCAGCGGCGACCCGTACGTGTGCGTGCCGCCGAGGCGGCAAGTGATCCCGCGGCCCGGCGGTAGCGGCATCTGCTCGGCGGCCAGCTGAGAGGACCAGTTGTAGCCGTCCTCGTTCCAGACCAGCCCCATCGGGGTGAGGCCGCGCGGCCAGTGGAAGTCGAGGAACCAGAAGGTCTCCTCGTCCTCCTTCCGGAACGTCTGAACCGGGTCTATGTACCAGGGCGCGTGGGTGTATCCGGGCTTGAAGCCGGGATACCACTCGTCGGTAATGAACTCGTCGACGGGAATGACCGTGGCCATTGCGTCTCCTAGGGCTGGTTGGGCTCCGTTTACTGCACGTTACGGGTCCCCCTAGGGAGCCGGCAATGGTCAGCCGCCGCGTGGTCGGTCCTCAGTCCTCAGCCCTCAGCCCTCAGTCCTCAGTCCTCAGCCCTCAGTCCCGGGCCGGGACGCTGAGCGGCTCGGCGTCGCCCGGGGCGTCGCGCTGGCCGGCGCCGGGCCTGCTCATCGCCGACGGCCACCAGTTCCACCGGCCGAGCAGCACGACCGTGGACGGCACCAGCAGGGTGCGGACCAGGAAGGTGTCCATCAGGACGCCCAGCGCGAGGCCCGCGCCGACGTCGCGGAACTGGGTGGATCCCTGCTGGGCGCCCACGATGGCGAAGACGGAGAACGTGCCGCCGAGCACGAGACCGGCCGAGGTGACCGTGGTGCCGGTCGCGGTCAGCGCGTGGCTCACCGCCTCCTTCAGCGGAAGGCGCTGGGCTTCCTCCCTGATCCTGCTCATCACCAGGATGTTGTAGTCCTCGCCCAGCGCGAGCAGGAAGACGAACATCAGGAAGGGCAGGAAGAAGACGAGCCCGCCGTCCCCGGCGATCTCGACGAACAGCAGGACCGATAGGCCGAGCGCGGCCAGGTAGGACAGCCCGACCGAGGCGATCAGGTACAGCGGCGCGACCAGGCTGCGCATCACCAGGGCGAGCAGGATCCCGATGACGGCGATGGCGATCGGGATCACGGTAGCCAGATCGCTGTTGGAGATGCTGCTGATGTCGTAGATGGCCGGGGCCTGGCCGCCCACGCCGTAGTCCGCGGCGCCGATGCTGCGCGCCACGGTGCCCGCCTCGGCGCGGACCGCGGGGACGGCATTCATCGCCGCGGTCGTCGACGGGTCACCCGCCTTGAGGCCCGTCAGGAACTGCACCGTGTGGCCGTCCGGGCTGATGTACAGGGCGAGCGCGCGGTACAACTGGTAGGCGATCGGCGGGATGCTCGTGCCGGGCGGAGGGGTAGCTGGCAGCAGCTGCGGCGGCCCGAGCCGGTCGTGCAGCGCGGTGAGCTGGGCCGGCGTGAGCGTCGCGCCGTTCGGGTTCAGCGGTCCGGTCACCGCGGTGAAAAGACCGCTGGCCTCGAGCTGGCTGCGCGCCGCCTGCAGGGCCTCCAGGTCATTCCACGCGGGTTGGTTGAGTTTGTAGATGATGTTCGTCGGGTTGGCGCTCGAGTTCGGGAAGTGCGCGGAGAGGATCTTGGCCCCGGCGGCGGAGTCCGAGCCCGCGGGCGCCGTAGTGTCCCCGCCGAAGCCGGCTGCCGTATACCCGGTTACCGCGAACGCCAGGCCGCCGAACACCACCAGTCCGGCCACGAGGGTGGGCGCCGGGTGGCGGACGATCCGGGACGAGACGCGTCCCCAGACGCCCGTCTTGCCCGTGCCCTCCTGGGTCTTGCTCGGCCAGAACACCGCCCGGCCGAAGATGGCCAGCAGCGCGGGGAGCAGCGTGAGCCCGGCCAGCAGCATCACCGCGATGCCGATCGCCAGCGGGATGCCCAGGTCGGAGTAGAACTCGAAGGTGGCTGCCAGCAGGGACAGCAGCGCCGCGATGACGGTGGCGGCGGAGAATGTGATCGACTCGCCGACCCGCTCCACGGCCGCGACCACCGCCTGCTTGCGGTCAAGGCCCTGGCGCAGGTTCTCGCGGACCCGGAAGACGAGGAACAGGCCGTAGTCCGTGCCCGCGCCCAGCACCAGCACGATCAGCAGGATCTGGGCCAGCGGCGACACCTTCAGCCCGTGGTGCGCGGCCTCGGCCACCAGCGGACCGGAGATGGTGACGGCGAGGAAGGCGGGGATGAGCGTGACCAGCGGCGCGAGCAGCGCCCGGAAGACCAGCAGCAGCAGCCCGATGATGAAGACGATGGACAGCAGCTGGATCTGGTTGTCGGTGTTGCCCGACTTAGCCTGCTGGTCCACGTTGATGGCGACCGCGCCGGCTAGGTGCACGTCCAGGCCGGACGGCGGGCTGTCGCGGGAGATCGCGCTGCGCAGGTCCTTGACCAGCGTGGTCAGGCCGTTGCCGGCTCCGCCTTGGCTGACGTTCGACAGCACCTGGAACTGCGCGGCCTGGCCGTCGGGCGAGTGACCGAGGTCGCGCACCTTGACGACCGTCGGTACGTGGCTGAGGTCCTGCTGGAGCTTCTGCAGCCAGGCCTGGTCGGCCGCTGTGAGCCCGCCGTGTGAGGACGCGGCTACCACGGGCACGGGCGTGAGCGTCGACCCGCCGAGGGGTTCGGCCAGCTTCAGGGCGTGCTCGCTCGGCGCGTTGGCCGGAAGGAAGTTCGCGTTGTTGCCCTGGGTCACGCTGGACAGCGACGGCAGGGCGCGTGGCACGGCGATGGCCGCTATGACCCACGCGACCAGCACGAACCACCGGAATTTGACGGCGAAGGAACCGATGGCCCTGAAGGCCGCATGTATGCGCACGCCCGGAGGGTACTGACTCCGAGCTGTGGATCCGCTGAGACCCGCCGGCCGGTGGTGCCTCGGTCGTGCCGCGGGCCGTGCCGCGGTCGTATCGCGGTGGTGCCGCGGTCGTATCGCGGTGGTGCCGCGGTCGTATCGCAGTGGTGCCGCGGTCGTATCGCGGTGGTGCCGCGGTGGTGCCGCGACCAATCGTGGCAGGCTGATGTGTGGAGGTGGAACTTGTGGAGAAGGCGGAAGTAGACCGCTGGCTCCGGGCGTATGTCGAGGCCTGGAAGAGCTATGACGGCAAGCAGATCGGCGACCTGTTCTCGGAAGACGTCCGGTACCGCTATCACCCGTACGACGAGCCGGTGCTGGGCCGGGCCGAACTGGTGCGGTCATGGCTGGGCGAGGCCTCGGACGGCGGCGCCGTCGCGGACCGGGACAAGCCGGGTACCTATGACGCCGCGTACCGGGCCGTCGCGGTCGACGGGGACGTCGCGGTGGCCACCGGCACCAGTACCTACCTATCCGACCCGGGCGGCCCGGTGGAGGAGGTCTTCGACAACTGCTTCGTGATGCGGTTCGACTCCGCGGGCCGGTGCCGCGAGTTCACCGAGTGGTACGTGCGGCGGCCGCGGGGCTAGCAGCCTGTCGCGCGTTAGATGGGGTACCGCGTGGGCTCGGTGGTGTACTGACGCCTCGACGGGGTGGTCCACCGGAACGTGCCGTCGGCGAGCTGGTCGACCTTCCACCGGGGGTGCTGCTTGAGGCGATGGTCGTAACGACACTTCGGGCCGCCGTTGCACAGGCACGTCCTTCCGCCTGCCTCATAGGGGACGTTGTGCTCGAAGTCCGAGCGGACCGACGGCCTGCGGCAGCAGGGCCCGGTGCAGGTACCGTGCCGGACCTCGGACAGGTGCCTCAGCCTGATCCCGGGATCGTGCCCTCGGGCCTCGTACCGGTGGTCGCAATCCTGGGTGCTGAGCGGGTCGAGGGTGATCCGCAGGTCCGGCCCGTCTCCGGGGGCGCGAAGCAGCCAGGCGCCGTACCCGCCCGGCGGTCCATGCTGATCCGCGGCGGTGAACGTGTATCCCGGCGGCCCCGGGCCTTTCTGACGCCCGGGTTCTGTCTTGCGGCCTCGGGGCTCGGGACGGGCGCATCCGTGCCCGACGGCGTGTCCTTGCCGGTCGGTGACGGTCACGCACCACTTCGTCTTCGGGTTATGCGCGGCCGCGGCGGCCAGGTCACGAGCCAGCCACGGGTCGATCGGCCCGATGCCGGGAATCTCGCCCGGCCGGTCAGCCAGATCCAGCAGCGTGGCCAGCGGGACGGTCAGGTTAATCGTCGCGGCGAACGCGGCCGGACCCACGCCGCCAGCAGCTGCCTTGTCCGGACGGGAGTCCCGCCCGAGCAGTAGATCCAGGAAGGCCCGGGCGCGCAGTTCGCCCGTCGAGCCCTCCAGGCCGGCCGCCTTCAGCTGGTCAGCCCAGGAGCGGATCCGCTGGCCGGCGGCCAGCACATCGGCCGGCGGCAGTTCCCGGCCTGCCAGCGCGGCGTTGCCGGAGAACTCGGCCCACTGCTGCACCTCGGCGCTTTTAGCCGCCTTTTCCCGGCGCTTTCGTGCCTTGTCCGGGGCGACCTCCATAACGGCGCGGGCGATCGCGGCCCGCAACGCGCCCGGGGTCAGCCGGCCCGCCCGGGCCAGCACTATCGCCTCCGCGGCCCGGGCCTCCGCCAGGTCCAGGAGCTGGGTGGCGTGGGAGATGATCTGCGCCTTGTACCGCGAGATCACCCCGTCCCGGAACAAGGCCATGGTCCCGGGCAGCTTGACCGTCAGGTCGTGCGAGAGGTCCAGCAGGCCGTCTACCGCGTACCGGGACTCCCCCAAAGCCGGTGCCAGCTCGGCCCGGGTGAATTCGTCCCACGCCTCAGGCATGTCCGGCGGGCCCTGCGGAACGCAGCCGGACGCGGGGCGCCGCCGGATCAGCTCGGCGATCGCGGTGTGCTTCAGCGCCGACGCAGCGGCCTCGCTGCGATCCGCGGCGCAGATGATCCCGAGTAGTTCGTCGTCGCTGACGCCGTCGAACCGGTCATCCTCACCGGCGGCCCAATCGGCGTGACCGAGCAGCACCGGGCCGCCGGGAGCCACATCGAGCGCCTGCCCGGTGGCGAACGCTCCGCCGGGACCGGAGTACTCGCCGGCCAGCGGTTCGGCCGAGCCAGGCATGCCGGGGCCGCGACGGCCCATCGCGATCGATGCACCCGCGGCCAGGGCCGCGGTCTCGCCCGACGCGGCGACGTGCGCCTCGGCAGCGGCCTGGTCCGCGGATGCCTGCCGTGCCTCGGCGATGATCTCGGCTAGCTCGTCCGGATCGTAATAGTCCCCCTCGTCCTCGAACTCGAGCGGCTCGTCGTCGGGTTCGGGGTTCATGCGGCACCCCCGTCCGGGTGAGGGATTGACGGAGCCAGACTGAGGGCTCCATAGAACATAATAACGATATAAGGTCAGAATTGCAAGCTAATTCCTCTATTTCGAATAATAGTACGGGAGTGACGAGCGTGACTACGGAAGAGTGACAACCTGTTGGCGGCGGGCAGCGGACTGGATAAGGCTGGTGCCGAGGAAGAGCAGGCTGGTACCGGCCCCGAAGGAGACTCGTGCGGATGACTTCGATCATGTGGGACCGCGAGGTGGCCGAGGTCTACGATCAGACCTACCGGGCCAAGTTCGAGCCATCCGTGCTCGGCCCGATCGTCGACCTGCTCGCCGGGCTAGCCGGGGACGGCCCGGTGCTCGAGTTTGCCGTCGGCACCGGCCGGGTGGCGCTGCCTCTGAGCGCCCGCGGGGTCAGCGTGCACGGCCTGGAGCTGTCGCCGCACATGGCCGCGCAGCTGCAGGCCAAGCCCGGCGCGGACGCGGTCACGGTGACAATCGGCGACATGACCACGACCCGGGTTCCGGGGGCGCCGTTCACGCTGGTCTACCTGGTGGCGAACACGATCATGAACGTCACCACCCAGGACGCCCAGCTGGCGGTGTTCGCCAACGCGGCCGTCCACCTGGCGCCGGGCGGCTGCTTCGTGGTGGAGGTGATCGTCCCCCAGCTGCGCCGGGTGCCTCCCGGCGAGACCGCCCGGGTATTCACCATGGACCCCGATCACATCGGGATCGAGACTTTCGACGACGTGGCCGGCCAGATCGCGTGGTCACACCACTGGATCGACGCCGACGGCCGCCTGGTCCGCCACTCCGCGCCTTACCGGTACGTCTGGCCGTCCGAGCTCGACCTCATGGCCAGGATCACGGGCTTCCGGCCCCGGGACCGATGGGCGGGCTGGGACCGCACCCCCTTTACCTCCGACAGCCAGAGCCAGGTCGCGGTATTCGAGAAGGAGTCCTGACACCGGCTGGGGCGGATTCAATTGTTGTGGCGTTCTACCGAATCTAGGGGTGTAACCCGCTGTGAGATCGGTGGGTGAAGGACGTTGACATCAGCCTCGCCGGAGGTTGGATCGAGGTCGCCCAGGTCGTCCAGCCACAGGCGATGTCGTGGTCAGTATGTGCCCGGTCAGCGTGTTCGCCAAGGAGTCAGCCAGTGACATTGAGTAGCTGGGAGGCGATCTGCGGACCGGCGGCGGGACGCGGCGCGGGCGGTGATGGTGCTGCTGTCGCTGCCCTTAGGTATGCGTCGTAGATCCGGCTGCAAGGCGCGCTATCGGATCCAGATCTGGTCGAGCAGCGGGCCGTAGTAATACGGGGATACCTGGCAGTTCCCGACCCGGGCGGAGACGAACACCGTTGTTGACGCGGTGAAGACCGGGACCCAGGGAGCCTGGTCGGTGACGATGCGGTCGATGCTGGCCCACAGCTTCCGGGCGGCGGCCGGGTCGGTCTGCTGCGCCGCCTGCGCCTGGTCGGCCAGCTCGTCGGCGTGCGGATCGCAGAACTCGGCGAGGTTGAAGGTGCTGGCGGGATTCTGGTTAAAGGAGCGGCAGCTCAGGACCGGGCCAAAGAAGTTAGACGCGGTGGGAAAGTCTGCTCCCCAGCCCTCGAGGCCTATCTGGATCTTGCGGCTGGAATTGCCGGCCGCGGTGAAGAACTGCCCAATCGACACAGTGCGCACGGTGGCCCGGTATCCCAGTTGCCGGAGCACCTGGACGAGGTAGGCGCCGACCGGTTTGCCCCAGAAGTTCCACACGGTCACCGGCACGTGCGTGGTGCCGGACTCGCGCGCGAGCCGCACCGCCGTGGCCAGGTCGGGACCGTGCCACGCGCCGTCCTGTGCGCCGCCCGTGTAGGGGCAGTAGGGCCGGTAGCTGGGGGAGCCGGCCGGCAGGATCTGGCATGCCACGGCGGCCTGGGCGGAGCCGAAGCCGAGAAGCTGGATGATCCGGGCGCGGTCGACGGCGTAGTTGAGGGCCTGCCGGGCCTTGAGGCTGGTGAATGGCGGCTGCCGGGTATTGAGGAACAGGTGATAGGTGCCAAGCTTGAGGCCGGAGTGGACCCTGGTCGGGTACCGGACGGCGAGAGAGCGGGACGGCTGGCCGCTGATATCGGCGAGATCCGCCCGGCCGGCTGCCACCGCTGATTGCTGCTGCTGCAGGTCGGTCATCTGCTCGAACCGGATCACGTCGGGGTAGCCGGCCGGCTGGGCCGCGTAGGACCACTGGCGGAAGCGCGGGTTCCGCACCAGGGTCAGCGACGAGCCCGGCCGGTAGTGCGAGATCATGTACGGGCCGGTTCCGGGCAGGAACGGTGCCCGGCCGATGAGATGGCCCGGAGCGCCGGGCGGGGCCGGTGCAGCCAGGACCAGCGCGAGCTTGTAGAGGAAGTCAGGGTCGGCCTGGCCCAGGCGGAAGGTGACCGTGCCCGCCGCGTCGTTGGTGATGATTCCCGCGTGCAGGTCGCACCGCCGCGGGTGCAGCGAGCACGCTTGCCCGCCGAGGATGCCCTGGTAGTAGGCGGGACTGGCGCCGAAGCTGAGCTGGCGCTCGATGCCGCGGCGGAAGTCGGACGCCCGCACGGGCGTGCCGTTGGAGTACCGGATCCCCCGGCGCAGCGTGAACGTGTACGCCGTGCCGCCGTCGGCCGGGCGCGGCAGCGTAACCGCCAGGTCCGGGACGAGCGTGCCCCCCAGCGCGCCGTCTGTCTTGCGGAACGCGACCAGCCCGTCGTAGACGGTGGCGAGCGCAGGCATTCCCGGGAAGCCGTACGCCTGCGCCGGGTCAGGCTCGGGCAGGACCTGACTTACTTCGGTCAGCGTGCCGCCGCGGTGGCCGGCGGCCGCGAACGGCCGCGCCGCCACCCAGACGCCGGACCCGGCCGCCGCGATCCCCCGCGGCGTGCTTCCCACCGAGATGACCCGGCTGACCCGGTTGGTGTCCGGGTCGATGCGGTGCAGCGTCGCACTGAACTCACCGCTCACCCACACACCGTCCGCGGCCGCGGCGATCGCCCCGGGCCCGTCACCCACGCCGATGGTGGCGGTCACCTTGCCGGTCACCGGGTCGAGCCGGGACACCGTGAGGTCCAGCGAGTTGGCCACCCACACCGCTCCCGGGGTGATCGCGATGCCCTTGGGTCCGGAACCGACGGGTACCGGGCCGCTGGGCTGGCCGGTGGCCGGGTCGATCCGGGTGACCGTGCCGTCCTGGCCGTTGGCGACCCAGACGGCATCCGGGCCGGCCGCGATCCCGTCCGGCAGGCCCCCGACCGGGATCCCCCGCCTCGTCACCTCGCCGGTCCCCGGATCGATCCGGTCCACGGTGGCATCGCCCTGGTTGGCGACCCAGATGCCGCTGGGCCCGCTGGCGATGGCGTCCGGGATGTTGCCGACCTGGACCGTATCGACGACCCGTCCGGCCGCGGCGTTGATCCGGGACACCGTCCCGTCGCCGCTGTTGGCCACCCACACATCGCCGCCGGTGACGGTGAGGGCGGCCGGGTCGGTGCCGACCGGGATCTGCTGCACCACCGCGTGGGTGGCCGGGTTGATCCGCGACACGGTGCCGTCGGTGCGGCCCACCGCCCAGACCGAGCCGGCGCCGAATGCCAGGCTGTCCGGGCTGCCGACGGCCACCGCAGCGCCGACCCGTTTCCCCGCCGCGTCGATCAGGCCGACACTGTTGCCCGGCAAGTCGGCCGACCCGGCCGCCCACGGCCGGGCGAGGGCGACAATGCTTACGGCCGCGGCGACCGCGAGCGCCGAGCCGATGGCCAGCAGGCGGCGGGCGCGCCGCCGCGCCCAAACCAGCTCCCGGCTGCCCACGGCCGGCCATCGGCGAGGCCGTTCCGGCCGCGGGGACGTAACCGGGGCGCCGGCGCGGTCATCCTCCGCTGAGATGAGTGTCTGGCTTCCCGGGCGCCAGTCGAGGGCCGGGTCGTGGGCGAGAACCGACGCGTGCAGGCGCTGCAGCGGCTCGCCGGGGTCGATGCCGAGCTCCTCGGCGAGCAGGCCATGCACGCGCCGGTAGGCCGCGAGCGCTTCGGCCTGCCGTCCGCAGCGGTACAGCGCCAGCATCAGCTGGCCGTGCAACCGCTCCCGCAGCGGGTGCTCGCCGGCCAGCTGTTCCAGCTCGGCGATGGGCGCGTCGTGCCGGCCTAGCGCCAGGTCGGCGTCGATCCGCGCCTCCAGCGCCGCGAGCCGCAGCTCCTCCAGCCGGGCCGCCTCGGGCCGGGTGAACGCATAATCAGCCAGATCAGCCAGCACCGAGCCGCGCCACAGATCCACCGCCTGTCGCAGCGTCTCGGCGGCCTCGGCGTAGCGGCCTGCTTCCAGCGCGTCCCGCCCAGCGGTGAACCCGTTCTGGAAGCGCGCCGCGTCCAGCTGCCCAGGGTCCACCCGGAGCAGATAACCGCGGCCCTTGGTCACCAGGACGTCCCCGGCGGCGCCGCGGGCTCGGCCTGGCTCCAGCGCCCGGCGCAGATGCACTACATAGATCTGCAAGGTGGTCGCCCACCCTTCGGGTGGGTGCCCGCCCCAGATGTCTTCGGCCAGCCGGTCCATCGACACGACCCGGTTCGCCTCGAGCAGCAGCAGCGCGAGCACCGCCCGCTGCCGCGGGCCGCCCAGCGGCACGACGCGCCCAGACCTCGAGACCTCAACCGGCCCGAGAATGCCGAACTCCACGGACCCCGTCTCGGTCTCGTCGGCCGCCAAGTCAGCAGCCATCACACCCACCCCGCCCG
>Ga0081540_1000110_pt1 | contig 88536 bp, 76 predicted proteins | sample TabmetS2T1R1_FD_71024 | JGI IMG/M metagenome (GOLD analysis project Ga0081540, IMG submission 71024) | Tabebuia heterophylla rhizosphere microbial communities from the University of Puerto Rico - S2T1R1 | ecosystem: Host-associated > Plants > Roots > Rhizosphere ...
CTGCAGGAGGTGGGGTGGGGGGGGGTGGTGTGGGGGGGTGTGGTTGGGGATGCTTCCTTCTGGAGGGGCAGTGGGCGAACGACCCGGCGGCCCATCGCGACCGCCGGAACCTCCTCGTCCATGCGCTGACGGTTCCGGTGTTCCAGGCGGGCACCGTGGCCCTGCTGGTCTCCCCATTCGTCGGGGGCTGGCTTGCCGCTCTGGGTGTGGGCGCAATGGCGGGCACGGTGGTGCTGCAGCTGCGGACCCACCGTCTGGAGCAGAAGGCGCCCGCGCCGTTCCGAGGCCCGGGAGACGTCGTGGCCCGCTTCCTGTTGGAGCAGTGGCTCACCTTTCCGCGCTACGTCGCGAGCGGTGGCTTCGGGCAGGCGTGGCGGTCTTCCTCCGTCGAGAGGAGCCCGGCCACGCGCTGAGGCCGAGCGTCTAGCGCGTCGCGGGGAGCTCGTTGTTCTCCGCCTCGGCGCGCTGGGTGAGCCGAGTCACGAACGAGCGGGTGAGGCCCGATTCCGACTCGGCTCCGGACCAGCGCTCGAAGTCCTCGGACGAGCGCGGGCGGGGTAGCAAGAGCGTCCCCAGTGCCAGCAGCTCGGAGACCAGGCCCGGGGCGAGGCCCTGGAGACGTGCGCCGTTCCGGGCGCGGCCGGTGAGGATGATCTCTGCTTGCCCCAGCTCTACGCCGCGGACGATCTCCTCCGCGGCGGTCCGGGCGCTCATCGAGACGTAGGGAAGCGAGTCGAGCAGCTTGAACAGCGCGTACTCGACGAGATGCCGCCCCTTCACGGCGACGTGGCGCGGGCTGCCGGTGCGCATCAGGCCCGGGCAGACGGTCGTGACGACGATGCCCTCACGGCCCAGCTCGGCGTGCAGACCCTCGCTCCATCCCACCAGCGCGAACTTGCTGGCGACGTACGGCAGCAGATGCGGGGTGGGGACCTTTCCGGCCAGGCTGGCGATGTTGACGATGCGTCCCTGGTGGCGCTGGAGCATCCCGGGCAGCACGGCCTGGACGAGGAAGAGTGGACCGAAGAAATGAGTGTCCATCGCCTCCTGGTAGTCCGAGACGCGCATCGTCTCCTGAGGCCCGACCTGGATGACGCCGGCGTTGTTGATCAGCACGTCCACCTGGCCGAACCGCTCGACCACCTCGCGCACCACCCGCTGCACCTGATCCTGGAAGCGCACGTCGCAGGCGAAGATCTCCACCTCTGCACCGGCAGAGCCGTGCTGGTCCCGGGCGCTCGCGAGCTCCTCGTCGTCGCGGGCGATCAGCGCCAGGCGCGCTCGTCTTCGGCCGAGTACCCGCGCCAGCTCGAGTCCGAGCCCGCGTGAGCCGCCGGTGAGCAGCACGACCTTCCCGGTCAGGTCGCACCGGGGACGGGTCAGCCTCCGTCCCAGCCAGGCGCCAGCGATGGCGATTGCCCCGAGGGTCTTCCAGTCCAGTGCGCGGCGTCCCATGGGGGCGAGGGTAGTCACCGCGGAGGGTCACGCCCCGGGGTCCCGCGCTCGCTCGCCCGGGAAGCCACGGAGGAAGCATCGCTGGGTGGGGGATGTCCTCGGGCGCCTCAACGCGTGCGTTCGAGCACGAGCGTCCCGACCTCCTCTCGACCGTTCGCTGCGTAGACCTCTTCCCGGACGATGTGGTCGGCGTCGCGCCAGCGGACGGTGAGCCGGACCAGGTGCGAATCGGAGGTCGAGCGGAGATTCGTCGCGTCGAGAAACTCGAACGTCATCGCGTCCGGAGCATCGGCGCTCAGCCGGAGACGGGGCTGGTTGCCCTGAGCGCAGTAGTGCGTCGCCAGGAGCCGGCCGCCGTCGAGGTGGAACACGGTCTGGGGCACCTGCTTCGCGGGGTCGCCGAACTCCTCCACCAGCGCGGTGTCCGCGGAGATCAACCGGTAGCGGATGCGAAATGCCTTCTGCGGTGCCGTCGAGGCGTCGGTGCGCTGCCACGTTCCGACCAGGGTCTTCAGGCGCGCCCAGGCCAGGGCGGGTGGCACGGGTTCGGCGGCCGGCGAAGGGCTCGCGAGGAGGCAGAGGAGAGCAGCGGCGGACTGCAGGGGCGACATCGCCCGCAGAATAGGGGGCCGCTCGGATTCGACGTTGCCTCCGATCGCGTGCTGAACATATGTTCAGAGGTGATGGAACGGGCGGAGCTCCTGTCGATGGTGAAGCGGCTCGGGGCCGAGTTCCGGAGACGGGGGATGCAGGGTCATCTCGCGCCGCTGCGTCTCTACTGGCTCGCCCTGCGGCACGACCTCGTCCAGCCCGAGCGACACGGGCTGCACGTGCAGCTCTCGGAGGAGATGGTCGTCGAGTGGTTCAAGCTGCTCCGGCTGCCCCCGTACGAGCGGGAGTATCCGGTACAGCCTCCCGGCTCACGGTGCCAGCGCTGCCCTCCCGGGGACGGTCCCGCGATGGAGGTGGTCACCGAGCGGACCTTCCCCGAGGGGCGGAAGGTCGCCTGTCTCGCGTGTCGTGCCGCCTGGCTCGAGCTCGAGCCGACCACGCGGATGGGCCGGGGCAAGGACGCCTCGCGGAGGAAGCAGTCCGGGTGAGTGCCAGCGGGACGTCTGGCATCGCCGGCCGAGGCTCGGTGTACCGGTCGCTGCGGGGCGGGTCTATCACTTCCCGTGCAGGCTTCGCCGGCTCGATGCTCGCCGATGCCGCGAGGTCGCCGGGCCCGGTGTCGGTCATCGGGGAACGCGCCGAGGCTCCGAGGACAACTCGGAAGTCGCCGGGAGGTGAGCATGGATGAGCCGCTGTTCACGACCGTGGAGGCGCTCGAAACCGCGCGACGCATCACGGACCGCCGCTACCACGAGTTCCTGCGAGTGCCGGATCTGAGCGCAGGCCTGTACGTGCTGGAGAGGGGCGCCCCCGATCCACAGCAGCCACACGCCGAGGACGAGATCTACGTCGTGATGCGCGGCCGCTGCCGCTTCCGCGTCGGCACGGAGGAGCGGGAGGTCGAGCCGGGCTCGGTGCTCTTCGTTCCCGCAGGCCTGGAGCACCGCTTCCTCGACGTTCGCGATCGCCTGGAGGTCCTGGTGTTCTTCGGACCAGCCGAGGGGTCGCGCAGCTGACGGCCCGTCCATCCGGGCTCCCCGTCACGCCTGCCGGTGCGCACGGATCGGTGGCCATGGGCGGGACCGGACGACTGTCGCGCGACGCTCTCCTGCTCGGAGTCATGCTCGCGGCACTCGCAGCCGGGGTGGTCCTTCGCGGCAGGCGGCACCGATCGCGCCTCAGGGCCGCGCGCCGTCTGCTGGCCGCCGGAGTGGTCACAGGCCTGCTCGAGACGCTCTCGGTCGGCACGGGAGCGCGCGGTGCCGAGGGAATCCTTCGCCGCACCCGGAGCGCGCTGCAGCGGCGGAGACGAGGAGCTGCATCACGGACCCCCGCGCCGCCCGCTCCCGAGCTCGCCGCGGTGCTGCCTCTTCGAGGGCCGGAGGCCGCCTCGCGGATCGCACGACCCGGGCAGGTGCGCCTTCACGGTGGGGTGGGCGCGTCGCGCAAGCCGGGCTAGCGACGAGGCAACGGGGCGGCGAGCCTCAGCACTGGCACGCGCCGGATGCGCTGGTCGTAGGAGGGATGGCGGAGCAGGAAGAAGCGGCGACGTGCATCCGGGTCGGCGGCGAAGGCGGGGTCGCGCAGGCGCTCCTCGAACGCCGCGCGGAGCGCCGGGTCCCGGGTCAGCTCGGTCTCGCCCCACGGCTCGAGCAGGTACTGCTCGACGTACTCCTGCTGCTGGAAGGCGGCGTTGAAGCTGCCCCAGGCGGTGAGCGAATCGGGGCCGGTCGGCTCCAGGAGATGCGCGGCGAGGGCCGCGCGCGGCTGGGCGAGGGGGATGACCCGCGTGCCGCGGGCAAGCTCGGCGTTTCGTGGAGAGGACCAGGCGCCCACCGGATCGAGGCGCTGCCGTCCCTCGTACGGCGCGCTGGCGGGCCGTGGGTCCGTCAGCTCGAACGACGAGATGCGGGCCTTGGTGGGGCGGGTCAACGCGCGGTGCTCGACGCCGTGCCGGTCCAGGGCCTCGGCGACCACGGATGCCCACGCCGGAGGCACTGCCCAGCCTCCTCGCGGAAGATCGACGTGAGTCGTGGCCACCATGCGGCTGCGGAGCGGGACGCGCCACACCTCCGGTCGGTCGAGGTGGAAGCGCAGGTACGTACCGCCGGTCACCGGCGAGGGCGCGCGATCGTACGAATACGCCGGGAAGTCGATCGTCTCGGTCTCCTGGGTGGCGGCGAACGCCAGGTCGAGCGCGACGGGGGGTCTGGCCCGTGTGTCCTCGTCGAGGCCTCGCACCTTCACTCCCCAGGCCGGCCCGTGGCGGCGCACCGAGGAAAGTGCCGCGGCCAGCAGGTCGCGCGTCGTCCGTACCCGCGTGCGGTAGTCCTTCCAGCTATGAGTCTCGACCAGCACGGCGAGCCGGTTCCGGAGCCCCCAGTAGCTGTGGGAGAAGCGGGGCGGATACACCGTGCGGGTGAAGCCCGAGGCCGGATCGTCCTCACGGACGAGCGACGGATAGAAGTCCAGCGGCAGGTGCCCGCCGGCGCGCAGCTCGGCGTGGATCTCCTCCTGGAGTACGCGGGCCATTGACTGCATCGCAGGGGGACCCTCGATCAGCGGTGCGACGAGGAGGGACACGTCGGGGAGGAAGTGCGCCCCGTCTGTGACGTGCAGGTCGAGGAACACCAGCGGGTCCCATGCCCGGAGAACGGGGAGGAGGGCCCGCATCTCGGGCGAATCCGCCTTCATCCAGTCACGGTTGAGGTTCAGGTTCCCGGCGTTGGTGCGCCAGCCCTGAGAGCGGGGGCCGTTCTGGTTGGGGCGGTGGTGAGGGGAGCTGTGCTCGTGCCCGTCGACGTTGAAGATGGGGACGAAGACGAACGTGGCGTGCCGGAGCACGCCCGGCAGGGCCTCTCCCTGGAGGAGCTCGCGGAGGAGCTGGAAGCCGGCGTCCTTGCCGTCGATCTCCCCCGGATGGATCCCGGCGAGAGCGAAGACCACCGGCCGGCCGCGGCGTCGGGCGGTCTCCGGGGTCAGTGCACCGTCATCGCTCGCGGCGAGCACCCAGAGGGGACGGCCCTCACCGCTGGTGCCGAATCGCTCGGCCCCGAGGCGACCACGGAAACGACGGGTGAAGGCGCGGACGAGCGCGTCGACTTCGGAGGCGGGTCCGGTCTCGGCGTAGTGGGTGCGCTCGGCGTGCGTCTCGAGGGGACGGGTCGGGGTTCGGGCCATCGGGCCGCGCAGTCTGGACGAGAAGCGGCCTACAGCGGGAGCACAGGTTGCAGCGCGCACTCGTGCTGGAGGAGCCACCGCTTCCGCTCCAGGCCGCCGCCGAATCCTGTCAGGCTCCCGTCCGAGCCGATGACTCGATGGCAGGGGACGATGACCGGCACCGGGTTCTGGCCGTTGGCCGCGCCGACGGCGCGGGTGGCCTTTGGATCACCCAGCTCCTCGGCCAGACGGCGGTAGCTCCAGGTCTTGCCGGCCGGAATCCGGCGGAGCGCCTCCCAGGTGCGGCGCTGGAAGTCGGTCCCGTGGAACCGGACTGGCACCCGCGCGAGCGCGTCGACGTCGCCCTCGAAGAAACGGCGGAACAGGGCGGAGACGCCCGCGGGGTCGGGGACCTCCACCCAGTCGCGGCGGCCGAGGACGCGGCCGGCCCACGCGCGGAGCGGGGGAAGGCCATCGAAGGTGACCGCGACCAGCACGCCGTCCTCGGCGGCGAGGCCGAGCGGGCCGATCGGCGAGTCGAGTGTCGCGACCTCGAGAGTCCTCATGCCGCGTCCTCCGACCAGAGCCAGAGCGTCGCGTAGCCACGCCACGGACGCCATCGCTCGGCGCGGCGCTCGACCTCGCGTGCGCTCGCAAGGAGGCCCTTGCGGCCCAGCGCGCGGCGAAGGCCGAGATCCGCGGCGGGAAGCGCGTCCGGGTCGCCGAGCGCACGAAGCGCGACGATGGACGCCGTCCACGGTCCGATCCCGCGGATCGCGCACAGCGTCGCGACGACCTCGTCCAGTGGGGAGGTTCCGTCGAGGCGCAGCGCTCCCGACGAGACGGCGGTGGCGAGCGCGCGGACGACCGGTGCCCGGAGACGCAGCCCGGGCACGTCCTCGAGTGGCGCCGAGGCGAGGACCTCGGGGGAGGGGAAGCCGCGCCAGGGTCCGCCGGGCAGCTCCGGCCAGGGTTCTCCGAACGCCGCGACGAGTCGGCTCGCGACGGTGACGGCGGCGGCGACCGAGATCTGCTGACCGATGATGGCGCGGACCGCGACCTCGAACGGGTCCCATGCGCCAGGGACGCGGAGGCCGGGGCGGCGGGCGATCACGCGCCGGAGGCGGAGGTCTCGCTCCAGCGCTCGGCGGACCTGGCGAGGGTCGGTGCGGGTGTCGAAGAGGCGCTCGATGCGGGTCCGGGTCGACGGGTCGAGCGGGACGGACGTCTCGATCTCCAGGGCGCCGGGGCGGACGTGGACGCGGAGGAGGGCGGGGCTGCCGGCGAGCAACGTGGCGCGTTCCCAGGTGGAGCCCTGCACTCGCTCGACGCCGGACAGAGCACGCGCGCCGAGGAAGCGAACCACCCAGGTCGCGTCGTAGGGCCGGGTGACGAGGATCGTCTCTCGCATCGGCGGCGGAGGATGCCGGGAGGGTGTCGCTGCGTCTTGTCGGTTCCTGCGATTCACGTCGGCGGGGAGCATCGCCGACCCCTGTGTCGCGGCGGCGCTCCGGAGAGGTGATCCCCCCGAAGAACCCTCGGAGGTGTTTGACACCTTCGGAGGGACACCTCGGGAGGCGCTCGGAGGTGTTTGACACCTTGTCGGGCGCGACACCTTCGGGGGCGCTCGGAGGTGTTTGACACCTTCGGAGGCGGGCGCCCTGGATCCGTGCGCGCGTGGACCGTCCCCACGAGTGGGGGCGAGTGTCGGCCACTGTGCGGAACTGACCCACGAACCCGGGTTCAGTGGGTCTACAATACGTCAGGAACATAATTCTGGCGTCCGTTCGTCCGGACACCGGCCCTGGAGGCGGTCTGGGGGCTGGCCCGCGATCGGGCCCATCCCTACCTCCACGGCTCGAATGTCGGTGAGCCGCGGCGACCAAGCGCCGCGAGGAGGGACGGAAGCGTGGGAATCATCACCATGATCGTGATTGGCCTGGTCGCCGGGCTCATCGCCCGGGCGATCGTTCCAGGCCGGCAGTCGATGGGGGTGCTCGCCACGATGCTCCTGGGCATCGTCGGTAGCTTCGTCGGCGGCCTGCTCGGCTCACTCTTCAGCAGCGATGGGAACCTCGTGGATCTGAGACCCTCCGGGCTCCTCTGGTCGATCATCGGCGCCGTCGTCGTCTTGCTCCTGGTCGGCTTCGCCGGCCGGCGTCGAGCGATCTGAGCCGGCCTCAGCCCAGCACCGGTGACCCGGGGCTGAACCCCGGGAACACCCGCGAGGCGTCACGCAGCGCGAGCTGCCCGCGCACCGCTTCCCAGAGCACCGAGCGAACGTCGGTTCCGATTGCCAGGTCGCGCTCCTCGAAGAGCTCCGACCTGCCGAGTCCGCGGTAGCCGCCCACGACCCGGCCGCCGCGGACTCCTCCTCCCAGAACCAGCATCACCGAGGCGGTTCCATGGTCCGTGCCCCGGTTGCCGTTCTCGCGAGCGGTCCGTCCGAACTCGGTCATCACCACGACCCGGGTATCGGCCCAGCGGTTGCCGAGATCGCGGGCGAACGCCGCGAGCGCTCCTCCCAGCTCGCTCAGGCGCGACGCGAGCTGGCCCTTCTCGGTGCCTTCCCCCACGTGCGTGTCCCAGCCGCCCATGTCCGTCACCGCGACCTGCAGTCCGACTCCGGCGCGGATGAGCCGCGACACGTCCTGGAGCCGGCGGGCGATGGGTGCGTTCCCGTACGTCGCTCCGTTGTCCGGCGGAAGCTGCGCGAGCTTCGCCGAGCCCGCCTCGCGGAGCGCCTCGAAGGTCTCGAGGCCCGTGGTGCGCAGGGCGGTGTCCACCGCCTGGGCGTAGAGCGCATCGAACGCGGAGCTCCCGCCGGGACCACCCGGCAGCCGGAACTGGCCGAGCGAGGACATGGCGACCGCGGGCGCATCGCCCACCAGCATCCGGGGCAGCGTGGGCTGCACCGCCACCACCCGGAAGGCACCGTCGGGTCCAGACGCGCGCTGCACCGCACGGTTCAGCCAGCCGTCGGCCGTGGACTTCAGGCCGGGCGTACCGCTCTCGCAGAAGTCCTGCGCGTCGAAGTGCGAGCGAGTCGCGCCCGGAAGTCCCGCGGCGTGCACGATGCCGAGCGTCCCGTCACCCCACAGCGGCAGCAGAGGCGAGAGCGCCGGGTGCAGGGCGAACACGTCGTCCAGCCGCAGGGCACCTCCGTCCTTCCCGGGCGGAGCCAGCGCGAGCGTCGGCCGCGCGGCGCGGTACGCGGGATCCCCGACCGGCGCCACGATGGACAGCCCGTCCGCTCCGCCGCGGAGGAATACCAGGACCAGCGTCTTGCCCGAGCTGGTCGGAGACGCGGCGAGCGCCCGACCGAGGAAGACAGGCACCGCGCCCAGCGCTGCGAGAGCGCCGGCCGAACGAAGGAACTGGCGGCGGGAGAACGCGCTCATTGGTTCTGGAACTCCGGCGCCCCGAGGAGCAGGCCCACGAGCTTCGCGCCGTCGAGACGACGCCGCTCTCCGTCGGGCATTACCTCCGAGGCGCCGAGCGCGGCGAGCACCGTCGCTCGGGTCTGGTCCCCGAGCGGCCGGTGGAGGATGGCGCGCGCGGTCCGGTCCACGACCTCGTCGGGATCTCCGTCCACGGCGGGGAGCGGGACCTCGGTGCCGGTCAGACGCCCCGAGGCCAGCTTCAGGCCGAAGTCGATGCGAGCCACCAGGGCCCCGGGATTCACCCAGGGCTGCGACACCTCCGCCCAGCCTGTGGGTGGCTGCGCTCGGTACAGCGGCTGACCCATCCGGTTCAGCGCCTGCACCATGGGCACGTCACCGGCGGTCGTGCCGCCGAGGGCGCGAACTGCGGAGACGGTGAACTCGAGCGGCGTCTTCACCTTGGCCGCGCGCGCGGCATCGCTCCAGAACTCCGGGCTCTCGAACAGCGCCCGGTAGGTGGCGGTCAGATCGCCTCGGGTCCGGAGGAAGACCTGCGCCACCCGCTCCACCAGGGCGGGCGGCGGCGCGTCCATCACGAACTTCTGCGCCAGCTTCCGGGCGATGAAGCGTGCCGTCGAGGGATGTGTCGCGAGCAGATCCAGCACTCGCTCGCCGTCCTCGATCCCACCGCCGGCAGGGATGTCGACCCCGAGCACGCGCTTGGGGCCGGTGTCATGCGCCCGGGGATGGAACTCGAAGCTGCCGTCCTCGTTCGGCTTCCGGATGCCCCATCCGGTGAAGCACCGAGCCACCTCGCGCACGTCCTGCTGGGTGTAGCCGCCGTCCACCCCGAGCGTGTGCAGCTCCAGCAGCTCGCGGCCGTAGTTCTCGTTCAGACCCATCCGGCCCTTCTTGGGCAGCGAGAGGTCCTCCCGGGTCGACGTCCAGTTGTCGAGGTAGAAGAGCATCGCCGGGTGATGCGCCACCGCCCCGAGCAGCTCGCGGAAGCTGCCGAAGAGGTGCTGCCGGATCGCCTCGCGCTCGTAGGGAGACACCATCCAGCGGACCGCGCCCTTGTCCGCCGAGACGTTGAAGTGGTTGAACCAGAAGTCGACGAGCTGCTCCTGGAATTGCCGCCGGCTGGCGCTCGCCCGGATGAGACGCGCGGCGACGAGCTCGGCGCCCACCTGACGCGGCAGCTGGAACGGCTCGATGACGCCCGCGAGCTGGGTCCGCAGGGCCTCGGGGCTCTTGCCTTCCAGCGAGATGCCCTTCGCCTCGGCCACCTTCTTCGCCCGCGGGTAGTGGGCGACGAGCTCGGCAGTGCTCATCGAGAGCGAGGGGAAGTCGGCGAGGCGCTTCTCCACCGCACCGTCGTCGATGTCCCCGGGCTGAAGCTGCCAGGCGATCCACGCTCCGGGCCCCATCTCCTCGACCTGCTGGAGATCGGCCGGGGAGGGGCCGTAGGCGAGTCGGTTGAGCACGTGCACCGCCTTCTCCTCGGAAGACCAGCTCACGGGTGGCAGGTTCAGCGGCTCGCTCACGCGCGGAGACGCGCCGGACGGCGCCAGGGGGCCGGTCCCGGGCGACGCGGTGGCGCACCCGAGGAGGAGGGCGAGGGCCGGCAGGGCATGATGCATGCTGATGGGGTTCAACACCTGGAGCCGTCCCGGAGTTACCCCGGGCGGGTCACTCGACTGTAGTGGCACGCGCAACCCGTGGATGCGACAGTCGGGACTCATGGACCGACCGACCGTCCGGCCCGCGGGGCTCGCCCTCTGTGCGGCTGCCCTCTGCCTGCCGGGGAGCGCCTGGGCCCAGGCCACCGAGGCCCACGCCGACACCGGTGACACCGCGTGGATGCTGATCAGCGCCGCCCTGGTGCTGCTGATGACCCCGGGGCTGGCGCTCTTCTACGGCGGGATGGTCCGGCGGAAGAACGTGTTGGCCACGCTGATGTACAGCCACTTCGCGCTGGCGCTGGTGACGATCCAGTGGGTGCTCTTCGGTTACTCCCTCACCTTCGGCAAGACGCATGGCGGGCTCATCGGCGGCACCGACTACCTGCTCCTGAACAACATGGCCGGCACCCTGAAGGGCAGCGTGCCGGCGCTGGTCTTCATGGCCTTCCAGATGAAGTTCGCCATCATCACCCCGGCGCTGATCAGCGGTGCCTTCGTCGAGCGGATGAAGTTCAGCGCCTACGTGGCCTTCACGCTGCTCTGGACCACGCTGGTCTACGACCCGGTGGCCCACTGGGTCTGGGCGGACGGCGGCTGGATGGCGACGCTGGGAGTGCTCGACTTCGCCGGCGGGACGGTCGTCCACTGGACCGCGGGCCTCTCGGCGCTGATCTGCGCGCTCTTCATCGGCAAGCGAGTGGGTCACGGGCGCGACAAGTTCATCCCTCACGATCTGCCGATGACCATCACCGGCGCCGGTCTGCTCTGGTTCGGATGGTTCGGGTTCAACGCCGGCAGCGCTCTGTCCGCGGGGCAGATCGCGGCCCTCGCCTTCTCGACCACGCACATCGCGGCGGCCTCCGCGGCGATGTCCTGGGTGATCGCCGAGTGGGTGTTCCGGCGGAAGCCCACTCTGCTCGGCTTCGTCTCCGGCCTGGTCGCCGGGCTGGTCGCCATCACTCCGGCTGCCGGCTTCGTCTCGCCCGCGGCGTCGCTGGTCATCGGCGCCCTCGCGGGGCTGGTCTGCTGGGGCGCGGTCCAGCTCAAGGAGCGGAAGTTCCACTACGACGACTCCCTCGATGCCTGGGGCGTGCACGGCGTGGGCGGCATGCTCGGTGCGCTGCTGGTGGGCGTCTTCTCGCGGAAGGTGCTCAACCCCGCGGGGGCGGACGGCCTGGTGGCCGGAGATCCGTCGCTGCTCTGGAAGCAGGCGGTGGGGCTGCTCGCCGCCGGCGGATACGCGGCGGTGATGACGTTCGGAATCCTCTTCCTGCTCGATCGGACGATGGGGCTGCGCGTGCCCGAGGACGAGGAGCGCGAGGGTCTCGACGCCACCCAGCACGGAGAGGCCGCGTACACGTCCTGAACCGGCTCGGCCCGGGGTGTACGCCGGCGTGGCAGGCGACTACTGCGTCACCGGGGTCCGCGTACAGTCGTAGGTGAGCGGGATGCGTCCGCTCGGCGCGGCGACCATCTCGAAGTCGGAGACCTGGAGCGCCGCCAGGTCGCGCGGGCCGAGATACGCGGCCGCGCTGCGGTCCATGGTGAGCGGGACGTTCCCGCCGTCGGCGAGGATCATCCCGTAGGTCTGCAGCGCGACCGCGACCGCGCGAGCGGCGGCGTTCGGTAGCCGCGACAGGTCGAAGCTGGAGCGGAGGCGGAAGCGGGCGCCGTACGGCGGGTAGAGAGCATCGCCGCTCGGGGACCCGGCGTGGGTGGCCGGGTGGACATAGACGCCGCCGGCCATCCGTGGATTGGGGAGGATGAACCGCAGGGCGTGAGGAACGACCCCGGCCTGCAGCTCGGCCCCGGTCACCAGCAGCGGGGCGATCGGCAGCCCGGCGGCGTCCGCGCTGGTGCACTGCTCGCCGCGGGAGTACGGCGTGCCCGGTTGCCAGTAGTCGCGGTCCAGGTCCCAGACCACCGCGCAGACCGTGGTGAAGGGCGAGCCGGTGGACAGCCCGCCGGCGATGGTCGCCTGGTACAGCTCGTAGAGACGCCGGCCCTGGTACACGAGCAGATGACAGTCGTTCCGCGAGGTGTCACAGGCGTAGCTGCTCGACCCCTCGGTCGCGCCGCCCGCCGGGATCGGCACCGGGATCTGATCGCAGTCGGGGGTGTAGTAGCCGGGGGCCGGAGTGAAGGTGCGCGGCTGGACCGAGGAGTCGGCGTGGAGCACGTCGAAGCTGAAGTCGATCTGCATCGAACCGGTGCCCCAGCCGGCATCGGCGAGGTGCGCGACGATCTGCGGCGAGCTCGGATCGAGCGGCGCTCCGGACACGTCCTGGTAGAGGGTCGCGCTCGCCGGAAAGCGATCGCCCGTCCCCGAGCCGCCGTCGGTTCCCGGGCTACCTCCGTCACCCGTTCCGCCGGCGTCCGGCGCGCCACCGTCGCCGGAGCCGCCATCCCCACCCGTCGGGGCCGACCCGCCGGGCTCTTGAAGCCCGGACGCATCACCGGGAGGGAGCACCTCGCCGCTGCAGGCCCACAGGAGGATGGCGGCGGTCACGCCGGCGCCGAGCAACGAGCGAACCTGACGTCGTGCGAGCATGACCGTGGAGAAACTCTATCGATGACCCCCTCGGCGTCGGGAGGAGCCGGGAGGGGCGGGTGTGGGAGAGCGAGGCGATGAGGCTGCTCGTCGGGCTGCGGATCGCGCTCGGGTACCTGCTCACGCTGCTCGTCACGGCGGTGCGCCGTCCGTTCCGGCCACCACCAAGACCGTCGTGGAGCATCGGAGACGAGGCTCGCGCGACCTACCTCCGGCGGTTCTGGCGTCGCCTGCACGGGATGCCGGCGGACGCGCGCCGCCAGCGGGCCGACTCCGTTCCGGTGCTGCTTCCCGGGGCGCTGCTCCGGACCCGACGCCGGCGCGATTCTCTCTCGGGCGTGCCGGTGACCTGGGTCACCCCGCGGACGGGTCCGGAGCCAAGACTCGTGCTCCACGTTCATGGGGGTGGGTTCACCCTCGGGTCGTCACGGACGATCCGGGATCTGCTGGCCCGACTGGCCCTGGCGAGCAACGCACGGGTCCTCTCGGTGGACTACCGGCTCGCGCCAGAGCACCCCTGGCCGGCGGGACTGGAGGACCTCCGCGCGGCGTGGCGGGGGGCGCTCGCGGAGTACGCGCCGAGGCAGATCGTCGTCTCCGGGGATTCGGCGGGCGGCAACCTGGTCCTCGGCCTCCTGCTCGAGCTGCGAGATCGGGGAGAGCCGCTCCCCGCGGGCGCGGTGCTTCTCAGTCCGTGGCTCGACCTCGCGTGCACGTCGGCGTCGTTCCAGGCGAACGCCGATGTGGATCTGCTCGACCGTGAGGTGCTGCTCCACGAGGCGACCGGCTACGCGGCGTCCGGCGACCTGACGAGCCCCTCGCTCTCGCCGCTCCGGGCGGAGCTGGCAGGCCTGCCGCCGCTGTACCTCCAGGCCGGTGGAGCGGAGATGTTCCGTGACGACATCGAGGCGTTCGTCGAACGCGCTCGCGCCGCTGGAGTCCGCGCGACGCTCGACGTCTTCGAGGACCAGGTCCACGATTTCCAGGGCTTCGGCGCGCTGTCGCGGACCAGCCTCGAGGCGATCGGCCGCGTAGGCGAGGCGGTGCAGGTCTTCGCCCCGGTGCCGAAGATGGCGCGTCTCTGAACCGAACCCGCTCCAGGGCCGCCGGACCCTTGCACCTTCGATCCTGACCGAAGAGGCCCTGTCCGGGGCGACCCGATCGCAGGACGGTCCCACCTCGCCCACTCGAGGAGCCGCTCCATGAGATCGACCCTGCTTCGCCCGCTCGCCCTGCTCGCCGTCCTCGGCGCCCTCTCCAACCTGGGGTGCGCGACCGCCGGGTTGCCCTCCGGCATCACCAGCAATCCGCTGGTGAGCGCTCTCACCTCGGGACTCGGCGTCAGCCCGGAGCAGGCCGTGGGCGGGACCGGCGCGATGATGGGGTATGCGCAGAACAAGCTCTCGCCCGATCAGTTCAGCTCCATCAGCAACGCGGTCCCCGGTCTCGGCGACGTCACCAAGGCCGCGGGCCCGCTGCTCGGCGGGTCGCCCTTGAACAGCCTGGCGGACGTGGGCGGCGCCTTTTCCAAGCTGGGGCTGTCTCCGGACATGGTGTCGAAGTTCGCCCCGGTGATCGGCGACACGATCTCCAAGACCGCCGGCCCGCAGGTCGGGAGCCTCTTCACCAGCCTGTTCAAGTAGTCGTCCAGGGAGGGGAGAACCATGCGCAACGCCGTACGCTGGATCGTCTGTGCCGTCGCGCTCTCGACTGCCGTGGCTCGCGCGGATCAGGCAGCGGACATGGCCGCCAGGGTGAAGGCGGAGCTGAAGAAGATCGACGCCCGCCTCAAGCTGACCCCGGACCAGAAGGACAAGCTCAAGGGCATGCTCGAGGAGAAGTGGAGCAAGATGGACGCGCTCGACCAGGAGTACCGGGCCAAGATGCGCGACGTTCTGACGCCTGCTCAGCAGACCGAGTGGGACAAGATCAAGTCGGAGTACCGGGCGAAGATGAAGGGCAAGTAGTCTCGGGCGCGGGAGGTTCCGCACTCGAATGATCCGACGTTTGTCCTGGCCCCTCGCGCTGGTCGCAGCACTGGTCTGTCTCGCTCCGGCGCGCGCTGACGCGTTCGAGATCTCGGCGGGAGCGGCATACTGGACCGAGAATTCCTCCGCGTTCTCGGTGACGCTGGGAAAGCTCTGGAACCTTCCTGGATTCCAGCTCGGACCCCGGGTGGGCTTCGCGTACGTGACCTCGCCGAACTCTGCCGGCGTCCCTGCGGACCTGGTGATCCGCTTCGACATCGCCACCTTCTACGTCGAGGGGCAGGCCGGTGCGTGGCTGCTCTTCGCGCGAGATCCGGTGGTGCGGTTCCATGCCACCGGAGGTGGAGGCCTGGCGCTCGGGCCCATCCGCCTCGGCGTCGAGGCGGGGTATCTGCACGACGGGGCGATCCTCGGGGCACGCGTCTCGCTGTCGCTCTGAGGCCGCCCGCTAGAAGCCGAACGACACCGAGAAGAGAAGGCTGAAGGTGTCGAGGGTGAGGGTCGCCGCCTCGCCGGGGATCGGCACGCCGGTCGGAAAGAGGTCGTCGTTGCCGGTCCCGTGCTCCCATCCCAGGCCAACCGAGGCGGTGAGCTTGCCGATGACGAACGACACGCCGGTCCTGAAGCCGACCAGGTTGACGTTTCGAAATCCCGAGTTCGGCAGGTCGACGGGCGAATAGTCGAGGTAGGCCCCCGCGCTGATGCTGAAGGTCTTCGACAGGTCGAGGTGCACTCCGGCGTTTCCATTCCATACCGGCTTTGCGCGGTAGGTCACGCCGGGGAAAGCGATCTGAGTCACGACGGGCGTTCCGGTGGTGGTGTCCGTGACCCGCGCCGTCACCTCCGAGGTGAACAGCTGGTAGCTCTTCGTCCCGTCGTGGAACCGCACGTCGACCTCGAAGCCGAAGGGCCCGAACTTGAACGCGGCTCCGAGGGCGGCCTCGAGCGGGAGGCGGTACTCGAAGTTGGCCTTGGGGTCCTGGAAGAAGATCTGCCGCGTCCCGGTGTTGAGGTTGGTCAGGCCCTGGTACTGGAAGCTCCCTCCGTCCTTGATCTTCAGCCCCGGGGTCCGGAAGGTCGCTCCGAGTGACATCCAGGGCGCGAGATCCCACTGGACACCCGCCACTGCGCGGACCTGGAGCGTGGATCCGCCGGCCGAGATCGTGCGGAGGGTCCCCTGGCTCGTGGTCGCGGTGGTGATCTCCCCCGAGAGTGCGCCGGTGTCGTTGATGGTGGTGTACGGGAACTCGATGGATCCGCCGAGCCGCAAGGTCGGCGACGCGGCCCATCCCACCGAGAACGTGGGGGTGAGGGTGTTGATCTCCGATTCCACCGAGTAGTTCACGCGTTGTTCGGGAGTCTGCGCGGTCCCGGCGTTCGCGTTCGCAGCCCAGTGCACCGGCTGAGCGACGGCGAACCCGAGCCGCACGTTCTCCCAGTCGATGACCTCGCGGCCGAGCACCACTCCGAGGAAGCCAGGCAGGGCCTCGAAGCTCGAGACCGGCGAGGTGTGGTCGAACCCGCTCCCGCCGAGCGTGGTGAGCTGGTACCCCTGCGCGCTGGCGTTGAGGACGGTGCGGTCGACCGTGGCGATTCCCGCCGGGTTGTAGAAGAGCGCGGGTGCTTGCCTGGCCCGCGCGACCATCGCGCCGCCCTCCAGCGACTCCGTCAGGCCCGGGTAGACCCGGTCGTAGTTGGGCATCAGGAGCGACGGGGGGATCAGGAAGTCGGTCTGGCCCCGTGCCGGAACAGCCAGGCCGACGAGCAGGAGCAGGCTCCACCACCCGTGCCGAGAGACGACGGACGCCTTCCACTCGCTCATGACGGCTCCCCTCACCGACCTGGCCGCTGCGCGTCGGTGTGTCCCCCCGGTGGCTCGCACCCTCCGCGCGACCGGGCAATCGTCCCAAGTACCTAGATTGTGGCCTCTTGACCCTCCTCCAGCCCGACCCGGGATGCACGCGGATTCGGCGCGGCACTGGATCAGGTGCTCGACGAGATACCCGCGACGAGGTGCCAGCGATGAGTGCCAGACACCTCGTTACGGGCGTGCAGCCCCGTCGTCGTGGACGAGATGCCCCGACGAGGCGCCCACGACGGGGTGCCAGACACCTCGTTACGGGCCTTTTGAGCGGGGGCGGAGCTGCGCACCGGAGGTGCCAGACACCTCGCCCCCCGTGGACGCAGCGCCCTCTCGTGGTGCCGCCGGGGCGTGGTGCCCGGGCGTGGTGCCAGACACCTCGTTCCGGACGATTTCCGGAAGGTGCTGTGGCGGCTGGCCAGGTGCCGTCGCCTTGCGGACCTGTCGAGGTCGGAGCGTGTTGTCGACTGTCACAGCATCGATCGCGTCTTGCCCGGGGAACGACACAGGCGCTGGCCCCTGTCAAGTCGACTTGACATTCTCGGTCCGGACGCTCGGACCCCGGAAAACGCGCCACCTGGGTGAAACATGTTTCTGACAGGAGTAAGAATCGAGGGGAGCGGAAGCGGAGGGGCAGCGATGACTCCATCCACGGCGGGACCGCGAACGGTGCAGCTCATCGAGCGCAACGAGCGCGAGCAGCAGGTACTTCGGCAGCTCCTGGAGTCGCTCGGTCTTCACGTCGAGGTGTTCGCCTCGCTCGGCGACCGCGCACCGGGCACCGGCGAGTGTCTCATCTGTTCGGTCGATGGTGTCGGTCGGGAGGAGCTGGATGAGCTCCTGGGCGAGATGGGCGAGGGAACGTCGGTCGTTCTCCTCGGCAGTGCTCCTCCGATGCCGCTCGTGGTTCGTGCGCTGAAGGCGGGCGCGGTCGATGTGCTGTGCAAGCCCGTCGAGCTGACGGAGCTCCGTCGCGCGGTGCTCGAGGCGTTCGTGCGCGGCGACGCCGAGCGCCAGCAACGCTCGCTGATCCAGGAGCTGCAACAGCGGCTGGAGCGCCTCACCGCGCGGGAGCAGGAAGTCTTCCAGCGGCTCATCACCGGGCAGCTCAACAAGCAGGTCGGTGCCGAGCTGGGCATCACCGAGCGCACGGTGAAGGCGCACCGGGCATCCATCCTCCGCAAGGTGGCAGTGGGGTCGGTGGCAGAGCTGGTGCGCGTCGCGACCACGATCGAGTTCGGCGGCCATCCGCCGGTCGCCCGCCCCGCCAGCGCCAGCAGTCAGGTCCTCGCCTCGTCCGCCGGCGCCACGCTCTCGGCTTGAGGTCGCGCGGTCCGGGCTCGACCGGACAGCGCCACGGCCGGAGTGCTCGACGGCGGCGCGATTCGCGGGCAGCCTGGCCTCGTGACGCTCGAAACGCTCCTCACCGCAGCGCCGCCCTGGCCGCAGCGGGTGGTGTGCCTGACCGAGGAGACGGTCGAGACCCTCTATCTGCTCGGCGCGGGGGACCGGGTGGTGGGCGTCTCGGGCTTCGTGGTCCGCCCGCCCGAGGCGCGCCGCAAGCCGAGGGTGAGCTCCTTCCTGGACGCGAACTTCGAGCGGATCCTGGAGCTGCGCCCCGACCTGGTGCTCGGCTTCTCGGATCTGCAGGCGGACATCGGCCGCGAGCTCTGCAAGCGCGGAGTACCGGTCCACCTCTTCAACCAGCGCAGCGTGGCGGAGATCCTCCAGGCAGTCCGGATCGCCGGCGCGCTGGTGGGTCTGGCCGAGGAAGCGGACGCGCTCGCGACACGGCTGGGCGCCGGGCTCGCCAGACACGCCGAGGCCGCGTCGGCGCTGCCCCGCCGCCCCCGGATGTTCTTCGAGGAGTGGCACGAGCCGCTGATCAGCGGCATCCGCTGGTGCAGCGAGCTGATGGAGCTGGTGGGTGGCGTGGACGTCTGCGCCGAGAGCCGTGCGAGTCACGGCGCGCAGGGTCGCATCTTCCCTCCGGAGGAGGTCGCCCGACGCGACCCCGAGGGCGTCGTCGCGAGCTGGTGCGGACGGAAGGCGAAGCCGGAGAAGATCCGAAGCCGGCCCGGCTGGGCAACGGTGCGGGCGGTGGTCGACGATCAGCTCTACGAGATCAAGAGCTCGGTCATCCTCCAGCCCGGCCCGGCCGCGCTCACCGAGGGCGTCGATCAGCTGGCGCGGATCGTCGGCGCAGTCGCGCGCGGCGAGCGCCTGGGCCGGCCTCGTGAAGGCGATCTTCGCTCCGCCGCTTGAGCGGGTAGCGTTCGTCACTGGAAGGCGGGTGCCGTCGCATCCCCGACCCCGAACGTACCGTGGAGTGGAAGCGTCGCCCGGATGCGGCAGACTGACCCACGCATGGCGCTCGTCCCCTGCCCGGAATGCGGCAAGCAGATGTCCACCCAGGCGCCGTCCTGCCCCCAGTGCGGCTACGCCGCCCCGGGAGGACCGGTCCGGTTCGCCGCGGTCGGCGAGGCGGTCCCGGACGCTCGCCGCGAGACCGTCATCTGGGAGGGCGGCCCGTCGCTCAAGCTGCTCCTGGTCCAGGTGCTGCGGACCCTGATCGTGCTCGCCGCTGCGGTCGTCGCAGCCATCTTCGTCCACCCACTCGCGGTCGCGTTCTTCGAGGACCTCTCCGCGGGGAAGGGCGGCCGGGGACCGCGCGACGGATCTCCCGCGACTCTGATCCTGATGGTGATCGTCGGCTCGTACCTGGTCATCCGCGCCATCGTGCTTTCCGTCTCGGTGATGCGATTGAGGACGACCAGGTACCGCCTCACGAACCAGCGCCTCGTCGTCGAGCAGGGCATCCTGTCCCGGACGCTCGACGAGGTGGATCTCCGGACCGTCGATGATTCGGGGTTCTCCCAGTCCGTGCTGGAGCGGATGCAGGGGATCGGAACGGTGTGGATCGTCGCCTCGGACCGCACGACGCCACGACTCGCGCTGGCGGGAATTCCCGATCCGCGCGCGCTCCGCGAGAAGATTCGTGAGAATGCCTACCGGATGAGTCAGGGACAGGTCTTCACCCGGTCCACCTGACCCGGGAGGCGAGGCCCATGGGCGCGGGCGTCATCGAGATCGTCCGGGCGGACATCACCACGCTCGCCGTGGATGCCATCGTCAACGCGGCGAACAGCGGGCTTCGCGGCGGCGGTGGTGTCGACGGAGCCATCCATCGGGCCGCCGGACCCGAGCTGCTCGAGGCCTGCCGGAGACTGGGTGGCTGCCCCACCGGCCAGGCGGTCCTCACCCCCGGGTTCCGGCTGAAGGCCCGCTTCGTCATCCACGCCGTCGGTCCCGTCTGGCAGGGCGGCGAACGGGGCGAGCCCGAGCTGCTGCGGCGCACGTACCACGCGGCGTTCGACGTCGCGCGCGGCGAGCCCACGATTCGCTCGGTCGCCTTTCCGGCCATCTCCACCGGCGTCTACGCGTTCCCACGCGAGCAGGCGGCCCGCATCGCCCTGGAGGTGATGCGGGAACGCGCCCCGGAGCTCGACCGGGTGGTCGCGGCCGTGTTCTCGGACGCGGACCGCGAGCGCTACCTCGCCACGCTGGCCACGCTCGGCGACTAGTCCTTCACTGCCGCGAGAGCACGGAGCAGGCTGGCCTGGAAGATGGGCGCCCGCTGCGCGTCGATCATCCCGTCGAACTTCTCCACCAGGTGCCCGTTCCGCCCGTAGACGTACGTCCGGGGCAGGACGGTCCGGTCGTACTTCAGCAGGAAATCATCGTTCGCCCAGCAGATCTGGTCCTGGAACCACTGGGGCTGCTTCTGGAGCCAACCGTCGAGCTTGTGCCCTGGCTTCTCCTGCGTGAACACAGGGAGGAGGACCACGCGGTCGCCGTACTGCGCGATGGAGTCCATCACCACCGGCATCTGCTCCAGGCACGGCTTGCAGTAGTCCGCCCAGAAGGTCAGGACGACGGCTCGACCCCTGAGATCCTCGAACGTGCTCGTGGAGCCGCTCTTGTCGTGAACGATCTTCGGCGTCGCAGAACACCCCGTGACCAGGAAGCCCGCCACCGCCGTCATCAAGAGACCACGCATTGCCCCCCCTCCTTCCGCGCTCACACACTACCCGACCCTCACGGCGAGACACCACCTCGCGTCCCGGACGCCTCTCACCGAGGGGCGACCCAGTCAAGGCCGCGCCGCGCCAGCAGGATGACGGCGGTGACGGCGGACACCCTTCCGCCCGGGATGAGCAGGAGGAGTCTACCTTCAGGGCACGGCGATCTCCCGGCCAGTGGTCGCAGCCGACCTCTGCACGACCAGACCCACGAGGGCGCACCCTGCACAGAACAGCGCCCAGGCGCCGAGCAGCCTGTGGTCGATCAGGACCCCGGCGATGGCCGGTCCGATGATCTGCGCCACCGACTGCAACGAGGTGTTGAGCCCCAGGACCACTCCCTGCTCGTTCCTCGCCACCGCCTGGGTCACCAGGCTGGTCAGCGACGGTCGGAGCACGCCGGTTCCGAAGGAGCTGAAGAGACCGGCGACCAGCAGGAGCGGCACCGCGTACACCCCGGCGAGCAGCCCATAGCCCACCGCCATCGAGGCGAAGCCAGCGGCCACGAGCCAGGGCTCGCCCAGGCGTTTCACCAGCTTTCCGAGGAAGCTCTGCACCAGGATGCCGAGCAGGCCCGCGTAGGCGAACACGAAGCCCACCTCGCGGGCGTGAAACGGCTGCCCGTTCCAGGTGAGCCGCCGCTCGAGGAAGAGGGCCAGGCCTCCGGTGAAGGTGGCGAAGGCCATCACGAAGCAAAAGAACTCCACCAGGAGGCGCGAGAGCCCGGGCCGCCGGAAGTACTGCACGTACTCGCCCCAGGCGAAGAGAGACAGGCGCCGCCCCGCCGGGCCAGCGGGGCGCTCGTCGGTGACCGGCTTCGTCGCCGGCAGCAGGAAGATGGTCGCGAGGATGCTGACCGCCGACAGCGCCGCCGAGAGCAGGATGGGGACCGCGAGCCCGAGGGGCGACAGTGCGCCGGAGATGGCCGGGCCGAGCAGGAAGCCGATCCCGAAGCTGATGCCGATCAGTGCGAAGGAGCGCGCGCGGTTCTCGGGCTCGGTGACGTCGGAGATGTACGCCTGGGCGAGGACCAGGTTCCCGGCGGTGAGCCCGTCGATGATGCGCGCCAGGTACACCAGCCACAGGCTGCCTGCGCCTGCGAGGAGCAGGCGCGAGGCGAAGGTGCCCAGCTGGGAGACGATGAGCAGCGGCTTGCGGCCGGTCCGGTCGCTCCAGCGGCCGAGGAACGGACCGCTGAGGAGCTGGCAGAACGCGTAGGCCGAGACCAGAAGCCCGACCGCGGTGGGGCTCGCCCCGAGCTTCTCCGCATAGAAGGGCAGAAGCGGGAGGATGATCGTCAGGCCGAGGATGTCGGCCAGGACGATGAGAAAGATGGGGAGGAGCGGCCGGTCCTTCACGGGCACTCCCCTCACACCAGAAGTCGCCGCCCCGGGCAACCCTCGGTGCAGTTCTCTACGACCGCAGCGCCTGGATCAGGGCGTCGCCGAACTGCTGCAGATCGTCCGGCTTGCGGCTGGTGATCCAGTTCCCGTCCTTCACCACCGGCTCGTCCTTCACGGTCGCGCCGATCTGCCGGAGGTCCTCCTGGATGGTGGTCCAGGCGGTCAGGGTGCGGCCCTTGACCAGTCCGGCGGTGATCAGCAGCTGGGGCCCGTGGCAGACGGCGGCCAGCGGCTTCTTCGTGGCGTCGAACTCCTTGACGAAGCGCACGAAGCGCTCGTCGGCCCGGAGCTTGTCGGGGGAGTAGCCGCCGGGAAGGACCAGGGCGTCGTAGTCCTGAGGTCGGGCGTCGGCGATCGACCGGGTGGCCTTCGTCGTCACCTTCCCCTTGTCGCCCTTCAGCTCCTCGCCGGCCTCGCGCCCGACGATGTCGACGTCGAAGCCCTCGGCCTTCAATCGGTCGTGGGGGATCTTGAACTCGCTGTCCTCGAACGCCTGTCCGAGCAGAATTGCAACCTTCCTGGCCATGGCCGTCGTTCCTCGATCTCGTGGGAGATGGGAACGCTGTGCACCGCTCGGGGCGCTGTCACCTCGCGGCGTACTCGCCTGCCTCCCCATCCGGCGCCCTGGCGCGGGGGGAAAGGCTCAGCGTCCTAGAGGGTCGGCGTTCCCTCGTAGAGGTAGGCCGCATTCTCCAGCCGGGCGCCCTTGCCGTCCGCGACCGCGAACTGAGAGGGCTTGCCCGACGGGCGGTGGCTCCACATCGCCGCCATTCCGTAGGCACCGGACTTGTTGACCGCGTAGAAGCTGATCGGGAACGCGGGCCGGCCCTTGTCATCGAGCAGCCGCTTTTCCTTCGTCGTCTCGGCGATGCGCTTGAGCGCGTCGAGGCAGGCATCCTTGGGCGAGCGGCCGGCGCGCATCCGCTCGACGATGAGATGGCCTCCGGACACGAGGATGTTCGCCTCGCCGCGGCCGGTGCTCCCCGCTGCGCCAACGCCGTTGTCCACGAAGCAGCCGGAGCCGATGAGCGCCGAGTCACCGACCCGGCCGGGCATCTTGAAGAAGAGGCCGCTGGTGCTGGTGCAGCCGGCGAGATCGCCTCGACCGTCACACGCCGAGAGGTGCACCGTCCCGTGGCTCCGTGGATCGCGGAAGGAGTCTCGCCCGTACTCGCGGATGAAATCCTGCACGTCCGGGTCGAGCTTCGAAGGATCCGGCTCGAGCCACTTGTCCTTCGAGGACAGGTTCTGCTTCCAGTACAGCCAGACCTTCCTCGCCTTGTCGGTGAGGAGGTTCTCCACCGGGAACCCGTTCATCTCCGCGAAGCGGCGCGCTCCCGGGCCGACGAGGAGGATGTGGTCGGTGGTCTCCATCACCGCCTTCGCCACCCGGCTGGGATTCTTGATGCCCTCGAGCGAGGCGACCGCTCCGGCTCGCGCCGTCGGCCCGTGCATCAGGCAGCTGTCGAGCTGGACGACCCCGTCCTCGTTGGGAATCCCGCCGTAGCCGACGCTCATGTCCTTCGGGTCGTCCTCGACCAGATTCACCCCGGCGATGATCGCGTCCAGCGGATCCGCGCCGGCCGTCATGCGCTGCAGCGCCAGCTCCGCCGCCTTGAGCCCGTTGAGCGAGCCCACCACCACCGGCCGAGATCCGCTTCCTGCCGCCACCGTGGGTGCCGCGGCCGACGCGGCGAAGGGCGCGAGCGCGGCGGAGGAGAGGAACATGCGTCGAGAGACCAAGGCGTGAGGACTCCTAGGGCGTGCGTGGAACGATGCGCGTCCACATCGAGATGAGGTTGCGCACGATGGCGCCGTCCGGCGAGGGAGCCGCCGGCGGGAGGTCGAGCTGGAGGCCATAGGGCCCGAGCCGATTGAACGGGTTCGACGGGTCCTGGTTCTTCAGCGGCACCGCCGGATCCGCGGGGCGGAAGCCCAGGCGGAGCGCCTGCTCCTGGATCTCGCGCGAGCGGAGGTGCTGGAGCCAGGCCCGCGCTGCCTTGCGCTGCTCGGGCGTGACCCACGTGCCCTGGAGCACGGCCGCCGGATGGTCGCTCCAGAGCGTGGTCGGCAAGTAATAGAGCTTCAGGTTCCCCCAGCGGCCCTGCGCGTTCTCCAGCTGCGACACCGCCAGACTCTCGTAGACCAGCGCCAGGTCGTACCGCGAGGGCCCGAACCGGACCATGTCGGTCATGAACGTGCCGGTCGACGCCTCGAAGCGGGTGACGCCCTTCTCGATGGCCTTGATCCAGGCCTGGTACTTCGGGTCCAGCAGGTCGCCCACCGTGAGCTGGGTCCGGCCGTAGTAGTCGTAGGTCATCGAGACCAGCGCCTGCAGGCCGGAGTTGCTGCGAGTCGGGTCGGTGTGGCCGAACTTCACGAAGCCCCACTCGGCCTTGCCTCCGATCGCCGGCCAGCCCTGGTCCGCGGACAGCGCCTGATGGAGCGCCTTCCAGGTGATGTGGCCTCCGCCGAGCTTGGCCAGCACCTCGGCCCGGTCCTCCCAGGCGACGAACACCAGCGGCGAGATGACCAGCGGCGCCGGGGCGTCCTCTCCGGTGCCGAAGAGCGCCGTGCCGTTCTTGGTCCGCCAGTCCGACTCCAGCAGAGACATGGCCAGCGAGTCGGCCGGAGCCCAGGCTGTGGGCTGGAGCTTTCCCTCGAGGATCGCCTGCGCCGCCTCCAGCGAGCCCTGACCCACGAGCTTGAGATCGATGTCGCGGTGCTTGCTCCGGAAGGACTCGGCGGCGGCTTCCACCCAGTCGCGCTTCTCGGTGCCGTACACGAAGGTGACGGTGACCTGGCTCCCGGAGGAAGCGCCGGGAGCGCCGGGGCTGCCCGTGGTTCCGGGCAAGGTGAGCGCGCCGCGGCGCTGGGCCAGCCAGACCACGCCCGCCACCGCGACCACGAAGAGGACGACGATCAGCAGCTTGCCGCGCATGGGCTCCTCACGACGGCGTGCGGACCGGCTCGAGCGCCGGCATCCGCAGCGTGTCCTCGAAGGCGGAGACCTCGTTGTTCAGCGTATCCAGCTCGCGATTCACGTCACCCGAGACTGCGTTGAGCGACTCGGCGTCCATCACCTGCATGCGCACGACCTTCGCGGGCAGGGCCTGCAGCGCGGCCACCACCTTGGACAGGGTCCCGTTCACCCGATCGTGCGCGTCCTTGATGTCGTCCAGCGCCCGGAGCTGCTCCTGGCGAGAGGCGAGTGCCTGCTCGAACTGCCTCCTCGCCTCGGGGTCGTCGGTGGCGACGGACTCCGCCCGGAGGCGCGAGACCTCCTGTTCCACGAGGCTGGGGCTCACCGTGGCGAGGTAGCGCCCCAGGAGGTCGGCGCGGCCCACCAGCTCGGCGGCGTGCGACTCGAGCTGTCCCAGCGAGGAGATGATGATTCCCACGTAGCCGCGGACCTGCGGGCTGGCCTCGCCGATGACCCGGGCCAGCTCGTTCCGGGCGATCCACAGCTCCCGCACGGTCGAGCGCACCGCCGGGTCCTTCACCGAATCGGGCTGGGGCAGGCGGGAAGGGGGAAGCACCTCGCCGGCCGAGACCTTCGACCAGAACTCGGGGCTGACCAGGTCCCAGGCCACCATGGCGAGATAGGCGATGCCGCCGACCGCGGTCACCGGCCAGGCATGGAGGAGCAGGCCTCCGATGGCGCCTGCCGCTCCGACCGCGAGGTTGACCGGGCCGGCGACGGCGCGCGCGATCACCTTGCCCACCGGGCGGTCGCGCGTCGCTCTCTCCAGTCGACTCGGCATCGGGGGCGCAGGGCCTCAGAAGAAGGACGCCATGTCCTGATAGACCTGCACGATGTTCGCAGCGGTTCCGCGAGCGGTGGTACCACGACCGGCCTCGGCCATCTCGGTGAGCACCTTCGGGTCTGCCCCGGCGCCGTAGGCGATGGTGAACACCTTGACCCCGCTGCCCTCCTCGTCGTGGCCGAGGATCTCCCGCAGCTTCGCGAGCGTGACCTTGGTGCTGTTCTCGTCCACCCCGTCGGTGAGCACCAGCAGGGCGTGGATGCGGCGCGGATCCTTCCGGGCGCGGTCCTGCTGGCTCTCGTAGGCCTGGGCCACGGCGTCGTAGAGCGCGGTGCCCCCCTTGGCGAAGGCCTGGTCGATGCGTGCCTGGAGCTTCTCCTTGCCGTCGCCGAGGGTGAACGGGCCGTACACCGGATACGCCTGGCTGTCGAAGAAGAGGAGCCCCACCGAGTCGCGCTTGCCGAGGTTGTCCAGGAACGACTTCGCTCCGGTCTTCGCCTCGTTGATCGGCTCGCCGCGCATGCTCCCCGAGGTGTCGAAGACGAGCGTGACGTCCGCTGGCCGCTTGTACTGGCGCCAGGTGTCGACCAGGGCGAAGAGCGTCGCTCCATCCGGTACGTCGAGGAGCGTCTGGGGCTGCTTCGGATCCGCGCCGTGCGCCAGGTCCACCGGGGCGGCGATGGGAATCTGGGTATCCGCCGGCCGGAAACCGTGCGCGAGGGCGCGTTCCTGTGCCGGACGCTTGCGGAGGAAGGCGAGCAGCTGCCCCGCGGCCTCGCGCTGCTCGGCGCTGACCCAGTCGCCGTCCAGGATGCAGAACGGGTGGTCCGCCCAGAAGGTGCCCTCGACCGGGTAGAGCGAGACCAGGGGCGGATTCCCGCTCTGCTTCGCGTAGGACTCGATGACCAGGTTCTCGTAGAGGACCGCGGCGGAGAGGTATCCGGGCCCGCGCTCGACCAGCTTGTCGGCGAAGAAGCCGGTGGACTTTCCGTAGTGCACCACCGAGGCCTCGACGGCGGACATCAGCTTCGCGACGCCCGGCGAGGCGAGATCCTCACGGGTGAGGCCACGGGTCTTCTTCGCGCCGGCATAGGCCTCGGCCAGCACCGAGAGCAGGCCGGAGGAGGAGAACTCGGGATGGGTGTGCCCGAGCTTGAACGGCCCCCACTCCGGATGACCGAACGCTCCCCAGCCCTTGTCGCCGGTGCTGACCCGGATGACGTCTGCCCAGCCGAGCTGCTTTCCGGGCCAGCCCAGGGCCTCGGCCATCGGCTTCCACATCGCGATGACGACCGGCGACAGGACCAGCGGCTCGCCCTGCGGGGAGACCGGCTTGGTCCGCCCGGGCTCGCGGAGCCACGCCTCGTTGAGGAGCGAGACGTACGCTCCCGAGGCGGGGCTGTAGATGGTGGGCCGGAAGGTGCCCGTCAGCACCGCCTGCTGCGCCTCGCCGCTGCCCATCGCCTTCGCCTCGACCCGGATGGCGTGGCCGGCGGCGGTGCGCGGGGAGGTAGCGGCGAAGAGCTTCAGCTGCTCCTCGAGCCATGTTCTCTTCTCGCTCCCGTAGGCCATGGTGATGGTGATCGCCTGGCCTCCGGGGGAGGCGGAGCCGCCGCTCGCAGCTCCGGGCGAGGGTGAGCTTCCGGGGCAGCCGCGACAGGCGGCGAGCAGGACCACCGCAGCGAGGAGCGCACGCAGGACGGGAGGGCGCATCGGCGCGGGGGAGCATGCCACGGGTCGAGGTGCCGAGAAGCACGACGTTTGTGCGGCAAGTCACGGCGGACCCGGGCAATGCGTCACGTGCATTCGTCCCCGGTCCGGACGGGGCGCCGGGGTAGCATCGACGGGACGCACCACAGGGGAGGGGCCATGAGCCAAGTGTGGCGATTCGTCGGGACGGTCCTGCTGCTCGCCGCTGGCGGGGCGGCGGCCGCCGACGCCGGTCGAACCTCGGTCATCGCGGTGGGCAAGTGCGACGAGGCCAGCGCCATCACCGCGCGAAGCTTCCGCTCGGCGCTCGCCGGCAAGCCGGGGGCGAACGTGGCGTCCGAGGCGGAGACCGCTCAGCCCTTCGGCGGGACGACGGAGCGGACCCTCTCTGCGGTGACCGGCGCGATCGCCTCGGCCCGCAGCGACTTCTATGGAGGTCAGGCCGCACAGGCGAAGGCAACCCTCCAGGGAGCGCTCGAGGACGTGATCCGGCTTCCACCGTCCGATGCGCGGTGGGCCGCCGAGCGCGACGCGCTGACTCTGCTCGCGCAGGTTCTGCAGAAGAGCGACCCGAAGGGCGCGGATGCGGCGCTGAACCGCGTGTTCCGGGTCGAGCCGGACTATCAGCCGGACACCAGCAACTATCCGCCCTCGTTCCAGAAGTACGTGAACGGGATCCGCAAGGCGGCGAAGAAGAAGAGCACCTCGCGCCTGGACATCACCACGTCGCCGGCGGGGAAGCCGGTCTACCTCGGCGGGCGCAAGGTGGGCACTGGACCGGTGACGGTGCGCGTTCCGCCGGGTGAGTACCGGGTGGAGGCGGACTGGGGACACCGCGGCGCGGTGCGGACCATCACCGTTCCGTCCAGTCCGGTGGAGCTGAGCGCGGCGGTGGAGGGAGCGGTCCATCCCGACGGCGGGCCGTGCGTGGAGGCATCCGAGCCGGTTGCCGCGCTCGCCCGGGCGGGCAGGTTGACCGGTCCGGGGCGCATCGTCGGCGTTCATCCCGAGTCCGCGGGCGAGGACAGCTTCGTCGTCGTCACCTCGACCAGTGCCCAGGGACAGGACGTGCGGGAGGCGCGGGTGAAGGTGCAGCCCGGTGCGCCGACGAGCGAGGCGCTGGGGCTGCTGGCCGACTGGGCGGCGAAGGGAGGAGCCGCGGATCCGCCGGTGGAGGTGACGCGGGGTCCCGGGGCGAAACCGCTGGCGGTAGTGCCGGTGGCGGCAGCAGGCGCGGCTGCGGCGGGAGCAGCGGCCGGGGCCGGCGCGGCCACGAGCCCGGCGGCGACCGCGCCAGCGCCCGCAGCGGCGAGCTCGGAGCCGGATCCGAATGCCACGCACTTCGAGGCGTCCCTCCGGGTGGGCTTCGGCGTGCCACTGGGTGATGCCATCGGGGCGGACGACTCGGGCTTCAGCACCAAGGCGAGCGACTACGCCTCGTTCACCGTGCCCATCTGGGTCGACGTCGGCGTGCGGCTGGGAGGCTCGTGGTTCCTCGGCGCCTACTTCTCCTATGGGTTCGCCGGCTCGACGGACGCCGCGACCTGCGGGGACGGCTTCGAGTGCTCTCCGAGCACGCTCCGCTTCGGTGGGCAGGTCCACTGGCATCCGCTCGGAAACGTCGGAGTCGACCCCTGGGTGGGCCTCGGTTCGGGCTACGAGAAGCTCTCCATCGGCGTCAGCGGAGCCGCGAGCGGGTCGTTCGCCTTCTCGGGCTGGGAGTTCGCCAACCTCCAGCTCGGGCTGGATTTCGCCCTCGGGTCGGCGGTGAAGATCGGTCCCTGGGTGAGCTTCTCCATCGGCCAGTACGGCGAGGAGTCGGCCTCCGGCGCGAGGGGATCGTTCAGCCAGCCGGTCCCCAACAAGAGCATCCACGAGTGGCTGATGGGTGGCGTGAGGCTCGTCATCCTTCCGTGAGCCCGGACGGCTGCTGAGGGGTTGCTCGCCGGCCGCCGAGCGGCGAGTCTGGCCGCCCCATGTCGCCCCCACCCGATGCCGTTGCCGGGGAGCTCTCGCTGGAAGAGCTCTGGATGCCGTTCACCGCGAACCGGGCGTTCAAGAAGGCGCCGCGGCTGCTGGCCGGCGCCTCGGGGATGCACTACCGCGACGTGGAGGGAAGGACGGTGCTCGACGGCACCTCCGGCCTGTGGTGCGTGAATGCGGGGCACTGCCGGCCCGCCATCGTCGAGGCGATCCAGCGGTCCGCGGCCACGCTGGACTTCGCTCCTGGTTTCCAGATGGGGCATCCGTCGAGCTTCGCGCTCGCCCGTGCGCTGGCGGCGCTCGCCCCCGGCGACCTGGACCACGTCTTCTTCGCCAACTCCGGGTCGGAGGCGGTGGACTCGGCATTGAAGATCGCGCTCGCCTACCACCAGGCCCGCGGGGAGCCGGAGCGCGTCCGCTTCGTGGGGAGGATGCGCGGCTACCATGGCGTGGGCTTCGGCGGGATCAGCGTGGGAGGCATCGAGTCGAACCGGAAGGCGTTTGCCGCGCAGCTCCTCCCCCTCGTGGATCACCTGCCGCACACCCACGACCTGGCCCACAACGCCTTCACCCGTGGACAGCCGGCGTGGGGAGCGCAGCTGGCGGACGCGCTGGAGGAGATCGTCGCGAAGCGAGGAGCGCGGACGATCGCCGCTGTCATCGTCGAGCCGATGGCCGGCTCGACCGGCGTGCTGGTCCCACCGAGGGGATATCTCGAGCGGCTCCGGGCGATCTGCGATGCCCACGGGATCCTCCTCATCTTCGACGAGGTGATCACCGGCTTCGGACGCCTCGGCACTCCCTTCGGCGCGGACTACTTCCACGTCCAGCCGGACATGCTGACGGTGGCCAAGGGCATCACCAACGGCGCCGTGCCGATGGGTGCGGTGATCGTCCGGAACGGGATCTACCAGTCGGTGGTGGAGGCCACCGAGGCGGGCATCGAGTTCTTCCATGGCTACACCTACTCGGGACATCCGCTGGCCTGCGCCGCGGGCCTGGCGACGCTGGAGCTGTACCGGAAGGAGGGGCTGTTTCAGCGCGCCGCGGAGCTCGCGCCCTTCTGGGAGAACGCGGTCCACTCGCTGAAGGGGCTGCCGCACGTGATCGACGTCCGGAACCTCGGCCTGGTCGCGGGCATCGAGCTCGAGCCGCGGGCGGGAAAGGTCGGCGCACGCGGCTACGACGCGCTGGTGGAGGCGTTTCGCTCCGGCCTGCTGATCCGCGTGACCGGGGACATCATCGCCCTGTCGCCTCCGCTGATCATCGAGCGCAAGGAGATCGAGCAGCTCGTCGACCTGCTCGGGGGCGTTCTGCGGCGGATCGCCTGAGTCTGGACGCTGGCGCGCCTTGCGCGCTTCCGGAGGCGTCCCCCTGGTGCGGGGGGCTAGAGCTCCCGGAACATCACCAGCGTGTCCACGAAGCCGTGGACCGGGTGATGGAACGCGCCCGGCACGCGGCAGAGCGTCCGGAATCCCATCGCCGTCCAGAGGTGCACTGCGGGCGCGTTGGTGCTGACCACGATGTTGAACTGCATGGATCGATATCCACGTGCGCGTGCGTGCTCGAGCGAGTGCGCGCACATCGTCCGGGCGATCCCCCGCCCGCTGGCCGCGGGCGCCGTGGCGTAGCCGCAGTTGGCGACGTGGCTACCGGGCCCCATCTGGTTGGGGTGGATGAAGTAGGTGCCGAGGACGCTGCCGTCCACCTCGGCGACGAAGACCTCGTTGCCAGGCGCTTGCCACCAGGCGAGCAGTTCCCCTCGGGACATGTCCCGGGGGAGGGCGAAGGTCTCGCCGGCCCGGACGATGGGCTCGAGGGTAGACCAGAGGGCATCTGCGTCGTCCGGAGCTGCGGGTCGAAGGATGACCACGTCCCAGATGTACCTTGCGCGGGCGTCGGCTGCTCGTGATCTCCGTGGTCATGAGCCTGGTGTGCTGTTCTCCCGCACCTGAGGCGCCCTCGAGGGCTCGACGACCCGAGCGTCCTCCACGACTTGACTGGACAATGCGCCCGGCGGTCCGCATACAGAGCGCGAGGCTTCCCATGCGCCGCTGGACCGTGCTCCTCCTGGCTCTCGCGCTCGCCGCCTGCAAGCGGGGCGAGGCGCCGCCTCCGGCCAACCAGGTACAGCTCCGTCTCCTCCCCGATGGAGGGATGGATTTCGAGGGAGCGATCTCCTCGCCCGAGATCCCACTGCCCTCGTTCGCCCCGCTGGTGGACCGCATCAGCCCGAGCGTCGTCAGCCTCTCCGTCGTCGGCAGCGCGAAGCTGCCGCCGGGTCATCCCCGGTTCTTCGCCCCGCGCCGTCCGCCGCAGCAGGAGAGGGGGGGCTCGGGCTTCATCGTGGACCGGTCGGGCCTGGTGGTGACCAACAACCACGTGGTGGAAGGCGCGAACACCATCGAGGTCCGACTCGCGGACGGCCGTCGCTTCGACGCCGACCTGGTGGGCCGCGACGCCCCGACCGACCTCGCGCTGGTGCGGCTCCGCTCACCGCCGGAGAACCTGCCGGTGGCGCGTCTCGGTGACTCGGACCGACTCCGCGTCGGTGACTGGCTCCTCGCGATCGGCAGTCCCTTCGGGCTCACCACCAGCGTCTCGCTGGGCATCCTCGGCGCCACCGCGCGTGACCTGGGCTCGGGCCCCTACGACGAGTTCCTGCAGACCGACGCGGCGATCAACCCCGGAAACTCCGGCGGACCGCTGTTCGACCTCTCCGGGGAGGTCGTCGGCGTCAACACCGCCATCGTGAACAACCAGAGCGGTGGCCGGATCGGCTTCGCCATCCCGTCCTCGCTGGTGCGGGCGCTCCTGCCGCAGCTCGAGCGCACCGGAGGCGTGGTTCGTGGCGCGCTGGGCGTCTACACCCAGGAGCTCACCCCCGACCTCGCACGGGCGATGGGTCTCGAAGGCCGGCACGGGGCGGTGGTGAACGGCTTCGTTCCGGGATCGTCGGGGCGCGCGGCGGGCCTGGCGGAGTCGGACGTCATCGTCTCCCTGGATGGCCGGCCCATCGAGTCGGCACGCGCCCTGACCCGGCTGGTGGGCTTTCACCGCCCCGGCGAGAAGGTGAAGCTCGGGGTGATCCGCGGAGCGGAGGCCTCGACCGTGACCGTGCGACTCGGCGAGCGCAGCGACCTCGAAGGAACCGGTCCCATGCGCCCCGTGCCGCCGGGGGAGGACGAGCGGGCACCTTCCGAGGACATGGTGCCCATGCGGCTCGGGGTGGAGATCGGCGAGGTCACCCCGGAGGTCGAGGACGTCATCGGGTTGCGCGGAGCGGGCGCGCTCGTGCTCTCGGTCGAGCCTGGGTCTCCGGCCGAGCGCGCGGGTGTGCTGCCGGGACTGGTCATCGTCGAGGTGGCGGGGCATCTGGTGCACTCGGCGAAGGAGGCCAGCGAGCTCATCCGTGCCGCCGAGGCGGAGCCGCCGATCGTCTTCAAGCTGCTGGGCCCGGGTCGGATATCGGCGGTGGCCAGCGTGCAGCCGTAGCCGAGGGACATCTCTAGCGCGCGGGCGGAAGTGGACGGACGACGTTCCCGAATCCGTCCGAGCCTTCCCGGCTCACGCCCGTCGCGTACTCCACCACCCCGAAGATGCCCACCGGGCCGGGCGGGCGGCAGCTGAAGCGCAAGCTGATGGCGTCGGGGTCGCCGGGTCGGATCCGGCGGAGATGCCGCTCGAGGGTGACTTCTTCCCCGGCGCGTACCAGAGCTGGAAGCAGAGGTGCGCGTTGCACGTCGGGAACGAGCACCTCGTCGTTGCCCTGATCGGCGTGCGCATCGAGCGCGAGCCGACCCTCGCGTCCGGCCCGGATCTCGGCCCGGACCACCATGCCGTCCCCGTCGCGTTCGAGGTTCCAGCGCTCGAGCTGCAGGCACTGGCCGAGCCGGGTGAGGTGGTCCTTCTGCTGGACCTCACGATCGTGGAGCTGACGCTTCAGCTGCAGCCTCGGTCCGAGCACCGTGCCCACGAAGAGACCCAGGAGGAGGGCCACCAGCGGGACACCGATGATCCACGGGCGCGGCATGACGCAATGCACTCACCCTATCGTCCCGGGCGGTGCTCGGCTAAGGGGTCGAGGCGCCCATGGTTCTCGCCTCCACCCTTCTCATGCTCGCTGCCACGCCTGCCCCTCCGCCGCCGGATCCCGTCCTCCGCCAGCTCGCCGAGACGCGGAAGTTCCAGAACGGCTCGCCGAACGCCATCAAGATGGACCGGAGCGGCGCGCACGTCTTCTTCCTCCGGTCGCCGGCCGACTCGCCGGTTCAGTCGCTCCACGTCTTCGAGGTCGACGCCGGCCAGGCCCGGGAGCTGCTCTCGGCGGAGTCGCTCCTCAAGGGGACGGCGCAGCAGCTGAGCACGGCGGAGCGGGCTCAGCTCGAGCGGCGCCGGGTGGCCGCGCGCGGTCTGGTCAGCTACCAGCTCTCCGACGACGGGCGGACCATCATCGCCCCGCTCTCGGGGCGGCTGTACCGGGTGGACGTGGCCGGCCTGCTCGGCGGACGGACCGTCGAGCAATCGGTGAAGGCGCTTCCGCTCTCCGGCGTGCTCGACCCGCGGCTCTCCCCCGACGCCAAGACGGTCAGCTACGTGAAGGGCTCGGATCTGTACGTGCTCGACCTCGCGGGCGGGAAGGAGCGGCGGCTCACGACCGGCGGCTCGGACCGGGTGACGCACGGGCTCGCGGAGTTCGTCGCCCAGGAGGAGATGGACCGCTACGACGGGTCATGGTGGAGCCCCGACAGCAAGCTCATCGCGTACGAAGAAGCGGACACGCGGGGGGTGGAGACCTTCACCCTCGGCGATCCTGCGCATCCGGAGTCCGAGTTCCAGACGCTGCCCTATCCGCGGGCGGGCAAGGCGAACGCCAAGGTGCGGCTGGGCATCGTTCCGGTGACCGGGAAGGGGCAGACGGTCTGGGTGAAGTGGGATGCGGAGAAGTATCCCTACCTCACGCAGGTGAAGTGGCCCCGGAAGGGCGTGCTCACCATCTACGTGATGGACCGGGTGCAGCAGCACGCGCTCCTGCTCGCGGTGGATCCGAAGACGGGAGCGACCCGGACCCTGCTCGAGGAGCAGGACGCGGCGTGGATCAACCTCCACCAATGGGGTTCGGAACGCCGTGGCGCGCCCCTGCCGCTGTGGCTGCCCGACGGGTCGGCGTTCTTCTGGGTCACCGAGCGAAACGGGGCACTGGAAGCGGAGATCCGCTCGGCGGATGGCCGGCGCCTCGGGAGCTGGGTGCGGCCGGACCAGCAGCTGTTCCGCATCCTCGGCTACGACGTCGCCGAGCGCGCGCTGTACTACCAGGCCAGCCCGGAGTCGCCCGACCTGGTGGTGATGCGGGTCCGCGACGGCGGCAACCCCGAGCGGGTGGTGGGTCAGCCGGGTGAGCGGGTGCAGGTGACCGGGATGATCGCCGAGGACGGGCCGACGCGCGTCGTCTCGATCGAGACGCCGACCTCGCTCCCGGACTGGTCGGTGTTCGACCGCGGAGGCCGGTTCATCGGGCGCATCCCGACCGTGCGCGCAACGCCGCTCCGTGCACCGGCGCCGGAGTACCGCAAGCTGGGCCCCCAGGGCTTCTGGTCCTACGTCCTCCGCCCGCGTGATGCGCGCCCGGGGCAGAAGCTGCCCACCATCGTCTCCATCTACGGCGGCCCGCACAACAACCACGTCCAGTCCAGCGCCCGCACGCTCCTGACCGATCAGTGGCTCGCCGACCAGGGGTTCCTGGTGGTGGGCTTCGACAACCGGGGCACCCCGCGCCGCGGCCGCGAGTGGGAGCGCGCCATGCGCGGGAACTTCGCCGGGGTGGTGCTCGAGGATCAGGTGGCTGCGCTGCAGCTGCTCGGGCAACAAGTCCCGGAGCTGGACATGGCGCGGGTGGGAATCACCGGCTGGTCCTTCGGCGGGTACGCGTCGGCGCTGGCGGTGCTGAAGCGCCCGGACGTCTACAAGGCGGCGGTGGCGGGCGCGCCGGTCACCGATCAGCGGAACTACGACACCTTCTATACCGAGCGGTACCTCGGGCTTCCCGACGCGCCCGGCGACGTCTACGAGAAGAACTCGTTGCTGCCGCTGGCGCCGGGACTGGAGCGGCCGCTGCTGCTGGTGCACGGGACGACCGACGACAACGTGTACTTCCTGCACTCGCTCCAGCTGTCGGACCGGCTGTTCCGCGCTGGCCGCACGCACCAGTTCCTCCCGCTCTCCGGCTACACGCACATGGTGGCGGATCCGGTGATGCAGGAGGCGCTCGAGCGGCGCATCGTCGAGTTCTTCCGGGCCTCGCTCGGCGGCGAGGTCCGCTGACACGAAGGCCCGGGTCGGCGGTGCCGGGCCCGGGCCGTCGTCAACGACGCGAGACGTCTGGCTAGACTGGCTTGACGTTCTGCGCCTGCAGTCCTTTCGGTCCGCGGCTCACGTCGAAACTCACCTTCTGACCCTCGGCGAGGGTGCGGAACCCCTCGGCCTGGATGGCGGTGTGATGGACGAAGACGTCCTCGCCTCCGCCGTCCTGGGTGATGAAGCCGAAGCCCTTCGCATCGTTGAACCACTTCACGGTACCGGTAGCCATGCGTCTCGCTTTGCTGTGCTCACGCGGCAGGAAGCGCCGCGCGGTCTCCCTCTCCCCGGGGGCGGAGGACGGCCGAAAATTCTGCGCAGGCTCAAACCCGCTCGCAAGCACGGACGACATCGAACCGCCACAGACGGGTTGACGCGGCGCGCCGTCCTCGCAGCTCCGGGCCGTCGGCCCCTCGAAGGTGTCAAACACCTCCGGGGCGGTTCGCCTCGAGAGGTGTCAAACACCTCCGAGGTCCCAGGAGAGCGGAAGGCGCCGGAATCTCTCCGGGATCCGGTCGAAGGTGTCAAACACCTCCGGGCGGGATCAGACCTCGAGCAGCAGCCGCTCGGGGTCCTCGATGCACTCCTTGATGCGAACCAGGAACTGCACCGCCTCGCGCCCGTCGATGAGCCGGTGGTCGTAGCTCAGGGCCAGGAACATCACCGGGCGGATCACCACCTGCCCATCCCGCGCCACCGGTCGCTCGACGATGTTGTGCATTCCGAGGATGCCGGTCTGCGGCGGGTTGAGGATGGGTGTGCTCAGCATCGAGCCGAAGATGCCGCCGTTGGTGATGCTGAAGGTGCCGCCCTGCAGCTCGGCGAGGGTGAGCTTGTCGCTGCGCGCCTTCTGGCCGAGATCGGCGACCTGCTTCTCGATCTCCGCCATCGACAGCTGGTCGGCATCGCGAAGCACCGGCACGACGAGGCCCCGGCTTCCGGACACCGCCACACCGATGTCGTAGTAGCGCTTGAGGACGACCTCGTCACCCTCGATGGAGGCGTTGACCAGCGGGAACGCCTTCAGCGCGTCGACGGACGCCCGGATGAAGAAGCTCATGAACCCGAGCTTCACCCCGTGCCGTTGCTGGAACTTCTCGGCGTACTGCTTCCGGAGCGCCATCACCGCCGACATGTCCACCTCGTTGAAGGTGGTCAGGATGGCGGCGTTGTTCTGCGCGGCGAGCAGCCGCTCCGCGACGCGCTTGCGCAGGGGCGTCATCTTCACGCGCTCCTCGCGAGCGCCAGGCGCCCGGGGCTGCGGAGCCGGAGCGGGTGCCGTGGCCACGGCGGCAGTGGCAGGTGCCGCTGGCGCGCTGCCTCGCCCGCCTTCGAGGACGGTGAGCACGTCCTCCTTCATCACCCGGCCGGAGGCTCCGCTGCCGCGCAAGGTGGCCGGGTCGAGCCCGTTGGCGTCGGCAATGGCTCTCGCGACGGGCGTCATCGGGGCCTGGCGCGCGGCATCGGGTGACGGCGCGGCCTGCGCCGCGGGGACGGGCGGGGGGCGCGGGGGCGCGACGGCCGCCGGAGCGGGCGCGGGTGCCGGCGCGGCAGGCTGCGTCGGCTTCGCTGCCGGAGCGGAGGCCACTGCCCCTGCGCCGGGAGCGATGCTTCCGAGCACGTCGCCGATCTTCACCGTGTCGCCCTCCGCGTGGGCGATGGCGGCGATCGTGCCGGCGGCGGGAGCCGGGACGTCGATGGTCACCTTGTCGGTCTCGAGCACGACCACCGGCTCGTCCACCGCCACGGCGTCACCGACCTTCTTGTGCCACTTCCCCACCACCGCCTCGGTGATGGACTCGCCCAGCGCGGGAACGGTGAGCTCAACGGCCATCTGGCTGCCCTCGTGACAGTGCGGCGTCGATCAGGAGCGTCTGCTCGAGCTCGTGAGTCTTCAAGAATCCGGTTGCGGGGCTGGCGCTGGCCTCGCGTCCCGCGTAGCGGAGCGGAAGCTTCCGGCCCTGCGCCGAGGTGCGGCCGCCGAGCCGGGGGAGAACGAAGGACCAGGCTCCCATGTTCTCCGGCTCCTCCTGGACCCAGACCAGGTCTTGAAGGGCGGGATAGCGAGCGATCTCCGCCGCGACCTGCGCCTCCGGGAAGGGATACAGCTGCTCGAGCCGCGCGATGGCGACGGTGTCGTCGCCGGTCTTCGCCCTGGCCCCGAGCAGGTCGTACCCAACCTTCCCGGTGCAGAGCAGGAGCCGCGTCACCTTGCCCGCGCCGCCCGCCGGCGGATCGGAGATGAGCCGCTGGAACGTGCCCGAGGTGAACGCGCTCAGCGGCGCGCTGGCCTCCTCGCGGCGGAGCAGGCTCTTCGGCGTCATCACCACCAGCGGCTTGCGCCACGGTCGGATCGCCTGGCGGCGGAGCAGGTGGAAGACCTGCGCGCTGCTGGTGGGGTAACAGACCTGGACGTTGTCCTCGGCGGCCATCGCCAGGAAGCGCTCCAGCCGCGCGCTGGAATGCTCGGGCCCCGCACCCTCGTAACCATGAGGGAGAAGGAGGGTGAGCGCGCTCAGCCTGCGCCACTTGTCCTCGGCGGCGACGATGAACTGGTCGATGATGACCTGCGCCCCGTTGGCGAAGTCACCGAACTGCGCCTCCCAGAGGACGAGCGCGTCGGGGTAGTCCAGCGAGTAGCCGAACTCGAAGCCCACGCACCCGGTCTCGGAGAGCGGGCTGTTGTAGACCTCGAACCTCCCGGCGCCCGCACCCAGATCCTGAAGGGGAACGTAGACGGCGCCGGTCTTCACGTCGTGCAGCACGGCGTTGCGGTGTCCGAAGGTGCCGCGCTCGGTGTCCTGCCCGGTGAGACGGACGTGCGTCCCGGAGCCGAGCAGCGTCGCGTACGCCAGGTTCTCTCCGGCGGACCAGTCCAGTGGAATCTCGCCACGTGCCATCGCGCCGCGGCGCTCGAGGATCTTCCCCAGCTGCCGGAGCGGCGTGAAGCCCTGCGGCACCCGCGCGAGATGCTCGAGCAGCGGCACCAGGGTCTTCTCCGGCACGCCGGTCTCTGTCTCGGGGATGCCCTCCTCGGGCCCGCCGCGGTAGCCCTTCCACAGCCCCTCGTGGGCGCTCGGCTCGCGCAGCGCCGGGTTCTCCTTGGCCTGGTTGTAGGCCTGGAGGAAGTGCTTCTTGGCCTCCTCGCGGATGGACTCGGCGTTCTCGGCGCTGACGCGACCCTGCTCGGAGAGCGTTTTCGCGTAGATCTCGGCGACCGGCGGGTGGTGCCGGATCGCCTCGTACATCAGCGGCTGGGTGTAGCTGGGCTCGTCGCCCTCGTTGTGGCCGTAGCGCCGGAAGCAGACCAGATCCACCACGACGTCGCTCTGGAACCTCTGCCGGTACTCGGTGGCCAGACGCATCACGTGGACGCAGGCCTCGGGATCGTCCCCGTTCACGTGAAAGATGGGGATGTCGAGCATCTGCGCGACGGCGGTGGAGTAGATGCTCGAGCGCGCGTCCTCGGGGTCGGTCGTGTAGCCGATCTGGTTGTTGATGACGATGTGGACCGTGCCGCCGGTGTCGTAGCCACGCAGCCGCGAGAGGTTCAGCGTCTCCGCTACCACGCCCTGCGCGGACATCGCCGCGTCGCCGTGGATGACCAGCGGAAGCACCTTGCGCCGGTCCTGCACCTCGAGCCGCTGCTGCTTCGCGCGTGCGCGTCCCTCGACGACCGGATGCACGAATTCGAGGTGGCTGGGGTTGAAGGCCAGGCTCAGGTGGATGTGCTTCCCGGACGCGGTGGTGACGTCGGACGAGAAGCCCATGTGGTACTTCACGTCGCCGCGGCCCATGAACTTCCGCGGGTCCACCGGCCCGTTGAACTCGCTGAAGATCTGATCCGGGCCCTTGCCCAGCACGTTGGTGAGGACGTTCAGCCGGCCGCGATGGGCCATGCCGATGACGACCTCCTCGACGCCCAGCTCACCGCCGACCTCGAGCATGGCGTCCATCATCGGCAGCAGCGACTCGCCGCCGTCCACGCTGAAGCGCTTCGCGCCCTGGTACTTGGTGTGGATGAAGGCCTCGAAGGTGTCGGCGTAGGTCAGCGACTCGAGGATGTGGCGCTGAACCGAGGGGCTCGGGTCCAGACGGTTCTCGGTGTGCTCCATCCGCGGCATGAGCCAGCGGCGGCGCTCCGAGTCGTACAGGGTCATGTACTCCACGCCGATGTGCCCGCAGTACGTGCGGCGCAGCCGAGCCAGCAGATCCCGGAGGCGGACCCGCTTGCGGTCGGCGAAGACGTCGGAGCTGTCCACCACCTGCTCCAGCTCCTCCGGGGTGAAGGCGGCATCGCTCGCCATCGCCAGGTCGGCGATGTGGTTCATCTGCGGACGCGGCCGTCCCAGCGGATCGATCTGGGCGAGCAGATGCCCCCGCAGGCGGAACGCGTACAGCGTCTGGTCCACCCGCGACTGCAGCTGCATCGCGGCGAGTGACGCAGGGACGTCGCCCACCGTCACCAGCTGGCCCCGGGCCGGAGCGCCGGCCACCGGGGCGCCATTCCCCGCGTTCACCGAACGGGCAGCCACCGCCGAGCCGTTGCCCCCGCCGTGGCCGTTGGTCGGTTGTGCCCGGCCGTCGCCGGAGCCGAGAAGGGGCCGACCCTCGGTGCGAGTTCCGGAGAAGAGCTCACGCCAGCTCGGGTCGACCGACGAAGGGTCCTCGAGCCAGCGGGCGTACAGGCCCTCGATGAAGTCGATGTTGGAGCCCGAGAGAAACGTGTCCGTGGGGTTCGGCATGGGGGTGTGCCCGATGGTTTTAACCTCGAACCGCTGGCAGGGCGGAACTTTGTCCCCCCGGCCGCCCCTCAGGAACCAGGCGCTGGCGGTGTGGGTCGGTAGTGCACGGTTGCTGCGGCGGGTCCGCCCTCCGCGGGCAACAGCCGGGTGGCCAGGCGCCGGCGGTCCACCAGGCAGACCGCCCCCTGTCCGTCCCGGCAGTAATAGAGGGCCACCGAGTACACGGCCTCGGAGGGCGTCTTCAGAGGGGAAATCGGCGCGGTCCTGGCGCGGAGGACGCGGCCCGCCGCCTCCAGCTGCACCGGCACGGCGCTCCCGGCGACGCTCAGCTCCACCCGCTGGGGAGCGCCGGCAGTGAAGGTGTGACCCTCCGGTAGACGCACCTCGAGCTCCAGGGCGCCGCCGGTCGTTGCGACCGCCGCATCCTCCAGGTGCTGGAGCGGCAAGGCCCGCGTGGCCAGCACCGGGCGCTCGATCAGCCCCCGCACCGACGGAGGGTTCACGCCGGTCAGCGGCAGCGGCGTGAGCGCGCCGGTTTCCGTCGCGACCGTCACCAGGCGGTGGTGGTCGGTGTCGGCCACCACGAGGCGTCCGCCGGCGAGCGTGAGGCCCCCGGGCTGCGCCAGGCCCCGCGCCACCGTGCTCACCCGGGCGTCAGCGAGGCTCACGCGACGGATGGCCCCGTTGAAGGTGTCCGAGACCCAGAGCACCCCCCCGTCGAGCGCGAGGCCGAGAGGATGCTGGAAGCGAGCCTTCGCGAGCGCCCCATCGCGCAACCCGAAATCGAAGAGCCCCTCGCCGGCGAGCGTGTGCACCGTGCCTCCGCGCGGATCCACGCGCCGGATCGCGCTCGCCTCGCTGTCGGCGACGTAGAGAACCTGTCCGTCGGTGGCGAGACCGGACGGCTGGGCGAACGTCGCTTCCACGAGCGTTCCATCGTCGAGGCCCTCGCGTCCGCTTCCGGCTCCGAGCGACAGGGCACCGGTCCGCACGTCGAGGCGGAAGAGCTGGTGCGAGCCGGCCATGGCGATCCACAGCGTGTCGCCGACGAACGTCAGGTCCCAGGGACTGCGGAGGGCGGTGCCCCGTGCATCCGCCGCGGGCTGGATCGCACCTTCCGCCTTGCGCCCGTTCCCGGCGAGCGTCTCGACCCGCCCGGTGGCGAGGTCCACCCGGCGCACCGCGTGGTTGCCGGTGTCGGCCACGTAGAGCGAGCCGTCCCGCTCGGCCAGTCCCTGCGGCGACCGGAACGAGGCCGTGTCCGCAGGCCCATCCGAGAAGCCCTCGAGCCCGGAGCCGATGGTGCGAAAGAGCCGTCCGCCGCCGTCGAAGGTCAGGACGCGGTGGTGCCCGGAATCGGCGACGGCGAGCCCACCCCCGGAGAGGGCGAGCACCTTCCCGGGAAACGCGAGCGGCCCGGTGTCCCGGACGGCCGGTCGCCGGAACTCGGGCGGGCCCGGGGCGAGGACTCCGCGCGCCTTTCCGTCGTCGAGCGCGGCCTGCACCCATGCGGTGAGCGTCGCCGGCTCGGGCTCGCCGCGGAACCACGCCACGGCGTAGCCACGGGCGTCCACCAGGACGGAGGTGGGCCAGCCGTGGATGGCGTACTGCTCCCAGACGACGAGGTCGGAGTCCGTGCCGACCGGGTGGTCGATCCCGTACCGGGCCATCGCCTCGGCCACCGCGGAGACCTCCTTCTCCGCGTCGAACTTCCCCGAGTGGATGCCCACCACCTGGAACGGCTGGCCGCGGAAGCGCTCCTCGAGTCCCCGGAGCACCGGAAGAGCGTGCAGGCAATTCACGCAACCGGACGTCCAGAAGTCGAGCAGCACCACCCGACCCTTCAACGCGCCCCGGAACAGCAGCGGCCGGTCCGTGCCGAGCCAGGTGCCTACGCGGTCCAGGTCCGGAGCGCGGGGATGTCCTCTGTCGAGGAGCGCACGGATCGACATCGACGGTTCCTGGGATGCCGGACCCGGTGCGGGCGCGGCGGCGAGCAGGGCGAGGAGGGACATCGAGCGAAACACGAGACAGCCTTCCGGGGGAGGACCTACCCCTGGACTACGCGCCGCGCCACCCGTCGGTTTCGGGGGGCCCTCCCTGGCAGGCGTGGTAGACCCCGCCGCCATGTTGCTCCAAGGCAAGCGCCTGCTCATCACCGGCGTGCTCACTCCCCAGTCGCTCGCGTACGGTATCGCCGAGCTGGCACAGCAGGAGGGCGCCGAGATCATCCTCACCTCCTTCGGCCGGGGCATGTCGCTGACCGAGCGCTCGGCGCGGCGGCTGAACCCCGCTCCCCAGGTGCTGGAGCTCGACGTCACCAATCCCGAGCACTTCACCCGTCTCACCCAGACCCTGAAGGCCTCGGGCAAGCCGCTCCACGGTGTGCTTCACGCGGTGGCCTATGCGCCGGAGGACGCGCTGGGCGGCAACTTCCTCAACACTCCGTGGGAGAGCGTCGCGACGGCGTTCCGGGTCTCGACCTTTTCGCTCAAGGAGCTCGCGGTGGCGGCGGCTCCGGTGATGACGGAGGGCGGGAGCATCGTCGCTCTGGACTTCGACAACTCCAGGCAGGCCTGGCCGATCTACGACTGGATGGGGGTGTGCAAGGCCGGGATGATCTCGGTGATGCGCTATCTCGCCCGCGATCTGGGTCCGAAGAACATCCGGGTCAACGCGGTGGCCGCCGGGCCTCTGGTCACCATCGCTGCCAAGGGGATTCCGGGATTCAAGCAGCTTGCCGACACCTGGGTTCTCTCCGCGCCGCTGGGGTGGGACGCGCGCGACGGGCACCTGATGGTCGCGAAGACCGCCGTCGCGCTCCTGTCCGACTGGTTTCCGGGGACCACCGCCGAGGTCGTGCATGTGGACGGCGGGCGTCACGGCATCGGCTCACCGCCGGTGGACATCATGGAGCGGATCACGGCCGTTCTGGCGGACGACGCGGGCAAGCCGAAGGAGTGAGACGCGCAAGCGCGTGAGCCCGGCCGGTCCGCCGTCGACAGCGAAGCAGCCCGGAACGCGTAGTCTGCCGAGGGATGCTCGGAAGCTACGGAGAGATCGCTCATCCCTGGTCGAGGATCGCGGAGTTCTACACCGGGCTCGCGACCAAGAATCCGGCGTTCCGACCACTCGAGGCTCTGGCGCATACCCTCGCCGCCTCGCCGTTTGCTTCGCGCGCTTCTTGATCAAGCGCGCGCGGTGGTTTCAGCGTTCCGAACGAACGTCGTGAGAACGGCGCCGGGGTAGAGCGCAGGAGCGCGTGAGCGATCGCGCTCGGTCCCCCGCACCAGGGGGGCGCTCGCGGAGTAGCGCAGGGCGCCGCGCGTGAATGCTCAGCCCCCCGCACCAGGGGGACGCTCGCGGGAGCGCGCAGGGGCGCGCCGGCGACCAGGCTCAGAACCGCTTGAGCGCGACGATGTCGTTGTTGAACGGGTCGACGTAGTAGACGTTGCCCTGATCCACCCCGCCGATCAGCGACGAGTTCTGCGCGATGCGGGGATAGCGGTACAGCCACTGCGGCTCGAGGCCGGGGCCGAAATGCAGGACGACGTCCCCGAGGGTGGCGCTGTTCAGGAGCACGCTCAGGCTGCCGTCGGTGGCGGACCGGACGTTCTTCGCCAGACGCAGCGCGGCCTGTCCGTAGACGTAGAGGCCGGGGACGCGGGCGGTCGCGATCGGGCCGGTCCCGTCGCCGAGCCACGCCTCGAAGGTGGTGTAGGGCGGATCGTTCCGCATCGTGACCACCGCGCCCAGAGCGGACGTGGTGCCGAACATTCCGCCCTGGAGCACTCCGAGCACCTGGGGCTGGCTCGCCAGAGGAACGCCGACCTTGGCGAGGTAGCTCCCGCTGATGATTCCGGCAGCGCTCACGTGGAGGACCACCCACCGGGGAATGGCGGCGGCCGCACCGCAGCTGAGGTCCACGCCCACGGCGAAGCTGCCATCGACCACGGGAAGGAGCCGGTTGACCGAGAGCACGGTGCAGCCGGCGAACGCCCCGTCGGTCCGCGGCTGCGGCACGAAGAGCGGCTGCGGGAAGGCGAACGTGCTCCAGGTCGGGCCGCAGAAGGTCGCGTCGTCGTTGGGCGCGAGGTAGGTGCGAACCGGGCCGAACGCGCCGGCGGCGCCGCCGGGCGTCGGTCCTGCGAGGTCCATTCCCGGGTTGCCGTTGTTGTTGCCGCTGCCGGGGACCAGCTGGCCGGTGGAGGCCTGGACACACGGAACGTCGTGCGTCGCCGGAGCGCCGAAGCAGCCATTCGGCGTGCCGTTCAGGATGTCCGGGATGCAGACCAGGTCGTCCATGCGGGTGAGGACGGGACCAGTCACTCCGCCGTCGGGCTGCATCGAGTCGAGGGAGAACGGGACCGAGAACCCCGTCGCCGGCCTGGGCCCGTTGACCGGCTCACCGAGGGCGATCACGTCGCTCCCGGTGCGCTGGCTGGGGTTCGGACGGCTGAAGAGCACGTTCCCGTGTCCGTCGAAGTCCGCGGCGACGAACCCGGCGTCCTGGGGGAAGGGGATGGTGCCGCCGTCGGGAATGGTCAGGGCGTTCGGGGGGAACAGCGCGAAACCGGCATCGAAGGCCATGACGACGCCTGAGTCGATGGGACCAGCGTCGAACCCGCCGTCCGAGCCGCTGTCCGGCGTTCCGCCCTCGCCGCCGTTGCCCGCATCGGTGCCGGCGTCGTTCCCGGCGTCGGGGTCGAGGGGGTCGATGGGAGGGGGCAGCGGATTTCCGGAGACCAGGATGCTGTTCGGATCGAACGGGACGTAGATCCCGTCGCGGGCGCGGAAGAACCCGGGGAGCCAGTCCGAGAACGCGTTCACCGTGGTGTTCTTCGCCAGCGCGACCTGGATACCGCGCGCAGTGGCGACCGGCTCCGCGGCGTCGATGGCGATCCGGCCGGGGACGATCCGGTCCCAGAGCACGCGGCTGAGCAGCACGCCCTGCTCGAGGTGACTGGCGTTTCCGTTCGTCGCACGCGCGTCGACGGTGAGGCTGACCGATCTCTCCACCTCCACCAGGACCTCGAAGGGGACGTTGAAAGGATCGCCGCCGTAGTTGTCGATTCCGAGGCCGGGCGCGCGGAGGAAGGTCACGTCGTACAGCGGCGAGCCGCCGTCGGGGTTGGCGCGCTGGACGATGCCGTCCGCCTCGCGGCCGGCGAGCCGGACAGTCGGTGGGAGCAGCAGCGGCCGATCGCTGCCCACGGTGAGGTTGAGCTGGGAGAGCGGCGCTACCCGCTCGGGGAGGACGGCCGAGAGCGAGGCGGTGGTGGTGTCGAGGAGGACGTTGATCGCCTTGGTGCTGGCGTGTCCGAGCGAGTCGACACCGATGAAGGTGAGCTGCAGCTGGCCCACGCCGGAGTCCGCCACGCCGCTGGTCACCAGCGTGCAGCGAGTGAAGTCCACCACGCCGGTGTACGGTGGCACGTTCCAGGTGAAGACACCGGTGCTCGGCGCACCGCCGCAGGTCACGGTGACGGAGGACACGCCGTTCACCGAGTCCGCGTCCAGGCTGACCGGCGCGTTCAGCGGGATGGTCTGTCCCTCGAGCGGAGAGTGGATCGTGAGGGTAGGACCGACGCCGCCGTCGGGTGGAACGTTGGGGAGATCGAGATCCCAGCACGCTGGGAGCAGCGTGCAGGCGGCGGCGAGCAGCACCTTCCGGTACCTCACCGTCATCACGGACAAGGATGCTCCTCCCCGACGGACAGACGACTGACGAGGGTAGCAGACCACCGTCGCGGGCGGAGAAAACCCGGCGATCCCGGGGTGGTCGGATCGACCCCGGGATGTATGCCGACAGCGGAGAGAGGGGGTGGGTGGGAGCCGTGCTCGGGCTCGAGCACCGTGAACTCGAGTGCGCGCATCGAGTTTCACGCCTTCAGGGCTGGGTACAGCCCGTCGAGGGACAGCCGCCGGTGACTGCGTTGAAGCTCTGAGCGCAGAGCGCGTTGCTGGTGAAGCCGTTGGTGGCGGTGAGATCCGGCGTGTTGTTCGTCACGGACGACAGCCACATCGCGATGATGCCGTAGCCCGCGCTGAAGCGGATGGTGCTGTTGGTGAGGAGGTTCGGCGGCGGGATGTACTGGGCCTCGAAATCCCACACGAGCAGACCACCCTGGGCCTGGGTCGCGGGGTCCTTGCCGGCACCGCCTCTCCTGACGTGAAGACGATGGGATCCGCCGCGGTACCGACGGCGTCGAGCACCCCGACCAGGTGACCAGGCTGCAGCGAGTGAAGTCCACGACGCCGGTGTAGTGCGCGACGTTCCAGGTGAAGACGCCGGTGCTCGGGGCGCCTCCGGACGTCACGGTGACCGAGGCGACGCGTTCACCGAGACCGCGTCGATGTTCACGGCCCCGTTCAGCGGGATGGTCTGTCCCTCGCGTGGCGAGCGCACCGTGAGGTCCGGACCCACGCCTCCGTCGGCGCTGACGTCGGGCAGCCCGAGGTCATGGCAGGCACCGAGCACGCCGGCCAGCAGGCACGACGCGAGCGCGCGACCCGTTCGGGATCGAGGTCACGGTCACCGACACCCCCTGCATCGACCGCGTGTCGGAAGCTCCGGGCGCCGCCTGGCGCGGGTGAGGAAAGGTGGACGGTCAAAGCCGACCCGGGGGAGCTGCACCGTGGCTGCAACGTGGTGCAGTGCTCCACGGATGTTCTGTACAGTTTCGAGGCAGGCCAGCGCCCCGGCTCGTCCGGACGGCGCTCCACGAGGGAATGACCGTGACGTCGCTTCGCGTGGCAGTGCTGCTGGTGCTCACCTCTGCAAGTCTGGTCTCCGCGGCGGAGCAGCGCCCCAATCTCCTCGTGCTGGATCTCGAGCCACGTGGAGTGGGGCTCCCCGAGGCGCAGGCGGCGACCGGAAGCGTGGTGCGTGGGCTGCGCCAGCTCGAGGTCTTCCAGGTGCTGAGCTCGGACGACGTGCGGCAGCTGCTCGCGCTCGAGCGGACGCGCCAGCTCTCGGGTGCGAGGGCGGAGAGCACCGTCGGTCAGCTCGGAGCGGCGCTGAATGCGCCGAACGCAGTGGTGGGCAGCGTGACCCGGGTGGGCGGAAAGCTCCAGGTGGAGATCCGGCTGCTCGACGCGCCGACGCAGAAGGTGCTCTCCCAGAAGACGCTGAACCAGGCGACGGTCGAGCAGGTTGCGACGCAGCTTCCGGGGCTCGCGCAGGAGCTGATGGCGCCGCTGCTCCGTGAGCAGCAAGGCTTCCTGGTGGTGAAGTCGCGCGAGGAGGCCGCCGAGGTCCTGGTCGACGACACGCTGGTGGGAAGCATTCCGCTGAAGGGCTCGATCGACCTCTCGCGCGGGGTCCACCGCCTCACGGTGCGCAAGGACGGCTTCATTGCTCAGACGCGCTCGGTGCGCATCGAGCCAAAGCAGACGACGGTGGAGGAGGTGGAGCTGCAGCCGTCGGCGGACTACGCGAAGGTCTACAAGGACAAGTACGGGAAGATCCGGGTCGGGGCGTGGATCGCGACCGGAGTCGCGGTGGCGAGCCTCACCACCGCGGTGGTGATGAACGCCTCGGCGAACAGCGAGTACAACGACCAGTTCAAGCCACGCCAGGCGTGGCTGCAGGGCGCGGTGGGATCAGGGCCTCAGACGAAGCCGCCGGACATCGCGAACAACCCCACGGCGAGCGCGGCGTGGGACAGCTGCACGGCGAGTGGCGCCTCCGCCTGCAAGCAGGCCGCGGAGGATGCGAAGAGCAGCGTGCAGACGAAGCAGATCGTGGCCATCAGCACGGCGGTGGTGGGCGTGGCCTCGGCGGGGGTGGCGACCTGGCTGTGGCTGAGCGGGAAGGACCCCAACCGCTACGCCGACGTGGTGGCCGGCGTGAGCCCGAATCCTCAGGGCGGCGTGACGCTCGCGCTCGCCGGCCGCTTCTGAAGGCAAGCCGAATCCCGGAAAGCCCCGAGTCGAGGTGTCCCGGGTTGAGGTGTCAAACACCTCCGAGGCTGGTGCGCGGCACCGAATTCCCGCAAAACCGAGCAGAGCGGTCGGGTCCGAGCCAGGGTGTCAAACACCTCCCCGCCGCGACGAGTCCCCGAGCCCGAGCCGAGGTGTCCTGAGCCGAGGTGTCAAACACCTCCGAGGCTGGTGCGGCGGGATCGAATCCCGCAAAGCCGGAGTCGCGCTGTCCCCGAGCCGAGCGGTCCGAGGCGAGCCAAGGTGTCAAACACCTCCGCGCCCGCGATGACCCCTGAGCGAGGTGTCCGAGCCGAGGTGTCAAACACCTCCGTCTGCGATCAGGCCGCTCCCTTGAATCCCACATCTCTCCACAAGGGAGGGTGGACCTGCACCCAGGCTTTCCACAGTGATTCCCACAAGTCTGAAATGTTCCGTTTGGACTGCTTGCCGGGGAACCATGTGGACGCTAGGGTGGGACTCGATGCGTCTGTCGGAGCGAGAGAACCGGAAGGAGCGGCTGGAGCGCGAGCGCGGCGCCGTGCTCGACGTGTGGCCGCTCCCGGCGCAGGCGGCGGTTCCCGAGGCAGACGAGCCGCTGGATCGCTCGGCCGAGGGAGACGACGAGCCGATCACCGAGAAGGTGCCGGCGTCCCCCCCCGCTCGCGAGCCCGGCCAGCGCTAGCCCGAAGCGCGCAAGCGAGCAGCTTCAGACGGTTGCCGGAGCAACCGAGTCGGTCTGGAGCGCGAGTCCGCGTCCGTCCGGAGTGACGTCGAACTTCGCCACCCCTCCCGCCTGGAGTGCCCCGAAGAGGAGCGCCTCCGCCAGGGGCTTCTTCAGCGACTGGTCCACCATCCGCGCCATCGGCCGGGCGCCGAAGACCGGGTCGTAGCCGTTGTCGGCGAGCCAGGCGCGCGCCGCCGGCGTCAGGTCCAGGGTGACCTTCTTGTCCGAGAGCTGGGCCTGGAGCAGGCCGACTTCCTTGTCGACCACCTTGAGGATCGTCTCCGGGCCGAGGCCGGAGAAGAGGATCCAGCCGTCGAGGCGGTTCCGGAATTCCGGGGTGAAGGTCCGCTCGATGGCCTCCTTCGCCTTCGAGGTGTCGATCACCGCGTCGCTGCCACCGAAGCCGATGGTCTTGCTGCTCATCTCCCGGGCGCCGGCGTTGGTGGTGAGGATCAGCACCACGTTCCGGAAATCCGCCTTCCGCCCGTTGTTGTCGGTGAGCGTGGCGTGGTCCATGACCTGGAGGAGGATGTTGAAGAGGTCCGGGTGGGCCTTCTCGATCTCGTCCAGCACCACGACCGAATACGGATGCTTCCGGACCGCGTCGGTGAGGAGGCCACCCTGGTCGAACCCAACGTAGCCCGGAGGCGCGCCGATGAGCCGGGAGACGGTGTGCTTCTCGCTGTACTCGCTCATGTCGAAGCGGAGGAACTCCACCCCGAGCACCCGGGCGATCTGCTTGGCCAGCTCGGTCTTGCCCACGCCGGTGGGGCCGCTGAACAGGAAGCTGCCGATGGGCTTCTCGGGTGAGCGCAGTCCGCTCCGGGACAGCTTGATGGCCGAGACCAGCTCGTGGATGGCGGGGTCCTGCCCGAAGATGACGCTCTTCAGCGCCGGTTCGAGATTCGCGAGGGCCTCGCGGTCGGAGTGCGAGACGCTCTTCTGCGGAATCTTCGCCATCTTCGCGACGACCGCCTCGACGTCATTCGCCGTCACGCGGTGGGTCCGGTCCTTCTCGCCCCGGAGCCGGTCCGCGGCGCCGGTCTCGTCGACGACGTCGATGGCCTTGTCGGGGAGGAAGCGGTCGTTGATGTACTTGGCCGAGAGCTCCGCCGCGGCGCGGATGGCGTCCTCGTCGTAGGTCACGTCGTGGTGCTCCTCGTACCGGGACTTGAGGCCCTGGAGGATGAGCACGGTGTCCTCGACGGTCGGCTCGCCGACCTCGATCTTCTGGAAGCGCCTGGAGAGCGCGCGGTCGCGCTCGAAGCTCGCCTTGTACTCCTGGTAGGTCGTGCTCCCGATGCAGCGGAGCTTGCCGGACTGGAGCACCGGCTTGAGGAGGTTGGAGGCGTCCATGCTCCCACCGGTGGTGGCACCGGCGCCGACGATGGTGTGGATCTCGTCGATGAAGAGGATGGCCCCGGGCTGCTTCTGAAGCGCCTTGAGAACCGCCTTCAGCCTCTCCTCGAACTGGCCGCGGAACTTGGTGCCGGCGAGCAGCGCTCCCATGTCCAGCGAGTAGATGACCGCGCCCTGGAGCGGTTCGGGCACTTTCTCCTCGTGGATCCGCAGCGCCAGGCCCTCGGCGATGGCCGTCTTCCCCACGCCGGTCTCGCCGACGTAGATGGGGTTGTTCTTCCGGCGCCGGCAGAGGACCTGGATGGTGCGCTCCAGCTCCTTCTCCCGGCCGATGAGGGGGTCGATCCGGCCTTCCTCCGCCTCCACCGAGAGGTTGATGCAGTAGGCGCGAAGGGGGTCCTTCTGGGTTCCCCCGTCCTCCTCGCCGAGACCCCCGGAGCTCTCGCCTTCCTCCTCGCCTTCGGATCCCTTGGAGATGCCATGCGAGAGGTAGTTGAGGAGGTCGAGCCGGGTGATTCCCTCCTGCTGGAGGAGGAACAGGGCGTGGCTCTCGTCCTCGCGGAACATCGCCACCAGGACGTCACCGCCCTCGATGACCTTCTGCTCGGCGGAGAGGGCGTGGATGGCCGCTCGCTGGAGGACCCGCTCGATGCCGATGGTCTGCTGCGGCTCGGCGCTCACGGCGTCCGGGAGCCGCTCCACCGTCTCGGCGAGGAACTTCTCCAGGCGCTGGCGGAGGCGCTTCACGTTCGCCCCGCAGGCGACGAGGATCTTCTGGGTCTTGGGCTCCCGGGTGAGGGCGAGAAGCAGGTGCTCGAGCGTCAGGTACTCGTGGCGCATCGCCTTTGCGTCGGCGATGGCCTGCCGGAAGCTGGCCTGGAGCTCCTTGGCGATGAGCGGCGTTGCCACGGTTCTAGATCTCCTCCGGTTCCATCGTCAGGCGGAGCGGAAACTCGTGCTCCCGGGCCAGCGCCTCCACGACCTCTATCTTCGTACGAGCCACGTCATACGTATAAACACCTGCCACGCCGATGCCCGAGTTGTGCACATGGAGCATGATCGCCACGGCGTCGGACTCCGATTTGTGGAACACCTCGCGGAGGACCGCCACCACGAAATCGCGGGTGGTGTAGTTGTCGTTGTGGAAGAGCACCTTGTAGAGCTGCGGACGCTTGAGCTTCCGCTCGCTCTGGGTCTCCGTCTCGACTCCGCTGTCCGGGTGCACTTTCTCGGGCATCGGCCTTCCTTCTAGTCCTTGAACCCCGTCTCCGCCCGCCACGCCGGAAGGCCGGTCTGGATGGCAGCCCGCTCGTGCGCGAGGAAGTCCCGGACGGCCCGATCGAGGCCCCGGTGGAAGAGCGCGTGGGCACTGTAGGTGAGGCTGGGAGTGAAGCCGCGGACCAGCTTGTGCTCGCCCCCGGCGCCGGGCTCGAAGCGGAGGAGGCCCCGACGGACGATCTCGTCCATCCCCGCGTAGAGGCAGACGTTGAAGTGGAGGAACGGGTGTTCCTCGAAGCACCCCCAGTAGCGTCCGTAGAGCACCCGGTCGCTCGCGAGGTTGAAGGCGCCGGCCACCACCCGGTCCCCGGAGAGGGCCTGCACCAGCTCGACCCGGTGGCGGAACCGCTCCAGCACCCGGGTGAAGAAGCGAGGGGTCAGGTAGCGGCGGCCCCAGGCGAACTTGTCGACGGTGCTGGCGTAGAGCCGGAAGGTTTCCTTCGGGTCGGCCTCGGCGAGGGCGTCGCCACGGAGGACCCTGATGGTGAGGCCTTGTTCCGAGGGAGCACGCCGCTCGCGCTTGAGCTGGTTGCGCCGCTTGCTGGTGAAGCGCTGGAGCACGTCCTCGGGCGTGCGGTACCCCTCGTTGACGAAGTGGTACTGGAGGCCCTGGCGGATGGCGAAGCCCAGGGGCTCGAGCGCGAGGGCCTCGGCCTCGGTGGGGAAGAGCACGTGGACGCTGGAGAGGCGCTCCTCCCGGGCCAGCTCCAGCGCCCCCCGCGCGAGGTCGAGCAGTCGCGCCTGCCGGTCCTCGCCGGGGGCGACCAGGAAGCGCCTGCCGGTGGCGGGGGTGAGCGGGGCGGCGAGGACGAGCTTCGGGTAGTACGGCACCCCGGCTCGTTCCGAGGCGGTGGCCCAGGAGAAGTCGAAGACGAACTCGCCGCTGCTGTCACTCTTGGCGTAGGCCGGTGCGGCCGCAACGAGGCGGTGGCCCCTCCAGAGGGTCAGGTGGCGGGGCTCCCAGCCCGAGGCGGGGCTCACGCTGCCGCTCGCCTCGAGTGCGTCCAGCCACGCCCACTCGAGGAAGGGGGCGGCCTCGTCGTCGACCAGGGCGTTCCAGGAGGCCTCCGGAACCTCGGAGATCGCCCGGAGAACCTTCAGCTGCGTCGGAAGCGACTGCGACATCGTCTCGAGCTGCCCCGTCACACGGGGCGAGATAACGATACACCCGGTCCGGCTGCCACCCGCGAAAGGCGTGGTCGGTGCGTGTGGCACCCCGGTGTCGGCGCTGCCTGGGAGGGGCTCAGCGGGTGAGCTCGCGGGCGAGAAGCTCTCCCGCGGCGGCGAGGCCCGCACGGGCCCGGGCCTTCCCGGCGTCGGTCTCCATGACTCGGCCAGCGGCATCGCTCGCCGTGCCGGCTGCGAGGTCGGCGAGGAGCAGGAAAGCGCCGAGGTCAGGAGTCACGGAGACCGAGCGCCCCGGCCGGAGGGGGCGGTCCCGCAGGCTCTTGGCGACCTTCTCCAGGAGGCCTTCCTCGTCGAGCTTCTTCGTGCCTCCGAGGAGCGCCTGCCAGGTGGCGGCGAGCAGGTCCTCGAGGAGCGGACCGGACAGCGCGGCGCCGAGCCGCGAGGCTGCCTCGTCGTGGTCGAGCTGGTGGGCGTCGGCAAAGGTCGGCGCGAGCTTGGCGACGACGATGGCGCGGGTTGCGAGGTGGGCGAGACGGGCGGGGTACCGCATGCGGGAGGAGGATGCAGGCGAGGTCGGTCCCCGCGCAACGTGGGGTCCTGTCCGGTGGACGTCCGGTCCGCGGCAGGGGACCCGACGGGGGTGCCGCGTCGGAGGTCCTCGGAGGTGTTTGACACCGCCCGAGGCGGGGGAGGTGTTTGACACCGCCCGAGCCCGCGAGGTGCCTCGTCGCGGGTCGTCGGAGGTGTTGCCACGTCCCGAGCCCGTGAGGTGCCTCGTCGCAGGTCGTCGGAGGTGTTTGACACGTCCCGAGCCGCGCTTCTACGACCTCGAGGCGTTCAGGGCAGGGCGGAGCTCGCTCCAGTGCCACTTCGGACAGGACACACTGAGCTGGGCGCGACTCGGAGCCCGGGTCACCGGCCTGGACCTCTCCGATGTCGCCATCGCCGCTGCGTGTTCACTCGCGTCCGAGCTGGACATCCCGGCGCGGTTCGTGGAGGGCAACGTCTACGACGCTCCTGACCTCCTCGGCGGGGAGCGGTTCGATCTGATCTTCACCTCGTACGGAGTCCTGGGCTGGCTTCCACGCCTCGAGCCCTGGGCACACGCTGTTGCCGCGTGCCTCGCACCGGGCGGGCGCTTCCATCTGGTCGAGTTCCACCCTGCTGCCTGGATCTGGGACGACGCCTTCGAGCGCGTGGCGCACCCGTACGACGCGCCGGGCGAGCCGATCGTCAGCGATGAGAGCGGCACCTACGCGGATCCGTCGTCCCCGATCCGGCTCCGCGACGTCGGGTTCAACCACGGGCTGGGGAGCGTGGTGACGGCGCTCCTCCGGAAGGGGCTCGTCCTCGAGCGGCTGACCGAATTCGACTGGTCCCCCTACGACATCTTTCCCGACATGGAGGAGGTTGCTCCGGGTCGCTTCCGCATGCGCCGCTTCGGACGGAGCTTGCCGCTGGTCTACGCGCTCGCCGCGCGCCTCCCCGGCTGAGTCGGCAGCTTCAGAAGAGCCAGACGCCCTGGCGGACGCAGGTCCGGAGCACGACCTGCTTCAGCTGCGGGTCGGTGATGTTCCGGAACGCGGCGCGCGCTCCGCCGACGTCGTGGCGCTGGCAGGCCGCGCGTGCCTGGATCGCGTAGCCGAGCGGCGTCTTCTGGATGAAGAAGCTCTGGTCCACCAGGCGGGCGGCATCGAGCGGCTTGTTCTTCGACAGCGAATCCTCCGCCTGCTCCAGCAGCTTGCGGGCCTCGGGCTTGATGCCGTCGGCGGGAGCGGCGGGAGACGGGGGCTGCTCGGGCTCCACGGCCTTCACCGGCTCGACCGACGCGACCGCCTGCGGCTCGCTCACCTTCGTGCCTTGCTCCGGGCGTGCACGATGCTTCCGGCCGGGCGGCGTCCTGTCGCGTCCGGGTCCGGCAGGCTCGACTCGCAAAGGCTCGGAGGGACCATGGTCCCGCGCGGCAGGCGGCTCGACGGCGAGCTGCGGCGGAGCGACCGGTGGGGGAGGCGGCGGCTCGATTCGCTTCACCGGCTCGAGCGGCCCCAGATTCGCCGTCTGCTGCGGAGGCACCGCGGAGTTCCGGCGCGAGGCCAGGAAGACGCCCGCGCCTCCCAGCGCCACTCCGACCACGGCGACCAGGGCCAGGAAGGGCCCGAGCCGCCGGGGAGCAGGCTCGGGCATCGCGGGTGGAACGGTCACCGCGCCGGAGCGGACGGGCTCTCGCGACGAGGCGCGCGTCTTCGGCCAGGAGCCGGTGGGTCCCGTGGGGTGCGGCGTGTGGGTGGGCTCGAGCGTGCCCGTGGCCGAGTCCACGTTCCGGGGCTGACCGGTGTGGAAGCTGTGCAGCGGGCGGCCGGTGAGCTCGAGGATGAACGCGCCGATGTCCTCCGGCCGGGCCGCCGGATCCTTCTGGAGTGCCCGCTCGACGGCGTTCAGCACGTTCTCCGGCAGCGCCGGCGCGAGCTCCCGGAGCGGCGTGGGCTGGCCGTGCACCACACGGTACACGACCTCGGCCAGCGACCCGCCGGCGAACGCGGGCTGACCGCCGAGCATCTCGTAGACGATCGCCCCCAGCGCGAACACGTCGGTGCGTGCATCGACCGCCGTGTTCTTCCCGGTGGCTTGCTCGGGCGACATGTACTGCGGCGTCCCCATCAGGATCGCATCCTGCGTCCGGAGCGACTGGCTGCCGCGGATCTTCGAGATGCCGAAGTCCAGGACCTTCACCCGGGTGGGCATGTCCTCCTCCGGCGTGCAGAGAAAGACGTTGTCCGGCTTGAGGTCGCGGTGGACGACGCCGGCCCGGTGCGCCGCCTGCAGCGCCGAGCCGATCTGCCGGGTGATGGCCAGCGTCTCGTCCAGCTGCAGCCGTCCAGAGGCCAGCCGCCCGGCGAGCGTCTCACCCTGGAGGTACTCGAGGACGATGTAGGGCTGTCCCGTGGGGAGTGTGTTGAAGTCGAGCACCTCGACGATGTTGGGGTGACCGAGGCGGGAGGCGATCTCCGCCTCTCGCCGGAAGCGCTGGAGCATCTCCTCGCCGCCGGCCGCCGCATCGAGCAGAACCTTCACCGCGACGTGCTTGCCGGGAAGTCGCAGATGCTCCGCGGCCCACACCGCGCCCATGCCGCCCCGCCCGATGAGGGACTGGATGCGATAGGTCTCGCCAAGCACGGCACCCACGTCGAGCACTTCGCGGCCAGCGTCCATCGGCAGGCCTGGACTATACTCGGGCGCCGACCGTGACACTCCCGCCAGCGGTTGCCCTCGTCCTGTTGCTTCGTCTGTCCCTCGCAGCCGAACCGGCCGCGGACCCCCTCGATGTCTCGGCCGTTCGCGACAAGCTGGTGGTGGTCGAGGACGGGCAGGGGCACTACATCGCCGTCGTCCCCTTCGGGGACAGCATCTGGGACCACCTCTACTGGTCTCAGGACGGAAAAGATTTCTACCAGCAGCGGGTCTTCGGGGGCGGGTCGAGCGGGACCGAGTCGTTCGACCGGAACTTCTGGGAGCCGCGGGTGCGCGGCCGCAACGGCGCCAGCTTCGGGATGCACGACAGCACCTACAAGCTGTGGTGCGGCGACCGGACCACCGAGTTCAAGGCGGTGGAGACTGGCAAGGGAACGACCCTGGTCTCTTCCGCGAAGTTTCATCCGCCCCGCTGGAAGTACCGCGCCTACGCGCTCGCCCGCGACGACGCGGGCACCTACTACTACGTCGATCGCCGACGCGACGAGGGCAGCATGGAGTTCCGCCTGTACTCGGGCCCGCGCGGCGCGATGAAGCCGCTGAAGATGGTGAACGTGGTGAGTGACTCCGAGGGCGACATCTTCTCCACCAAGACCGGCGAGCTGCGGCTGGTGCTCGACAAGAAGGAGAGCGCCTGGGTGCAGAAGAGCAAGCGACAGCAGCTGAAGAGCTTGCCGGTCGAGGACAACGTCGCGCTCATCTACGCCGATCTGGGGGTCTACACCGGTCAGCCGCTCGGCACGCCCTGCGATTTGCTCTGAACGCCAAAGCCACTCGGATCGAGCCGCCCCGCTCCTCCGTCATGTGACGAGGGCCGGACTCGGTCGTCGTCAGGGCCCGGCCCCGAGGCGCACCTCGAAGGTGGGTGAGGCGACCGTCCGTCCATCGGGCAGCACCGCGTCGACGTTCCACAGCAGCCCGGTTCCCGCGGCCCGCTGGCGGACGGCCTCGGGCAGGCGGAACTCGCGGCCGGACACCCCCACGGCCTGGTGGACGACCACCAGGTCGGGAGTGAGCACCGTCACGTTGTAGCTGCTGGCGCCGGGCACCTCGGACCAGCGCAGCACGGCATCGCGGGCGGGCTGGACCTCGGGAGACTCGGCGCGCACGGTCTCGCCCATGGCGTTGCCGCGCTCCACCGGCGGCGGTCGGACCGGCGGCGGACGGAGCACGACCCAGAGGCCCAGCGCGGCCATCGCCGACAGGGCGAGCGGGAGCAGGGTCCGGGTCCGCAGCGGAGCGCGTGCCGCGGCCCCACTGACGAGCGACCGGATCGGCGGGGCGTCGCTCACCCCCGCTCCGGCCTCTGCGGCGCCACGGCGGACGTCGGCGAGGATGCGCCAGGCCTCGGCACACCGGGCGCAGGTGGCCCCGTGGTCCACGAGCGCGCGCACCCGCTCGAACGGAAGCTCTCCGGCCGCGGCCGCCCAGTAGTCGTCGGCCGGCGGGCAGTCGCCATCGTCGGTGTACGGCAGCGCGGCGCGGAAGCGGCGCTCCAGGTCGTCCGACGGGTCGGTCATGTGTTTCCCCCCTCGAGGCAGGCGCGCAGATCCGCGAGCCCACGGTACACCAGATTCTCCGCCTGCTTTTCCGTCCAGCCGAGAGCGGCCGCCACCTCGCCAGTCCTGAACCCCTGGAGATGCAGGGTGACGGCCGTGCGGCGGCGATCCTGGAGCATGCCGATGCACTCCAGCAGCTCCGAGCGTGCCTCCGGCCCGGGCGTCCCCCGTTCATCCCCCGGCAGCTGCTCGGTCTGGCGCTGCTGGCGGCGGAACCGGCGAATCTCGTCGATGACCACCGTGTACGCGACTCTCCACAGGTATGACGCTCCACGGGGGGCGGATCCCTCACCGCGCGGGCGTTCCAGCAGCCGGAGGAGGGACATCTGCACCAGATCTTCGCGATGTGCTGCGAGGGCGGGCGGACAGTGCCGCTCCACTGCACGGATCAGCACCTGGCGGATTCGCTGGATGCTGTCCGGGTCTGGGTCCTGGGAGCCCGCGTCGCCCCCCCGCGTGGGAGTCATGCCTCCGATTTCCGAGGTAAGCACAGGGTTCCGATTCGGGTAACCTGTCGCGGCGCGATGCGCGGGCGTTTTTTTCCAGCGATCGTCCGGGTTTTCGGACGGTGGGGGCTCCTCGGGGTCGTTCTTGCAGCCCCGTGGCCGGCCTGGGCGCGGACGCGACCGCTGGAGGAATGCAAGGCGCGGGTGAGGGCCGAGCCTCGTTCGCTCACCGGGTACATCTGTTTCCTGGTCCACCAACGGGACGGTGTGGCCGAGTCGCTCCGTTTCCTCGACGAGCGGATGCGGGTCGAGCCCGAGAACCCCCGGGCTCACCTCTACGCGGGTGTCCTGCGCTCGCTCGCGGGGGAGCACGTCGACCCCGGTGAGTTCCGCAAGGCGATCGAGGGCTTCGCCCGCGAGCACGAGGTGGCAGGGGAGATCTACGCGTCCACCGCGCTCCTCTCGAACCTCTGCTCGGAAACGAAGCGTTGCAGGGAGGTCGCGCACTCGCTGCTCCGGCGGAGCCAGGAGCTGGCGCGAGACTCGGGACGCATCGATCTCCTGCAGGTCGCCGAGATCTGGACCATGAAGGTCGCCTTCGTTCTCGACGAGATGGACGCTGCGGAGCGCGCCCAGGAGCGGCTGCTGGCACTGGGCCCGCCGCGCTCAGCGTGGATCAAGTCCGAGAGTCTCCAGGCGCAGGCGCACCTTGCCGCGAGGCTCGGGGAGTACTGGCGCCAGCGCGCGCTGTATGCGGAGCTGCTGAGGACGCTCGACGCCGACGATCCACGCCGTCCGGCGGCGCTGGGCGGGCAGGCCGCGGCCGTGGTCCACCTGGCGATGCAGCGGCTGGAGAGTCCGGCCCGGGCGGAGCAGCTGCTCCGGGAGGCGATTGCCGAGCAGGAGCGGGCGGGTGTCTCGCTGCGGTACGCGGAGCTGGGCTACCTCGCCGCGCGGACACAGCTGGCGATGCTGCTCGGGCCCACGCCCGAGGCGCTCTCCGTCCTGCGCTCGACGCTGGCCGAGCACCTGGCGCGCAGGTCCTTCCGCTATCCGCTCTACCCCAGGCTGATCCTGTCCGAATGGCTGGCCACCGCCGAGCCTCCTCGACTCGACGAGGCGCTGCAGCTGGCCGAGGACGCGCTCGAGGAGGCCTTTGGCGCGGGAGATTTCGAGCAGACCCGCGCGCTGGTGCTCCGTTCGCGCGTCCGGTTTCGGAGGGGGGAGTTCTCGCTCGCTCGGGCCGACGGTCTGGCCGCGCTCGACCACGCCGAGCGCCTGCGCGAGCAGCAACAGGCCATGCCGCTCCGACTCCGCTACGCGCAGTCGCTCTCCTTTGCCTACCAATCCCTGGCGGGCGCGCTGGCCAGGTACAGGCCGGCGGAGGATCGCGACTCGCTCGCCGATGCGTTCGAGGTCATGGAGCGTCTGCGCGCCCGCGGGCTGATGGAGACGCTGCTGGCAGACAGTCGTACCGGTGATCGCCTCGTGATTCAGCCAGCGACGCTTGGCCAGGTCCAGGGCCGCCTCGGTCCGAAGGAGGCGCTCCTCTCGTTCCAGATCTGGCGCCCCGAGCCGATGATGGACGCGCCCTACCGGGAAGGGAGCTCGTGGGTGACCGTCGTGACCCGAGCGCGGGTGGAGGCGTTTCCCGTTCCGAACGCCGACGTTCTGGAGCCGCAGATCCGCGCCTGGAACGGTCTCCTCGAGCGGCGCGACGGATCGGATCGCGCGGCTGGCGCGTGGCTCCACCGGGAGATCCTCGCAGCGGCGCTGGCATCGCTTCCGAGGGAGACCGATCGCCTGGTCATCGTGCCGGATGGGCCGCTTCACCGCCTGCCGTTCGACGCGCTCTCCGGAGGGCCCGGCAAGCCGTACCTGGTGGAGCGCTTCGCGGTCTCGGTTGCGCCCTCGGCCTCGCTCTGGGTCCGGTTGCGCGCATCGCCGCAGCTGGCCCCTGGAAAGCTACTGGTGCTGGCGGACCCGTCCGCGGGCTCGGCCGCCCAGGCCATGCTCCGTGACTCGACGGGGGTGTTCGGCGCGCTGGTCCATGCGCGGCGCGAGGCGGAGGTGGCGCTCTCGGCATTCCCCTCCGGGAGCGAGCTCCGGACCGGCGCGCCGGCGTCGGAGACGTTCTTGAAGTCGGCACCGCTGGAGGGCGTGTCGCTCCTCCATCTCGCCACGCACGCGGTGGTGGACGAGCGGGATCCCGAGCACGCGGCGGTCGTGCTCGCGGCGGGAAGCGCCTCCGAGGACGGCCGTCTCGAGCCACAGGAGATCGGCCGGCTTCCCCTCGGCGGAAGGACGGTGGTCCTCGCGGGATGCGAGACCTCTGCGGGTCCGGTGTTCCGGGGTGAGGGAGTGATGAGCCTCGCGCGGGCGTTCTTCGGCGCCGGAGCCTCCGCGGTGGTGGGGACGCTGGATCGCGCACGGGACGACGAGGCCGGGATCTTCTTCTCCTCGATGTACCGGGCGCTGGCCCGGGGCGTCAGTCTGGGCGAGGCGGTGGTCGCGGCGAAGCGCGACGGGATCCGCCGCGGCGCGCCGCCCGCGGCGTGGGCGGACGTGGTGCTGCTCGGAGATGCCGAGGTGCGGCCTCGGGGACGAGAGACGCCGGGACTGATTCCGCTGGGAATCACGGCGGTGGTGCTCGCGATCGTGGGCATCGGGGTGGGGCGTCGGGGGCGACGGCGGCCCGTCCGGGGGGAGCACCTGAGCTAGGCTAGGCAGCCCCCGGTCCGCCTTCCTCGCGCGGCGTGGGTGGCCGTTGTTCTGCTGGGCAATGCCACGGCTCATCCGGGTGCGAGCCCTCCTTGCCGGTGGTCTCGCCGGGTCGATGTCGGCGCGGGAGGCGGCGCGGGCCGAACGCGAGGTCCTGAAAACTGGACCCCTTGCCGGTGCAAATCTGGCCGTCCGGCGACCCCTCCGGGCCCGGCCGAGGCGCTGGAACGCAGCGTTGCTGCCAGGCTAGATTCCCGGATGGGGAGGAACTCTTGCCGGCGACGGTGAGGACGCTCGAGATCGCGCTGCTCGCGACCGTCGTGTCGAGCGGAACCGTCCGGGCGGAGTCACCCCGCACGCTGGACCAGTGCCGGGCGCTGGTTCGCCAGCAGTCCCGATCCCTCGACGGCTACGACTGCCTCCTCACCCACACGTTCGCTCGCAGCGCGGAGGTGCTCGGTTTCCTGGAGGGACGCGTTCGCAGCGCCCCGGCCGACCCGCGCCCCAGGCTCTACCGCGCGATCGCGCATCACTTCGCAGGGGACAGCTACGACCTCCAGGAGTACGTCCGCGCGGCGGAGGGCTTTGCTCGCGAGCACGACGTGGCCGGAGAGGTCCACGCGCTGACCGCGCACGTCTCCGCCCTGTGCGTGAACCCCGGGACGTGCGGCGAGCAGGCTCACGCGCTCCTCCGTCGTGCCGGAGAGCTGGCGTTTGCGTCCGGGCAGGTCGCGCTCCTTCAGCGCTGCGAACTCTGGCGCATGAAGCTCGCCCTCATCGGCGGGAACCTGGTCGGAGCCGAGGAGCGCAGCAAGAGTCTCCGCGCGCTCGGCGAGCCGGCCAATGACTTTCTGGAGCTGGAGGGACTCCAGCTCCGCACGTTCCTCGCCACCAAGTTCCTCGACTACATCCGGGCGCGGGATCTTTCCCGGCAGATGCTGGCCAGCCTCGGTCCCGGCGATCCACGCCGGGCGCTGGCGCTGGGATTCATCGCCGCGTCGACGGCGCACCTGGCGCTCCAGGGAGTGGAGAGCCGGGAAACGGCGGAGCGAGTCGTCCGGGAAGCGCTCCGGGAACAGGAGCGCGTGGGGCTCGCACTCTGGTATCCCGAGGTCGGGTACCTTCCCTCGCGGCTGCAGCTCGCGCTGCTGGTCGGTCCAGGCGCGGAGGCCTCCGAGCTCGTTCGTTCGGCGCTCGCCGGGTACACCGCCCGCGCCGGATGGACGAATCCCGCGTGGGCACGTCTGGCGCTCGGGGAGCTCCTCGCCACCGCCGACCCTCCCGATCTGGAGGAGGCACTTCGTCTCTCGGAGCTGGCGATCGACGGATACGACGAGACGGAGGTCGAGGATGCCGGCAAGGTGGCGGGCTTCCTGCTGCGTTCGCGCGTCCACTTCCGGCTTGGACACTTCTCGCAGGGGCGCGAGGACGGCCTCGAGGCGGTGGGGCATGCTGCCCACCTGCGAGGGCTCCAGAGCGAGATCCCGACGCGCCAGCGCTACGCTGAATCGCTCTCCTTCCCCTATCGCTCGCTCGCCGGAGATCTGCTGGCGCACCATGCCCCGGCTGACGTTGCGGCCCTGGACGACGCGTTCCAGGTGATGGAGCGGCTCCGGGCCAGGGGGCTGATGGAGTCGCTGCTCGCGGACGAGCGGAATGCGGGCGAAGAGCTTCAGGAGGAGCTCCGACCGCCGGGAATCGCCGAGGTCCAGGCTGCGCTCTCACCCCGCGAGGCGCTGCTCTCGTTCGAGGTGTGGCGGCCCGAGCCGACCATGGAGGCTCCGTTCCGGGAGGGCAGCTCGTGGCTGACGGTCATCACCCGGGGTCGGGTGGAAGTGCTGGCGCTCCCGAACGCGGACGTGCTCGAGCCTCAGATCCGGGCCTGGACGGGACTGCTCGAGCGCCGGGATGGATCCGACCGGGGGCCGGGGGCACGCCTTCAGGAGGAGCTCGTCCGGCCAGTGCTCGAAAGGTTGCCGCCGGGCATCGATCGCCTGGTGATCATCCCGGACGGTCCGCTCCACCGACTTCCGTTCGATGCGCTCTCGGCCGGGCCGGGCGAGCCGTACCTGGCCGAGCGCTTCAGCGTCTCCCTCGTGCCGTCGGCGGCGCTGTGGCTGCGGTTCCGCGGTGCGTCTCGCCTGCCTCCGGGGAGGATCCTCGTCCTTGCCGACCCGTCCGATCCGTCGGCACGCCGGGCGGTCCGGCGCGACGTCCTCCTCGGAGCGCTGGTGCACGCGCGGCAGGAGGCGGAGGTGGCGCTCTCGGCGTTCCCCGCGGGGAGCGAGATGCGGACGGGCCTTCCCGCGTCCGAGTCCTTCCTCAAGTCGGCCGACCTTCGGGGCGTGTCCCTGCTCCACCTGGCCACCCATGCGGTCACGGATGCCCAGGACCCGGAGCGGGCGGCGGTGCTGCTGGCTCCGGGCAGCCCATCGGAAGACGGCCGCCTCGAGCCGCGGGAGATCGGCCGGCTCGACCTGACGGGGAAGACGGTGGTGCTGGCCGGGTGCGAGACGTCGGCCGGACCGGTCTTCCGGGGTGAGGGAGTCATGAGCCTCGCGAGGGCATTCTTCGGTGCGAGGGCGACCTCGGTCGTGGGAACGCTCGAGCGGGCCCGCGACGACGAGGCGAGCCTGTTCTTCTCGGCGTTCTACGGAGCGCTCCGGCGGGGTGCGAGCGTTGGCGACGCGGTGGTCGCGGCGAAGCGCGAGCGAATCCGGGCGGGGAGCCCTCCGGCGGCCTGGGCCGCGGTCGTCCTGCTGGGGGATGCGGACGCACGCCCGCGCAAGGAGGACGTGGTGTCGTGGCTGCCGGGGGTCATCGGCACCCTGGCCCTGGGGCTGGCCGGGGTGGGTGCGGGTCGCTGGTGGCGGCGCCGCCGGGTGGGGTGAGGGAAAAGCAGGCGGTCGAGCGTTCATGGGGCGACGAGGGACGTGGCGTCGCTTCCACTGGCCAGGGGGGGCCCCCGGGGGGGAGGAAGCGACGTCACGTGCCCTCCGTCCCATCCGCCCGGGTTGAAGTCGGGGGGCGACCGCCTTAAAGCTCGGGCATGTCCGTGAACATCCAGCTCGAGTGGACGCCCAACCCGAGCACCCTCAAGTACGTGGTGGACCGCACCCTGGTCCCGCGAGGCGCGCTGAACTTCACCACCCCCGAGGCGGCCTCGGCGCGATCGCCGCTGGCCTCCAAGCTGATGGGCATCGAGGGCGTGAGCGGGGTGATGCTGGGGAGCAACTTCGTCACCGTGACCAAGGGCGACGCGGGTGAGTGGGATTCCCTCAACGACGCGGTGATGGCCACGCTGGACGCGCATTTGGGCGCGAACGAGCCGGTGGTCGCTCCGGGGGCGCTCGAGGAGCTGGGGACGACGGCGAGCGGAACCGAAGTGGAGGATCGCATCCGGCAGATCCTGGATCTGGAAATTCGGCCCGCGGTGATGCAGGACGGGGGTGACATCACTCTGGACCGGTTCGAGAACGGGGTGGCCTATCTGCACATGCGGGGGTCGTGCTCCGGGTGTCCCTCCTCGACCATGACCCTGAAGATGGGAATCGAGAACCGGCTCCGCGAGGTGGTCCCCGAGGTGGTCGAGGTCGTTCCGGTCTAGCGGTGCCCGGCGTGCGCCGCTTCCGCTCTTGAGACGCCAGGTCAAAGCGGCGGAGGTGCGTCGGGAGCTGCTTCCGGAGCAGTCGCCCGAGCTGCTGCGCGAGCTCCACCTCCTCACGCGGACGGGAGACCTGAACGCGGACGCGCTGCGAAAGCTGAAGCAGGTGAACCATCTGGTGGGCCTGCTGCGTCCGGCGCTGGAGGACGTGTTCGCGCGGTTCGGCCGGCCCCTGGTGGTGGATGCGGGGAGTGGAAACGCTTACCTGGGCTTCGTCCTCTACGAGCTGTTCTTCCGGGAGCAGGAGAAGGGGGAGCTGGTCTCGATCGAGTCTCGTCCGGAGCTGACCGCGCGGAGCGAGGAGCGGGCGGGACGGCTGGGATTCGGACGGATGCGATTCGTGACGGCGCCGCTCGCCTCGGCTTCCTGGCCCGAGCGATTCCATCTGCTGACTGCGCTGCATGCGTGCGACACGGCAACCGACGACGCGCTGGCGGCGGCCATTCGGCGGGGAGTGGACCACGTGGCGGTGGTCCCGTGCTGTCAGGCGGAGGTGGCGCGGCAGCTTCGGGAGCGTCCGCCCGGGTCCCCGACGCTGGCGGCGCTGGCGGAGCACGCGTGGCATCGGCGCGAGTTCGGCTCGCACCTGACCAACGTCATCCGAGCGCTGGTGCTGGAGGCGCACGGGTACTCGGTGACGGTGACCGAGCTGACGGGGTGGGAGCACTCGATGAAGAACGAGCTCATCCTGGGCCGGAAGGTCCGGGGCGAATGGCGGGAGGCGCGCCGGCGGCTGGACGCGCTCCTGGCGGAGACCGGGGTCCGTCCGGCGCTGGTGAGGGCGCTGGAAGGCACCTGAGAAGGTCTTGGACCCGGCCAAAGGTGTTTGACACCTCCACGGTCTCGGGCGGGCTCAAATGCGCGCCTGGACGGGGGTTTTTGGAGGTGCTTGGGGTTCTCGGAGGTGTTTGACACCTTCCGAGCCCGACCCAACCGCGGAGGGGCCTTTTTGCTTCTGCTGTCAGTGGAGCCCGGGCCTCGGCGGAGGTGTTTGACACCGTCGCCCCCTCGGCCTCCCGCCGTCGGGCGGCCTCCGGGCTCTAACCGTAGGCCTCGCGCTTGATCCGGGCGGGGGTGAATCCGACCGACTGCAGGTTGGCGATGGTCGACTCGAGGAAGCGCGGCGTGGGGGCGGTTCCCTCCTCGAGGGCCTTTTTCCGATCCCACGAGGCAATTGCCGGGCCGCACAGGTAGGCGAACGCGGTGGCCGCGTCTGGGATCAGCTCTCGGAGAAGCTCTGCTGCGATCCGGCCCAGCCGAACGTCTCCAGGCAGACCGGTCAGATCGGCCTGGCGCGTGAGGGTGTGCACGAGGCGGAACCGATCGGGGTGCTCGGCGGCCAGGCGCGCCAGCCCCTCGCGGAAGATGATGTCACCCCAGGTCTTGTTCGTGTCGATGAAGGTGTGGCGGAGCTTGGGATGGTTCCGGAGCGCGTCCTTCACGATGCTGTAGTTCGGCACCACCCCTGAGCCGGCGACGAGGTGAACGACATGGTCGGTGCGCTGCTCGATGTCCGGCGGCAGCGTGTATGGCCCAGTGAAACCGACGACTGAAAAACGCGTCCCCACCGGGATGCCGTAGACGAGGAGCGGCGAAAGAATCGCGGCGTGCAGGTCGCCGGGGCGGTACGGCTCCTCCTTGATGGTGATCGCGAGGGGCTCGTGAGGCGCCGAGGCCATGGAGTACGCCCGCACGAGCTCCTTCTTGTTTCCCTTGAGCTGCTCGACGTAGGCGACCTGGCCGGCGATGACGGGGAAGGCGTGTGGGTCGATGGTCAGGAACTGACCGGCGCGATACGGGGGAATCTGGGGAGCGTCGAGGACGAGGGTGACGGTGTCCGGGGTCTCCTGGATGACCTCGGTGACCACGACCTCGAAGGTCTTCGGCTTGTAGCGTTCGGGCGGCACGGCGGAATGGTGGCATAACGGAGCGACCGGTCATGGGCCAGCGCGCCGGCCACGAGCGAGCCTTTGTCCAGTGCCTGCCCGGCCTCGAATCGGTTCTGCATGCCGAGGCTCGCCGCATCGGTGCGGTCCGCCCGGTCGCCGGCGGAATCGAGATCGAGGGTCCTGCAGGAGTTCACGCCGAGGCGGCGCTCGTTCTCCGGGTCGCCGAGCGGGTGCTTCTGCGGCTCGCGGAGTTCCCCGTCCGGCGTTGGGCCGAGGTCGAGGCAGGGCTCCGAGCGGTGTCCCTCGACGGCGTGGCCGAGCGGGAGTCGGCGGTCGTCATCGAGACCTCCATCCGGATCCCTGGCGCGCCTGCTCCTCGCGCCCTTGCCGCGACTCTGGCACGGATGTGGCGACGTCCGGTGGAGGCTGCCCGCTCGGAGGAGCGGGAGGGAGAGAAACCGCGTCTCCTGTTACGCGTCGCGGAGGGGAGAGGCGTTCTGTCGGCAGATGCAGCGGGCGAGCTCCTCCACCGGCGCGGCTGGCGCCAGGAGACCTCGCGGGCGCCGCTGCGCGAGACACTCGCCGCGGGTGTGCTGGCGCTGGCGGGGTTCGCGCCCGACCGGCCGCTGCGCGATCCGGTCTGTGGGTCAGGGACGCTGATCATCGAGGCGGCATTGATGGCCCGTTCGGTGGCGCCAGGACTCGGCCGCACGTTCGCGGCGGAGCACTGGCCACGTGCGTCGGGGGACGACTGGGCCGGAAGGAGGGACCGGCTCAGGGTGCTGGTCCGGCCGCGGGCTCCGGCGCCGATCGTCGGGAGCGACCTGAACGCCGGGGCGCTCGGGACCGCACGTCGCAATGCGCGTCGCGCGGGCGTGCTCGGCGATCTTCAGCTCGACCGGGTCGACGTCGCTTCAGCGGTTGCGGGAATGGCCGTTCCCGGCCTCGTCATCGGGAATCTCCCCTATGGGCGGCGGGTGGACGCTCGTGGAGGGCTGGAGGCGTTCGACGCGGCGCTGGCTGGGACCCTGAGCCAGGCGTTTCGAGGCTGGCGGAAGGCGCTGCTGGTGGATGACGAGACCCGATTGACGCGCGCTGGCGGAACGGCCCCGCACCGGGTCCATCGCCTGGTCAACGGGGGACTCCCGGTGGTGCTCGGTATCTGGGAGCCCGGAGGTGTTTGACACCTGATTTAGGTGAATGTTTTCGCGGTGTTTCTGCACTGCGGTCGGGCTGGCCCGTGGAGAGGCCCGTCCGCTGAGGTGTTTGACACCTCTTTGAAGACACCACCTTGAAGCGATGCCTCGCGGCATTAGCCGATGTCGAGGGGGCGACTCAATCGAGTGCCGAGGCCGGGGTCGGCATGCCGTCCGCCCCGGCGCGCCAGGGGGTCCACGCGAGCAGGAGGTTCCCGATGGCGATGTCGGACTTTCGCGCGGGAATCGTGAACTCCGCCACCGCCAGCGCATCGGGCGCCGCCGCTGCCTGGAGCTTCTCCGTTTCCTCCTGGAACTCGGCCTCCGCATCGGCCAGCTGCTTCTGCGCCGTCTCGAGCTGCTGCTGGGCCGAGCCCACGTCCTGGCGTTCCTTCACCGTGCGGCTGCCGCTTCGAAGCGCCGTCCGCGCTCGGTTGAGATTGGTCACGCTGAGGGTCTTCCGTCCCAGGAAGGCGCCGAGCAGCGTGGTTCCGACCGTCACCATCGTGTCGAGCGTCTGTCCCGACGCTTGAGACTGCTGGTCGGCCAAAGCCTTCTGTGCCCGCTGCACCGCGTTCTGCAGCGTCTGCAGCTTGGGAGCCCATCGCTTCCGGAGCGCTTCCACGTCCGCGTCCCGCTGCTCACGTCCGGAGTGAGTGAGGCGGGCCTTGAACTCGGCGAGCGACTCGCCCGGGGTCGAGACCTCGTCGAGCGCGTCGCACCGGAAGAGCTTCAGCGGACGCGACTGGTAAAGCGCAGCCGCGAGCGACTTCTTCCACTCCGCCCAGGCCCCGGCGTTGGTCACCGCGGCCGGCGACTCCTCGAAGCTGGCTCCGTCCACCGGCGCGGTCGCCACCCGGGTCCCGGCATCGCCCGGAAGCTCGCTGGCGTCGGTCCACTGCGCCGAGGCCCCGTCCACCGGTGCAAGCAGCGCGACCGACTGCCACGCATCGACCGCCGCTTTCTTGTCGACGTAGTGGAGCCGCGCCTGCCCGAGGACGGCCGGGCGATAGCTCAGCGCCCCAGAGCCGGGTGTCGCGGGAAGGAATGCCTCCGAGATGCCGGGCGGAAGGACCGGCCGACGCCCTGCACCACTCGGCGTCGGGGCGGACTTGCGGGGAGCCTCGCTTTCCGCCGCGGCTCCGCTCCCTCGCGACGACGCCGACAGCAGCTTGATCTGTTCCCTGTCCAGCGGGCCGCGCAGATACGACAGCGTCCAGCGGGTCTGGAAGAGCTCGGGCGCGTCCTCGTGCACGTCGTTCAGCAGGAAGACTCGCGAGCCGAGACCCGAGAGAAGCCGGTCCATCTCCTGTCGGTCGAAGGCGTGACTCGCGGCATCCATCGCGCCTTGAAGCCCGTCCAGTACCCTGAGCTTGTCGCGCTCGGTCTGAAGCCGGCCGATGAACCACGTTCCGGCGTTGGCCAGCCCCTTGTAGTCGAGATCCACCGGGTTCTGCGTGGCGAGCAGCACTCCAACGCCGAAGGCCCGGGCCTGCTTGAGCAGCGTCAGCATCGGGAGCTTCGAGGGCGGCGCGGCGCTCGGCGGGAAGTATCCGAAGATCTCATCCATGTAGATGAGCGCCCGCAGCGAACCCGTCCCGGACTGGGTGCGCATCCACGCCAGCACCTCGCTCAGGAGCGTGGTGACGAAGAACATCCGCTGGGCGTCCGAGAGGTGGGCGATGGAGAGCACGGCGATGCGTGGCTTGCCCTCCGGGGTCCAGAGCAGCTTCTGGACATCGAGCGGTTCGCCCTCGGCCCAGGCGGCGGCACCCGGTGAGGCGAGCACGTTGTTGAGCGCGAGCGCGAGCGCGGCGCGGTCCTTCGCCGGGTAGAACGACTCGAGATCGAGCACTCCCACCTTGTCGAACGAGGGCCGTTGCACCCCCTGGATGAGACCGGCGAGGTCCAGGTCGTGCCCGCTGCTCCACGCACGCTGGACCAGCTGCGAGAGGAGGATGTGCTCGCGCCCCTGCATGGGGTCCGACTCGATTCCGGCCAGGGCCAGCAACCCGGACACGGCACCCTGGACCCGCGCTCGCAGCGCCTCCTCGTCATCGAGCACCGCCTGCGGTGGTGCGGTGAACGTCCGGAGCAGCGCCAGCGGGCGGCCCGCCTTGCTCGCCGGCGTGTAGATGGCGACCTCGCACGCGTCGCGGAACCGCCCGATGCGGGCTCCGTCCTGATCCCAGTCCTCGAGCCCCTTCTTCCAGGTCGCGGCGGTCTTCTCGGCGAGCTGGGCCGGGGTGAGCCCCTGCTTCTTGGCCTCGTCGGCGTCGACCCAGGGCAGGAAATCTGCCGGAGCGAGCGAGGGAAAGGTCAGCGCCAGGTTGGCCAGGTCGCCCTTGGGGTCGATCGCGATCGCGGGGATGCCGTCGATGGCCGCCTCCTCGAGGAGTCCGATGCAGAGACCGGTCTTGCCGCTACCGGTCATTCCGACGCAGACCCCGTGGGTGGTCAGGTCCTTCGAGTCGTAGAGCAGGAGCTCTGGGAGCGTCTTCCGGCCCTTCGGGTCCCAGCGCCGCCCCAGGTAGAAGACCCCTAGCTTCTCGTAGTCCGCCATCGGTCCGCCTCCTGTCGCCGGTCGACACTCCAGTGCAGGCCAGGGGGTCCTAGCAATGGTAAGGAGCCGCCATGGCTACCGACCAAGCTCTGAAGCACTTCGCCGACCACCGCGCCTCGTACCTCGAGGACCTCAAGAAGCTGGTGCGCATCCCCTCGGTGTCGTTCCCGGGGTTCGACCCCGCGAAGGTCAGAGCGAGCGCCGAGGCCACCGCAAGCCTCTTGCGGGAGCGTGGCTTCTCGAAGGTGCAGCTGCTCGAGGTGGAGGGGGCGCACCCGTACGTGTACGGGGAAATTCTCGAGGCGCCGGGGAAGCCGACCCTCCTGCTCTACGCCCACCATGACGTGCAGCCGGCGGGGGACGAGGCCGCGTGGGCGAGCCCGCCCTTCGAGCCGACGGAACGAAAGGGGGGCCCCGACAACAGTCCCCGCCTCTACGGACGCGGCGCTGCCGACGACAAGGCCGGCATCGTGGTCCACACCTCCGCGGTCGAGTCGTGGCGAAAGGGAGGAGGTGGGTTGCCACTCAACGTAAAGATCGTCGTGGAAGGCGAGGAGGAGGTCGGGTCCGGGCATCTCACCGCGTTCCTCAAGAAGAACGCGAAGCTGCTTCAGGCGGACGCCATCGTCCTCACCGACACCAGCAACTTCGAGACCGGGCTGCCGTCGATCACCACGGCCCTGCGGGGCATCGTGGTGGTCAGCGTGGAGGTCCGTGCACTCAAGCAGAGCGTGCACTCGGGCATGTGGGGTGGCCCGGTCCCGGACCCGGTGATGGGACTGTGCCGGATGCTCGCCTCGCTGACGCACCCGGATGGGTCCATCGCCATCCCGGGGATCAAGGAGCAGGTGAAGCCGCTGACCGAGAGCGAGCGCAAGAGCATCGCCGCGCTGCCGGGCGACCACGCGCACTTCCGGAAGCAGGCGGGGGTGTTGCCCGGCGTTGAGCTCCTCGGGAACGGCACGCATCCCTGGGAGATGAACTGGCGTCAGCCCTCGATCGCGGTCAACGCGTTCCAGGCGAGCAGCAGGAAGGACGCGCGGAACATCATCAGTGAGTCGGCCTGGGCGCGGGTCGGGGTGCGGCTGGTGCCGAACCTGGATCCGAAGGACGTGCAGAAGCGTCTCGTGGAAGCGCTGAAGAAGGCAGCGCCGTGGGGGCTGGAAGTCGAGGTGCACGCCGACGATTCAGCGGGATGGTGGTACACGGACTCGAGCCATCCGGCGTTCCAGGCGGCGTTCCGTGCGTTGAAGAAGGGCTACGGGGCGGATCCGGTGGCGATCGGATGTGGAGGGAGCATCCCATTCGTCGAGCCATTCGCGCGTGAGCTCGGTGGGGTGCCAGCTCTGTTGATCGGGGTCGAGGACCCGTACACCAATGCCCACTCGGAGAACGAGAGTCTGCACCTCGGCGACTGGGACAAGGCGGTGAAGAGCGCCATCCACCTGTACGATGAGATCGGTGGAGCGCTGAAGGTCGCAGCGCGCTGAAGCCGCCGCGAGGGTGTCAAACACCTTCGGAGTGAAACACCCTCGGTGGCCCGGTTCATGCTTCGAGCTCCCTCGACAAGGGGGAGTCCATGGGCTGGCCACTCAGAATGTTCGATCCACTCAGGATTTATTTCGTGACGGTCCGCTGCTTCCAGCGGCGACTGTTGATGCGTCCGTCATCCGAGACGAACGACGTCCTGGGCGGTGTACTCGCCCGCGCGGCGCGGCTCAGCGGGGTGGAGATTTTCGGGTTCGTCTTCGCGTCGAACCACGTGCATCTCCTCGTCCGAGCCCCGCGGGGGAACCTCCCGCGTTTCATGCAGCACCTGCTCACGAACATCTCGAAGAAGGTCGGGAACGTGGTCCGCTGGAAGGGAAGGTTCTGGGAGCGGCGCTACTCTGCGGAACCGGTCCTCGACGAGGTCGCCCTGCTCGGGCGCGTTCGATACATCCTCGCCCATGGCCCGAAGGAGGGACTGGTCCGCACGTGTGCCGAGTGGCCGGGACTCACCTCGCTCGAGATGATGCTCGACGGTACACCCCGCCGATACCGCTGGTTCAACTGGACGCTGAAGTCGAAGGTGGCGCCGTCGGCCGAGAACTCGGGTCGGTTCAGCGAGAAGTGGGCGGAGCAGGAGACGCTCACCCTCACTCCACTGCCGTTGCAGACGCTGCAGACCCGGGAAGCGCTCCGCCGCTTTCTCCACGATGCGATGCAAGCCATCGAGTCCGAGGCCGCGAAGCTCCACAGACGATTTCTCGGGCGGGCAGGCGTGCTGCGCCAGCATCCTCTTCGCCGGGCCCGGAAGAAGGAGCCTTCCGTCCGGCCACCCTGCCACACGAGTTTCCCAGCCCTTCTCAAGGAATTCCTGGAAGGCTACCGCGCGTTCGTCGCCGCCTTCCGAGAGGCTGCGAGTCGCTGGAGGCGGGGTGAGATGACGGTTGCGTTTCCGGAAGGCGCCTACCGGCCGTTCGTCTGGCCTCGGGGACCGTCGCCGCAACTCGCGGCCTGAATCTCTTCAGGGGCGGCGAGGATGAATCGGGCCTTGGCGAAGCCGCAGGCTCTGAGCATCCGCGCCCCTGAACCTGGCCTCGATCTCGGCCAGGATCGAGAGCGCGATCTCCTCAGGCTGCTCGGCACCGAGGTGAAGACCGACGGGGCTGTAGAGAGCTGACCGCCGAGAGTCGGGCGGCTGGAACCCGTCCTCGGCGAGATCGGTGAGCAATCGTTCTGTCCGTGCGCGCGGGCCGAGAATTCCCACGTACGCGCATTCCGACTCGAGCGCGAAGCGCAGATATCCCCGATCGTGGCCGAGGTTGTGCGTCATGACCACCACGGCGGAATCGGGTTCCAGGCGCAGCTTCTCTCGGACGGCACTCGGACTCGCAGTGAGTCGAACGTTCGCCTCCTGGAAGAGCTCCGCCGGCGCCCCGCCGGAGGTGTTTGACACCACCGTCAGGTGGAAGCCGAGGGCGGCCGCGAGTCTCACCAGCGGCACCGCGTCCTGGCCTGTTCCGAAGATCACCAGTGAGCGCGGCGGACGGATCACCTCGAGGAGCACCTCCTGCGCCCCGGCCACGCTCGCGATCCGTTCGGCCCGCGTTCGACCCTCTCGCCCGACGGCCTCCGCCGCGGCGCGAAACGAGTCCCGGAGCGGTCCCGCCGGAAGGTCCGAGCGCACGCCGTCCGCATCCAGGAGCAACCGCCGGCCCACCAGTCCGTCCGACTCGGCCCGGAAGACCGTCGCCATCACTCCCGACCGGCGCGTCTCGAGACAGCGGGCGATGAAGTCCAGCGGGTGCGCCTCTCCCGATGCCGGGAGCCGCTCGAGGAGCACCTCCACCTTCCCGTTGCACCCCAGACCGAACGTCCACGTCTCCTCGTCGTCCGCCGAGGTCGAGTCGTAGGTCACGACCAGTGGGCCTTCACGCGTTCGCCACCAGGCCTTGCCCAGGACGTCCCGCTCCAGGCACCCGCCACTGATACCTCCGGCAATCCATCGCTCGGTGGAAAGCAGCAGGCGCGCCCCAGGACGCCGGTAGGTCGAGCCGCTCGCCGCGACGACCGTCGCCAGCACCACCTCCTGCTCTCGCGTCCGCAGCTCCGACCAGCCCCGGACGATGTCTTGCATCTCTCTCAACGCAACCCCGCGCTCACGACCAACCAGCAAGCCCAGCCGAGAAGTCCCAACCCGGTCAGCCGGCTCAGTAACGGTGAGACCGCTGCCGACGCCAGCCGCTCCGCCACCAGCAGCGCGGTCAACAGGAGCATCGCCACCCAGTTCATCGCTCCGACCACCAGCAGTACCAGCATCAGGACCCCGCACGACGACACCGAGGCCACTCCGTGGCGCAGCCCCGACCACAGCGGTCGCACCGCTCCGGACCGGAGCTCGCGCGGAATCGACCGGCACCGCTCGAGGCATGCCGTCTTCCACGGCGAGAGCTGCATGAACCCCGCCCCTCCCAGGATCGCAACGTTCAGAGCGACGCTCCGCGAGGCCATCTCGTGCGTCATCAACCCCCACTCCGCGAGCCTCGCATCGAGCACCGCCAGCGCCGCGCTGGCCACCGCCCAGACCGCGAGATGCCCTCCGAGCAGCGCCGAGGCGCTCCCCACCGCCTGCCACCGCCCGCTTCCGTCCTGCGCCAGCCGCACCAGGGTGGGGACCTCGGGCGGGATCATCATTCCCACCATCATGGTGGTCCACATCAGCACGCGCGCCCAGAGCGGAAGCCCGTGGTGCCCGGCCCCCGCGATCTGCAGCGACCATCCCCAGCCCACCGCCGTCAGCGCCGCGAGCGCCGCGAGGAACGTCCCCGCCGGTCGCCGCGCAGCGCCGCCCGGGTGAAAGGCCGTCGTCATCGCTACTCGGCGACTCCCTTCTCCTTGAGGATCCGCCACACCCGCTCCGGTGTGATCGGGATGTCGATGTGCTTCACGCCCAGGTGTGCCAGAGCATCCACCACCGCGTTGGCGATCGCCGGCGGCGCACCCACGGTGGCCGACTCACCGACCCCCTTTGCGCCGAGCGGGTGGTGCGGCGACGGCGTCACGGTCTTGTAGGTCTCCCAGGAGGGACTCTCCACCGCCGTCGGCACCAGGTAGTCCATGAAGCTCCCGGCCTGGTTGTTCCCGTTCTCGTCGTAGCTGATCTCCTCGAGCAGCGCGGGCGCCATCCCCATCGTCAGACCACCGTGGATCTGCCCGTCGACGATCATCGGATTGATGATGTTCCCGCAGTCGTCCACCGCGACGAACCGGCGGATCTTCACCATCCCCGTCCCGCGGTCGATGTCCACCACGCAGATGTAGCTTCCGAAGGGGAAGGTGAGGTTTGGCGGGTCGTAGTAGTCGACTGCCTCCAGCCCGGCCTCCATCCCCTGGGGATGGTTGGTGTACGCGGCGAAGGCGATCTCCTGGATCGTCTTCGAACGCGAGGGAGCTCCCTTCACCGAGAACTTTCCCGGCTCCCACACCAGGTCGTCCTCGGACACCTCGAGCAGGTAGGCGGCGATCTTCTTCGCCTTCTCGCGGATCTTCCGCGCCGCCATCGCCCCGGCCGCTCCCGCCGTCGGCGTCGACCGGCTCGCGTAGGTGCCGAGTCCGTACGGCGCGGTGTCCGTGTCTCCCTCCTCGACCTGGACGGCGGACGCAGGAATGCCCAGCTCCTCCGCGATGATCTGCGCGTACGTCGTCTCGTGACCCTGTCCCTGCGACTTCGTCCCGAACCGCGCGATCGCCTTGCCCGTGGGATGGATCCGCAGCTCGCAGCTGTCGAACATCTTGATCCCGAGGATGTCGAAGTGCTTGGACGGACCGGCGCCGAGGATCTCGGTGAAGCTGGAGATCCCGATCCCCATCAGCTCGCCCCGGGCCCGCTTCTCGGCCTGCTCCTTCCGCAGCGCCTGGTAGCCGATCTTGTCCATCGCCAGCCGCAGCGCCGGAGCGTAGTCGCCGCTGTCGTACTCCCAGCCCAGCGCCGACTTGTACGGGAACTTCTCCTTGGCGATGAAGTTCTTCATCCGCAGCTCGGCTGGGTCCATCTTCAGCTGTTGCGCGAGCACGTCGGTGATGCGCTCGATCGCGTGGATGGCCTCCGTCACCCGGAACGAGCACCGGTACGCCACGCCCCCGGGCGGCTTGTTGGTGTACACCCCGTCGACCTCCACGAAGGCCTTCTTCACGTCGTACGAGCCGGTGCAGATGGAGAACAGCCCCGCGGGGAACTTCGACGGGTTCGCCGCCGCGTCGGCGTAGCCGTGGTCGGCCAGCGTCTTCATCCGCAACGCCGTGATGGTCCCGTCCTTCCTCGCCGCCAGCTCGGCCGTGATGTGGTAGTCGCGCGCGAACGAGTCGGCCTGGAGGTTTTCCATCCGGTCCTCGATCCACTTCACCGGCTTGCCGATCACCACCGACGCGGCCGTCGCGATGACGTAGCCCGGGTAGACCGGCACCTTCCCCCCGAAGCCACCACCGATGTCCGGCGACACGATGCGGATCCGTTCCTCGGACAGACCCACGTGCCCAGCCACCAGCGCGAACACCGTGCGGATGGCGTGCGGCGCCTGGGTGGTCATGTACACGGTGAGCTTCCCGTTCACCCGGTCGAAGTCCGCGATGCACCCGCAAGTCTCGATGGAAGCGACGTGGATCCGCGGGATGTACAGGTCCTGCTTCACCGTCACGTCCGCCTCGGCGAACGCCTTCTCCGTCGCGGCCCGGTCACCTGCCTCCCAGTGGAAGATCCGGTTGTCCTTCTTGTCCTTCTTGTCGGTGCGGAGGACCGGCGCGTCGGGCGCGAGCGCCTTGAACGGGTCCACCACCACCGGAAGCGGGTCGTAGTCCACCTCGACCGCGTCCACGCCATCCGCCGCGGCATAGCGGCTGGTGGCGATCACCGCCGCAACCTCCTGCGCCTGGTACATCACCTTCTCGGTCGGCAGCACCATCTGGGTGTCCGACATCAGGGTCGGCATCCAGTGAAGGTTGTATTTCGCCAGCGTCTCCCCGGTGATCACCGCGAGCACGCCGGGGACCTTGAGCGCCTTCTCGGTGTTGATGGACTTGATTTTCGCATGCGCGAAGGGGCTGCGCACGATGTCCATCCACAGCATCCCGGGCAGCACGATGTCGTCGACGTAGTTGCCCTTGCCCCGGATGAAGCGCGGGTCCTCCTTGCGCTTCATCGAGTGCCCCATGCCCCCTACCTCTGGACTCGTCCTGGGTTGCATGGGTCAGGCCTCCTTCCCCATTCGCTCGGCGGCGTACTGGACCGCCTTGACGATGTTGTTGTAGCCCGTACAGCGACACAGGTTGCCGGAAATGGCATCCCGGATGTCGCCTTCACTGGGCGCCTTGTTCTTCGACAGCAGTGCGCAGGTGGTCATCAACATCCCGGGCGTGCAGTAGCCGCACTGCAACCCATGCTTCTCCCAGAAGCCCTCCTGGAGCGGATGAAGCTTCCCATCCTTCTCCAGCCCCTCCACCGTGGAGACCTGCCGCCCGTCGGCCTGGACAGCGAGCACCGTGCAGGACTTCACCGGCTGCCCGTCGAGCAGCACCGTGCATGCCCCGCAGTGCGTCGTGTCACAGCCGATGTGCGTGCCGGTCAGCCGCAGCTGATCGCGCAGCAGATGGACGAGGAGCAAACGGGACTCGACCTGCGTGTCGTACGGGGTCCCGTTCACCGTGACCCGGATCTCGTGCGTCGCCATGGCTATCGCCCTCCCGCCCGCTCGACGGCGAGCTTCAAGGCGCGCGCTGTCAGGACCCGCGCCATCTCCCGCTTGTACTCGACGGACCCACGCCGGTCGGCGCTCGGGGAGGCTGCCCTTGCCGCCCGCTGCGCGGCCTCGCCGACGTTGGCCGCGTCGGGCCGCTTCCCCGTCAGGAACTTCTCGGCGTCAGCGGCCTTGATCGGCGTCGGGCCCACGTTGGTCAGCGCCAGGCCGACTCGCTCCACCGCCCCGTCGCTCCCGAGCGTCAGCTGCGCAGCCGCCGCCGCGGTCGCGTAGTCACCCACCTTGCGCTCCAGCTTGAGGTACGCCCCGCCCGAGCGCGCCGGCGGCACCGGGATCCGGATCTCCGTCAACACCTCATCCGGACGGAGCGCGGTGCGGAAGAGCCCGAGGAAGAACTGCTCGATCGGGATGACCCGCTCCCCCTTCGGACCGGTGGCGACCACCTGCGCACCGAGCGCGATCATCGTCGCCGGATGGTCGTTCCCCGGGTCGCCGTGGGCCAGGTTCCCGCCGATGGTGGCCATGTTCCGCACCAGCGGATCGGCGATCACCTTCGCCGTGTCATGAAGGATCGGGTAGCGGGCGCGGATCACCTCGGAGGCCTCGAGCGCCGACTCGCGGGTCCGCCCGCCGATCCGCAGAAGGCCAGCCTCCTCGCGGACGTACTCGAGGCCCGGGATCCGGCCGATGTCGATCAGATGCCCGGTCTGTCCCAGCCGGAGCTTCAGCAGGGGCAAGAGGCTCTGTCCGCCGGACAGAACCTTCGCATCGTCCCCGTACCTGGAGAGCAGCGCCAGCGCCTCCGGGAGCGTGCCGGGGGCGTGGTAGTCGAACGACGCAGGAATCATGGTTCCTCCTACGGGCCTGACGACGGTCGCTGCAGCAACACATAGGCGAGCCCGGCCGCGACCAGCAGGAGCACCGCCCAGAACGCCGGCTGCCGGACGAGGCGCGCCGCGGACCGCCGCGCGACGCGCGCCCCGAGCGCAGCAGCATCGAGCGCTTCTGGCTTCCCCGGTGTGACCGCCGCCGCGACCGGGGGACCGCCCAGCGCCTCGGGCCCGGACGATGCGGCCGCCCGGGCAGCAGGAGCCCCCACGCCCTCGGTCACTGGCTTCGCCGCGAGCGGCGCTCCGCCGGGCGTCTCCAGCTCGGCGCGCATCCGCTCGGAGAAGATCTGGAACATCTCGTCGCTGACGTCCTGGATCATCCCCCGGCCCATCTGGGCCAGCATCCCGGTCACGTTCACCAGCGAGACAGCGGTGACCTCCGTCTTCCCGCCCGGCAGCGCCTTCAGGCTGCTGGTCAGCTTGAGGTCCGCGCCTCCCTTGCCTCGCACGTCCTGCCCGGTCGCGACGATCTCCGCGGTCCGGGCCGCCGGGTCCAGCCGCTCGAACACCACCTTGCCCCGGTAGGTCGACGAGACCGGCCCGACCTTGATGGTCATCGTTCCGCTGGACGTCTTCTCGTCCAGCTTGTCGCCGATCGCCGCCCCGGGCAGACAGCGGGCGACCCGTGGCAGGTCGGTCAGGAAGCTCCACACCGCGTCCGGAGCGGCGTCGACTTCGAAGGTCTTCACGATCTCCAGGGCCATCCGGGGCTCACGGTGAGGAGGTGACGGGGTCCAGGTACCGCTCGGGGGCGACCAGGAACTTCTCGCGGCACCGCGGATTGCAGAAGACGTACGTCCGCCCTGCGCGCTCGGCCCGGTGCCGTGCGGTGGCGATCACCACGGTCATCCCGCATACCGGATCGATCGCCTCGCTCGCCTCCGGGAGCGGCGGCGGCGCAGGCTCCTCCACGGCGTGGGTCCGGGCGAGCTGGACGACCTCCGCGAGGATGCTCAGCGCGACCTCCTCCGGCTGTCTGGCTCCGATGTCGAGCCCGGCCGGGTTCCGGATCCGATCGAGCGGTTCGGCCGAGATTCCCCGGCTGAGCAGGGACGCGCGAATCTCACCGAAGCGAGTGCGGCTCGCCACCACTCCGAGGTACGCCGGCCGGAGCCCGAGCGCCGCGGTCACCGCTTCCTCGTCATGCTCGCCCATGGTCGCCACCACGGCGTAGGTCTTGGCCGTGCCGCCCGCTTCCCGCAGCTCGGCGCTCGCCCAGTCGACGAACGTCCGGTCCGCCGAAGGGAGCAGCTCCGGCGCCGCCTCCGGATCCACCACGTCCACCGAGTAGCCGAGTCCCTTCCCGAGCTGGGTCAGGGCACGGATGACCGGGGAGAGCCCGAACAGCACCAGGCGTGGCGACGGCAGGACCGGCTCGAGGTACACGTCCACGGTTCCCCCGCTGTGGCAGACCATCGGAAGGACGGTGACACCCGGACGCGCCTCCGCTCCAGCCTCGGGCGAGAGCGAGAGGAGGCGGGGCCGCCCGTCGGCCAGCGCACGCGTTGCCTCGCGCTTCACCACCGGCTGGGTGCAGTTCCCGCCCAGCCAACCGTGGTAGTCGCCGTCCGCGGTGATGATCGCCATGTCGCCCTGGTGCGACGAGGTGTAGGGCTGCCGGCGAACGACCATCGCCAGGACGAAGGGCTGCCGCCGCGAAGCGAGATCCGCCGCGAGCCGCAGGAGCTCCGCCTTCATCGGGCGCCTCCGAGCTCACCGCGCACGCGTTCGACGTCCTCCGGACGGTCGAGGTCCGTCAGCGCGCGCGCCGGCCAGCGGATTCGCACCGCCTCACCGCTGTGACGCTTGACGACTCGCTTGCCGCAACCCTCGCCTTCGAGCACACGAAGCTCCGCGAAGAGCCGGCGGTCGTAAAGGATGGGCGGCGCATCGACGCCCTCGTAGTCCGAGACCACCAGGAGCGGCCGCCCGTCCCGGTAGCGCTGCACGAGCGTGCGGACCATCCCCGCGTCGACCAGCGGCATGTCGGCCAGCAGGACCACGGCCGCCGCGCAACCCGCCGGCACCGCAGCAATTCCCGTCCGCAGGGAGCTGTGAATTCCCTCCGCGAAGCCGGGATTGAGCACCACCTCGCAGCCCAGGCCTTCGAGTTCCGCGCGCGCTCGGTCGCTCTCGTGCCCCACAACCACCACGACCGGATCGAGCCCGGCGTCGAGCGAAGTGGTCACTGCCCGACGGAGCACGGTCTGGCCAGCCACCTCGAGGAGGAGCTTGTTCCGGCCCATCCGGCTCGAGGTCCCCGCGGCGAGGACCACGCCGGCGACGCTGTCACGTCGGTCCACCGCAACCTCCGCGGGATTCCACCAGCCAGCGGCCGCGAATAACGCGCGGCCCGATTGCAGTGTCAACGAGCCTCACAGGAATGCCACGCTGCGTCGGGAAGCACCGTCGTCCGCCCGCGTGCTTGACCGGCGGCGAAGGTGCTCGGCAATGTCCGGGACCCCCTCGTTGTCGATGTGCTGGGGCGCCGCTCGCGGAGGTGACCCGATGGCGCGCATCTCGGTCAAGGTGAACGGGACGCAGCAGTCGCACGAGGTCGAGCCACGACAGCTGCTCGTGCATTACCTGCGCGACGTGCTCGGTCTGACCGGCACCCACGTCGGCTGCGACACCAGCCAGTGCGGAAGTTGCACGGTCATGGTGGACGGGCGCACCGTGAAGTCCTGCACGATGTTCGCGGTGCAAGCGGACGGGAGCGACGTCCTCACCATCGAGGGCCTCGCCTCCGGGGGAAAGCTCCACCCGGTGCAGGAAAGCTTCTGGGAGGAGCACGGCCTGCAGTGTGGCTTCTGCACCCCGGGGGTCATCCTCTCGGCGGTGGGACTGCTCCGGGATGACCCCGACCCGGACGAGCACGCCATCCGCGCCGGCATCGAGGGGAACCTCTGCCGCTGCACGGGCTACCACAACATCGTGAAGGCGGTGCAGTCGGCGGCGCGGAAGCTCGCGGACGCACCCGCCGCCACCGGACCCGCCCGGGCCCAGAGCCGATAGGAGGAGCACCGATGGCGACGTCGACGGTCGAGCGCCTGGTCGGCAAGGCCGTCAGGCGGCGGGAAGACCCCCGGTTCCTGACCGGGCGAGGGACGTTCACCGACGACGTGAAGCTCCCGGGGACGCAGCACGCGTTCTTCGTCCGGAGCCCGCTGGCCCACGCCCGCGTGGTGAACGTCGACGCCTCGCGCGCGCTCGCGCACTCGGGCGTGCGCGCCGTGTTCACCGGGAAGGATCTGGCGGACGGCGGGGTCAACCCCATCCCGGTGGGCTGGCTCCTTCCCGGCATCAAGACTCCCGACTTCCGGGCCATTGCCGTGGACCGCGTCCGCCACGTGGGCGAGCCGGTCGCGGTGGTGGTGGCGGAGTCGGCGGCGATCGCCCGCGATGCCGCCGAGCTGATCCAGGTGGACTACGAGGAGCTTCCAGTGGTGGTGGACGCGGTCGCCGCCCTCAGGCCTGGCGCACCCCAGGTCCACGCCAGCGCCCCCGACAACCGCTGCTTCCACTGGGAGATCGGCGACAAGGCGCGGACGGAGGCGGCGCTCCGCGGGGCCGCGAAGGTCGTCCGGACGCGCCTGGTCAACCAGCGCCTCATCGCCAACGCCATCGAGCCGCGCGCCTCGCTGGCGAGCTACCAGCCCGCCACCGGCGAGCTGACGCTCTGGGTGACCTCGCAGAATCCGCACGTGCACCGGCTGATCATGGGCGCGTTCGTCCTCGGGCTTCCCGAGCAAAGCTTCCGGGTCATCTCGCCCGACGTCGGCGGTGGCTTCGGCTCGAAGATCTTCGTCTATCCCGAGGAAGTGGCGGTGGCCTGGCTGGCCCGGAAGCTCGGTGTCCCGGTGCGGTGGACGGCCCAGCGGACCGAGAGCTTCCTGAGCGACGCGCAGGGACGTGATCACGTCTCCGAGGTGGAGATGGGATTCGACGCCGCCGGCAAGGTGGCGGGTCTCAGGGTCAAGACGGTGGCCAACCTCGGGGCGTACCTGACGCTGTTCGCCCCGTGCGTCCCGACCTACCTCTACGGCACGCTGCTCAACGGGCTCTACGACTTCCCGGCGATCCACTGCGAGGTGGAGGGCGTCTTCACCCACACCGTCCCGGTGGACGCATATCGCGGCGCAGGTCGTCCCGAGGCCTGCTACGTCCTCGAGCGCACCATGGACATCGCGGCGCGGGAGCTGGGAACGGATCCCGCGGAGCTTCGTCGCAAGAACTTCATCTCCAAGGACCGCTTCCCCTTCCAGACGCAGGTCGCGCTCACCTACGACAGCGGGAACTACGCGCCGGCGCTCGCCCGTGCGTTGCAGATGGTGGGCTACGAGCGCTTTCGCACCGAACAGGCCGAGGCCCGCCAGAAGGGCCGGTACCTCGGCATCGGCCTCTCCTGCTACATCGAGGCCTGCGGTCTCGCACCGTCGCAGGTGGTGGGCTCGCTGGGAGCGCAGGCCGGCCTCTACGAGAGCGGGACGGTGCGGGTTCACCCCACGGGAAAGGTGACGGTCCTCACCGGGTCTCACAGCCACGGGCAAGGACACGAGACGACCTTCTCCCAGCTGGTGGCGGACGCCCTCGGCATCCCGATGACCGACGTGGACGTCGTGCACGGGGACACGGGCCGCATCCCCTTCGGGATGGGCACCTACGGAAGCCGCAGCGGAGCGGTGGGTGGCACCGCCATCCACATGAGCCTGCAGAAGATCATCGCCAAGGGAACGGCGCTGGCAGCGCACCTGCTCGAGGCCGCGCCGGACGACGTGGAGTTCAAGGCCGGCCGCTTCTCGGTGAAAGGCTCGCCGGACCGCGGAAAGACGTTCGCCGAGGTCAGCCTCGCCGCCTACCTCGCCCACAAGATGCCAGCCGGAATGGAGCCCGGCCTCGAGACGACCAGCTTCTACGACCCGTCCAACTTCACCTATCCCTTCGGCACGCACATCGCAGTGGTCGAGGTCGACGTCGAGACGGGCAGCACGCGCGTGCTCCGCTACGTCGCGGTGGACGACGTGGGCAACGTCATCAACCCGATGATCGTCGACGGGCAGCTGCACGGAGGGATCGCCCAGGGCGTGGCGCAAGCGCTCTGGGAATGGGCGAGCTACGACGAGGCCGGGCAGCTCACCACCGGCTCGCTGATGGACTATGGCCTCCCGCGTGCCGATCAGCTGCCGAGCTTCGAGACCGATCGGACGGTGACTCCCTCCCCGGTGAACCCGCTCGGGGTGAAGGGCGCCGGAGAGGCCGGAACGATCGCCTCCACCCCCGCGGTGGCGAACGCGGTCATGGACGCTCTGTCGCCCTTCGGGATCGACCACCTCGACCTTCCGCTCACGCCGCAGGCGGTCTGGAAGGCGGTCCAGTCGGCGCGCGCCCGGGAGAGGAGGTAGCCATGTATCCGGTTCCCTTCGAGTACCACCGGGCGGGGAGCGTCGACGAGGCGGTGGCGCTCCTCGGACGCTTCGGCGAGTCGGCCCGGCTCCTCGCCGGCGGACACTCGCTGCTGCCCTTGATGAAGCTCCGGCTCGCCGAGCCCCGGCACCTGGTGGACATCCGGCGCATCCCTGGGCTCTCGGGAGTCCGAGAGGAGGGTGGTGCGCTGATCATCGGCGCGGCGACTCCCCACCAAGCTTTGGCGACGTCGCCGCTCGTCCGCGAGCGGATTCCCATGCTGTCGGAAGCGGCGGGGCAGATCGGCGACGTCCAGGTGCGGAACATGGGGACCGTCGGGGGCAGCCTGGCCCACGCCGATCCAGCAGCGGACCTCCCCGCGGTGGTGCTCGCGCTCGGGGCAGAGCTGGTGGCGGTGGGAGCGAAGGGCCGCCGGGCGATTCCGGTGGACCGCTTCTTCCTCAAGCTCTTCACCACGGCGCTCTCGCCGGGCGAGCTGCTCACCGAGGTCCGTGTCCCCCTTCCCTCGGCGGGCTCGGGTGGGGCGTACGCGAAGTTTCCGCATCCGGCCACTCGCTACGCCGTGGTGGGAGTCGCGGCGCTGGTCACGGTTTCCGCCCGGAAGATCGCTGCGGCGCGAGTGGCGCTCACCGGGGTCGGAGCAAAGCCGTTCCGGGCCACCGCGACCGAGGCGGCGCTGGTGGGCCAGTCGCCGGACGCGAGTGCCGTGGCGGCGGCGGCGGAGAAGGCAGCCGAAGGTCTCACCGTTCGAAACGACCCGCGCATGGACGCCGACTACTGGCGAGCGCTGGCGGTCACCTTCGCCCGGCGCGCGGTGGCCACGGCGCTCGAGCGGGCGGGGTGACACCGAACGTGCGCGAGGAGATCCAGCGCATCCAGCAGGCGATGGAGCGCGAGGGGTACGTCACGGACCGCGCGGTTGCCACCGCCGTTCACCTCTCCATGACGCTCGGCAAGCCGCTCCTGGTGGAGGGTCATCCGGGAGTGGGCAAGACCGAGATCGCGAAGGTGCTGGCGACGGTGCAGCAGGGCGACCTCATCCGCCTGCAGTGCTACGAGGGCCTGGACGCGACCACGGCGCTCTACGAGTGGAACTACCCCAAGCAGCTCCTCCACATCCGGCTGCAGCAGGACGAGAAGCAACCGGTCGCGGCGCAGGAGGCGGACATCTTCAGCGAGCGCTTTCTCCTCAAGCGCCCGCTGCTTGCGGCGATCACCCACCAGGGCCGCCCGCCGGTGCTGCTGATCGACGAGGTGGATCGCGCCGACGAGGAGTTCGAGGCCTTCCTCCTCGAGGTGCTCTCGGACTTCCAGGTGACCATTCCCGAGGTGGGCACGGTGCGTGCCGCCGCCCGACCGTCGGTGGTCCTCACCTCGAACCGGTCGCGTGACCTGTCCGACGCGCTCCGCCGGCGGTGCCTGTACCTGTGGATCGACTACCCGTCGCTGGAGAAGGAGCTGCGGATTGTCCGGACCCGCATCCCGGGCATCGACGAGCGGCTCGCGCGTGAGGTGACCGCCTTCATCCACTCCCTGCGCCGGATGAAGCTCGCCAAGGTGCCGGGCGTCGCCGAGTCCCTGGACTGGGCGCAGGCGCTGGTGGCGCTGCACGCCACGCATCTGGACGAGGAGCTGGTGCGCGAGACCCTGGGCTGTTTCCTCAAGGACGAGGAGGATCTCCGGACGGTCAGCGCCCGTCTCGACGCCGGAGAGCTGGCCGCGCTCTCGTCGCCGGTGGCATGAGCGCGGTCTCCGCCGATCTGGTCGAGCACACCGCCCGGTTCTGCCGCCGCCTTCGCGCCGAGGGGCTTCCGCTCGGGCCCGGCGACACCCTGGATGCGACACGTGCCCTCGGGTCGGTGGAGCTCGTGGACCGGGAGGACGTCCGGCTCGCGCTCCGCACCGCGCTGGTCAAGCGGGTCGAGGACACGCCGGTCTTCGACGCGCTGTTCGAATCGTTCTGGGGCGGGACCGCGCCCGTCTCCCGGAATCCGCCCGTCGTGCCACCGGACGCCGAGGAGAAGGAGTCCGAAGGCCGATCAGCGCCCACGCGGCGAAGGAGCGTGCAGACCTGGCAGGAGGTGGAGGAGCTCGCGGTGCCGGCCCCGAGCTCGCGCGAGGCACTGGGCCGCCAGGATTTCGCCACCTTCGGGGACGACGAGCTCCGGGCGGTGACCGCCCTCGCCCGGCGCATCGCCCGGAGGCTGAGCGCGCGTCCGGGTCGCCGATGGAAGCTCTCGCGGCGCGGAGAGCAGATCTCGCTGCGGCGATCGCTCCGCGAGGCGCTCAAGACAGGGGGCGAGCTCTCGACGCTGACCTACCGCAGGCGGAAGCTGCGGCGGACTCGCCTGGTGGTGCTCGCCGACGTGTCGGGGTCGATGGACCTGTATGCGCGGCTGCTGCTGCAGTTCCTCTACGCGCTCCAGAACGCGTTCTCCCGGGTCGAGACGTTCGTCTTCGCCACGCGGCTGAGCCGGGTGACCGACGAGCTCCGTGCGCCGGGATACCGCGACGCGCTGGGGAACCTCTCGGACCGGGTGCTGGACTGGAGTGGAGGAACGCGCATCGGCGAGTCGCTGTCGGCCTTTCTCTCCGGCTGGCCGCGGCTGGTGGATCGGAGGACGGTGGTGGTGGTGCTCAGCGACGGGTGGGAGACCGGCGACCCCGAGGTGCTCGGCGCGGCGCTGGCGGTCCTGCACCGCCGGGCGGGTCGGCTGGTCTGGCTGAACCCGCTCCTGGGGAGCCCCGGCTACGAGCCGTTGACCCGCGGGATGCAGGCGGCGCTTCCCCACCTCGACGTGTTCGCTCCGGCGAACGACCTCGAGAGCCTCGAGCAGCTGGCGCGGCACCTGAGCCTCTGAAGCTCAGGGGATAATGGCCCGAAACTCCAGGGAATTTTGAGGTGTCAAACACCTCCGAGGTGTCCCGGGGGCCGCAAGGTGTCAAACACCTCCGGGCCAAACACCTCCGGACCGATCCGGAGGGTCCCGCAGAGGTGTCAGACACCTCCGACGAGCCGATCCGGGGTGTAAACCCCTACGAGGCGACCCCGAGGCCGCAGAGGTGTCAAACACCTCAGACGGGCGTCGCCGAGGCCGCAAGGGTGTCAAACACCTCCGACGGGCGTCGCCGAGGCCGCGAAGGTGTCAAACACCTCCGACCGGCGTCCCGGAGGCCGCGAAGGTGTCAAACACCTCCGTCAGGCGTCGCGGGTGGGTGGGGGGAGCGGCTGCCCGGCGGAGGCGACCTTCCTCACCGAGCTTCCCTCGACCAGGGCCAGGCCGTCCCCCCGGGGCTCGGTCCGTTCCACCGCCACCAGATCGCCGCGCCGGAGCGAAAAGAAGACCTCGTTGTCCGCCGTCCGGTGCTTTTCCTGGAGCGCGAGGCCCATGCGGCCCTCGGGTCCGCAGCCCATGTACCGCTGGCGACCCTTCCCCTCGAGCGGCTCGGACACGATCCGGAACAGCCTCCCCGCCGGCGGCTCGGCCCACTGCTCTCCCCGCGGCGCGAGCACCAGGTAGCTCATCTTGAGCGCTTCCTTGTGCAGCCCGGCCTCGCGCGCGAGCGCATCCAACAGCGGCGGAGGCGACCAGCTTCGCTCCGCGTGGCACCAGTCGGACGCCTTCACCAGCGCCGGGCACGCCCCGCGCCACAGGCACGGCGCCCGGACGGCGTACCCACGCTCCACGAGCAGGTCCCTGGTCTGGAGCAGCTCCCGCGACGTGTCCCGGAGCGCCGGCTCGAGCACGACCACCGAGCCTCCCGGCCGGAGCTGTGCCGCCGCGCGCTCGAGCAGCGCCGCCCTCTCGGAGATCGCCGCCGCCCCACGCCCCAGCTCGTTCAACACGTGGCCGAGCGTGATCGCGTCGAACCGTCCCTCCGGAAGCGCGGCGCCGCCGGTCCACGCCCGGGTCGCGAGTGGCTCCTCCGCCTCCGCTGCCAGCGCCCGCGCGAGCGTCAACGCCGGCGCGCTGCGGTCCGCCGCCGTCACCTCGGCCGCGCCCGCGTCCAGCGCCGCGAACGCCACCGGCCCGGGCCCACTTCCCAGGTCCAGCACCGCGCGCGGCCGCCGAGGAAGCTCACCCAGCACCGCGCGCGCCTGCGCGTAGCTCACCGGCCAGTAGAACAGCAGATACGCACCGAGCAGCCTCGGGTCATCGAGGTACCGCCCACCCACCAGCGCCCGGTCCCGCGTCAGTCCCGCCGACAGCGTCCGGATGCCCTGCGCCACCTCCTTCAGCTCTCGACCCACCAGGGTCGGAGGCCCTTCGGGAAGCCTCCGATGCCGGCGCCAGACGGCGACCAGCCGGGGCATCCAGCGGGCGAGCGCACGGTCGACGTCGAGCATGGCCACGGTTCACCTTCACTAGCATCGGCCGCGCCGCGCTGCGCTCAGCTCCCATCCGAGGCGGTCGAGGTTCCCCCATCCGCTCGAGCACCGACACGGTCGTCCACGCGCCTCGGTACGGTCTGTGGGACGCTCGACCTGACCGTGGCGCCCGCGCGAGCTCCGCCTGCGAGAAGGCTTCGGCCTACGCGTGAACATCGTC